>JACKQG010000035.1_pt1 | contig 167697 bp, 112 predicted proteins | sample 8237621 | NCBI WGS metagenome assembly JACKQG01 (sample SAMN15677084, study PRJNA649215) | marine metagenome | biome: marine; feature: Black Sea; material: saline water; isolation source: suspended particulate matter (SPM) from the Black Sea western gyre | collected 2013-06-09/2013-06-10...
ATTCTCCAAAACGACTGGTCTGCCCGGGCATTTTTTGGAACTCACTGCCGTAACCTCCGGGATGAGTTCTATGCCAGCGCCACGCTGTTTCGATAATGAATTCCAGATCACTATTTTCCGGAGTCCATCCCAATAAGTTTTTCGCTTTTTCGTTCGCCGCTAGGAGTACAGAAGGATCTCCATCGCGTCTTCCCTCTTCACGAACTTCGAAATCACATCCGGTCACTTTTTTGGCGACCTCCACCACTTCTCTCACACTGGCTCCTTGAGCTGAGCCGAGATTGATGGATTGACCGCCGATGTCATCGATACGATCAAGAGCCAACAAGTGAGCTCTGGCAATATCGGTGACATGAACAAAGTCGCGAATACAGCTGCCGTCACGGGTATCCCAATCATTTCCAAAAATAGTGAAATGACTTCGGTGACCCAAGGCGCATTGAAGTAGAAGAGGTATCAAGTGGCTCTCTTCTTTATGATCTTCGCCAATCAATCCAGAAGCATCGGCACCTGCAGCGTTGAAATATCTCAAGCACACAAATTTCATATCGTGTGCCTTTGAAATCTCCCGAAGAGTTTCCTCTATCAATTTTTTGGAATCGCCATAGGGATTGACGGGCTCCATGGCGTGATCTTCAGGAATGGGGATATCCACGGGATCGCCATACACCGCAGCGGTCGAAGAGTGCACTAATTTGTTCACTCCAGCATCGATCATCGCTGAGACCAGATTCAGAGTCCCTGCCAAATTATTATGATAATAGAGCCCGGGGTCTTTCACCGATTCAGGAACACTACAAGAAGCCGCCAGATTGAACACCGCATCGATTCTGTTCGATTCGAAGACGGATTTCAGAACCCTAGCCTCGTGCAGACTTCCTTGCACTAACTCAACGTCAGGAATCGACTCTCTATGGCCGGTTCTCAAATCATCGAGGACCAAGATCTCATGTCTTGCTCTCAAACTTTCCAGTACACAGTGGCTACCAATATAACCAGCACCACCGACTACAAGGATTTTCATGGATCTCCATTCACGTCTAAATCTGCCTCATATGATTCTAGAAGGAAAAATGCGGGTTGTCGCCCTTCTTGGTCCACTTGTTGTAAGATCAATTCCTCCTCAAGGTGCCGACTGACGATAAATAGGTCGCCCCTGATGAATCAGAGAGCGTGAACTGAAGGAGAGAATGATGAGAGAAGACCGATCCGAAACTCAGCCTCGTCCCGTCAGCGTTGAAACCGGGATCATTCCCGGACTAAAATCCAGCGTTATCTACCACTGTGGCAAGACGACTATCTTGTGTGTGGCGAAAATGGAGGAGGGTACTCCCCGTTGGCGAACAGGGCCCGCAGGCTGGGCCACCGCTGAATATCAGATGGCTCCTTACTCTGTCAGTCCACGGATGGATCGTCAAAGCTCTACTCCAGATGGCCGTAGCCTCGAAATTCGTCGACTGATCAGCCGAGCAATACGAGGAGGCCTCGATCTCGGATTGATGCCCGGTTATTCGTTGAAAGTTGATTGCGACGTTCTCCATGCTGACGGTGGAACCCGAACCGCCTCCATCAACGCTGCTACGATCGCCATCGGGCTCCTAGTTGAGGACCAGCTCTCGCGAGGGATTCTTGCCACAGACCCCCGAAGGGATCAGGTGCTCGCGATTAGCGCAGGCATCGTCGACGGGAAGGTACTGGTTGATCTGGAATACTCAGAAGACAGCCGGGCTGACGTGGACATGAATCTTGTTGGGACCAGAAGCGGAGACGTGATCGAGATTGCCGGTGGTTGTGAGGGTCTCGCCATACCAATGGAGAGCATGAAAAAGGTCTTGGAGGCCGCACAAGAGGGCTTACAGGCTCTGGGCGAGCAACTGTCGCCGCACTTGTTCTCACTCACAAAATGAATCCGTCGGGTTCTCCCCTCAAGGGCCCAAATTCCTTCTCAGCCCGGCACGAGGAACTTCCCGGTCACCTTGCTTCGGAGGGTACCCTTTCGTACCATCCCGTTAGAAGAAATCCGGATGTTCTGGAGCCAGCCTTCATACCGTAATAACGGAGTGCCACTTGAATCCTCTCGCTGATCGCCCGATCCTTATCGCTTCGGGAAATATCCATAAACATAAGGAAATCTGCCGTGCGCTAGATCTTCCTTCGGGCAAGGTTCTTACGCCCCTCGACATCGAAGAAACAGCTGGCCCAGCTCCTGATCCTGTAGAAGACGGAGACAGCCTTCTAGAAAATGCCATCATTAAAGCAAAGGCCTTTTCTAAATGGAGCGGAATGCCAGCCCTCGCGGACGATACTGGACTCTTCGTCGATGACCTCGGCGGAAATCCTGGAGTGCATTCAGCACGATATGCAGGAGAGAACGCTTCATTCTCTGACAACGTTGAAAAGCTTCTGCGTGAATTATCCGCTGTACCAGAGAGTTCAAATGAATCGCACTTTAGTTGTGTTTTGGTTCTCTGTGATAAAGATGAAATCATACTGTCCGTCGAAGGAACTTGCCCTGGACATATTACAGAGTCCCCCAGAGGATCAGATGGATTCGGATACGACCCTGTCTTTATACCTCTGAATGAGACCCAAACATTTAGCGAGATGACTCCTGACGAGAAGGATCAATTAAGCCACCGAGGTCAAGCTGTCCGAAAGTTTGCCAATTTATACAAAGAAATATTGACCACAGGGGCAAAGTCATGAGTTTTCCTTCAGAGAACATCAGAAACTTCTCGATCGTCGCGCACATCGATCATGGTAAGTCGACCCTTGCCGATCGGTTGTTATTGAAAACAAAAACAATCACCGAGCGAGAATTCAAGAACCAGTTGCTAGACGACATGGAACTGGAACAAGAACGCGGAATTACGATTAAAGCAAAAACGGTTCGTATGGAATACAATGCGGATGACGGAGAAACTTATCAGCTCAACTTGATTGATACTCCAGGACACGTTGATTTTGGATATGAGGTTTCTCGAAGCCTTGCGGCCTGTCAGGGTGCTTTGCTCATCGTGGATGCCGCTCAGGGTGTAGAAGCGCAAACGGTCGCAAACGCCTTCTTGGCGTTGGAAGCTGAACTTGAAATCATTCCAGTGATGAACAAAATCGACCTCAACACCGCACGCCCTGACGAGATCGATGAAGAACTGAATCATACTTTTGGCTTCCGCCCAGGAGAGGCCATTCGTTGTTCTGCAAAATCGGGGATCGGTATTGACGAACTTCTAGAAGCGATCGTCACTTTTGTCCCTCCCCCTACAGGTCCGAGAGAATCGCCCCTTCGAGCTCTGATTTTCGATTCCCACTACGACGAATACAGGGGAGTGATTGTCTACATATGTGTGAAGGAAGGACGACTCTCCAAAGGAGACGACATTCTACTGATGTCCACAGGTCGCTGGCACTCTGTAGATGAAGTTGGCTTCTTTAAGCCAGGCATGAAACCCGTGGATACTCTTGAAGCAGGAGAAGTCGGATATTTCTTCGCGAGCATCAAAACAATCCATGACGTAAAAATCGGTGATACTGTGACCTCTCGAGTCGGCGGGAGTACAGAAAATCTTCCAGGATTCAAGAACCCCAACCCCATGGTGTTCTGTGGCACGTACCCCACCGATAGCGGTGACTATGAGAACCTGCGCTCGGCGTTGGAAAAATTATGGTTGAATGACCCTTCATTCACTTTCCAGCCCGAGTCATCCGATGCATTAGGTTTCGGATTCAGATGTGGATTCCTCGGACTTCTACACATGGAAATCGTGCAAGAAAGACTCGAAAGGGAATCGGGCATAGAAGTCGTTCAAACGGCTCCAACCGTCACCTACGAGATTCTTTATAAAACTGGCGAAGTCACCAAGATCGACAGCCCCAGTCAATTGCCAGAAGTCATGCTGATAGAAGAAGTCAGAGAGCCCATCGTCGAAGCGAACATCATTATTCCGACTGAGTTTATCGGTGCCGTCATGAAACTGATGGACGAGAAACGCGGTGAATGGAAGAAGACTGATTACTTATCTTCGAGTCGAGTCCAAATGACTTACAAGGTTCCTCTCGCTGAAATTATTGCCGATTTTTACGACAAGTTAAAATCCAACACTCGCGGATATGGAACTCTCGATTACCAACTGTCTGAGTACAGAAAAGACAACCTCGTGCGACTCAACATATTGGTCAATTCAGAATCCGTAGATGCTCTCAGTATCATTGTTCACAAGGAAGTCGCTGAAAGACGCGGACGAGCCTTACTTAAAAAGCTTAAAAGCGTCATACCGCGACATATGTTCCAAGTTCCTCTCCAAGCATCTATCGGCGGAAAAATTGTTGCCAGAGAAAGCATTAAGGCTCTGATGAAAAATGTGACCGCCAAATGCTACGGTGGAGATATCAGTCGTAAGCGGAAACTTCTTGAGAAACAAAAAGAAGGTAAGAAGCGAATGAAGCAGATAGGCAGCGTGTCAATCCCGCAAGACGCTTTCATGGCAGTGCTTCGATTGGATGACGAGGATAAGAAGTAAATGTGGAGATCATTCAGGGAAAATATTGAAGCCATCACAGTTGCTCTGCTTCTGGCGCTCCTGATTCGTCATTTCGTCTTGGAGTCATATGAGATCCCGACAGGATCTATGGCTCCTTATTTACATGGCCTGAATGCGCAAATCAGTTGTCCCAATTGCGCGACCAAAACCCCCGTAGGCATCTCCAGTGACAGCCTGACGAACAAAGTTCGAATGGGTGAAAAATACCGATTACTCGAAGGCACCTGCAACAAAACAGGCACCCCCTTCAAAATTAGAGCCGGTGGAAACAAAGATTTCATCTGTCCAAGCTGCAAAGAAACTCGATCCGTATCGACGGTCACACTCCGAACGGCTGTGGCACTCCCTCTTCAAGTCACTTGTCGACTCTGTACCTTTCCCTATGAAACCCTTGTCGAGCCGGCTGACGTATTAGGTGGCAACAAGATACTCGTCGACAAATTTGAATATGACTTGGATAACCCCGATCGGTGGGACGTGATTGTCTTTCGATTCAATTCACAGCGAAACTACATTAAGCGTTTGGTCGGACTTCCAGGGGAAACCGTAGAAATCAAACATGGGGATGTCTGGATAAATGGCAAACTCGAAGTAAAACCACCGAAAGTACAAGCGGGACTCTGGATTCCGATTCACGACAGCAGAGTTGAGGAATATGGACTGATCCCATCGGCATGGGAGCAGACTCCGAATTGGACACGCTCAGAAGGTGAATGGGCTTTCAATGAGTTAGAGGGAACCGGCGAAATCAGTTACGTTCGGCCCATTGATAATTTTTATGGTTACAACGCTTCATATAGAGGGAGCCCTCCCGCTCCGATACGCGATCTGAAAATGGAAGTCCAGCTGCGGGTCTCAACCGATTCCTCTGCCAACAATGCGGCGATTTCCTTGGAGATAGAAAACTCTCCTTCCATCTACCGCTGGCGCATCCCGATTTCGAAGAGTTCAGAAAAATGCACTCTCACGATCGATTCAACCACGGAAAATAAGGCGGATATCACAGAGAAAGAAATCGAAGGACTAATCCTGTCTCAAGACGCACAAACAAAACTCGAAATAGCCGTCGTCGATCGACAAATACGCCTCTACAAAGACGGCAGTTTAGTCTATGAGTACGCCCTACCTGAATCAGAATATGACTCAGGAATCAGCTCTCCAAAGGGGCAGCCCCTTAGAATCCGGGCCACAAAGTGCGGTGGTTATGTGGAATCTGTTCGAATATTCCGAGATTTGCATTGGACAAAGAATGGTAACTACGCCACGACTGAAGAATTTAAACTGGACGAAGATCGATACTTCGTTCTCGGCGATAACAGCCCTTCTAGCCTAGATTCCAGATACTGGGGATCCTTTTCCAGAACGAATCTCCTTGGCAAGGGATTCCTGATTTTCTGGCCAGCACTGCCGTGGCGAAACGAGAGTGGGTTCATCCGATGATCCTGACCGTTAGAAATCTATGTAAATCATATGGAAATAGACGAGTCGCTGACCGTGTCTCCTTCGATGTTCCTCCAGGATCAGTCATTGGATTGCTCGGGAAAAATGGCGCAGGAAAAACCACTACATTCCGAATGACAATGGGAATGATACGATCGGATCAAGGACAGGTTTTCTTCAATGGTGAAGAAATATCCGCTCTACCTATGTACCAAAGAGCACGAAAAGGAATGGGCTATCTTCCCCAGGAGTCTTCAGTGTTCAGAGGACTCACGGTTCGTCAAAATCTACTCGCCATTCTGGAAACTCGCCCACTGAGCGAACCTGAGCAAGCAGAACGATTAGAAGAGCTGATTCAGGAATTCGGTCTGACTCGTGTTGTGGACAGTAAGGGCGAAGTTCTTTCAGGCGGAGAAAAACGCCGATTAGAAGTTGCAAGAGCATTGATTTCGGACCCGTCGCTCATTCTTCTAGACGAACCCTTCAGTGGTGTAGATCCCATAGCAGTAGCAGATCTTCAAAAAGTGATCCGATACCTTTCCAAAGAACGGGGTATCGGCGTTCTATTGACTGATCATAACGTGCGCGAAACTTTGAATGTCTGCGACAGATCCTACATTATCTATGATGGAAGAATCATCGCTCAAGGTAGTCGAGAAGAGATTCTCAAAGATCCCGATGCGCGTCGATATTACCTTGGCGAACAATTTTCGATGTAATGAAGTGAGGATTCCAACATGACAAAAAAACCTCACCTCGGACTCCTTCTCCCGGCATGGATACTTCCAGGAAGTGGCCATTTCCTCATGGGAGAGAGACTCAAAGGGGTCGCCATTTTCGCGGTCATCAACGGTCTATGGATCACCGGAGCATTACTCTCCGATTTCGAAGCGATCTCTAAGGCATTTCATCCCTACCTCGTATGGCTAGGCGCAGGCTGCGGAGCGACTCCCCTTATTGGCATTCTCTTTGACCCTGTCGCGGAAAACTTGCTTCAAGGAATTCAGAGCGTCAACACTTACAAGGACGTCGGCCAGTACAATGATTCTGGTGTTCAAATGGTATGCTTCGCCGGTCTTTTGAATGTCATGGTTTTATTAGACATTGCCGATCGAGTGATCGATCCATGTGGAAGAAAAGAAAGTGAGTCTCAACAAAACGAGACCGATGGATTACCTGCGGAGCGAAAGTAATGATAGATCTATTCTTCTTTCTACTGCTGACAGCGAGTCTTTCCATCGTACATGTGTTTGTCACACCTCAACCCAGACGTACCAAATCTGTCATCAATGAGATCTCTAGGTATTTTGTTTCAATAGCGGGTTTGATTTTACTTCTCGCCATCATCATCAAAGGTGTTTCCGCAGTATTTCAGTAATACGAATCCTTCAATTCATTCATGATCATAAGGATTCAAGCGGTTTCACTTCCCTCCGTACCTGTAGCACGAAATTGAACACTCTTGTGATTATCTTCCTGCCACCCTTTTTGTTTGCTTCTTGTCGGGTTAGCATGATTTGCGGTGAGCGAGCGTAGCGGTCGCGAGATGGATTCGTCCATAGCGAGGAAAGTCCGAGCTCCATAGGGCAGGGTGGTGGGTAACTCCCACCGGGAGCAATCCCAGGGAAAGTGCCACAGAAAATATACCGCCATTGTCATTTGATGATGGTAAGGGTGAAATGGTGAGGTAAGAGCTCACCGCAGGGGCGGTGACGTCCTTGGCAGGGTAAACCCCACCCGGAGAAAGACCAAACAGAGGTGAAGGAGTGCCCCCTCCGCTCTCGCTTGCGAGAATATGCCCGGGTAGGTCGTTAGAGCCCTTTGGCAACATTGGGCCCAGAGGAATGACCGCACACCATTTCGGTGGTGAACAGGACTCGGCTTACTGCTCGCTCACCCTTCATTCATACACTTCAGAGTGACTCAAGTATCAAGAATGATTCCCGGCTCAAGGACGATTCTAGGTTCAAGGGCTTCGGGTCAATGACCCCTACCTCTGGTGAAAAGTACACGTATGAGAGTATTCCACAGTTGTCCCCCATTGATCCGGTCTTGACTGTCTTCATCAAATCGGCATCATCCTTCGTAAGGTTGATTTCTGAACTTCAAGGAACCCGGGAATATTGGAGAAAACCAGTGATCAATATGAATCGAATCCAAGTATGAAAGATATGCTTTTCAAGCCCATCGACATCGCTTGGCTAGCCGCATTCCGCATCATCACCGGCGGACTTCTTTGTTATGAAATGGTTCGATATCTAGCAGAAGGCTGGCTCAAAAGTTACTACATCGACTCGCCAATGCATTTCAAGTTCTATGGATTTTCTTGGGTCGAACAATTGCCCCAAGACTGGATGATGCATTGCGTGTTCCTGCTACTCATCATGTCTTCCATCGGCGTCACATTGGGATACAGATACAGGCTATCGGCAGTCATCCAATTCTTGGGTTTCACCTACCTCTTCCTTCTGGATGCCGCCGGCTATCGCAATCACTGGTACCTCTTGTGCCTACTTTGCCTGTTTCTTGTCTTCTTGCCGGCTCACCGAGCATTCTCGCTCGATTGCGGAAGAATAAAAGACCTACAGCGAAACTGGTGTCAACAATGGCAACTCTGGTTGATACGTAGCCAGCTCGTCATCGTTTACTTTTTTGCCGGTATCGCCAAATTCGATCATGGTTGGTTAAGTGGTGAATCGATTCGTGCCATCTTCACCAGCGAAGGTCATTCTCCGGAAACTCTGAACTTCTTGTTTCGGGATGATGTGACTCAGTTCTTCGTCTGGTCCGGTCTGCTCTTCGATCTCACGATCCCATTTTTCTTACTCTGGAAACGCACTCGACTGGTGGCTTTTGTAGGAGCGGCGACATTCCACCTCACCAACGGAATGTTCCTCGTCAGTGTCGGTATTTTCCCCTGGTTCATGTTGATGGCCGGGGCACTCTTCTTCGATCCTGATTGGCCCCGTATCCTCCTGAGGAAAATGGGCTTCGCTTCGGGCGCTAGCGTACCGATTCCCGAATCCGCCTCCCGACTCGATGCTTCCGGACTCGATGCTTCCCGACTCGATGCTTCCCGACTCGATGATCCTCAAATCCCACGCCCAGTGATTCTGAGTCTCCTCACTATTTATCTAGCGTTCCAGATACTTTTGCCTCTCAGGCATCATCTCTATGACAGTTATGCCTCTTGGTCTCATGAAGGACACCGATGGGCTTGGAGAATGAAACTGGTCAATAAGCGAGTAGATAAGGTACAGATCTTTTCTTTTGATCCAGACACCGGCAAGAGAATCACTCTGGATCCGAACTATCAAAAGGCCTTGGTCCTTTGGCAGCAAAGCAGGGTCGCTCAACAACCAGATCTGTTTATCCAGTTTGCCAGAGATCTCTCCGATAAATTAGAGGCTCAAACGGGAAAATATTATCCGATCCATGCCAATGTCGAGATCAGCATCAACGGAAAGCCGGCAGCTCCTCTTTACGACCCCACCGTAGATCTCTCTAAAGTGGAATGGTCTCTTGCCGCAAAGGATTGGCTTCTTCCGTACACTCAACAATAAGTCAGGGAAGCTTAAAAGGCTGGTTCACCCAGGTATCAGACTGCGAGAAAAATGTGGGACCCAGATACTCAAGAGTCTGAGTGCCACCCTCAGTGCTTGATGAAATCTTTGAATATTCAGATAGCTCGCCAGCGAAGCTTTGATCGATGTTTCTCTGTGAAACAATCACCTTCAGATAATCACGAATATAGTAAAGAAGACCCTCGGTAGTTGCTGATTTATTGACGGCATTATTCATCGCTGAATCATCCATTATCAGCATACGAGAATAAATGGCATACCAAGGAATCACTCCCAACGGCGTGAACTCTCCCACTGTTTCAATATTTTCTAGCTCTCTTAACCGTTGAATTTGATAACGCAGAAAAAACTCGATGTCAGGCTCATAGAAATAGCCCCAAACACCACCCGGGAAATATTGAGAATTATTCGCGTATATAAGCTCAGTTGCTCCCAAAATCTCAGTCTTGATCGCAATCTTAATTGCAGCCTTTGGAGACTCTATCCGATCCAGAACACCCCATAGGGTTTTTAAATCTTCTGTCTCTAGCTGATCCACGCCGAGTCTAGAAATAAGAGTCGCGAAATTACTGTAACAATCGGAAAGAACAGCTTGGCGAACGAGTTCCTCGATCAGGTTGCGACTTCCACCAAATAACATTTCATTGGCTTCTAATGCTGAAACAAACAACTGAATCGGATTATCACCATTACCGGAATAAACAGAAGCTGTCATCAGCGAATTGAGCCTTGAGCGCGCCCCCGTTAGATTCATTGAACTGAGGAATACTTTTGCAGAATCCTCAGGCTTGCGACCAGGAGCAGACTTCACGACTTCTAAAAATTCCTGATCATAAGCAGTTACATTCTCAAATATTCCGCTCGAATCAGTCTCTTGAATAATCTCAAGTCGTCCAGAATTTTCGATTAAAAACTGATCGACTTCAACTCGAGACTTCAAAGGGAATAAAAGTGGGTCACGACCTTGAATTTTAGAGTGCGAAAAATCTATGAAACTATCACACCCAACAATTTCTCTGATCTGGCCTAACAATCGCTGATTAAGGTTCCGATACTCCAGCCCCAATAAAGCGAAAAGTCCGACGAGGACCATTGTAATCGCCAGCATAGCGATGAGTCCTTTTTTCCCCATCCAACTGGGAATGATCAACATCCCAGAACCCGGCCACAAAAGTTGCAATGAACAACATCTCTACCCTGTCGGATTTTCTCTATCACATTTGGAGCTAAGGAAGTGTGACAGCCTCCGCAGTTATTACCGCTAATCGATACCAGTACGTTTGAACCGAGTGATGGTTGCAACCGGTCAAAGATCTCCAAGAGTTCTGGATCAACTTTTGAGCGTGCTTCTTGGAGTGGGGTTTCCATAGCACTGATTTCTTTCTCAAAGTCACTATTCTCGTCTGTGATTCTGGTTTTTAGCTCCAGATACTCTTCTCGTGCATGGGCCAATCTTTGATCGAGATCCGCCAATCCTTTTTCAATCTCTTCAATCTTAGAAAAAATCGCCAATACATTCTCTTCAAGAGTGACTTTTGCTTCTTCGTACTTCTCTATTTGCGCTCGAAGACCCGAATACTCACTGGCCTGAGTGGCACTCGATAACTGATCTCTGTTTTTGGCTATCTTGCTATCAAGATCAGCGACGTCGCCTTCGAATTTTCTACCCAATGCCCGACCTTGCTCCATCCGCTCTTCATGGGGAGCTCTCTCAGCCAACATTGCCACAATATTCTCTTCGAAGATTGAGACCTTCTGATTTCTTTTCTCCATCTCTGAACGGTAAAGTTCAATTTTGCCGAATAAATTTTGGTAATGACGGAAATGTTCAAGAATACCCAACGCCCAGACTCACTTCCCGAAAGGTGGCGGATGGGGACGAAAAAGATTCGCACCTAATCCAACCGACCTATATTGTTATGACATCATAATCAAAGACCTCAAAGATCTCCAATTAAGAAAAGGCCCACCTCTATGACAGAGATGGGCCTTTTATTGTTTCTAGGACGAGATCTTAATCGTCGAGGAAGCCCTCGAGGTGACGAGACCGGATGGGATGCTGCAATTTCTTGACCGCTTTGGCCTCAATCTGACGCACACGTTCCCGTGTCACCTTGAATATCTTTCCTACTTCTTCCAAGGTATATGTGTATCCGTCTTCCAAACCATATCGAAGCTTGATGATCTCTCGCTCGCGATAGGTCAGTGTTTTCAACACATCCTTGAGGCGATCCTTCAGCATTTCATGAGTCGCTGTATGGATCGGTGATTCGACAGAATGATCTTCAATGAAATCGCCGAAGAAACCGTCATCGCTATCGCCGATGGGGCGATCAAGCGAAATCGGGTGCTTGGAAATTTTAAGGACCTTCCGCACCTCTTCTTCGGGAAGCTCCAGTTCAACTGCGATTTCTTTCATGCTGGGCTCGTAACCCAACTTCTGCATCAATTTCTTGGTCGCATTTCGAACTTTGCTCATTGTCTCGATCATGTGAACAGGAATTCGAATAGTTCGAGCCTGGTCGGCAATCGAGCGCGTGATGGCCTGACGAATCCACCATGTTGCGTAAGTAGAAAACTTGTACCCACGGCGATATTCGTACTTCTCAACCGCCTTCATCAGTCCCGTGTTTCCTTCCTGAATCAAATCCAAGAAAGACAATCCACGATTTCGGTAGCGTTTGGCGATAGAAACTACAAGTCTTAGGTTTCCTGCCGAAAGTTTCCGCTTGGCCACTTCATATCGGTTGAACTGTTTGTTCATTCCATGAACACGATCACCAAAGGGTTCAGTGGCTTCCATCAAGAGGACGGAGATGTCGAGAATATTATCATTCTCACTTTCTATCATCTCTTTGTCGTTCTTTCTGCGGCCACCACGATCTTTGATATCCTGAATCTTACTTCTGGACTTACGAATTTTTCGCCATTGACCACGCATGCTGTCACGAAGGTTATCCAAGATTTCCTTTCGGAAAACGAGTTCACCTAACAGAAGCCCGATCTTGAGTGCACGTTTATGAACGTCCAGGCGAATCTTTTCTTTATACTTGTCCGTTAATTTTTTCGACTCAAGTTTCTTCTTAGCCTCAGCGTTATCATTGTAGAGTTTCTCAATGGTTTTTAAGTTCTGATCCATTCTCTGGCTCATGTCTTCGCGACTAGGCTCGCCCGATGATGGGGTCAACTTAATGACCTTATCAATCGCTTGATCTCCAAAGAGCACGTCTGTACAGAGACGAATCATTTGCTGCTGACAAAATCCCGAAGAATAAATGGCAGTCCTATATCTGTCGCGGCACGTCTCAATGGTTTTAGCCAAGAGAAGCTCTTCCGCCCTCGTCAACAGTGGGATTTCTCCCATTTGAGTCAGATACATTCGTACGGGATCGTCGATCTTCTCTCCGGTAAAATCCGGTTCGTCAGGGAGATCATCAATCTTTACGGGATCGTCGGTCACTTCGAGATCATGATTCTCAAGCAAATCATAGACCGCATCGATTCTCTCCGGAGTATTGCACTCCTCGGGGAAACAATGGTTGAACTGCTCGAAAGTAACATGACCCGTAGATTTACCGATCTCAACAACGCGTTCGAGTCCCTCTTCCCAGGTTCTCTTTTGCTTGCTGAAGTCACGGGAAGACGGTCGTCCAGATGCGATTTTAGGGATCTCTTCAAGTGGACCCCGATTTTCGTCATCATCTATCGGCGCGATATCGATTTCAGGTTCACCGACGCCAAGGGTTGGAAGATCATCTTCCTGATCTTCTTCCTCTGCCTCCTCTGATTCAATTGCGATTTCTCCGCCCTCTTCTTGAGAACGAAATTCGTCCTCAGTACGGGCAGGGTCTTCATTGACTTTCGTTGAAGCGGAACTCATGGGCTTATCCTCTTCTCACCGGGGCTGAACAGATACAATTTAATATTGATCTAATCCAAACCTATTGATGATTTCGTCGGCTTGCGACGTATTACTAAAAGAAAACTTATCGTTATTTAACATGTTAATGCACTCATTGATGTTTGTTACTAAGGCCGATTTGTCTTCAGTTCGCATAAAATCGTCCTTTTTTCGCTCCAAAGCAGTCATGAGATACTCTGCAAGGGTCCTAGAGGCGAAATTCTTTTTTTGGTCCTGATCTAGAAATTCGTCATCTCTCGTATTTCTGCTCGTCAGATCGAGAAGCAACGATTTCAGATCGGGGTCCTCAATCTCCAAAAGTTCTGGGACTTTGCCTTTATTCTGAAACAAAAGCCCTAAATCCCTATGTAATGCAGAAGTCCAACGCTCGACAGGAGCGAGCCTCAGCATAGGTCTCATACATGATTCATCTCGAAGTATCGTTTTCAAAATTGCTGCTTCTGTCATCGCACATTCTGCGATGACAGCAGGATCTACGCTTCGATTTGGAAATAGTTCCGAAGTGATAATATCCGGTTCCAGAGTGAGATCGGACCGAGAATCATTGAACACAGATTCATCGATCACAGCGACTGAAGCATTCTGATCCTCTAAAGAAGAGGTGCCCAACGGTGCCCGATTCTGCTCAAAGTGAGGAGCATGAGCCGATCCACCTGGGAATTCACTGGGAGAATCGGACGGCGTTCTTTTGTACCTGTTTCGAGAAGAATCCCGCTCCGATTGGGCTTTTCGATCGACTTGGAAATCCATCAAGATGGAAGATTCAGACCAGCCGGTTAATCTCGCCACCTCTCGAACACCGCTCTCTAACAACACTTGGCCTTTTTCTGACAATGGCATCAAGACTCTCTCAGACAACTCTCGGCGCGTTTTAGAAACCACCTCTGGTTGTGCATCGCCTAATGAAAATCCATGTAGGCTGAGAATCTCACCGATGAGAAAGTTGAGAGATGCCGTTCCTGTTTTGAGAAGTTTCTGAAATCTGTCTTTACCCCCCTCTGAGGCTAAGAGATCACAGGGATCAGTCCCTTCTTCGAGTAGAACGACTTTGACCTCAACATCCGTTCCCAAAAAATGCTCGCACGACTTCGCAGCCGCCCTTCTTCCCGCCGAATCCCCGTCAAAGAGTAAATCGACGCACTGGGCTGCGCGTGAAATGAACTGAACTGATTTCGTTGTCAAAGCAGTCCCAAGAACCCCTACCACATTTGAGACTCCATGCTGATGCGCCATCATGACGTCGGTGTAACCTTCACAGACAACGACGTGACGCCGTCTTCGTATTTCTTCCTGACCTTGCTGGAACCCATAGAGAAGATTCCCCTTGGAGTAAACACGGGATTCTGGCGAGTTGATATATTTGGGAGGATTCGCAGCCCCTTGTGAAACCGCCTCTGGATGCCCGAGATGGCGTCCACCAAATGCGATCACTTCACCGGATTCACGGTATTGGCCCTTCCCCGGTCGAATGATGGGGAAAATGATCCGATCCCTGAAAGCATCGTAGGTTTTGCCCTCAGCGGAACTTTTTAGAAGTCCGAGCTCCACGGCTCGCTGGATCGCGTCCTCTGAGTTTTCAACATGTTGACGTATGGAGCTTTCGAGTGAATTCCAACCCGGCGGGGCATACCCGATGCGAAAACGTCGGATACAAGAATCGCTAAATCCTCTTTCCTTCAGGTATTCGAGCGCAGGGCGTCCTTCTGCAGTTTTCAACTGCTGAGTAAACCAGGTTGCTGTTCTATCAAGAAACTCAAGGTCTTTATCGCGTTGGATCTGAATTTGCGGATCCTGAAACTGTGGGCGAAGTTCAATATTTGCTCGGTCCGCTAAAATCGTCAACGCTTCACGAAAATCCACCTTCTCAAACTTTTGAATGAAGGAGAAAACATCACCACCTTCATTGCAAGACCAACACTTAAAGGTGTTTCTTTCGGGATCGACGTCCATGGATGGACGGCCGTCATCATGGAAGGGACATAGTCCCTTCCATACTCTCCCCCTCTGGACGAGATCGACATACTTGCCGATGACCTCCTCGATGGGACTGGCCTCACGGACTCGTTCTCGATCATCGTTCGGCGTTGCGGCCAATAGAACTTCCTCATTCACTGACGTCGACAAATTCGACTGTCACATTAAAAGACGGCCCCGTCCTACGAGGCCATAAATTACAAAATCTTGCGTCGAGCTCCGTGCTCCGTGCTCCTAAGGTTCACGACTCAAGACAGTCGAAGACTCCTCAGAACGCGATCAAAAAATCGAGTACGAGAATCGAGATGCAGAGATCTCGCTCTTCGAAAAAATTTAACGGAATTGAGTTGAGAAGCCGTCTTCGGCATTTTCAGTTGCGCGGTTCATCTCGCAGGCTGTGTTTCGCAACACGGGTTATCCCTCTAAACCTGAAGATCCGGACTGAGTTGCAAATGTACACCTCCCAGAAGTGTCATGCCAGTCAATCATTGTCAGGATTTGCGGCCGAACAAATCTGCGCTAATTCGACCCATTGCTCAGGAGAGACCTGATCTGGGCGGGTTCCGGGTTCAACTCCTAGAACGCTCCATGACTGGACCCCCTTTTTCCCGAGCAATCGGGAGAGGGACTTTCGACGACCTTGAAAACACTCCCTAACCAAGGCCATCCACCCTTTTGGGACCTCAGGAACAGGCCAGCTTCGCTGCCAACGAACAAAGGAAGATTCAACTCTAGGAGCGGGAATGAAAGCATGCGGAGGAACATGCCTCATAATTCGAGCCTCACCGAGAAAACCCAGGAGAACGCTACTCGTCCCGTATTCCCGAGTCGCGGGTCCTGCGACCCAACGCTCAGCGACCTCTCTTTGCACAAGAACTGAGAAACTCGCCATTTGGGGGCATTGTTCCACCAACATGCAAACGAGGGGGCTCGCGATAGAATAGGGAAGGTTCGCCACCAGATGAAACTCATCCTGAGGCAAGGCACTCAGCAACGGTTCAGAGAGTCTATTTTTTGTCGCTAAGGCATCCGCCTCGATCACCTTCAGTTCAGAATCGCCGAACTCCGTCCGCAAATGCTCTACGAGGATCGGATCCAACTCCACCGCTATCACCTGGCACCCATGACCCAGCAGTGCAGAGGTCAAGGTTCCAGCTCCGGGCCCCACCTCAAGAACCGTCGACCCAGCAGAGACCCCCGAATCCCTGACCAAAGCCCTCAGTAGATTTCCATCGAAAAGAAAATTTTGCCCTTTTCGATGATCAAAGCGGAATCCTCGATCTTTCAGAGATTCCAAGACATCCCTACGGCTCATAGAAAACGGGAGCCCTCCTTCTGGAGAGCTCCCGTTTTCAGGAAGTTCTGGCTTTTCATTTTCACCGAAGATATCTCCGGTTCCAAGCGTGCTCACTCTTCCGTTTGTCCCAAACGAATCTCCACTCGGCGACATTGACGGCGTCCTTTTTCGGAGTTCTCGTCGACACCCGGAACAGGCTGTGCCCATCCCGAAGAAGACAATCTCAAACGTTGCTTATCCATCCCCAGAACAACGAACTCTTTGAAAACTGCATGAGCTCGCTTCGCTCCGAGTTCCCAATTGTCGGCATTCTTGGATTTCGAAATCGGCGTATTATCGGTATGGCCATCGATAAAGATAATCTTGTCTGAGTGATCGGCCTGAATAATCTTGACCACGTCTTGAATGATCGCTTTACCCTGTTTTTTAAGAACACTCTTTCCCTTATCAAAGAGAAGATCGTCTCTCAGCATGACACCACCCGTTTCCGGATTGGTCTTTAAGCCTGGAGCGAATTGTTCGGTCGAGATCACGACCTTGGGCATATCATTCAAACTCTTTTTAAGAGCAGCAATCGTGTCTTCTAAAACTACACGCTCTCCAGAGAGACCTTGAAGTTCTGTTTCGAGATCACCAATACGAGCGGCCGACCTCTGAAGTTGTGCTGATTCCTCGAATCCCGTCAACTGCGAATCACGTAATCGCTTCTCTATATCAGAGTTGACCCGGTTCGCTCTCTGCAATTTTCCAACAGCATCCTCATACTTCACATATGGAACACAGGAACAGAGAAGAAGTGGCAAAAGAAGGAATGAAAAAAGGCGTGCGCTTGTCACTGAACTTTTCCCAATCCGATCCGAAAAACTGATCATCGAATGATCCTTTCTTGATCTACAGGACGGACAACTTCTGTCTTTCTGACGTCCATGAGACCCATTTCAATGAAGCAGAGTGCGACGTCCCCCTGCTGCATGCAGTTTGCCACGAGCCGGGTTCATACGAAAGGGACAGCCACAAGATTCATGCTTTGCATATTCTCGGGCGGCATACAAGAAACAGGGTCCCGGGAAGTCTGCTTCCCGGGACCCTGTTTGTGCCAATGACGTCCACACTCTTGCTTTACAAAGTGTTGACGATCGATTCGACGAGACCGTTCATGAAGTTGACCGCTCCGTGATCACCCCACTCGGGGAATGCTCCCCCGCCTGTCATGAGGTTCATCAACAAGGCTGCTGGAATGAGCAAGCAAAGAATGGTCAATACAAGGAGAACTGTCATTGCTGTGGCGGGCTTCTTCCTCACCAACTGCATCTCTGTATTCCCTGCGAAGAGCATGTCGTCAGATCCGGTGTCTCCGGTTTCGTCGGCCATTTCAGCTTCAAAATCGAAGGAATCGAGAGAGAGGTCGTCAGTATCGATCACCGTCTCATCTCCAACTCCACCGAGATTCAGCTCTGTCTCTCCCTCAAGAAGAGAAGAACCGTCGTCCTCGAGAAGCCCTTCGATATTCAACACAGTTTCATCTGTGGAGAAATCTTCCAATTCGAGACCATCGTCCTCCAGCATCCCTGAACTGTCCTCGGAGAGCACCACTGTGGGTTCCGTAGAACGGCTCTCTTTGTATGTATTCAGTTCCTGCTGGCTGAAGTAGACCTCGCCACCATCGTGTTCTGCACGGATCTCCTGATTGCTCACGAGGCCCTGAAGTTCTTCCGCTGAGACACCGAGGTGCTGAGCGGCCTGGTCAAAGTTCAATCGATCAGACATGAATCGAAACCTTCCTTGAGAGGACGCTCTATTTGCGGCCCGCATCTTTCATGGCCTTGACAGATGGCTTTTGCTTACCCTTTTGCGAGTATTCCTGCGGCACCATGTCGTAGCTCAAATCACGGACACTATGGACATTGAACCCGTTACCGGATTCGAATCCTGTCCAAAGTTTTTTAGTATTTGTATCAAAAATCGCAAGACCCTCTGCGGCTCCTTTACCCTGCATGACGAAGGGTGCCATCAGGAAGCCATTGCTGGCTCCTGCGGATTGACCGTGAGCGACGAGAGGACTCGTGGCCGAGGATCCCGACCATATGTTGGCTCCGAGAGAGATGCCCAATAACAACGGCAACCAAAAAGTGCGAGACCGGGTCTGGCTCTCTGGGCTTTGATTCCCTGTGCTTTGATTCCCTGTGCTTTGATTCCCTGGGCTTTGATTCCCTGTGCTTTGATTCCCTGTGCTTTGATTCCCTGTAGTGTGCTCATTCATGATTTCATTCCTTTCATACGTTTCAACAAAGTTGTCGGCCGAAAACAAACGGTTCAATCTGAACCCGACCGCACCCCTCCGACAAATGTCCCCATGGAGGGCTGACTTGTTCCCACCATTCAGTTCTCACAAGAACTTCGAATAACAGCCCCTCAAAGAGGATGACGAACAAGTCGAGAATCTATTCTAAACACATGACCTAAAACAGGGGGCTCTTTCGGGATCCCTGAATTTAGGGTTTAGGAAGCCGGAGGCAATTGTGCCCTCCTGTATTCCTAGACAGGGATTGTAGCCCGGCTTTATCCTTCGGCAAGAGGTCCATCCAGTCTTCCCGAGCCCTCTTCTTTGGAACTCCCGAGGTCCTTCCCCGGCCCGAGATACCGGCCCAGGCGCTCCCTGAGCCCCCCGAAATCCGCTGAGGAACCCTGAATGAGTTGTGTCATAGCAACCTCTGACAAGGCTTTAAACGCCTCTAGATCGCGTAGAGGGCGTGCCAGAAGGAATTTCCCCTGTCCACTCTGCCGGACTCCCTGAACCTCTCCGCCCCCCCGTAGTTCCAGATCTCGCTCAGCAATCCGGAATCCGTCATCTTCTTCGATAAAAGCCAGAAGTCGCTCTTCCGTCTCAGGCTTAGGGTCTTCGACGGTAAAGAAACACCATGAGGCGCGGTCACCTCGCCCCACTCGTCCACGAAGTTGATGTAACTGAGATAATCCAAATCGATCGGCATTCTCGATCCAGAGGACCGACAGCTCTGGGACATCCAGCCCGACCTCCACGATGCTTGTAGCGACCAGAACTGGAGACACTCCCTGACGAAACTGTTCCATGTTCACAGATCTGTCCTCAGCAGGAAGGCGACCGTGAAGTTGAACGATTCCAAAAGGTCCTAATTTTGTTTCCTGTAACTTTGAGACGAGCTGCTCGACCCCAAGCGGGTCATCGCCATCGCCATCTTCGATGCGAGGAACGACAAACAGAACCCTATGTCCTGATTCGATTTCCTTGCACAAAAAATCAACGGCTTGTGAAAATTTGTCGAACGGAACCTGCCTCGTGCTCACAGGCTTCCGACCCGGTGGCTTTTCATCGACTCGACTGAGATCGAACTCACCTCGCAAAGCCAAAGCCAAACTGCGAGGTATTGGAGTTGCCGAGAGATGTAAACGATGAACATCTTTTCCTTTGGCAGCCAACTTCTGTCGTTGTTGAACACCAAATTTTTGTTCTTCATCGACGATCACGAGACCCAGATCCTTAAACTCCACAGAGGACGAAATCAATGCATGAGTTCCCACCACGATATTCACTTCGCCATCGGCAAGGCCTGCTTTTTCTGCAGCGGAGGTCCCCGAAACAACACGAGCGATTTTTAATCGAGATCCCTGAAGTAAACTCTCCAAGGTTTGCAAATGTTGATCCGCTAAAGTCGTGGTTGGCGCCAACAGAGCCGCCTGCCTTCCATGAGCAACGGTCGCGAGCAGGGCCCAAATCGCCACTGCCGTTTTCCCGCTACCCACGTCGCCCTGCACCAATCGTGCCATAGGGAAACCTGCCGCGAGGTCTTGCCGGATCTCATCGACAACCCTCAACTGAGCATTCGTAAAGGTAAATGGAAATCGAGACATGATCCGTTTCTCAAGATCTTCTCCGACCTCCATCGGCTCAACTGAGCGACTTTGCCGAGCCTTGCGAGCCTTCGCTTGTCCCTCAGCATGGAGATACATTTCCAAGCGGGCTAATTGGTGTCGACAAGTTTCAATCTCTGCCGAACTCTTTGGACAATGAAGCCCCATATAGAGCCCATGGACTTCTCGCTCGGAGGTCAGTATCTCAGGGAGAGCCACCGACAATTGAAGATCCATCTGCAAAACTTGATCGATACAACGACGCAAGAGATCCTGGGAGACACCTGCCGTCGCTTTGTACACTGAGACTAACTGACCATGCCCCGGCGGACGGGGGTCTCTTTCTTCGGCAGCGAAGACGGTCGGATGCCCCATCGTCGGCCGTCGAAAGAATCGGACTCCAGAAGTGACCCACCCTCGAAAGCCTTTGCGAAGCGGAGGTCGAAATCTCTTGGGCATAAACCACTGAATTGTGATTTCTGTCCCCATGTCGTCTTCACAAAGGAAGACACATTCCCAGCGTCCCTGCCCCGCTGGAATCCAAACGGGATCTTCAGGAACGACACCAAACAAACTCCTTCGATCTCCTTCAGGAACATCTCGGATGGCCCCCCGTAATTCCAGGTCTTCATATCGAACAGGAATATGATGGAGAAGGTCGCCGAGATTATTGATTCCCAGTTTTTCGAGATGGCGGGAGATCACCGGGCCGACTCCCTTGAGAGTCGTGACCCGTTGAAGTAATGGATCATTTCCCGCAGGTTGAGGAGCGGCTCCTGAATCAGAGGATTTCGGGGACCGATTCTGCACAGTGCTGCCTCCAGAGGAACCCGGACTGAATAGAACGCACTCAGCCTTTGAGTTCCCGGATCAATCTATTCACCTCTTCACGGAGGTGTTCGTCTTCGTTGATTTTCTCACGGATCTTTCGATATGAGCTACTCGCAGTCGCGTGAGAACGACCTCCGAGTGCCGCTCCTATCTCCAAGTTTGATTGATTCGTCAAAATTTTCGCCAGATAGATGGCCACGTTTCTCGCCATAGAGGTATTCCGAGTACGAGATCGAGATTTAATCTCTTCCGGAGGAATTGACCAACGTCGAGCGACAGACTCCACGATCACATCCAGAGTGATGACTCTCTGCCCAGATCGCACCATCGGCTCGAGACATCTTTGAGCAAGCCCAAGATCGATCACTTCACCTGCGAGATCCGATTGCGCCAACAAGCGAACAAAGGCACCCAGTAATTCACGGACACTGGTTCGAATGTTATCCGCGATAAAATCGAGAACTTCTCCGGGGACCTGAATGCCACTCCGAATCGACTCTCTCTCCAAAATAGACAAGCGTGTCTCTAGATCTGGAGGATCGAGACGCACGACAAGCCCAGCAGAGAATCGATTCTTTAAATGCTGGTGAAGAAACTGACACCGACGGGGCGGAACATCGCAAGCCAATAAGACTTGGCCACCCGATTGATTGATGACGTCAATCGTCTCAAGCAATTCTTCCTGACTGCTTTTCTTACCCGCAATCATTTGAACGTCGTCAATAACCAACACTTTGAGACTGCGGAAATCTTCACGAAATTGGGGAATCGTTTTTTGTTGAAGAGCTCTGACGAAGAGTTGCACAAACTTCTCACATTGTACGTAACGAATCCGTCGTTCTCCCTGAATGAAAAATTGGCGAGTTAACGCCTGCAGCAAATGAGTCTTGCCTAATCCACTCCCGCCATGAAGGAAAAGCGGATTAAAAGAATTCCCAGGAGCTCTCAGAACATCCAAGACCGCGGAGTAGGCCACGCGATTCGACTTTCCTACAACAAATCGATCGAGAGTTAAATCTCTACGAATCCCTGCAGGTACAGGAGAGACCGATATAGCCGGAGCAACCGCCATCGCTGGACGACGTTTTTCAGATCCGTTGTTCGTTGAAAAGCGGGGCTTTGATTCAGAAGTAGAATCGGCCTTTAGAATCAAGGAAACGTCAGTTTTGGATTCCTCATTCGAAGAAGCTTCTGCAGCAGTTCCTAAAACATTTCCGGATCCAGAAGCATTGTCGGACTTCGAGGCCGAAATCTTCCAGCGAACAGGACCCAAACCTTGCTGACGAACGATGCGATTCAAGGAGTCGCCATAGTTCTTTTGTAGATAATCTCTTACAAAAGCGGACGGAACCGAAAGCAGAACGAGTTCCTCGTTTGCTTGCTCTAATTTTATTTTCTGAAACCATCTTTGACGAGTCGTGGGGCCAAATTCTCCTTCGAGTTGATCCAATACAGATGAAAAGATCTCCTCGGCAGTGGAATGCGCAGCTCGGATTTCTGGGCGGACTTCGGAGGTCACGGGATTCTTAGCGCCGGCGCGAACACGCTGGCGAGATTCCGATCCTTCGTTTTTTTCGCTCCCAATGTATCCCGAGATCAATGGATCCCCCTGCTTCCCCATATTCGAAACCAGTTCCACCCCTGCACCGCAGAGGTGATTCGAATCGTTGCCGAAGCGATTCGCGTCAGGCACCCTGCTGATCTGAGAGATCAGTGCACAGTGCTTGCTGGATGAAGCGGGAAAGGTCAGCGAAAATAACTTCGGTGATCACCCCGGCAGTACTGCAACGGAAATGATCATAGTTACCATCTTCGGTATCAGGAAATATCCCAGAAGCTCCAACGATAACTGCACCTTCACAGTCTTACGTGGACTCTCTCGTGTTGGCTCACCATGCACATCGCATGTGATCTTTGAGTTCGATTCACCCCCCCGGGCAAACCTAAGAAGATCGTCCAACAGGACACATTCCCCACAAGGAACCTCACCTTATGAAATCCAGTCAGTCAGGGGAGATCAAATCGATACCCTTGTCATTCCTTTAACCCTCAAAAACCCTCAAAAACCATTCAGCACAGAAAAATGAATCCTCAATGGATCAAATTTCTCAGTCCGGTTTTCAAGAGGAGGGATCAAGAGTTGATCGCGACTCACCCTGACAGGCAAGGGGCGAACTTAGCAAAATGAGGAGGCTCTGACAAGGGTCGCCTCCCGAACTTTTTCTCAAAGGGGCCTACGGTTATCGGCCAGCCTTTTTTAACTTTTCTATATTTTTTTCATGCTCAATCCGCAGTTTTTCCTGCTGTTGATACCACTGGCTCCATACTCGGTGATGACGCTTTCTCATCTCGTGCTGATCTTCCGCTGACCAGGGAAAACTCTGGGGAATTCCGCTGATATTTCCTGCGAGCTGAGCCGAAAATTTTCTGACCCAGAGATCCTTCGCTGTTAATCCTGAAAGAGCCACTTCCATCGATTCATATCTTGGGAATTTGTTGAGTATTCTAAGTGCACAAATACGCGCCCTGACAAATTCGGAACGAGCCACAGGGAGAACATACGGAATCACCGATTCTCCCTTTCTGATGAGGTGGGTTTCGGCGCGAGTTCTATAATTGACTCTTTGTCTTTGTAAATCTTCGACCCAACTCTCGACATCCAGTAAGTCTTTTCCACTGAGAGGATTCAAAAGCTCCTGTTTGAATGCTTCTGTATTCCCGGAAGATTTCTTTACCCCTTGAGCCCCCCCCACAGACTTCTCTGGAACAGGAAAGGGCACTGGCTTAAGAATCGGCTTGGTTTTCTCGCGCTTGGGGAATACTCGATCACCCGTTCGGCTGTTTTGCTCTACTTTGATGACTTCGGATTTTTTCCAGCGAATCGTGCCATATGTGCTCACTTTGAGAATGACCTCCTGATCATCATTTTTGACGATCGTGCCATCGATACGAGATCCATTTTGCAATTCAACAGTGTCACCTCGAACTGGGCTACAAAATCCGAAGCTCAGCACGAACACCAAAGAGCACAGTGACAAGCTTTGCAAAGGTATCATGGGGAAAGAGAACAAACGTCCCATGGGGTACTTCCGATCATTCGGTGAGACGTTTCTCAAGAGAGCGTCTCTGCTTAGGGTCCAATGCTGGCAGCGGCGGATCCACACTCCCTTTGGATGCAAGGGTACCTGAAGATTTCCGACCGACTCTCGGTCCGAGACCGATCTCCCATCCGGCTCTCATCAGAGACATACGAACAGAAGCGGCAGCACTGTATGTTGAAAGTATACCACCCTTCGAAGAAACCTCCCAAAGAGCCCCTAGGAAGTGGGCTTGCCATGGTTCAGGGTTCTTTTTGGGAGAAAATGGATCGAGAAATATTGCGTCGAATTCTCCCGGTAACAGGGGGACTTGCTCCAAAGCATCACCTTGGATCAACTCCATTTTTAATCCTGTATTGGAGACCTCTCCCTCGACGACAAGTTGCTCCAGCAATGTGGAAGTTTCTTTTCCAGGTAATGAAGCGATATGAGGTCGAAGATCCGAGAGACTCAGGAGTTCTTTTTCGAGGCTTACCACCTCTATCGAAACTTTAGGAGCTCTCGATTGCAACTCATGGAGAGCAATCCCCAAATTAACACCGAGCCCAAAGCCGACGTCTAGGAAACGAATGGCACCTTTCTGAAGAGCCACTTCAATCAGACGACACGGTTCGACAAACCTTTTGAGCGCCTCTTTGTGAGCCCCACACATCGAGTGATAGTGCTCTTCATACTCAGGATGAAAACGGGTCACTGAACCGTCTTCTGTTAGGACGGGTTTGGAAGCCAACCGGGTATCTCCTGTTTTCGCACCATGGAATGTAATGCCAATAATGCAAGGTTTGTGGTCAATCCCCGGATTCTTGTCCGGTCTCCGTTCAATTGATAACAATGTGAAGCGATGGAGTTTCGGGTGGAGAGCGCCACCCAAACAGTACCTACCGGTTTTTGGGAAGTTCCCCCATCCGGACCTGCGACTCCACTCACCGAGACCGCTAAATCAGTGCCCGCCTTGATACGGGCGTTTTGCGCCATCTGCTCAACCACTTCCTGACTGACAGCTCCATGGAGATCCATCAATCGAGGATCAACGTCGAGTTCTCGAGTTTTCGAAGGGTTCGAGTAACACACCCAACCACAGGGAAATACCCGACTCGACCCTGGAACATTCACCAGCCGACTACTGATCATGCCCCCTGTGCAAGACTCTGCTGTCGTCAGACTCATTTTAGATCGGATCGCACTTTGGATCAGGTGCTCTTCGATGGACAAACCTCCAGTCCCAAGGAAATGTCCTTTGAACTCCTCTTTCACTTCTTGGGTGAGTGAAACCCCCACTGGAAGACGCACTTCGATCTGCCCCCAGTTACGAACACAAATATGATAGAGAACGTCAGCGGGAACACGTTTTGCAATCCACTCATCCAGTTTGGACTCGGGCACCGCGACGAAATCCAATATCTCCCCACTCTTCACGTCACCCTTGAGCGCAGCCACTTCAGGAAGAACAAAGTCTGCCAACATCCCCTTGAACTCATGCGGTACTCCGGGAAGAGCAAAAACTTTGCGCTCCGAAGAATCCTCAATAACAAATCCAGGAGCACTGCCTCTAGAATTTTCGAGGATACGAGCCCCCTCGGGGAAAAAAGCCTGCCGTCTGTTGTTCTCCGCTGGCTCGACACCATGAGCCCGCATACGGTTTTTTATTCCGTCCCAGACATGAGGAATCTCCAGCAGGTTTAATCCGAACGCATTGGAGACCTCTTGGCGAGTTCGATCGTCTTCTGTAGGCCCCAGGCCACCCGAGATAATTATCCAATCAGCCTGACTCGATTTATCTTGTAACGCTGCTGACAGTTCTCCAGGTGCATCACCAACACTCAGGTGCCATTTCACCTGTGCTGCGGTACCCAGTAATTTTTCAGAAATGGTTTGGGAGTGGGCATCGAGAACTCGTCCTTCAAGTATCTCGTCGCCGACAGATATCACCCCTACTGTGATCAATATTTTCTCCTCAGGATTTGAGATCTCTGCTGTCTGATTCAATAGATGATTTCCCCAGCGTGACGCAAGCAAGGATTCCAACTTCATAAAGTATGACGAGGGGCCCAGCCATGAGTAATTGTGTCACGACGTCGGGTGGAGTTAAAAATGCTCCCAAGATCATGGCAGACAAGATTGAGACTTTTCGATATTGACGAAACATTTCGACACTCACTACGCCAGTTTTTGAAAGAAGTATCATCAAGAGAGGCAACTGGAAGATCAGTCCCATACCCAGAACGAGGGTAAAGACCAATCCCATATAATCCTTCAAAGTAAAACTGTTCGCGAGAAGCGAAGGGTCTCCATATCCCCCCAGAAATGAAAGTCCGACGGGGACTAAAATCCAGTATGCAAAATTGACGCCGCCGGCCAAAAGAAGGAATGCCAATGGAATAAATGGCCTTACCGATTTGCGTTCACCTGGATACAAACCCGCAGCAATAAATTGCCATATCTCGGCAGTGATCCAAGGAAGAGTGCAAATGAGGCCTAGGAAGAGACCCAATTTAACGTAAGCGAAGAACGCTTCGGTATAGGAGAGCAACACCAAGGGCTTTCCTTTGACCCTCCACGTCACCCAATCATCTATCGTTCTCTCCAAAGCTTCAGTTTTATTCGCCACGCTTCGAAGATTTTCTTCAAGCGCTTTCTGCTCGGCCAACGTCAGTTCCGGAACGGCAACCGGATCAATGTCATGACTGCCTTGTCTCCAACTCAGCCAGCGTTCTCTCAGTATCAGTAGATCGTCACCGAGTTTCATCAGAGTGGATTGGTTACCCCAAGGTGCTTGACCGGCCTCGCTCACTTCCTGGAGTATCTCACCACTCACAAGCAGACTGGATGGTGTTCTTTCAAGGATGTCACCGGTTTTGAGAGTTCCATCCAGAATTTCAGCTCGCTCTTCGACGAGATCAGCGAAATCTGCTAATGGTCCTGTAGAAGGCGCTTGTTCCCGAAAGGCTTCCCAACGATCCCACCATTGTCCCTTATTGATCGAGAGTTGAAGTATCCGCGAGGCTTGCTCGTCAACGAAAAGATCAGTGATGGATTTGATACCAGCAACTTCTTGCTCAATCCGTTGAACAACACGGGCGGATTCAATCTGAGTCATCGCCTTGCGGTGCGGAGCTGTGATGATCGTCATCAACTCCCCTTGATAAACGAGAGCGATGCCCGCAAAGACGATCAAGATCAAAAGAGATCTCAGCAGACGGGTCCTCAGTTCCTCGAGGTGATCCCCAAAGGACATCGTTTTCAAATCGGGATCCGAATCCTTATTGTCACTGTCGGACATTCGAGGTTCGCCTTTTCTATTGAGATCTTCTGTTTTCCACGTTTTGACAAGATCATGATGACATGGAGAAACACTACCTTCAAATTCTTCGGAGGAGTCTTCCTGTTTGCTGACAAGAATCTAACGCTGACCCCACTGAGAGCCTCATTTTCCTGAATTCCTCATAATTGTGATCGAAGAGTGCTCAAACCCCCTCAAGGACATGAAAAAAGGGGTGATCGCTTTTTGCGATCACCCCTTTACCTTTTTCTCCTCAGATATTCCTGATCTTATCGATCATGAAAAACTGATTAGAAATCAATGAAATCAAGCAACTCCTGCTCACGAAGAATCGTGACACCCAAATCTCTTGCGAGACCGTACTCTTCAGTTTCCTCGTAGCCTTTTACAGCGACGACGAAATCTGTATCGAGAGCCACTGAGGTGGAAACAACACCCCCGAAGAGTTCGATTTTACGCACCATGTCCTCCACAGAGTACTTACCGTTGGTGGCAACTTCTCCCGCGAAGACAAAGTGAGGGACGTCAGACTGGTCAAAGAAGGGACTGGTGATCTGGTCACCGGCGGAGATGGGATTGAATCGATCCAGGTTCTCCAAAACTGCCACTTCTGAGAAGTCAGATTCCACCTTGAGGACCTCGACACGACCTTTGCTGATTCGCTTTCCGCCTTTTTGGTAGGCGAAAACGTCAAAGACGAGTCCTCTGCGAAGCTTGTTCTTAGTTCCGAGGCTGATCCATGCTTTTCCGAGTTCTTCGGAAACGTTCAGGATTTCGCCATCCGGCTCGATCATGGCAAATGTTTGCTCACGAACGATTTCACGCTTGAGTTCTTCAATACGATCATTGGAACGCTGAAGCAAGTTTTGAGTGATGCTGAGATCTCTCTGCAACTTGTAGACCATGGCGCTGTGATCCTGAACCAACTGTTCATTTTCCTCAAGAAGACGAGTGCTCTCCTCGAGGGCCCGTGATCTGGATTGTTCCAACTGAACCTGGAAATCATTCACCTCGCCCCGCAATCCGTCGATTTCCTCATTCAACTGGGAACCCAGATTACTTTTTGAGGTGACGGTTTCCATGAACTCCTGATCCTTCGCTTCAGCGAGAGATCTTTGACTGTTCAATTCGTTATTCAAGAATCGAATAGTATCGATGGAGTCGGAGTAGAGATCGGTTAACGAAGCATAGCTGCGGGGATTCGAGGATCCCTTCGCTGTAGCAATTTCAGATCCGGCCTTGTCGATAAGACTCTGCACCTCATCTGTTGGAACGGCAAGATCGTCGGCTCCTTGAATGAGATTGCGCATACCGAAAATCTCTTCAGTGAGCGCTTTAACCTCGTCACTTTTGAGATCGAGCTTTTCCTTTGCATCTATCTTGCTAGACAATTCACGTTGATATTCGCCATTCATACTGAAGATGACGAATGCAAGTCCCAGATTTAGAATCAAAGAGACGATGAGAAAAGAGAGCTGGGCTCCCCCCTGATTTCGGGCCATGGAGACTCCTCCTTATTGCCTGCCAAGTTTCTGCCTGTAAGGCAATGCAGTTGATCATTTATTCAGACGACCTGAACGCCTTTGCTGGACTCTGGGATCCCTTTTTGGGATCAAAGGACCCACCCGAGCAAACACGGGGACATCAGTTCATTTCCATCCGAGTATTTGAATTTGCGGAGCAAAAAATCTACTTCGCAAACCCGTCCAAAGGATTACTTTCTGGTCATGGGTCATTTCCCCTGCTCAGGACTCTCCTCACGAAGAGGAGCAAACAGGAGAGACAGCTCACCACCAACGGTTATCCGGAAGCGATGATCCTAAGTCCACAAGGGTACCTCGTCAAGAAGCCCTGAAACGCCATATTGCCGGGGAAAGACGGATACGCTAGGTTCTCTGTATCCTCGTGCTTTCCACCTCTGCAATTTCTCTCCTGCAGCCGGATCCAGAAAAGCGCAATAGTCCCCTGAAGGGCCTCAATCATGTCTAGGACACTCTTCCTGATCGATGGCCGCTACCAGATCTACAGGGGCCATTTCGGAATGCGGCCCCTGACCAATAGCGCTGGGATGCAGGTTCAAGCGATTTATGTGATCACAGATTTGCTCCTGAGGCTCTGCCGAGACCTCGATGTCAGCCATTGGGCAGTAGCGATGGAGTGTGACGGGCCGACTTTTCGCCACCAAATGTACGATCAATACAAAGCCAACCGAGATGCGATGCCGGAAGAACTTCGCACCCAATTGCCATACATCGATCGGATGTTAGAGGCTTTCCGTGTGCCCATACTGAAATCCGACCACCACGAAGCAGACGACTGCCTGGCGACGATGTCACGTCTTGCTGAAGCAAAAGATATGGACGTGCGGCTACTCACTCGAGACAAAGATCTTGAGCAAGTCATTTCCTCAAGGGTTCAATTCCTCGACGAAAAAAATTGGAACTTGTACGGGCCTGACGAACTATTGGAAAAAAAAGGAATCCGTCCTGATCAGGTGATCTCATATCAGACTCTCGTCGGCGACAGTTCAGATAACATACCGGGGGTTGCCGGAGTAGGTCCAAAGACTGCCGTGAAAATTTTAGATCACGTCGAGGACCCCTTCACTCTCCTTAACGATCCAGTCCCGGATGGAATTCCAGCGAGTGCATTGAAAAAAGTTCGGGCAAATCCCGATGCGATGACCCTCTCAAAAGAATTAGTCACACTTTCCTTAGAAACTCCTCTTCAGCAGAACCCTGAAGATTTAGCGCGGATCGAACCTGATCACGAAGCTCTGGCGGACTTGTTCAGAGAACTTGGCTTCAGAAGATTTCTCAAAATGTTGGAACCTGCAGAAAAAGTTGAAGCAGATCTCTTTTCCGGTTTCGATTCTCCACCAGCAACTGCAGAACCCACTCGTCAAAAAGCTTCCACAGCGATCGCTGAAAAAGTCGATTACAAGTACGTCGATACCTTTGAAAAGTTGGATGCTGTTATTGAAGCCTGTCGATCTGAGGGAAGATTTGCATTCGATACCGAAACGAACTCTCTCGACTCCATAGGAGGATTTGCTGTCGGTTGCAGTATTGCCGTACAAGAGGCAGAGGCTTGGTATATTCCCTTCTACTCACCTACCGACAATTGCCCCCTTCCCAAGGAAGAAGTCCTCGAACGCCTCAGGCCAATTTTGGAAGATCCATCCATTGGAAAAATCGGTCAGAATATGAAGTTCGATGCTCAGGTGATGCGAACTCAAGGCATTGAGATTCAAGGGATCAGTGGTGATCCAATGATCGCTGCATACCTTGTGAACTCTTTAAGGGGACGCTACGGACTCGACGATCTCGTAGGAGAAAGACTGGGCCATTCCATGATTTCGATCAAAAGTTTGATCGGATCTGGGAATGACCAAATCTCCATGGATCAAATCGAACCTGAAAAAATTACTGAATACGCCGCAGAGGACGCAGACTTCACACTTCGACTCAGTGATAACCTGCGTAAAGATATCGATGACAACGACCTGGCCCGCGTCTATGACGAAATTGAACTACCGCTCATCGAAGTCTTGACGTCGATGGAACGTGAAGGGATCTCACTGGACGAAAAACGTCTCAGTGAACAAGAAGAAACTCTTACAGAGGAACTCAATCGCCTCGAGTCAGAGATTCATGAAGAGGCCGGTGGCCCTTTCAACATCGGGAGTCCGAAGCAATTGCAGAAGGTCCTTTTTGAAGACCTGAAACTTCCAACGAAAGGACTTCCAAAAACAAAGACGGGAGTCAGCGTCAAAGCAGAGACTCTTGAAGAATTGTCCATTCGACATCCTGAACAAATCTTGCCCACCACGATTCTCAGGCATCGCAGTCTTGCGAAACTTCTTTCGACCTACGTTCAAGCTCTCCCGCAGCATTTACATCCTGTCACGCAACGCATTCACACTGATTTTCGCCAAACGGTGACAGCCACTGGACGTTTGGCTTCCAATCGACCCAATTTGCAGAACATTCCAATCCGATCAGAGGAAGGACGAAGAATTCGTAAAGCCTTCGTCCCCAATCGAGAAGGCTGTATTTTTGTCAGTGCGGACTATTCTCAGGTCGAACTACGTCTTCTCGCTCATCTGACGGCGGACGAAGGACTCCTCCAGGCCATTCATGACGGTGTGGATATCCACGCCTCAGTCGCCGCCCGTATTCACGGAAAAACTCATGAAGAAGTGACAAAGGATGAGCGAGCCGCAGCGAAGGCTGTAAATTTCGGATTGATGTACGGAATGGGAGCATTCGGACTCTCCAGAGATCTCTCGATTCCTGTCGCTGAGGCTAAGCAATTTATCGAAGACTATTTTCAGCAATTTCCTGCCGTTCAAAGTTGGATGGAACAGACAAAATTAGATGCCGCAAAGACGGGCGAGGTGAGAACCCTATATGGACGACGGCGTCCCGTTCCTGAGATCCTTTCTCGTGTAGCACGAGAGAAAGCGCAGGGAGAAAGATATGCCATCAATAGTGTCGTGCAGGGATCAGCGGCCGATATGATCAAATTGGCGATGATCGAGGTTCACCGTCAATGCCAACTTGAAGACAGAGATTGTCGTCTCTTGCTTCAAATCCATGACGAACTCCTCCTCGAGGTTCCTATCCAGGAAGTGGAAAATTGTCGCCAGTGGCTCAGGGATGCGATGATCCATGTGATGGATCTGAGTGTTCCCCTGGAAGTCGAAGTCAATACAGGAAAAGACTGGTTCGATGCCTCCAAGTAATCCAGACCACAACCATCCGAGCCGCTCTCTTCCAACTCCTTTCATGACTGCTGTCACCGGGGGAATAGGTTCCGGAAAAAGCACCATCGCCAAAGAATTTGAAAAATTAGGAGCCCATCGTATCGATGCCGACGAGGTGGCTGGCGAAATTCTTGAACGCGCCGAGATCCTCAATGAACTCTCCCAAACTTGGGGGAAAGATGTCACAAATAGCCACGGAGGGGCAAATAGAGCACTCATCTCATCAATTGTCTTCTCGGACCCTGCTGCGAGAAAGGTCCTTGAATCCCTCGTTCACCCCGAGGTGAGAAGTCGAATAGATGATGCACTTGCTAAACTCTCCACAATAGGGTTCGATAAGAACAGTCCACTCCCGGAGGGCCGGGTATGGATTCTTCTCGATATCCCCCTCCTTGAAACTTCTCCCTACAGGAACAAAGTGAACAGGATTCTCTTCGTGGATGCTCCCGACTCTGATCGGGAAACCCGGGTTGTCCAAAACCGGGGCTGGCAGCCTGGAGAGAGAAGTCGAAGAGAATCGGCACAGTTCTCCCTCAAGGACAAAAAGGCAGGAGCCTCCGACGTGATCCAGAATGCAAACGGATTATCTGATGAGGAACGGATAGCCCACTGTCAGGCAGTCCTGGATAGCTGGATTCAGGATCTCACGAACCCATCACCTGAAAACTAAGGTGAACACTCACTCCCATGGATGAGGAAAAAGTATGACACCGAGGAACCAATGACCGAAGAAAAGGGTGCGAGGAGACCGACTCCTTCCCGCAAAAAGACCACGAAAAAAGCTGGGAAAAAAGTCGCTAAAAAAACAGGCAAGAGGATCACTAAAAAAACGTCTAAGAAGACCTCACCTCCTCCACAAAAGTTAGAGGGACTGCCTAAAGATGTTGAAGAGTTAGACGACATCCCAGTTCCGGTCTCGGGACACGTTCCTGAACTCCACCTTTCCGAAATGCACAAAATGACCATCTCTGAGCTGCAAACGATGGCTCGTGATGAGGGTATTGCGGAAATTACAGGGCTCAAAAAACAGGATCTGATTTTTGAGATTCTAAAGGAGCGCGCTAAAGCATCAGGTGTCATGTACGGAGAAGGGGTTCTGGAAGTTCTTCCGGATGGTTTCGGCTTTCTTCGCTCACCCCGTTACTCCTATTTCCCCTGTGCAGACGATATTTACGTTTCTCCCTCGCAGATTCGCAGATTTGGCCTCACCACTGGTACCGTGATTCAGGGGCAAGTTCGTCCTCCTAAAGAAGGTGAAAGATACTTTGCTCTTCTTCAGGTGGATGCGATCAACTATGAGAACCCCGACAAGATCCATCAAAAAGCAGTCTTCGATGATCTGACCCCACTCTATCCCGATGATAGGCTGCGGATGGAGACCGAGAAGGACGTCAATGAAACTCGAACGATCGACCTGATCTCGCCTATTGGAAAAGGTCAAAGAGGACTGATCGTCGCTCCTCCCAGAACTGGTAAAACGATCATCCTCCAGTTGATCGCTAATGCCATCGCTACGAATCACCCAGAAGTAGACCTTATGGTTCTCCTCATCGACGAACGTCCTGAGGAAGTCACCGATATGGAGCGCAATGTCAGAGGAGAGGTGATCTCTTCTACATTTGACGAACCCGCTTCCCGACACGTACAGGTTGCGGAGATGGTGATCGAGAAAGCCAGAAGACTTGTCGAATACGGTCGTGACGTCGTCATCCTTCTGGACTCGATTACAAGACTGGGAAGAGCCTACAATAATGAAGCCCCCCACTCCGGCAGGATCCTGTCGGGTGGAGTCGATGCGGGTGCCCTCCAGAGACCCAAAAGATTCTTTGGTGCCGCCCGAAACATCGAAGAAGGCGGCAGCTTGACGATTCTTGCGACAGCTTTGATTGATACCGGTTCAAGAATGGACGAGGTGATCTTCGAAGAGTTCAAGGGCACAGGAAACATGGAACTCCATTTGGATCGCCGCCTCGCCGATAAAAGGGTATGGCCCGCCATCGACATCAATCGATCCGGTACTCGTAAAGAAGAACTCCTCATGACCCCGGAAGAGATCAAAAGATTGTGGATTTTGAGAAAAGTCCTCAACGATATGAATCCTGTGGAGGCCATGGAAATGCTCAAAGCTAAGCTGAAGCAAACCTCGTCAAACGTCGAGTTCCTTCTTGCGTTGAATACAGAACGCACCGAGTAACATGTTTCGCATGCGAAATATCGCGTGACGAAAAAAGCCCTGTTGGTTCCTCACTTTGAGAGAAGAACCAACAGGGCTAACTTTTTGTAACTATGCGATCCGACTTCAATAGATCGAAACATCTGAAAACAACTCGATCATTATCAGTTGTTGGTTTTGATCACCGAAGTCAAAGTGCGAGGCTCTTCGCCCTTTTCATTCAAGACCCTGAGCGAAATCCGAAATGCTGGAGGAACGTAAGGGGCTCTAAAACGAAGTCCACCGGGATCTCCTGTCCAGGTGCTCGAAGGAATCGATTCATTGAAGATGATTCGACCTTGGCTATTTGTCAGCACTGAGAACTCACCTGATGGAAAGCTCGTCGCTCCATCCGCCCAAACATACATTTTGTCGCCCGGCTTCAGCTGAGAGAATTTAAGTTTCGAGGAGGCGTAGTTAAACAAAACTGGCTTGAAAGAGCCGGACTCAAGTTCTCTGATTCCAGCCCGAGCAGTCGTTCTCTCCTTCGACCGAAATCCGCCGTATAGGAAAGTTTTGACGATTGAACCATTATCTTCGATCAATTTAAATTCAGTACGTACTTTCCCAGTGTCGAGTTCCTCTGAAGGATTCATGAATCCCCCAGGACGGTTGTCGAATTGATTGTCATAGAAGTATTCGATTCTTAGATCGGTCACATTCGAGCACAACTCTGTGACAACCTTGCGAACCATAACGCTGCTCGAGTCGATATTCTTGTCATCGAAATCTAAGTAGCGCACAGACTTCAGAAGAACCAGTCTTCTGCTATCAGAGTAGGAAAGTTCAGCTCCCGCTCTAATTTTTCCACTTCCCGAATCGTTGCCTTCGAGAAGTGCAGGATCGGCAAGGTAGTATTCGACATTCGCCATACGAATGATTCCGTTGATCTCAACGGGAGCTTTGAAGTAGATCGAATCGTTCCAGTGCTCGGTGGGCTCATCAGGGCGGCTGAAACCTTCTTCGATCTCATATTTGCGCTCGAACACGGAGGCCGCTTCATCGTATTCGTCCGGGATTCCACCATCCGTGTTAGGACCTGAAGAGTTGGGGATTTCTTCACCCTCATCCCAGTATCCTCGTGTTCGACCTCTGTCGACGTAAAACTCCAAGGAGGCCGTTGGCACCATCTTGGAAAGATTCTCCTTCATGTCATCCATGGCGTATCTGAACTTTTGATACGTCTCCACTGTGCTAGTGGTCGTATCATACATTTTCTGAGCGTCGTTCCCGACCTGGGCAATAATCAATGAGATAATCGCAGCCAGAGTCAATGCCACCAACAATTCAAGAAGTGTGAATCCAGACTCAGACTTTAAAGAGCCTGAATGCTCACCAGACCGAATTTCGACTTTCATCTGATCAACCTCTGATTCTTCACTAGCGGTGAACAAGAATTTGGCTCTTGTAAATGGGTGTTGCATTTTCAGTTCCCTCCCGGAAGGTCCTAAACACGAGAATCTCTACTTCATAGAGTTCTCCTGCAGGAACCAACTGGGAACTATCAGGAAGCTGTATTCCTAAACTGGCATCCTGCATCGCAGGCCGGATGGCGAATGCGAAGGAATACTGTGATATGGGGTCGTTATCTCGATAGCCGTAATCACTGGCTAATTCTTCATCGAAAAATTTATTGGAAAGCTTGTAAACCCGGCGGACATCATATGAGTAATATCTGCTCAGTTCCTTATCGCCTTTTTCGCTCAATACGACAATCTCCCGATCGTCGAGATCGTCGTCGGCGATGAGTGGGTTTCCATTTCCATTGGGCGGACCGTCATAAGGATCATCTGGTCCGTTATCGACTTCTCGTTCACCCGAACCATCGTCGACCGTCCATGTCAGGCCATCCGATTCAGGGAAAACAAATGTTTTTCCACGATCCCAATATGCAGTCCTATCCACCGGAGAATTGGTTGTTCCAGCTGGAGACGGCAAGAGAACGTAGTAGTCTGCGCCGGGCCTGGCCTTGGAAATGTCTACGGGATAATCATCCGTCACTCCATCATGGTGAAAGATGAAGTAAGTCCATTTTCCGTCGCTGCTCTGCGCCTTGTGCTGCTTGAGGCCGTCGCGAATGGCTTGCTCCACGGACTGGGTGATGATGACCGCGTTCGTCGCCTCAACCGCTTTTCTCCCCGAATTCATCGCCACGGGGAAAACCGCCAACAAACCCAGCAATCCTACCGTCAGGATGACTACTGCAAGGAGGATCTCAAGGATGGTGAAGCCCTGATGGGATCTTGAATCAACCACCGTCCGCATCACTCTGCCTCCTCTTCAGTAACCTTGCTACCTGCTCTGCCGGTCGCCTTGATATCTACGTAACAGATTCGAGGGTCGCCCTTTTGCATGATGACAAGATCTCCTCCAAAAGGAGGATCAGCATCGAATTTGTAGGACGGAATATCGCTGAGAAATTTAAAATCAATAGTCCCATCGACATTCAAGTCGATCGTCAAATCATCCCGACCTGGTTTCCATTCGTCATTGGACATATTGAGTCCCTGGTCTGCCAGCATCTCAGGGATCTCCTCCGACTCCAGATTTGCACAAGGCATGGAGTAAGAGATCAAATTGACTTCGGTCGCATTCAGCGACCGAATACTTCCGACAAATCCGCCCATGTCATCTCCCTTGGGATGCTTATAAAGACGGACTCCTGTACGGAGGAAAACAACAGAATGCTTTTGCTTCTTAGTTACCGCAGCATTTCGAGCTTCATTGATGGTCGTGATGATCACGGATGCAGCATTTTCAATACGACGATCTTGGAAGATCTTTGTCACCGCTGGAGCGATGAATCCCGCAGCCATAATAATGATTCCAATGGTGACAATCATTTCGACCAGAGTGAATCCTTGTATTTGGAATTCTTGTCTTTGGAACTCGTGTGGCGCTGAAGCTCGAAGGGACATCAGTTCCTCAATTCCCAATTAGAGATGTAATCCGAGTATGCTTCGTCAGATTCGTGCCCTGAAGAACCGTGACTCCAGATATCGTATTCACCCAGGTTTTGGGGTCCAACAACTCCAGAAATTTCTTCGATCTCTCGCGAATCTTCCATATGGGTGAACATGTCATCGTCCCAATCGAGGTGCGTCTCGCCAAAGCTCTGAGGGCTAAAGGATTTATCACCTCTTTGTACGTTGTCGTAATGCAGAGGGTTTCTCCATGAATCGACAATTTCGAGTGCTTCAGAATCTTCTTCTGTCACATAAAGTTCATCCGATCGAAACTCGCCGATAGGTGGTTGTTCACCCGTCACTCTAATTTCCCCATTGGGCAAGCGCATCGTCAGCAACATCGGATTGAGCAATGCATGACTGAGAGCGGATCCACCTGTCAGAGGCGTTCCTTCTTCAGTGGTCACATCGATGCCATCGAGTCCATCCGGAGGGTAAGACCCTAGCAATGACTTATACTCCTGAACATAGAGTTGGATTCTTGCTATTTGAGCTTCAGTCGCTTTCGCAGAAGTGTTTTCCAGATACCTTCCGGCACCCACTGCGAGCATCGACATCAAAAACACGATCAGTGAAATCGTCACCAACAATTCCACCATTGTGAAACCGCTGGTGTTTTGTAGTTGAGCGGGTCTGACCACGCCTTTACCAGTTTCCAATGTCATCATACTCCTCGTCTTCTTCTGGATACCCGAAGCAAGCCTGATTTTCGCCATCGGGTCCTATAGACCAGAGATCGTATTTTCTACGCTTCAGCATCCAGTCTTCTTTTCTTCTTTTGCTGGCGTTTTCACGATAGAAATACGGCTCACTCCATGGGTCGAGGTAATACTTTTCAACATCGGGATCAAAAAGGTCATCCCGACTAGCCCTCTTATAAAAACCATCGTTATCTTCGTCGAGTACAGCGATGCTATCTGCGGCTAACTCACTATAAGGAGCACCTTTTCCTCCTTTGCCCTCGGGAGGATTATCCCCCTGAAGATTTTCATAGAGGACAGGGAAACTGTTGAACTCTTCCAAATCTTGAGCTCCCAGTTTTTCCTCCCATGCGGGGTAGACACCCATATCTCTGATGTAAGCTTCGAGTGCCGTCGACATCGTTGAGATGTCACTCTTGGCATTGGCTTCAAAACTTCGGGCCTGTGCCATCTGGATCATTTTCGTCACCAGAGTTGAAAGCACGCCAATGATCGCCACCACAATCATCAATTCGATGAGTGTGAATCCTGAGCGGGATGACGATGAACGGGATGAAGATGGACGGTTAGCACCTGTTAAGCAGGTGAAAAAATTACGAAACATGCATGTTCCCTTCCGAGAATGAAGTCTCACATGCGGCCTGGGACTGGCCAATGCACACATGGCACCTGGCATATGGACGACGTTTATATTGTGCCCTATGGAGTTAAAGAGGCAAGAGGCGGAAGCGATTCATCCGGCGGGAATCTCACGCTTGAAACCGACGAAATGACTCACGAGGAGGTCCACCTTGGGATACCGGAACCTTCCTCCGCGAGTGACCTTCCCCTGCGAGATCAGGCGTCGATCAAGTACTCTTCAATAAAGCCTGTATCTAGGTTGCCCTTGACGAAGTGGAAATGCTGGAGCACTTCGCTATAAAATGGAATTGTGGTGTTAATGCCCTCAATCTTGAACTCTTCTAGGGCTCTCCGCATCGTCAAGATCGCTTCTTCTCTGGTATCTCGATGCACGATCAGTTTCCCCAATAAGGAATCATAATTTGAGGGCACCGTATATCCCGAGTACACATGGGAATCGAGCCGGACGCCCATGCCTCCAGGAGCTCGGAAATCGAGGATTTTCCCAGGTGAAGGTGCAAATCCACGAGAGGGATCTTCCGCATTGATTCGGCATTCCATGGCGTGCCCTTTGATCTTGATATCTTCTTGTTGATATCGAAGAGGCTCACCGCTAGCGATCCTAATCTGTTCCTGAACGAGGTCGACTCCCGTGACCATTTCGGTCACCGGATGTTCCACCTGGATACGTGTATTCATTTCAATAAAGTAATAGTTTCCATCCCTATCGAGAAGGAACTCCACCGTCCCAGCTCCGCGGTATTCAGAAGCTCTTGCCAGATTGACGGCACTCTCTCCCATCTTTGCACGCAGAGCATCATCGACAGCAGGAGAGGGACTTTCCTCTACCAGCTTTTGATGTCGACGCTGCAGGGAGCAATCACGCTCTCCAAGATGAATCACACTCCCGTATGAGTCAGCAAGGATTTGAATCTCAACATGACGCGGTTTTTCGATCAGCTTTTCAATGTAGACATCTGAATTCTTAAATGCGTTCGCGGCTTCAGCTCTTGCCGCCTGATACGCGGCGACGAAGGAGGATTCTTCTCTCGCGATCCTCATGCCGCGACCTCCACCTCCCGCCACTGCCTTGATCAAGACGGGGAATCCTATCTGCCGTGCGACCTCTAGCCCTTGGTCTTCGTCTGGAACAATCTCCGGAGATCCGGGGACGACGGGAACGCCACTCTTCATTGCGATTTCGCGAGCCATCGCTTTGTCGCCCAGTTGGCGAATGTTCTCGACCGTTGGGCCTATGAATTGAATCCTGCACGATTGGCAAATCTCTGCAAACTGCGGGTTTTCAGAGAGAAATCCATAGCCCGGATGAATGGCTTCTACATCAGTAATTTCTGCTGCGGCAATGATCTTCGAAATATCCAAATAGGAATTCAAACTGGGAGGAGGACCGATGCAAACTTTGTGATCGGCAAGATCGAGGTAACTGGCATTCCGATCCGCCTCGGAATAAACGGCGACAGATTCAATTCCCAATTCCTTACAGGCGCGAATCACTCGCTGGGCAATTTCGCCTCTGTTCGCAACGAGTATTCGTGAGAATGGCTTCATCAGCTCAACCGATCCGTCGAGGTCATGGCCTCAGGAGAAAGAAAAATCAGGAGAAGGAAAAGAGGGGTTGGCCAAATTCCACAGGAACCCCATCTTCGACGAGGCTTGAAGCGATCACACCGGATCGCTCAGCCTTTACTTCGTTCATCACTTTCATCGCTTCCACGATACAAAGCACCTGTCCCTCTTCGACACTGTCACCAATCTCAATAAAGGGATCAGCGCTCGGTCCAGGAGAACGATAAAAAGTACCCACCATCGGAGATAACACCGCCATGGTGGGGTCCACTACTGCTGACTGTTCAGAGGTCGGCACTGCCGCAGGAACTGAAGTCGGAGACGCAGGAACCGCAGCCGCGACCTGGACCACTTCTCTGGTCTGTTCAGGTTTCTTGCGGAGCCTGACTCGCTGTTCGCCGTCGACCACCTCCAACTCTTCTAGCTGGTTGCGGTCCATCAACTCGATGAGTTCTTTGAGACGCTGGGTGTCCACGTTGTCCTTTTCCCCACAGGTTCAGAGGCTCAGGTCCAGACTCGCCACCCACCGGGGTCGAGTCCGCCATCCGTAAAATCTTCTCAACGGAGAAGACATTCCGGAGCTCAAGAAGGAGAGATGGTATGTAGAGGTTCCATACGGGTCAAGAGTCCCTACACGACTCAAACCGAAATTGCTCAACACCTGCTCTTGTCTGCACTAGGATAATGAAGACTCTTTTCTTGCAGCAGCTCTTCTGGGGTGAATTCACCGCCATCTGCTCTTTTTTTGTCCTGCCAACCCCTCAGAGAGGAACTTCGCCATGGTTTTGCCGCCGGGGAGAGATCTCTCTCGTCCTCCTGAATCTGCGATTTTCAGGGTTCGTCAGGATTTAAGAACACGTCTCGATCGGTGGCTCCAGGAACGTTTGGGCTGGAAATCACGCACAAAAATCCAAAAACTAATCCAGATGGAGCGCGTGACGGTCAATGGCGAAAAGGTCAAAGCTTCGACAAAAGTCTCGACCGGTGACGAAGTCGAAGTATTTCTCGACGTGGTCGATACGGAAGAATCGGGAACCCTTTCTCTCCCGATCCTCTATCAGGATCCATGGCTCGTGGCTCTCGACAAGCCCGCAGGAATCCTTGTCCATCCGGTCGGACGCACCCATTCAGGAACGGTGGTCGATGGCCTTCACCTCTCTTGGCAAGCTCTCAATGACAGCGCGCGTCGACAAGCCACCCATCGTCTCTGCCATCGGCTGGATCGCGAAACTTCAGGGCTTCTCCTGCTGGCAAAATCGGTTCAGGCCCGCAGACACCTTCAAGATTCCTTCGAGGGTGACCGTGTACGAAAAAGTTACATCGCCATCGTGGAGGGTGTGCCAGACGCCGAGAACTTCGAAATCAACGCTGCTGTATCAGCGCACCTCGACCCCGGAAAACAAGATGGCCATCGATTGGCCAAAGCGGATGAAGAGCGGGGTAAAGCCTCAAAGACCCTATTTAGGACCTTGGGATCCCAGAATGGTATCTCGGTAATTCTATGCCGCCCCATCACGGGTCGTCAGAATCAGATACGGATTCACCTGCAGGTCGCAGGGCACCCCATTCTCGGAGATGTGGGATACGGTCAAACCCCTGAAAGCCTCAAGAGAAGGTCCGGTAAACTCCCGGAGGGGATTCCACACCCAGAAAGAGCGTTACTTCACAGTTTCCAACTGACTTTCCCCCATCCTGTATGGCAAACCGCCAGTCATGTCCGTTGTCGCCCCAGCGGGGAAATGGCGAGGCTCATCCACGCCCTGAAAACAGACTCCGACCCCTTGATTCGCTCATTTCCACTCCTAGAGGATCCGAAACCGCTTGCCAAATGAGACTTCACGCCTCTTGATATGTTGTGGATGCCGATTCTCCGAATCGGTGATTTCCATTTGAGAACTCTTCAGGTTTCCCGCGCGGGTCATCTGAGAGAAGCCACGTCCAGCTGACGACAAGGAGGATCACGGTGAAAATCGCCGTTTGTATCAAAAGAGTGCCCGACACAGCCACCCGGCTTAACTTTGCCGGTGATGGGACTTCACTCGATCAAAGCGAGGTCCAGTGGATCATCAGTCCCTACGATGAATTCGCCATCGAAGAAGGTCTTCGCCTCAAAGAAAAAGTAGGAGACGCGACCGTCACAGTCATCACCTGTGGTCCAGCGGCCTCTACCAAAGAAATACGACAGGCCCTTGGAATGGGTGCTGACGATGCCGTCCATATCACTTCCGAAGTTGATCTTGATCCGGCACAAATAGCACATTGTCTGTCATCAGTTCTTAAAGATCGTGGTGACGACATCGTTCTCTTCGGACGTCAATCTGCAGATGCCCAAGGATCGCAAATGGGTGCTCTGGTTGCGAGTCAGTTGGGCCGCCCCTTCGCAAACAACATCGCCAAACTCGATGTGGAAGGTTCAGAAGTCAAGATTGAACGAGACGTTGACGGCGGTCGCGAAACTTTAGAAAGTTCATTGCCGATCGTTCTTGGAGCTGACAAGAGTTTGAATGAACCCCGTTATCCAAAACTCAAAGACATCATGAAGGCGAAGAAGAAGCCGATCGAATCGGTGGAGATCGACCCCGGAAATGTAGCTTTCGAAACTAAAGCCATCACACCCCCACCTCCCCGACCTGAAGGTCGTGTTGTAGGAGAGGGACCGGAAGCTGTTGAAGAATTGATTCGATTGCTTCGTGAAGAAGCCAAGGTCATCTGAGCCTGAACAGGAATAACACCATGAATATCATAGTCTGGATCGAATCACGTGCCGGGGAAGTCAATAGTTCTTCCATCGAGGCATTAGGCGTTGCTCGTCACTTGGCAGATGCTGCAGGAGGCGAAGTCACTGGAGTTCTCTGTGAAGCGGGTGGAACCTCTATCCCTGACGCAGTGCTCACCGCCGGGGCTCACCACATCGTGACCCGTACCCGTGATGACTGGAACAATTGTGCCAGCGATACGATTGCGAGAGAACTTGCAGCCGTCTCAAAAGAAACTGGAGCGAAAGCGATCATCTGTTCCGCAACTGCTGCGGGTAAAGAAGTCGTTTCTTTAGCCGCTGGTGCTATGGGAGTCGCTGTCGCAGCAGATTGTGTAAAAGTCGAATACTCTGAAGGTCACATTCAATTTGAGCGACCGATCTACGCTGGCAAAGCACATCTGTTGCAAAGTGTAAAATCGGAGAAAGTGGCCATCTCTATTCGCCCAAATTACGGAGAAAAACTAACCTGCGATGCTGCAGCCTGCGTAGAGAATTCTGCGACTGCCGAAAAGGGTTGGAACCGAACCCAGTTTGTAGAAGGTGATTCCGGGCAAGTCGAATTGACTGAAGCTGAAATCGTAGTCTCTGGAGGCCGCGGTCTGAAAGAACCAGAAAACTTCAAGTTACTTGAAGATCTTGCCGGAGTACTCGGAGCGGCTGTGGGCGCGTCAAGAGCCGTCGTCGATTTGGGGTGGAGACCTCACTCCGACCAAGTCGGTCAGACCGGCAAAACCGTGAGTCCAAAACTCTACATCGCTGTGGGTATTTCGGGAGCGATACAACACCTTGCTGGAATGGATTCTTCTCGAACCATCGTCGCGATCAACAAGGATGCGGGTGCCCCCATTTTTGGAGTCGCCACCTATGGCATCGTTGGAGACTTGTTTGAGGTCATGCCGAAATTGGAATCGGAACTGAAATCGGTTCTCCAATAATCGAGAGCCTCCATTCTTGATACACCTTTGGCGAAAAGCCCCGGAAGTGCCTCAATAAGCACTTCTGGGGCTTTTTTTTCGATCCCACCCAGTTCCATCCACTTCTTTGCCCACGCTCCTCAAATGCGTCAAAACGCCAAATTCAGCGGACCATCGTAATCTTCTCTACAGGGAACTCCGTTGAGAAGGGAGATCCCGGGAGGCTGATTTGCATCTCATCATCACACATGGCCCTGGCCGAGGAACACGCTTGGTTCTCGGATCGGAGACCGTCCGTCTCGGTCGAGATCCATCAAATGATCTGATTATCGATGACACACGTGCTTCTCGTCAGCATGCGGAGATCGTCCTCGCGAACCCAGAGACCTGGCTTCTGCGAGATGGGGGTAGTCGTAACGGAACTCTTGTAAATGGTGAGCCCATCTCAAGAACAATTCTTGAAGCTGGAGATGTGATCACTATTGGTGAGTGCACGATTGCGGTTCATGCCGTCCAAGAACACATGAGCACCTTTTCCGTAAAAATAGATCCGGCATCTCTCCAACGAAAATTACAGGGTGAGATTGCTGCAGACGGTATCTCCAAAAGTCTGCAAGAAGCCTTGTTCGAGATGGGATTACTGAACCGAGCTCAGCACCATCCTGAAAAATTAGTTCAGCAAGTGATTCAAATCATCCGATCTGGTGTTCATTTTGAATCATGGGGTTGGATACGCTGGAACGAAGATGGATCCAGAAAAGCAAACGGTGAACGAGATGGGGTTTCAGCATCCTTAGAAGAGATCGACCCGAGCATGACACTCGTTGAGGCTTCACGCCGTAGACGAGAAGGACTTATTTCTTCCGAAGTCGGAAACGCATTTGAAGCCAGTGTCTGTGTGAGAAGAAAGCAAGCTTTATCAGCAATAGCACTTCCATTAATTGGCAGAGACAATGAAATCAGTGTCCTATATTTAGAGAGAGGCTCAGGAACCCGTCCCTTTACTGAAGCCGAACTAAATTGGGTCGCTTCACTAGGTGTTCACCTCACTGTCGATCTTGAAAACTCACGACTATTCTCTGACTTGAAAGAAGCTCATGAAGAACTTCTGGAGAGTAGAGAGCAGCTCACCCGACAAGAAAAAATGGTGGCCATTGGCAGATTAGCCAGTGGATTCGCACATGATCTGAACAATCCTCTGGGCTCAGTTATTGGATTTCTTCAACTGGCAAATAGAGACTTAAAATCAGATTCAGGGGATCCAGAAAAAAGCAAAGTCATGGTTCAGAAGGCACTCGACGCTGCGGACTTCTGCAGAGCACTCTGTAGAAATCTGCTCGCGTTCGCAAGAACTCGCCCCTTCAAACCAGGAAGTGATCGTCCCTTCAACGTCCATGAAGTCGTCAAAGGAACACTCGATATCTGTGAAGCGCGATTACGTGATTCCAGAGTGGAAACCGACGTGAATATTCCTGCTGATCTCCACCTCGCTGGAGATTCAACAGCTCTTCGCCAAGTCATCATGAACCTTGCGCTCAACTCTTCAGATGCGATGACAGATTCAGGTCTCGGTGGAAAAATTTCTATTCACGGGAAATCTCTAGCCGCCGGTGGTATCGAATTGATCTTTGAAGATGACGGACCGGGAATGACCGAGAGTATTGCCAATCTTGCTTTTGACCCACTCTATTCCACCAAAGAAACCGACAAAGGAAGTGGTCTAGGACTTTACGTTGTGCAGCGCATTATCGATGGCGCAGGAGGGTGCATCGACCTTGAGACCTCCCCCGGAAAAGGAGCTCGATTCAAGATAGTGCTTCCTGACTCGATGGCACAACTCGGAAGCGAAGAGATCAATCCATTGGACGTCTCAACCCATTGGCAGGAAGAATCACAATGAACTTGTCTACACCACAGGTAATTGAGGTTCTCGTTGTCGAAGATGATCCATTCGTCCGCGAGAGCATTCAGATCTATCTTGAAACAGAAGGATTCCAAGTACGAACAGCGAAGGATGGTCTTGTAGGACTTGAACGGATTCGTGAGCAAGAACCCGACGTCGCCCTCATCGATCTCAGAATGCCTCGAATGGACGGCATTGAACTTCTTCGACATATCAAGGAGTCCTATTCCGAGATTGAAGTCTTGATGGCTTCGGGTGCAGCAACACTTGAAAGTGCTCTCGACGCGATGAAGTTGGGTGCCTATTCCTACATTGAAAAGCCCATCGTCGACTTGGAAAATGATCTCAAAAATGTCATTCTCAAAGCTGCCGAACGTCGACGACTTCGGAGTACAAACTTGCAATTACAGGGAGACCTCCAAAGAGCACGTTATCAAGTCGAAAATTTGGAACGGGGAAGTCAGCAATCTGGAACTTCCTCAAAGCTGTCACGTTGGCTTCGAGCAGGAGCGAGAACTCCCTTGCAAGACTGGAGGGAGAAATTGTTCGACGAAATGGCCGCTGAAAATGTAATTCTGTACCTTCGACAAAATGACAGATTACTCCCGGCTTATTCTCGGAATTCGGCTATCGACATTGAATTAGAAACCCTATCGACTCAAAGATTCCCCGACCCGGGCGAGAGTTGCAGGGAAGTGAACAGGCCCGGCTTGTTTCCTGAATCGGATCAAGTCCTTCTCTTTCCTCTCTATCTTTTTGGCCGACTCGAAGGCCTTCTTGCAGTTCCCGATAGACCTACCGGCCCCTTGCGAGAGAATTGGAAAGCCTCTATTCGGGAATTTGGTGATCTCGCGGCCGTCCATATCTGTGCAATTATGGGTACGACATCGACGACTACGGGTTGAGCCCCCGACTCTAATCCATTAAAAGCAAGGTGACCCCAAGGACCTCAAGGAGGCCCTCTGCTGACCTTGTTTAAAATACTATGGCTGCAATGCTTGTGGATCTCAGGATGCCTATTGATTCCTATAGGCGTCATTGTGGTATCTGGCTCCACAGCGAGTGCTCAAAACGCCCCCTGGTTGGCCCCCCGATCAGCCGAATTCGACTCTATCGTTCGTCCTATTGATGAATCCTCCGCCAACTCCGATTACCAGGACGTGCGTCAAGCATACCTCGCGCTTGTTGAGCGACTCATGGCAGGTGATCCCGGAGGCAGTACTCCTGTCGGTGAAGGCCTCTTCGTCGGAGCAGGTCCATACCTCCGAGCTAGTCTTCAACGGCTGTCCCCTGTTTACAGAGAAAAAATCGTGCAAGAACTACGACTGTTTGCCCGATCCCGTTTCTCCGCAGAACAATCCATCGGAATTGATCCTCAACTCGATCATCAAAGAGCTCGATTATTGATCGATCTCACACCGGACATTCTCGGTACTGAATGGCTTCAGCCACTGATAGCGGCCGCCTATGAAAGAGGCGATTTCAGTCAATGGCATCAACTTCAACGCATCACCTCGGGTTGGGTCACTGAAGGACAGAGCATAGAATTCTCCGAAAGCCGCCAACGATACGGATCCGGAATCACAAGCCCGCCACCCAGTAACCTTGAATATCTCGAATCCCAACCGATCGACCTTGAATCACTCGAGTTGCCCACGGACGGCACGATCTGGAAACGTGGCATGAATCCGATCGGCGTGGCTTCGACAGCAACTATGATTTGGTATCAAGACCAGAATCAAATCAGAGCTTTCCATCGAGCATCCGGGAACCTCATCTGGGAAAAAAACTTGAAACCGAGTTTAACTCGCCAGCGATCACCTCAGCTTCCACGACAAAGATTGAATCCCTTAGTCCATGGGGATTTTCTATTTTTCTCCTTCAATTCAGAGATCTCTTGCCTGAATTCCATCACCGGAGAATTAGTGTGGACCCTTCCTCCAGAAAAACTTTTTGGAGAACCTCGAATCGACGATCGTTGGCAGCAACTGTCTTCTCCTATTGCTCTTCCAGGAGGAATTGGACTCGTGGGTTTGCGCTACGAAGGTACGCGTGTCGAGTCTTATGGGATGAAGATTCAACGAAATGGAACAGTGCTCTGGATTCGTTCTCTCGGCGAATCGACGGGAGCGACCTGGCTCGCCCTTCAGGGTGATCCAGCCCCACCCATCTACCTCAACGGACTCTTTCACTGGGCCTCAGGCCGAGGACACGTGCTCGCTCTTCGTGAGCAAGACGGAGCGGTTGTGTGGACTCGAGAATTTCATCCACGGGGCCCTGTCGGGCTTTTAGACCATCTGCGATTTGGGTCTTTCCAGAGGCAATCCCTAATTTTGCGAAATGACGCACTCTTCCATTACTCCCCCGGAACTGGAAGTTTTTTTCAAATAGAAGCGCAATCTGGAAGATTGCTTTCGACACTTCCTTTATCCCAAGAAGTGATCTGGAATGTGTCGAAAGATGGGGATCGATGCCTTTTCACGGACTCGCAAGGGCGAACGACATCCTGGTCTGGCTTTCAAAATTCGAATCCCGTTTTCGAGTGGCAACGGGAGATCCCGTCACGAATAAAAAGTGCTCCACTCTCTCTCGGATTGTCTCCCGCTGGTGACCTATGGGCGATTCATGAAGATTCAATTTCCATCGCTGATCCTGATGGAAATTGGCTTTTCCATCAGGCGACTTCGAATGATTACAACGATGCGGTCTTACTTGAGAATGGCATAGCAGCCTTCTCAGAATCAGGCTCAAGCTGGATCTCTACGAAATCCGTGGAGAATGTAGACACCGATACCCCAACAAAAGCCCTACTCTCTCTCATACATCAACCCAGTAACTTCCCAATGAAAACCCTCGATGCTCTCCGAGATCTCAGCGGCTATGAAAACCGAGAGAGATCGCTCAGGCGACAGGTCCGCTTGACTCTCGATCGTAATGATCTCGATATTCCGCAGAAACTGAGAACCCCTCTCGAAGTCGCATTGATCAGTGCTGAGCTCAACTCTGAAAATCGACTCAGAGTGGCTTGGCAAAGAGCACTCAACGCGCGAGATATCGGTGCGTATGCCACATCGAGTTCTATTTGCCAACTGATCCTCAGTGAAACCGTACTCTCACTAGAGCGGAACGTTCTCGCTTTAACAGATGGACGAAAATCTTCGAGCATCATCGGATTTACCGCATTGTTACTCGAATTGGATAAAAAACCTGGCGGAACGGAACGAGTTCAGAAACGAGAAGAAAGAGCACAACGAGAACTCTCTCAAATCGACATTCAAGATCCTCGACTATGGAAATCACTTGCCGCGAGACGACCGGGTTGTCCCACTGGAAGAGGGGCACGATTACAAGCTGCGGAATCATACTATCGATCGGGAGACCTCGAGAGCTGTATTCAACAGCTTAACTTCCTAGTCACTGCGGAGCCCACTAGTGAAGAAAGTATCGTGGCGAGACTTCGGAAGATTGAAGTCCTGAGAGAACAAGGGCAAAAAAGAAAAGCGATTGCAGAGCTGAATGATTTGAAAGACTCCCATGGATCATTGGGAATCACACGCACCATTGATGGCACCGTAACCAATACGACTCTCGGAGAGAGACTCGATCAAATCAGCTCCGAGATGGGAAACCCTGTCCCTAAGACTCCATCGGTCCCTGGCTTTCCTCTGCAACTGGCTTGGTCCGGGCGATTTGAACTGGAACATCTTCGATCTACATCGGTTCACCCATTGACAGAAAATGAATCCCTCGTCGGTGACCCGCGAATGCTTCTTTTGACGCTCTCAGGAGCACGCATGATCGATACCAAAAATGGTAAATCTCATTGGAATTCTGATTTATCAAAGACCCTTCCCCGATCACGGGGTGGAATCATTCTCGATCGAAGTGCGAGAGCTCCTGACCTTTTACATATAGATGCTGAGAAAATCGTCCTGAGAAAAAACCATTCGATTCTGTGCTTAGAGACCACCACTGGAAATATTTTATGGTTCTGGGACCTCCCACAAGGTGATAACGATCGCCTTGAAAAGTGTATCTCAGACTCCGAGACGGTACTGATAACGACCAGCATTGAAGAGATCTTGTCGCTGTCTGTTTCGACGGGTGAACTTTTATGGAAGAAAAAACTAAACGGGATTCTCGCTTCTGCTCCAGTGCTCGAGGACGAATTTTTAATACTGGGATACGCGATTCCCGACAAGGTTGAAATTCGAAATGTCTCTGACGGTGAAGTCGCAGAATCCTGGGAACTGGAAGGCGAAGTTTCCGGTTTAGCCTGCTCCCCATTGGTCAGCGAATGGGGCCCACTAGTAGGAACCCAAGGCGGCCTTATTGAACAAAGAGATTGGCAAGGAAACCTACTTTGGGATTTACAACTCCCCCACGCCATTTCAAATCTGCATATACTGGCTGACAAAAAACAATTAGTTTCAGAAATGTTTTGGAGCGAAGCTCATCCGACTTTGTTCGGAATTGAGATTTCGACAGGATCGATTTGCTGGAAAAAATCACTCCCTCAGGAAAAGCGACGTATTTCTGCAATCCACTCGATGGATACAGAACTGATCATCGTGTGTGGAGATTTCCTGCAAAGAAATCTGCAGTGTATCGATGCCAGACTGGTCAAAGACTTAAGTTCCATTCCAGAAGCAGAATTGATGTGGAACCGAGATCTCGCTCAAGCATACGACACTGTTGAGCTTTCTGAGCATGGAGACTGGCTTCTTGTCGTAGACAAGTTGCGCGGAGATTTAACCATTCTTGATCGGCATACAGGAACTCCGCTTCGTCAGAGAAACGGATTATCGGAGATGACTCGATTTACTCGTCCCCTAGGTCGATTACACCATGCTTCAATTATTCATGATCAACTGATCACGGTTTCTGCCCGAGGAACCGCAGCATTCAGTTCACTCAATCGTGAGACCGCATACCAACAGGAATGGGAAAGAGTCGAAAAATTTCTAAATGACGATTCTCTAAGTACTCCAAGATCTGACTCAAAGACTCTCAATTCTCTCGATATTGAAATCGCAGAATTGGAAAATATTCTCCAAGACACACTTTCCATCATCCCTGATCGGTTGGATGCCAGTTGGAGACTCGAATCCGCTGAGAGGCTTCGTGCAAAAAGAGCGCTCGAAGTGGTCGACGTTCCTTTCATGCCTGTGCCGCCATTGATCGATGGCTCTCTCGCCGAACCTTGGGGAATCATGGCAGGAATCCCTATTGAAAAACCTCGTCACGTCAGAGCTCTTCAAGGGATCGGCGAAATCCGTATCCCCTATAGAGACCGTGCAGACCTTTCTGGCCGTGTCTTTTTAGGCTGGAGCGCGGCTGGACTGCACTTGGCTATCGAAGTGGATGACGACCTTGTCACCTCTCATGATCGAGATGCCAAGCGCTGGGTGGGAGATTGTCTTCTGTTGGTCCTCGATACTCTCGGAGACGGAGGCCAAAGGCCTCGCTCGGACGACCAAGTTCTCACACTTGCTTTCGTCCCCCCTCAAAAGCAGCCCGATCCAGAAAAGGACGAAAATGGTGAGAATTCGGAAGATTCCCCGGATGCTCCATTTCCTGAAGAAGATGAGGAAGAGGAACTTGAGGGAGAGCATGTCGTCATGAGGCGCGCCAATAGCATGGGCGTGACCTATGAGATGACAATTCCGTGGACAACGATTCTGGCTTCGAGAGAGAATGCCTCAGAGAAGCCTTGGCCGGGACTCCAAATGGGGCTCGGTATTGCGGTGATAGATGATGACACCGGTACAGGAGCGACCAAATATTTGGGCCTGACACCTGGCATTGTTCTGCATAAAGAGATGGATCGGTTGTGGGAAGGCTGCTGCCCCGATCTACTGTTACCGATAAGACTGGTCGAATAGGAAGACTGATACCCATACTGAGTGCGACACGGGGATTTCGAATTTTGCTGGGGAAGTAGGGAATAATCTTGGATTCCAGATGGTGGCCGTTCCTGTGCCTGCTTTTTGCAGGGTGCGTCACTCCAGTCGATGGAGACCGGGGAATTCCACCCTTTTACGTCGAACGAGAAGAGACTCTTCCCGATGGCGACAAACTGAAATCCCAGCATTTCTGGCCTTTTTACTCCAGTGCTGAGAGTTCAGATATGAAAGAGACCCGAATCCTCTGGCCTCTGTATATGGATCGAACAGAACCCAACAGAAACCAAACCTGGATTATCCCTATCTATCATCGATCGGTCTACAACCACTCAGAAACCCGCAAAGACATCGATGGATTTTTACTGCCCATACTGCTCTGGGGATCCGATCCTGAGGAGGGTGACTATCTCGCTCTCGGTCCCCTTGGTGGAACCATTAAGGGCTTGCTCGGAAAAGACCGTATCGATTACCTCTTGTTTCCCTTGTGGGCAAGACTTCAAGACAGAGATCAAGTCGCAGAGCACTACCTATTCCCCATCGCCGGTAGGGATTACGGCCCTCTACGAAATGGTTGGCGGATTTTCCCTTTTTATGGGGAATCGGAAGGAACCACTCTCGATGGACGCGTCAGAGACCGCTCTCGGACCATCATGTGGCCCTTCTGGAATGAGAAGATGAGTCGACTCGATACGGATAACCCCATTTCGGCTTGGTGGCTCTGGCCCTTCTATGGCCTGATTGAATCCAATCATCGAATTCAGCGCTCCATCGCTTTCCCGCTTTGGCTCGAAGAGCACGATTCAAGAACGATGACTTCCAGTTGGTCGCTGTTTCCATGGACCATTGGAACTCGTAAAGGAAACTGGAACAGGGTCGAGCTCTATCCCTTTTGGGGGTTTCATGAGAGGGCCGGGATCTCAAAGGGATTCACCCTATGGCCTTTTTGGCAATGGGAGTCCCAGAAGACGGGAAGAAAAACCCGCGAGGTCCGAAGGCTATTTCCATTCTGGAAATCGATCGACGAAACGAAATCGAATGGGGAATCCGCCTCAGAGAGACTGTTGTGGCCGCTGGCACGTTGGCAAAAAAGTGCCGACGGCAAAACCAAAGGCGCTTTCCCGGCTTTGCTTCCTTTTGACGCACCTCGAGGGTTTAACTGGTCACACGGCAGAGCCACACGCCTGGCCCGTTGGAATAAGGATTCCGAGGGATGGGACTTTGAGCTTCTTTGGGGTCTCTTCACCTCGTCAAAACGGAGCAAAATCACTGAATTCTCTCTACTTGGAGGACTTATCTCCAAAGAACGTAGCGAGCGATCAGATGACACCCGGTGGCGACTCCTGTACATTTCTTTCTGAACACCTCACTTCAGGCTTGGGAGTTCAAAGGGGAACCGACTCTATCGGGTCGTGGGAAATGGAGAATAATGACGGGCTGGATACAGGCCCTAGGTGGCTTTCTCGGACGTAGTGCCGAAACCACAGGATATGGTCTCGTTCTTCTCGCGAGAACGATTCTCAGCCTCCCTCATCTCTTCAGTCGAAGAAGACTGAGGGATTGTCTCGACCTATGCTTCACCTACTGCTTAGGATCGTTCACTGTCACCGCGGTCGTCGCGTTGTTTACAGGAATGATACTCGCCTTGAACGGCGGAGATTCACTCGCCTCACTCGGCCAAGAAAATCTCATCGGTAGAATCGTGGCCATCTCTATGATTCGCGAGATGGGCCCGTTTATGACAGCTCTCATTCTCACAGCGAGCCTTGGTAGCGGTATTGCCGCAGAGATCGGAACCATGCGCGTTTCAGAAGAAATCGACGCGCTGCGTATCATGTCCATTTCTCCGATTAGGTTTTTGGTTCTTCCACGCCTAGTCGCACTGACTCTGATCACCCCCGTCATGACAATCTTTGCCGGGTTCATCGGGATTCTCGGAGCCAGCATCGTTGCCGCCAATAATTTCGGTGTGACTTGGATCGCATTTTCGAATGATGCTCTGGAAAACCTTTCGACCGGAGATGTGTATATCGGATTGATTAAATCGGTCGTATTCGGCATCACGATCGCTACGGTAGGCGCCACCCAAGGCCTCCTTACAAAGGGAGGCGCGACGGGAGTCGGAGAAGCCGCACGTCGTGCAGTCGTGATTACATTCCTACTCGTGATCATTCAGGGCTACTATCTCTCATGGGTATACCTCTCATGATTATATTGGAAAACCTCACGAAGATTCTGGGCGGAAAGGCGATTCTCAATGGCCTCGATCTCCAAATTGAAACAGGAGAGACACTGGTTCTCCTCGGCCGCTCAGGGACCGGAAAAAGTGTCACACTGCGACATATCGTAGGACTGATGACGCCAGACGGTGGACGGGTGGAGGTTCTCGGGAAAGAGATCTCGGGACATTCTGAAGAAGAGCTCAAATATGTCCGAAGCAAAGTAGGCTATCTCTTTCAAGATGGAGCACTTCTCAATTGGCTCACCGTTGAAGAGAATGTCGCACTTCCCTTGAAGGAATTTGGTAAAACTCCAACTTCTGAAATCAATGATCGAGTCCAGGAAGTTCTTAAAGAAGTCGAATTGGATTTCCACGCTGACAAATTCCCCTCGGAGATTTCCGGCGGAATGAGAAAGCGAGCGGGTCTAGCGAGAGCTTTAATTTCTCGCCCAGAGATCGTCCTACATGATGAACCGACCTCCGGGCTGGACCCGATTTCCTCCAGCATCATCAATCGACTCGTTAATCGCTTAAAATCGAGTGGCATTACACAAGTACTTGTCACACATGACATGCATTCCGCATTTGAAGTAGCGGATCGAATCGCACTGCTGCATGAGGGAAAAATACGTTCCCTCGGTACTGTCGAAGAGATCCGGAATTCCGCAGACGAAGCTGTTCAACAGTTTCTTGACGGAAAAATCAAAGGCCCCCTCACACAGGGAGCTATCGATGGTGTTTGTGATTCTGAAGAGAACGGAAACGAGGCAACATGACTCGCGATTTCATCGTTGGTAGTATTTTCATCATCGCTCTGGCTCTCGTCGGAGGTCTCACCTTTGTCATGCAAGAGTTCCCATCGGGATCCTCGTTGGAACTACAAGTGGGATTCGAAGACGTCTCCGGAATGAAATCTGGTGATCCGGTGAGAGTCCGAGGTCTCAGAGCAGGGGTCGTCGACGAAATCGTTCTCGATCAAAAGCGAGGTCTCGCAGTAGCCACTGTGGTTCTCGCTCAAGAACTGAATCCACGCGAGGGATATGAATTTAAAGTACTTCCCGCGAGTGCTCTAGGTGGATCCTACTTGCGCTACACACCCGGTACAGGAGCTCTCATTCCTATCGACAACCTCAGAGGTCTTGCCGGAGGAGACGTTCTGGGAGAGGTTGGGGATCTCCTCAACAATACCAAAGAAAGTATTGAAAGCGGGCTCGATTCTCTCGCAAGCTTGCTCCAAAAGCTCGATTCTGGTGAAGGAATCTTTGGAGGCCTTCTTACGAGTGCGGATGCAAAAAAGCAGTTCCTGAATACCGTTGAAAACCTCGAGTCTCTCACCCAATCGCTGAGAGACGGAGAAGGCATCATGGGGTCCGTCATCCGTGAAGGGTCTGATCAACAGATTCGATTCAATCGACTCCTCACTAATATGGATACCGAAATGGGGAAAATATCTGCTGGGGAAGGAACCCTCGGCTTGATTCTCAATGACGAAAAAACTCGTTCCGAAGTGCGGTCGTTCATAACACAGCTCTCCGAATCCATGGACAACATCTACCAAGCCAAAGGGTTGCTAGGCCGTGCGATTAACGATCCAGATTTCGCTCAAGCATGGATCGACATCTCAAGCGACTTCAAAAATGCCAGTGAGCAACTAGGACCTGAAGGCATGGGTCTCTTGGCGAGGTTACTGCACAGTAAAAATCTTGCTGACGATTTGTCTTCTTCTATTGCTGCTATAAAAACCATCAGCAACAACATTAATGAAGGACCCGGAACTCTCTACAATCTCATCAAGGATCCCAGTCTGTTCAATGAAGCCCGTCAAACTTTGACACTTCTGCGAGATTCAACAGAAGATCTGCGTGAACAAGAACCTGTCACCGCATTCTTCAGCATTCTCTTCTCCCCCTTCTAAAGGTTAACGATGGACTGGTTCTCTTCTACTGGCAGCCTGGCTCTCGGCATTTTCATTCTTATGATCGCCGGAGACAAACTGATTTCAGCCGCCGTAAACCTCGGACTTCGCTGGCGAGTCTCACCTCTCTTCATCGGAACGACAGTGGTCGCTGCTGGCACTTCCTTGCCAGAACTCGTAGTTGCGGTCCTTGCGCAAATGGAAGATAGTTCCGGACTCACGGTCGGAAACGTACTTGGAAGTAACATCTTCAATATCGGGGTCGTCCTCGGAGTCATCTTTATCTGGAAACATCAAAAAGGACTCGTCGGAGGAAAGGCAGAATCCTATGTGCTTAATCTCCTCACCTTCATTTTTCTTGGCACGCTGTATTGGGCATTATCAGACAATTCGATTTCGATTCTGACCATTCAACATGGCTTGTTTCTGCTAACACTCTTTCTGCTCGTCATGGTTCTTAACCATAAAAGAGGGCGCTCCCAATCCGTAAACTCGGATCTTGAAGAATTCATCGACTCCAAAAATTCTCGTTGGGCTTACCTCACACTTTCCTTCATGATGCTCGGGCTTTGGATCGGTGCTGAATTTCTTGTCCAGGGAGCAAGTGATCTGGCGAGACTCTTAGGTGCTAGCGAAACCACGATAGGCCTCACTGTTGTCGCTGCAGGAACTGGAGCGCCCGAGTTGTTCGCTTCCATATCAGCGCTGCGAAAAGGATCCACTCATATCGCATTGGGAAATATACTGGGATCAAATATTTTCAATACCTTGGGAATCGTGGGGGCTGCGACACTGATCGCCCCCCTCCCCATGGATACCGAACTCCTCCGCATCGACTTGTGGGTAATGACCGGCTTAACGATGTCGCTACTCCTGCTGCAGGGAGTCCTGAAGGGGAAACTAGCACTTCGGACCTACGGAATAGTGCTGCTTCTTGTTTACAGTGCCTGGCTCTTGGGGGAAGTGGTTTAGGATCGCTCGCTGGATCTGCGCTCTTTAGGTTTGTAGTAGGGTTCGGCATGAATAACGAGGTCGTGAACCTCCGGGATTTTTGATCTGATTTGGTCTTCGACCAAGTGAACAATGTCATGGGCAGCATCGAGACTGAGTTCTGGATCTAACTGAATACTCATATCCACAAAGACCCCACTACCAAAACCTCTACTCCTCACACTGTGCACATGCTTCACGGAAGAAAACTCTTGAGCGATAGAGATCAATGAATCTGCAGAAATGGGTGCTCGATCAGCAAGAACTCCAGCGGATTGCAACGCGATACGAAACCCTGATCGCGCAATCACGAGCCCAATGAGAAGTGCGACCAAAAAATCGACTTCAGGAAAGCCGTGACGAACGGCGGCTAAAGCGATCATGGCCCCGAGAGACCCTAAGAAGTCGGCTTTCGTATGTTCACTGTCTGCCAGCAAGATGGCGCTATCGAGCACTTCTGCTCTACGCTTCTGCCAGCGGTGGATAAAAAATGTGACGAAGATGGTCAAACCCAGAATCAAATACCCGGACGGGTGCGGATCCAAAGGCTCTGGAGACATCCAGCGCTGAAAAGAAGCTTGAAGAATGTTAAATGCTGCAATAAACAGCAATAAAGAGATCCCCATCGCAGAGAAAATCTCAAACTTGTGATGTCCGTAATGGTGATCATCGTCTGGAGGAGCGATGGAAAGTCGAAAGCCTATCAAACCCACAATATTCGAAGAGGCATCCAACAATGAGTGATAGCCGTCTGCTATCACAGACAACATTCCACTCGAATATCCATAGACCAATTTGCCTATTGCCACCAAAAGGTTAGCCAATAGTGTTCCCCAGAGGACTCTTGAGACTTCCCTGGAACTTGCAGACAAAACGGTCCCCTTACTCCACCAACCTACGGAATCTCACACTCAGTACCTGTACTGAAGCGATACTCAACTCTTCTGAACCAATCCTGCGAATATCTGATTCAAGCGCTCTGAAACTAGGCCTCGATCTTTGAGCTTCGACGCTTTCTTCGATCCAGCTTATGGAGTCAGAATCTTTCGAAGATTCACATATTCTAGCCACCAATGCCCAAAGGCCGTCAAGGATCGTGTTTCTGAGGATTCGCATTGAGAGTGAATCCCAACGGCCAGAGAAGACCGATTCGTCACACTTTCTGACCAACGGGTGCAAGCCACTCTCGTTTCCGAGCAAGTAATACACACGGGCTACAGTTTCCACTTTGAGCCCAGAAGTATTGCTCACGTCGAGAATTCGAACTCCTGCAGTGAGATATTCGAATTTCGCCAACCGAGTCGCGAGGTCGAGAGGAAATCCACTCTCCATCGCCTGTGTCACATAATTATTGAAACGATCCTGCTCTGGAACCGCGAGGCAACCCGGGATCGACTCCTCGTACTCCTGGAGGGGGCTCACGCCTTCAGAGATCAATGATTCGATCCGTCCGAGACGATCGTCGTCATGAGTACTGAGCAACCATGCAGCAGCCCTACGGAGGCACTCCTCGATCCTCACGAGCGCGGTGTCGATCACATCCGCGTCGATCTGCGTCAATGAGTGGATTCCCTTTCGCATCGATTCCGCACCCACCAGATCATCCGCAACGAGATAAGACTGAGCCACGTGTCCCACGGATCTTCCCGTTTCTCGCTCCATGTCCAAGAAAAAGGAAGAACCGGCGCGATTGATCACTCTGTTTGTGATCACAGTCATCGCTATTTCTCTGCGCAATTGGTGACTTCGAATCGCTTCTGGGAAGCGCTGACGAATCTGTTCTGGGAAATACTCAAAGAGCATTCTCTCTTCAGCAACCCTGCCTTCTGGTTGTTGCAGTAATCGCTGATAAACATCCATTTTAGAGTGTGCGGCGATCACGGCCAGCTCAGGGCGCGTCAAGGAGTGTCCCTCAGCATGACGTTGAGCCAACTCTTCAGGAGTAGGAAGTGACTGCTCAACACGATTAATGAAGCCACGATCTTCGAGAACCGAAATGATTCTTTCGAATGAGAATGGATCAGAGTGACTTCTTATTTCGTCTAGGCCAAGGAGCAAACCCTGATCTCTATTGTTAGAGAGGACGAGTTCACAAACATCTTCCTGAACATTTTCGAGAATCTGATTTCGTTCATCAAAACCGATTCGACGAGATCGAACTTCTTGGGAAAGTAGTGTCTTCAGGTTCACTTCATGGTCAGAGCAGTCAACACCGCCAGAGTTATCAACAAAGTCGGTGTTGATCAAAGTTCCTTGACGAGATATTTGAATACGACCTTGTGGGGTGACTCCTAGGTTTCCACCTTCGACCACCATCTTGGAACGAACAGCTGAAGCCGGTATTCGGCATGCGCTATTCGCAGGATCACCGACATCCTGATCGCGCTCTTGGTCTGCTCGGATGTAGGTTCCGATTCCACCATTAAAAATCATATCGACAGGCATTTTGAGTATGGCCTGGATGACTTGTTCTGGATTGAAATCGCCTTTGACAGGAAGCTGAAGAAGCTCTCGTGAAAGTTCCGACAGCTCGAGACTCTTTTGGGTGCGGTCGAAAATCCCACCCCCTTCGGAGAGAAGGTCAGCATTATAGTCTGACCAATTCGAACGCCCGAGCTCAAAGACTCTTTTTCTCTCCTCGTAAGCGATTTCCACATCCGGATTAGGATCGATGAAAATATGGAGGTGATTAAAGGCCGCGAGCAATTTTCCCCGACGCGCTAACAACAATCCATTTCCGAATACATCTCCACTCATGTCGCCGATACCCACGACGGAGTAGGCTTGACTCTCTTGCTCAATTCCGAGGTGGCGGAAATGGATTTTAGCTTCTTCCCACGCTCCCCGTGCCGTAATGGCCAGTTCTTTGTGGTCGTAACCATGCTTGCCTCCAGAGGCGAAAGCATCTTCTAGCCAAAAGCCATGCTTCTCTGATATCTCATTTGCAGTATCGGAGAGGTGAGCAGTGCCTTTATCAGCAGCAACTACCAGGTAAGGATCCTCACCATCCCAGCAAATAACATTTTCAGGATGCTTCACGGCTGCGTCGACGACGTTATCCGTGATCTTCAATAATCCTTCAATAAAGATACGGTAGACGCGATCGGCTTGGTCTCGACGTTGCTGACGATTGGCTTCGGGCTGTCGAAGAATAAATCCACCCTTAGCCCCCACCGGTACGATCAAAACATTTTTGACCATTTGGGTCTGCTGCAGACCATAAACTTCCGTCCTGAAATCGGTCACTCGATCAGACCAGCGGAGTCCGCCTCGAGCGAGGGGGCCACCTCGAAGGTGAACGCCCTCGACTTCCGGGTGATGCACATAGATTTCTCTCCATGGCCGGGGCTGTGGCCCCATCGGAAGACGCGAGGAATCGTATTTGTAGGACTGCAAGGCAACGTCGTTATTCAAATATCGAGTTGTTCGTAAAGTGGATTCAAAGATTCCAACGATTTTCCGAAGGAACTGATCCTGTGCACTCGATCTCACCTCAATCAATCTTCTCTGGATATCCTCCAGAATCTCTTCCGAATTACTCTTCCGTTGAGCCAGAGATAAATCTAATCCGTGATTTAAACGGGTGGAGTAGTATTCCAGAAGCCTCTCTGCAATACCGGTATGTTGGCAAAGAGTATCGGAAGCAAATGCAACCGTTGTAGAAAGACCAAGTTGGTGCATGTAATGCAGTTGATTACGGATCAGGTCAACATCGCGATAGTTCAACCCAGCCTCTATCACAAGGCGATCGAGACCGTCACTACTGGATTCTCCCTCAAAGATGGCCAAGAGCGCTTCAAGGAAGTTGTCCCTATTTTTAATGAGGGGATGATCGTTCTCGTAAATGCCGTAAACCTGAAAGGTGTCAATCGTGAAGGCATCTCCTGTATTTGGACGCACCTTGTATGCATTTTGATCGACGATGCTTAAGCCAAATTTATCGAGAATCGGCAGAGTCTTAGAGAGCAGTAGATTTTTTCGTTGATAGATTCTGATTCGTGCCGAATTCCGTTCGACATCGCCTTCATTTCGAAAAAGACTGAATGCCACTTCTGGGCCGGAATGGGCTCGTACTTTTTCAAGACACTCCACGTCCAGAAACGCTTCTTCCGGGGAGTGAGAGACTTGGTATTCCCGAGGGAATGCATCTCTGTATCGTAAGAATAACTCTTCGGAATCAACACCCTCTACCTTTTCCAGATGACGGTGTAATCTTTCTGACCATGTTCCGGTGAGCAAACGAACCTTCTCCTGAATCTCATTTTCTTCCGTAACTTTCAAAGCTTTTGCGGCTGTCAGAAAGAACGAGAGAAGTACAGTTCCATGCTTACCCACATGGAATCGAGAATCAGAATAATTGGCTCCTGTGATGTCCACGAGAATAGATTCGATTTGAGATCTCTGCTCTTCTGAATATCCCTCACGAGGTGTTATCAGAAAGTAGAGCCCTTTACGTCGATCAGCTTCTATCACCATATGCCCGTGGATTTCTCTCGATCGTTCCACGTAGTGAATAGCCTGAATCACGCCTTCGATTTTCGCGATTCCCGCTTCAAACAGAAATTCTACCGGAATCGAGTTAAAGGCAGTCTCGTAGGATTTGAAACGCAACCCACCCCGTGGAAATGGATGCTGAGAAACGACCAAGTCCAACTTTCCACGAACCGAAGGAATTTGATTCCCTGGAACCTGAAGAGCTTTAAAGGTAAAGAGTCCCCAGATGTGTACGAACTGCTCTTGGCCGTCATCTCCGATTTCCCGAAGAAGGAAATGGTCAATCTTTCCCTTCCGGTGGACGAGGGACTCTCCAAAGCCCTTGAAGGACACGAGCATTCCTTCTGGTGCAGCATCTGATTTCAGGCCGATCGCAGCCTTTTTGATCAATTCGTTGTCAGTCTCGTCTTCAGAAGCAATACCCAACTGTAGTGAAACATTTGATTCGGAATCCTCACTTTGAGACATTCTTTCGACACCGAAAAAGACGAAATTATCTTGGAGTAACCATTCCAGTAACTCGCGAGTTTCCAAAAGGTCTGGTTGCGATTCCAACGAAGGCGACTTCCTGATATTCCTGATGGAGTCAAGAAGGACACCTTTCATTCTCTTGTAATCTCGAACGACCAGGAATGCTTTCTCTAGTCTGTTCTGCACCTCACCCTGAAGAACACTCAAATCAGTTGTCTTTTTTGTATGTGCGACTTCAAAGTGACAAATGATTTCGTCAACCGCACCCGTTGCAGTCCCATCGATAGAGACAACACGCCCATTCTCGTCGCGAACAACTGGAGCACTAGCAGAGTGCTTGCTCACTACGTCCAGAGAGTTACATTCCAAGATGAGTTGAATGGTATCTACGACAAAGGGCTGATCTTGGCATACGACATCGATAAAAGTGCTCGTAGACTTTCGTCCACTTTTCTTCTCAGAAGAAATCCGCACAAGAATCTGATCCCGGGAACGATCCAAAAACAGGTTAAATGTTGCGAGAAGATCTCCGGCTAATCGACGGAGAACGCTCTCATCATCCAACTCATCCAATACAGCATCATATTGCTCAAGAAAATCTCTGAGCAACGGTGCTAAGTGCTCATCCACAATCTGTGAATCAGCAGGATCTACGAGTCCTGCCAGTCGCCCCTGAAAACGATTGTTAGTCTCGCCGTTTTGCATTGAGTCCCCCGTGATCCGATCGAATCAGCGAGATAGCCCGCTGATCGCTGACGCCCAACAGGTCGGGTTCTCCGGCCATAGATGTGCTTATATCGATTTCGGGCCTTTACTGGGAGCCATTCAGGAGATAATTCCCATGTAAACTCGATACTTTTCCTCCAACTAGGCCATTTCAGGGCACATCATGTCCTCTAAACCCCGATTTTGGAAAGTCTATCACCTCATGGAAAATCAACCTGATCGCGTCCCTGATCCACTGGAGAAAGTCTCCCGCCCCATTTTCAAGGTGCTGGGATGCCTGACCGTCCTGTTTTTGACGATGGGTGTCGGCCTCTTGATCTCTTTATGGATGGTCGTGTCGGGGGGACTCCCTACTGAGCCGATTCCTCTTCCACCACTGCCAGACACCAAGGAAGAATTCAAACTTCCCGACTCATGGTTCAAGGGTGAGGAAGCGATATCAATGACCCCCGAAGAATGGAATTGGGCTTTCCAGAAACTCACTCTGGATGCGATCGCTCGGGGCGACCTGGCAGCCAACAGTGGTATACGGTGGGCCGGGTTCCCTGACAATTCGATTCTGATTCAAGCCAGTCTAGGAGTCCCTGAGGAAAGTGAGAATCATTCATTTCTTCAACGTGGAAGATTCCTCAACTTCAAGTTGACTGGAGATCTTCATATTGAAAACGGAGAAGTAGCCTCTATTAGATTGGACAGCTACACATGGGGATTCATCTACACCCAACAAGAAGGCGAATATATCAAGGAGAGCATGGCGAAAACTGTCGTATCAAGGCTCATTGATGAACTGATCAGTTATCACTTTATGAAGAGACGGGTCAAAACCCTCAAGTACGAAAACTCGAAACTGACTCTGCAGCTTGAAAAAGACTGATTTTAAAAAGGAAGGCTGCTACCAGCGGTTCCTCAAAATCTTTTCGAAAGAAAAAGCCACCCACTCCAAATCTTGGATCAACGACGCGAACTCCGCCGCTTCGAAAGACCCTCTCAGTTCATAGGCGTTACTCACTCCAACGAGAATGTAAGACCTGTACTTCAAAGGTTTGAAGGGCTCTTTTTCTGGCTGCTTTTTGACGTCATCTGGAGACTTCGGAGGATCCTGTATCTTCCGTGATCCAGCGTCGCCTTCTTTCTTTGCTTCTTCTTCCTCTTTTTCAGCAGGAGGAGCAGGTGCTCGATCTTCAAACTCTAGAACATATGCCGCAAGGCCACCCAGTTCACCTTTTGTCTGCTGAACTTTGTCATACTTCTTACGCATCGAGGGTAAGAGATCGTTATCGATCCAATCCTGAGGGGACTGCGTCTCGTCAGACTTGGAAAGCAAACGAACACGAATCTCATTTCTGGTATCACCCTTACGAAGAAGAACCAGATCTCTGTCCTCGATATCCACAAGAAGATATTTCCAGTCTTTACCCGGTCGTTCGATGGAGAACATGAAATCCATGGAAGAAAATCGATCGCCATCCACTTCGCCTGCAGGATCTGGCTTGAGGCCGAGTACATACTCTTGCCAAACTTTTTCCATCTCACTCACACTATCAAAATACTTTTCGGCCAACATATTAAATTGTCCTTGCTCGACAGGTCTTTTTTCGCCCATGACCCAGTATTCCGCCAGAAAGCGTTGCCCCTTTTTACTTTCCGGACCATTGATCAGGAAGTGCATGACAGCCCAAGAATCTGCGTAGTGAGTTCCGCTGAATCTATTCCGTTCAAGCCCATCCAACTTTGAAAGTGGTGTGTGCTTATTATCCCGAATTTTTTCCTGAATATGAAAAAGCCTATCCCGAGGAATAAGACCAGTGACGAGCTTTTTCTTTTTGTAATCCAACTTCGATCCATCGCCGAAGTAGACCGCCATTCCCTCTATGTACCAATTCGGATAGTTCCCCATATTGGGCATCTTCTTACCCTGGAATGCATGAGTTCCTTCATGAGCGAGAACGGTGTAGGTGGTCCCCGTCAGTCCAAAGGTGCCGTGATATGCGGTCACGTTCTGCGACGAAGGCTGATAAAAGCCCCCCACTCCACCACCCATGCCGGTCTTCAGCATGAACTCTTCATGGTTCCTGTAGATCTTCACGAGTGGTTTCTGACTTCGAACTTCCTTGGATTTAAAAAACTTATTCAAGGTGCTGGAGAGGGCTTCCATGATCCATTGATAAGTCCGAGCAACCTCAGGAGTACTATTACACTCAATGATCCAATTTCGTGATTTGATCACACTCCTTTGAGACCAAGGCACTCCTTCGTACTCTCGTCTCTTCTTTTCTTCAAATTTCTCCCGGCCCTTCTTCCGACGCTCCAGTTCACGCTTTCGACGTTCCAACTGCTCAGGAGAGAGCCGCTCAAGTACAGACTCAGGAGTTCCTCCCTGAGGAGGTTGTGGTTTTTTTACTACGGGAGGAGTCACCGGTGGCCTCACAGGCGGATTACCTGATCTACCTTGCGAGGGAGGCGACAGTTTCCCTGCGTCGAGACTCCAACCTTTAATCATAAGGCTGGCCACATCTGATGGGGTTTTCCACTCGCCCTCTGAAGTCTGCCCCCAGCCCAAGCCGATACGTGCTTCTTCATTTCCAGGTTCAAGTGCCAAAGCTCTTTCGAAAGCCTCTCGCGCTCGGTCTGCAAGCCCCCGCTGGGTGGCCCACTTTCCCAGATCAATAAAAGCTTTTGCTGATCCCCTGCGATTTGCGCTTTTTTCTCTTTTTGCGAACTCTCTACGATCCACTTCAGGACCGCGAATGACACTCTCGATACGCGAAGTCTCAATACTGGTGACACCGAAAACACTTTTCACTGAAATGCTGTCATCGTCTTCCTCGATGAGTTCGCCAATCACTTCACTGCCATCCTTGAGAACGACAATGACTCTTTCACCCAATTCCAATGCAAAAGACGAATTGGAACCGACGCTGCGAGTACTGCTGTGAGAACTGATCCGGGATGTCCCCGCCATAGAAGACGAGAATGGAGCCAGAAGCCCAAGGACTAGCACAAGAGTTAAAAAGTGTGCACACGTAAGTTTATACATAGTTTGCTTTCGTTGACGGATGTATCGAGATCTCTGAGTCAAGTTCTCAGCCCGTGTACTTAAATTTTGCGGTGTACTCTTCGAAGTACTTTCGAGCTTCATCCCAATCTGCGGCATCGCATTCAAAAACATTTCCGTAAATCTTGTCAGGTGAGCCAAAGAAGCCCACGGCGTATCGTCTTATCTCACCCAACTCTGGAGTGTTGTTTTCACCCACACCCAGGACCCGTTTCCCATCGAAGACAGCCACCAACATGGGATTTCCACCCATCTGCTTTTCAGCCAAAACTTCTATGTATTCTGTATCCCTAAAGATATTTCCAATCAGGGAACGAGCATATTCTTCATTGAGTTCCGCATGCTGCCAATTAGGCCATGCATAAGTGGAAACTCTGCGCTTCTTGGATCCAGTACTCAGTGAGGCTACGACTTCGTCAGAGAAAAGCCCACCGGACTTTTCCCAACGCCACCCTGCGGGCTTGGTCGTTTCAATTTTGATCGCTTCACTGGAGAATTCGCGCCCGCGCTTTCTGCCGATCTCCTCGACAGGCAACTTCAATATCCAGGCTTTATATTCTTCTTCCCATTCTTCGATGGTTTGTCCCGTATGACGGGTAATTAACTCCTCAAAAAACAGTGCCTCTTTTTCGTAGTCACAATTGCTGTCCATGTCTTGAACGTGATACAGCCAATCTTCAAGAATCTTGCCCCCGGTGTTTTCTTTGGTCGTCCATGCCTTCACAGGTGCTTGGTTACCGTAGATACACCAGTAAAGGATTCCCCAAGCATGTCCGTAGAAGAATCCTCCAAAACGTTGCTGAGGAACTCGAAGCAACTTCTTTAGATCACAGTATGATCCGTCTTCAATCGCCTGCTGAAGTCCAACAAGTCGATCTCGGGGAATCTGATTGATCTCAACCTTTCGGCGACTGATTTTGGATCCATCTCCGAAGTAAACGGCAAGCCCCTCTACAAACCAGATCGGCAGGTAACGTAATGATCGGAAGATCATGCCTTCGAACTGGTGCGTTCCCTCATGGGCCAACACTTCCTCTGTGCTTCCTGTCGATCCAAAGGAGCCGTGGTATCCGGTCACGTCCTGACGAAGAAGATTGTAGAAGCCACCGATTCCTGGGCCGTTTCCGGTCCAGTCCATAAACTGCTGATGGTTGGCATGAATAAAGACTTCGCTTCGGGGGCTTTTCCGAAACTTGCGGGGCCAAAACTTTTCGATGAACACCTTGTCGTAGGCTTTGTAGAGCGACTCCATGACATCTGCGTAGTACTGAGCATTTTCTTCGGTCGAATTACAGAACACCACGTAATGAGGCGTCACAAGCGGCTCGACTTCCGCCCACGCTCTGCCCCGCAATTCCTCAACATAGGCATCTCGCCCCTTGAGAGACCCCGCTCTCTGGGCAGCGGAATCGTCTTCCTCACGCTGGGCAATCTCTTCGGCAGTTAACCATTCTCCGCCGTAAAGTTCTTTCCCTTGCGCTTTCATCGCCTCTTCGAGAGGCATCCATTTTCCCTCATACTCAATTTCACCCAAAGCCTTGCGGGCCCTAGAATTGTTCGATTGTACTTCGGTTGCTTTTCTGAAAGCTTGCTTTGAGAGGTCGACCTCTCCCTGCTCCAAAGCCCAATCGCCCAAATCACACCAGTCGTTGGCAGTCTTACAACTTTCGGATCGTTCTTCGTACTGCTCAGGAATCGTTTTGAATCGTTCCCACTCCAAGCATTCTTGTCGAGTCACTTTAGCCGTTCCGAATTTGTGCTTAATGGAGATAGACTCTCCACTCTTCTCGACAACTTCTCCCTCGTATCGGCCACCTCGGCGAAGAACCACTCGAACGCGATCTCCAACCTTCAAGGCTGAAAACTCATCCTTTGATTCTGCGGCTTCAAGAGCCGATGAGGATAAGGGTGTTGAAGATACGAAAGCAGGACATAAAAGAGTCAGTATCAGAGAGACCATAAACAGAGAGACCATGAACAGAGATCGTGGTCTCAAAGAGAGGGTTGAAGATTTTGAGTTACGCATGATTTCTCCTCGGGAATCCTGGGTCGAACTCTTCTCAGCCATCGACCCAAAAGGAGTCCATGCATCTATGCATCCTGATGACTGGCGAACGGTCTGTGCATGAATCATGCCCAAATCGCCTCGCCCGGCTGCTCAAAAGGTTCGTCGTACTTCCAAGAGTCTAGGTGAGGTGGGCCTTGAGAGCAAGTCAGGCGACGGTTTCGAAGCCTGACTATTTATCCATCCAGAGGGCACTGGAGGCCTTTTTGAGCAAAAACTGATTCCACGAGGCTTCGTCCCACCGTCCCTTCAGGGAGATCGATCGGATCACGACCGAACTTCCGAACGTTTCAATACCGACGCCTCCCGATCTTTCGGCCTTCTTCGCTGAATAATCGAGGATTTCCCGCCCATTGAGAGACAATTTCGCCCCCTCTCTGGAATCAGAGGCCACCATCTGTATGACGTTGCCAGGATTGAGGCGAGGAGACATGACGGGTAAGGGAAATGGGAGAGGATCTTCACCTTTTTTCGAATCCCGAATCTCGAGTCCTTCAAGAGGCATTATTCCGTGAGCGGGCAACAAAACAGTCTCCCCGGAAGAGGTAAAAGAAGATCGGCCCTGTGGACGTATCCCTGCTCCAAAAAGAAGAGGAGCGCGATCCAGCCAAAGAACAATATTCAAGTTGGGTCTCTCTCTCATCGTCACTGCTCCGACGATCGAGACTTCCAACGCATCGACAAATTCCAATGGGGAATTCAAACGAGCGGAACCACTCAGAACGACTTCGCTTCTTCCTAAGAGACGAACCTGGCTTTCATCCCCTGGAATCCAATCCAGCAGAATCTTTTCCCCATCGCTCCAAGAGAGTTCGATCTCCCTGAAAGAATCCGCTTTTGCCCATCCCGTCATCTCAGCGCCACCAAAGATGTCCCAATTCTCCAGACCTCGATCACCCAGTTGTAAAGACCACCACTTTTCAAGTTGGAACTTTTCTTCTGGTGACCAGATCTCGACAGGGAATTTCTCAACCATCTGACTCACCCAAAGTTGAAGTGAAGAGCGATCTCCCACAGCTTCGAGATTCCGTGCTTTTTCAAGGTCTTCTATTTTGCGTCGAAGAACAAATCGATCGAGAACCTCTGGAATAACCTGAAAGGAGGTAAGATCTGAATGCGAAAGCCAACCTGATTCACCGTCCCACAAGACCGACAGTTGTTGCCAGCGATCAGGATTTTCAGCGAATCCGGCAGGGTCAGCATCTCTGAACAGTCTTTTGCGAGTCTCCGCAGATAACTGATTCCATTCCAGTTTTTCACTATCTCTTCTTCCCCTGCGAGTCACTCTCATGCCGGTGCTGTCCAACTCGTCAACTCGCACCTCCAGAGATTTCTCAAGTCCCATCCCTAGAGAGACGTAGCCACGATCACTTTCTAACATCGACAACATCGATACGATTTTGGAGTGTACGTGCAGGACCTCCTCAACTTCCGCGAGAAAAGCAGTCTGCCTCTCAAGCAGAGCAGAGAAGTTTTCGATTCCCGGCACAGAAATCGTGAGATCAACATTCAGTGGGTTTGCCAAACAATTCCGCAACACTCTCAGGAAACCCTCGTCTAATAGACCCGACACTTCCTCTTTCTGCTGAAGCAAACTTTCCACGTGGTCAAGACTCTCTTGTAACAAATCGGAAGATCCCAATTGCGCTATCCCTTGCCTCAAGAGTTGCGTCGCTTGTTGGTGATCGTCAGAGGCTACATATTCACGAGCCCCCCGAAGGATTTCTCCCTCATGCAATTGATACTGGTACTTGAGTGCCATGATCAACGCATGGATTTCATGATCTTTTTCCAGTGATAATAAGTGATCGGGATCTCTCTCGAGTTCCTCCAACATCTGAACCGCTTCAGCAAGTCCAGCACCGGAGCCAGTGAGAACTTCAAGGAACTCCGACCTCTGTTCAAGCCAACGTAACAGGTTCAGTTCCCGCTTCTTCTCTTGCTCAGACCACGTATAAAGCGTCAGAGTTTCCTCTTCGGAGGTGGGCTGCACGAGTTCGATATCAGAATCCACGTCACGAGAGTCGACCTCGCCAACAAGGAGATCTTCGCTATCTAAAGGAGTCTTCGAGCGAGAATCTTCTCCACGCTCTGATTCCCTTGTTTCACCGGTGCTTCCGGAATTCGAATGGGAAAATCCCTCTTCTGGGGTCTCTCTCGTCATATCATTCGTGCTTGACCACCAGACTCCGAGAGCAAGGGCCAAGACGATGAAACTCATCAGCAGATAGTTGAAAGGACCTACTTTGTGAGCGGGTGAATCCACCGCTCCCGAGGCTCTGTCCCAGTTCTCCGGCCAGCGACCATCCGCTCCCGAAGCAGAACGCAATTCTTCAATCATGGGAGAAATCACATCGTAAATTTCGAGGTGACGCCCCCAGCGACGTAATGACTCTATCAATTTTTTTTGTCCGTCACTCGGGGTGGAGTTTTTCTGAATTCGGCCTAACTCCGTAACGGCAAAAACGCCCCCAGGAAGACTTCTGATGGATTCCACTGGGATCTGTCCCGGTAACCACCCCTTTGAAGCAGACTTCCTGAAGAGTCGGTACATGTCCAAAACCAACGACCGGGCTTCAGCTTCATCGAGATCACCCGGAGACAAACGTTTCCCGCCCGCTTCGTCGAGAGCCACATACCTCGCACTCCCCGCGCGACCTTCATCGATAACTCTCAAGACTCCGGTGCCATCCAGTTCCACCATGCAACGGACTTCACGTGAGAATTCTTCCTCGAGATGAGTTTCGCTGGCGGGGAGTACTTTTAGGAGCACTTTTCTGTCGAGCCGAACCTGACGAGCCTCTATCCAAATTCCGAGATCTCCACCCCCGCGAATATGCAGAGGTTGAAATCCGGGAATCTCGGGTGCTGAGCCTCCTGACATATCAGTGGCGCTTTCTCTTCTGTCTCCCCTTGGGGCGAGGTGAAGATGATGGTTCCGGGGTTTCTCCACGCAATCGCATCACTCTGTCCCTCAGGAGAGCTGCTTTTTCAAAGTCGAGATCTTGAGCGGCTTTCAACATTTCGGCTTCAAGTTTCACAGCAAGATCTTCTTGCCCTGCAGCTTCCACATTTTCATCTTGCGCTTGAACAGCTTCCACTCGCTCACGCACTTCTTCCTCAACGGTAGTCCCCAAATCACGACTTACAGTTTTCGGTGTAATACCGAACTCCTCATTATGAGCGGCCTGAATCGATCTTCTTCGATTAGTCTCGTCAATCGCACGTTGCATCGATCCCGTAATAACATCTCCGTACAATATCACTCGCGAATTTTCATTTCTCGCAGCTCGACCAATCGTTTGTATCAAAGCAGTTTCGCTACGAAGAAAGCCTTCTTTATCAGCATCCATGATGGCCACAAGAGAGACTTCCGGAAGATCCAGTCCCTCACGTAACAAGTTAACACCCACGAGAACATCGTAGATTCCACGACGAAGTTCCTGAAGAATCTCAACTCGTTCAAGAGTATCGATATCCGAATGTAAATATCTCGCTTTGATTTCTGTCTCTTGGAAGAAATCACTCAGATCTTCTGACATCCTCTTCGTCAAAGTGGTCACCAAAACACGGTCCCCCATAGAAACCGTCTCGCGTATCTGCTCCAACAAATCAGGGACTTGTCCAGTGGCAGGTTTGACTTCAACCTCCGGATCGAGAAGCCCTGTCGGTCGATTGATCACCTCGATCACTTCGCCCTGCGTACACTCCAATTCAAAAGGTCCAGGAGTGGCAGATAAGAAAACAGTTTGCCCCGCAACTTCCCGCCATTCATCAAATCGCATCGGCCGGTTGTCGAGGGCGCTAGGAAGCCGGAATCCGTGATCGACAAGATTCTGTTTTCTGGAACGGTCCCCTTCATGCATCCCTCTCAACTGGGGTAATGTGACGTGGGATTCATCCACCATCGTCAGGAAACCTTCCGGGAAATAATCAAGAAGGTTCGGAGGTCTTTCTCCGGGTTCTAAGCCACTGAAATGACGTGAATAATTTTCAATGCCTGGGCAGTAACCCGCCTCAGATAAGAGTTCAAGGTCGTAACGGGTTCTCGACTGTAATCGGTGTGCTTCCAATTCTTTACCCGCTGCCCGCAGTTCAGCGAGCCGCTTCCCCAACTCTACCTGTATACCGGCAACTCCCCTGTCCAAATCACGCTCATTGATCACGTAATGCTTGGCAGGAAAAATGGTTAACTGATCGAGTTGACCTAATATGACTCCGCTCACCGGATGGAATTCTTCGATTCTGTCGATGGTGTCGCCAAAGAGATCCACTCGATAGGCGATTTCTTCATTGGCTGCGTGGATTTCAACCACATCGCCACGAGCCCTGAATGAACCTCGAATCGGATCGATATCATTTCGCTCATATTGGATATCGATTAACTTTCTGAGCAACTCTTCACGATCCATCTCTTGACCCTCAGCCAAGAAAATCATCTTTCCTTTAAAAGCTTCGGGAGAACCCAGTCCATAGATACATGAAACGGAAGAGACGATGACCACATCAGGACGGCTGATCAAACTGGCAGTAGTGGCCAATCTTAATCTGTCGAGATCCGCATTGACGGCCGCATCTTTTTCGATGTAGAGATCCCGAGAGGCCACATAGGCCTCGGGTTGGTAGTAGTCGTAATATGAAACAAAGTATTCCACGGCATTTTCCGGGAGAAACTTTTTCAACTCTGAGTACAGCTGTGCTGCCAGTGTTTTATTGTGAGAAATTACGATTGCAGGGCGACCTGAACGAGCGATGACATGTGCCATCATGTAGGTTTTCCCTGAACCTGTCACTCCCATCAAAATCTGCTCATCGGCGTTGACTTGAAGGCCTTCAGTCAGCTTGTCGATGGCTTCCGGCTGATCTCCCGCAGGACCAAACTCGGAATGAATGACAAAAGGAGAATCGGGATACCTAAAAGTCTTCATCTCTCACCCTTCTTCGATGATTTCACCACAGAAGTTTGAGAAGAGGTGTCTTCATATCGACATGCCGACTTTGGACAAGGTAAGGGTAACAACCATGCTCCTGCATCCATGATGACTCGATTAGGAACTCCAGCGATTCTCGTCACGACACACCGACACGAAAATGTCTGTTTTCCTGACGATTGCAATTCCTGTCTCGCACGAATGATTTTTCCCGCGAGCGCAGGCCCGACACCCTCAATGAGAACAAGCCTCTGTATCGAATCTTTACGAAGATCCACATGGAACAAAGGCGGAGTCGACTCCAGAGAGTTCGATTTTTCGAGAGAGACCTCTTCACCAGAGAGAGAAGATCTTCCCAGTACTGCAGGGATGATCAAGAATAAGAACCACAGGAGCAAATGTGCTCGAAGCACCTCAGCCTCACCGGCTGTCCTGGTCGAGGTCATGCGGCTCCCCTTCTGCGGACGAAGACATTGAACTTAGCGAGGATTACTTCCTGCGGGCCCACGAAACCCCTGAACAGACTCCCCAGCAATAATCCCGTGCTTCTCAAACCAACCGGCATTGGTCTCCAGGACATACCTGACGGGCTGACTAGAGCGATATCGCGGATAGAGAACAGCCCCAGGTTCCGGAGCTTTCATCGTCAGCACGTCCACAATAATTCCGTCATCGTCGATGTAAGCAATATCCAAATCCATCATGCAATTCTTCATCCAGAATCCCTGTGAACTGGCTGCCGGAAAGAGAAAGAGCATGCCTTCGTCCTCAGGCATATTCTTTCGGTACATCAATCCTCGGGCACGAGAAGATGCGTCGTCCGCAACCAGGCACCACACTTTTTGTCCCTGGATCTCCACAAGATGCTTACCCGGGCGATTCTGTAATTTGACGGCTTTGTCAGAAGAACAACCGGGAAGAAAAATCGCCAGCATCAATAAGAAGAGAAACGGCGAACCGAATCCTCTGAATACTGCCGGAGCACAAACCGAACTAGTTGTTATCCCGGATTCTCGCGACTCTAAAGAAGACTCATTGCTGTTATTGATCATGATTTTATTTCCTCTCTCTTCAAACGATGACGTGCGGAACTGGAGCATGGATCCCGAAGAGATTCATGAATCCTGATGATTATCGCCTTGCCGACCTTCACGGTAACGCTGAACCCAACTCAACGTGAGTGGGTAGGTCACAACTCCAACAAATCCCCCCAAAACCCCTCCTCCAATGAACATCGGGATGATCACATCGGTTCCGAGAGATTTAAAAAGGACTTGTGTAGCGCCCCAGAAACCGACTTCACCTGCCGTAATGACCGATTGATCCCACAGGAGCACGAATTCTTCCAATGACAGACCTGATTCTCCCTGAACGAACAAGCCAATAACGTAATCCGCGTAGTAAATCGGAATTATCGTCACCGGATTCGAGAGATAGATGAGCACAATCGCAGCGAATCGATTGAACCTCACGACCATCGACAATATCAAAACGATGAGGACTTGAATCCCCACGGTAGGAGTGAAAGTGATGAACATTCCTAGTGCAGCTCCGAGTGCTATCGAATGCGGAGTATCATCCAGTTGCAACAATTTGCGGTACATTTGTCGAAATGAGAGTTTCTCTTTCGGCTGTGGACCTTGTCCTGCCGCGTTTGGCTCTCTCTCATTCGTAGGATTCATTTCTTCCGTCATTCGGTATCACCCGCGGCCTCTGCCGCTGGGGATCCACTCTCTCTTCTCGACCGTAGATCGTTTCCTGAGATCGCTTCGACGGACATGCTCAAATCCAATATCGGAGAAGAATGGGTGATCGCTCCGACAGAAATCCTGCCGACTCCACTGCTGGCATGCTCCTCCAAGGATCCTTGATCGATGCCGCCACTGGCTTCCAAGCGTGAAGCATCTACGGGCAAACCATCCTTTTTTGCTCTTCCCAACCACTCACTCAATTGAGCTGGAGGAATATTGTCGACTAATATGATTTCGATCCCCTCATTCAGGCATGCTCTCATACTGGCCTCGTCCTCAACCTCGATGGCGATCGTCCCGGTGTAACCCTCTTCCAGTAAACGCTGGCGAATCCAACTCATTTCGGCATCGGGCTTTTGCTTCAGTTCTGGCCTCTCCTGCTGAATGAGAGCCCTATGGTTTTCTTTAAACATCGGAAAATCTGCGAGATCGAATCGATGGTTGACTCCTCCACCCACGAGCACAGCGTGCTTTTGGAATCTTCGAATTCCCGGCATCGTTTTTCGGGTATCAAGAATCGAGACCGACCCTGCCTGGGAGACCATTTCAGCGGTCGCTGTCGAAATCCCGGAAAGATGGCCGCAAATATTCAAGGCCGTTCTCTCGCCCGCTAACAATAAATGCGCTTGGGAATCCGCTTCGAAAACCTTTTCTCCAACCGACACATGTGACCCGTCCTCAGCGCAGTGCCGAATCACGAGGTGAGGATCCAGTGCTTTTAAAGTTTGAACTACCGCTTCGACTCCACAGAGGACTCCGGGAGCTTTCGCGATGATCACAGCACGAGCCCGAGAGGATTCATTCCCATTTTTGAGGAGGGCTGCTGTCAGATCTCTCGTAGCCGCATCTTCTTCAAGTGCAGACTGGATCCAAGAACTCAAATGGACTTGAGTCTCTTTTCTTTGCCAGAATCCGGAGAAATCAGTCAGGGTCTTTTCCAATCATGACGGTGATGCCACTGGCAGTGATTCATGCCACCAGTTCTCACCAAAGAGAGCTCCCTCAGCCTTCGAGAGGTTCACTGCTACCGAGAATAGTGATTGTCCGCCAAAAAAAATCAGATTTCAAATTTCTGTCCTCCCGATTTACGGAATCGGTTCGATTTTCACTCTCCTGCGTGAATGACAGAATTCCTCGCAACCTCACAGAACTTCAGAGAACTTCATAAAACGCAATGAACTGCTTTTCCGAAGGATTCGAGCTGAAATATCCCCTGAAGCTCCAAATCCAACATTCAAGGAAGCATCCAGCATTCAAGGAAGCATCCAGCATGTAAGGCAGAATCCAATGACGAAGCTCCTCAACCCCACCTCGAATGATCTCCAGCCGATGATCTCCCTCTACTTCTCCGTAGTTCTCCTTATTTCTTCGCAAAAGGTTTAAATCAGGTCTGAGGGCCCATATTCCACCCAATATGCCTCCAATCCCTTTCACAGAGTGGACCTCCCAGACCACAGCAGAACAAGATCCGAATGAGACCTCGGGTGGACGCAGCAAAAAATTTGAAAGGAAAGACGATCACATGCCATTGAACGGTGGCACCTCGTCTCCATTCCCGTAACATCCGATCCTCAGTCCGGTCCGAAGGACCAGAACAGATCAGGACACTGCAGGAGGATGACTCTATTGAGAATTCATGTTGAAGACGCCGCTGATCAAGCCCTCGTCGCAAAGTATCAGGAATCAGGGCAGCACCACATTTTTGATGATTGGGAAGATCTCGATTCTTCTCAACGAAGAGGCCTTCTCGATGCCCTTCAAAAAATAGACCTCGGATTCATTCAACAACTGATCCGAGACCACATGGTCTCTGATCCCGACCATCCACCGATCGCAACTCCCACTCCACCACCCTTGATCTCACTCGATGATCCCAAAAGAGAACTCGCTCGGGAAAAAGGCCTCGAGGCTATTCGCAACGGGGAACTCGCGATCATGCTTCTTGCAGGAGGCGTGGGAACACGATTGGGTCATCCCGGTCCCAAAGGAAGCTACCCCTTACTTCCCGTATCTCAGGGGACCCTCTTCCAACTTTTCGCAGAGTCTCTGTGGAAGCTTCAAAAAGAGATGGGTACGACGATTCCCTGGTGGATCATGACGAGCCCCTCGAATCACCAGGAAACGGTTCAATACTTCCGGGACAATAACTATCACGGCTTAAATTCTTCCGACGTCATCATCGAACCGCAGGAGGAACTCCCTGTTATCGATGCAAGAAGAGGAAGAATCCTTCGAAGTGGCCCCGGAGAGATCCTCTTCAGTCCGGATGGTCATGGCGGAGCGATACGTCTCCTTCAGCGAAACGCCAACTGGTTTCGCAGTCGAGGAATCAAGCACGTCTACACCCATCAGGTCGACAATCCCCTCGCGATTCTTGGCGACCCTGAATTCCTAGGGCTTCACTTGCTCGACAATTCAGTGTTCTCTTCCAAAGCCGTCGCCAAAACAAACCCCGAGGAAAAAGTGGGAGTTTTCTGTCAAACCGGTGAGCATCTCCGTGTCATTGAATACAGCGAGCTTGGGGAAGAAGAACGCCATCGAAGAAATGCTGAAGGTGAACTCTCCTTCAGAGCGGGCAATGTCGCCATGCATATGATCGATCTGGAATTCATTCTCGGTGACGAATCCGGAGAAATCCCAGCATTACCCATGCCTTTTCATATGGCCAATAAATCTGTTCGGCATTGGTATGGAAGTGAGTGGCATGAAAGCGATTCACCCAATTCTATCCGCTTCGAAACCTTCATTTTCGACGTCTTGTCTCAAGCCCCCCATGCACTTGTTGTGGAAGCATCCAGAGACCTTGAATTTGCACCCGTCAAAAATAGCTCTGGGAATGATTCACCCGAATCGTCTCGAGCGGCCCTTCAAAAACTTTGGGCACAATGGCTCCTCGAGGCGGGAATCGAACTCGATATGGATGACCAAGGCCAGCCGAAGAGAACCCTAGAGATTTCGCCGCGCTTGGCCTGCAATGTCGCTCAGTTGAAGAAAGTCCTCGATCAGATCACCATCCCGAACGAAGGGCCCATTCTGATTCGATGAATCTGATTCCATGGCTACTCTCCTGTTACCTGCTGTGCAGTCCCGCACTCTCGGGAGTTCCTATCGAGCGGAACGCATCTGGAGATTTGTCCGACCTGATTCAGCAACTAGAATCTGAAGACATCTTGGTCTCGACGATGGCTGTAAAAACACTCCAGCAGCTCGATAGCACTTCTATCGGTGAACTGGCTCAAGCCCTTGAAAGTCCACTCTCTCCAGTGATCAGAGCTCGACTCGAACTCAAACTGGATGCTTTATTAATCGCAATACTGTCCGAAGTGGACAATCTCGCAGTGGAGCTATCTCAACTACGAGAAATCGATTCTGAAAAGCCCATCGTCGAGTGGCTTGAAGAATCCGATGATATTCGTACTCGCTTCACTCAACTGAATGAAAAGTTGAACTCTGCCGGGCCTTTCCTTGCCATTTCTCTATCAGGGCACGCAGAATCCTCAGAGGTCATTGACCCCTTCGTCGAGCGGATCAGAACCCGACTTCGAGAAAATATATTTGAGAACTGGAGCCTTTCGAGAGCCCCGCAAAATCAAGATTCAATTTCTGCAGGAGAACTTCGTTGGCTAGCCGCTTTGTCACCCCATTTGGCAGCCGATGATTCCGATCCATTCTGGAAAAACATTGTCGAAAAGGCTGGTGTGGAAGCGACCAAAGATCTCACTAGTTTTATCCCTCTCAGGATCGAACGGGGTCGAAGATATTTCCTAGATATGGGTGATATGGGTCATGACTATCTCACTCGTCTCTCAGCTGAACAACAGACCCTCAATATTCCAGAAAACCTACTGGCAGAATGGCGAGCTCGAAATCAAATCCGCTTACCCGCAAATCTCGATTTTAATCAGACGATCTCTCTCGCAAATTGGAATGCACTTCAGGGCAAAGAAAAGCTAGATCTTCTCCTCCGCCTAAAGGCTGTTCATGGTGATCGCATCAACCCCACTCTTGTACATGTAGCGACTGTCGCAGCCGACCTTCGATTGAGGCGTCGGTGCGCAGAATTACTCACACTGCTCGGAGACAGTCGAGGAGCGAGAATCATGCTCATCGATCGACGATTTGGTTCTGACCGTTTAGAAGAAGCCAGTCGTGACGCCATTCTGAGAGCCGCTAAAAATCTAATGAGCACGCAGGATTTGGCTGGGGCGAGGTCCCTTCTCGAAGATTTACTGGCAAGATTTCCTCTCGACTCTGAAGTGCGACAAACTTCGGGTCTCATTTTCTTGAGATTAAGACAACTACCGAAAGCGATCACCGAATTCATAGGGTGCCTAGAGCTGGATCCGACGAACACGACGGCACATTACAATCTTGCTTGTGCTTATGCGCTATCCGGCGATAAAGATGCGGCTTTCAACAGTTTAAATAACGCTTTCAAAAATGGATACGACCGAGTCGATCATGTCCGAAATGATCTCGACCTCGAATCGCTTCGTTCAGACCCACGCTTCGAAGAACTTTTAAAGAAGATCTAAGATTCCGACCGCTCCCTCAGTCGAGCTTAGAGCATCTTCAAATCCACGCCTGCAATATCCAATATCCTGCCGGCATGAGCTTGTCTTCGGTCATTCTGACTTTAGAAAAGTGAAACACCGTCAGAGAAACCTAGATCGTATGCCCACACCTCTCAGAGAGAATGTAGACCGGACAAAAACGGGGTGGGAAACTCTCGCAGCCGAGGGCGCCAGACGTTGCTGAACACATAGGCACGATCAGCAAGAACTGCTCATCGCATTTGGAATGGAGGCGGCACCCGGATTCGAACCGGGGATGCGGGTTTTGCAAACCCGTGCCTTACCACTTGGCGATGCCGCCTCTTGAATCATTCCAAGTAAAGGATCCTAGGGATCCTCGTGTTCCACGTCAACGTCGCTCGTTAACTTCCCTGCACTTCTGAGTGCTCCAAGCCTAGCAATCGCATTGGAAACCTTGGGCTGGGGGGCTACTGGGGGTGGAGCAGGTCGTACAGAAAAGGGTTCCTGATCCTCATTTTCAGGCGTAGAAGGCAGCTCAGGGACCGTTCGAACCGGTTCAGAGGCACCTCGCATAGCCTTCAATCGATCCAGTGAAGATTGTACCCCGGCTGCGGCCTTAGCGGGTTCTGGGGTCGAATTCACAGTCTCCCCCGCCAAGAAATCAGCTTCTTCAGCACGCGGTGACGGCGAGTCTGAGACGCTTTGACCGAGGTTTTTCAACTTTTCGGTGATTCCAGTCACGCCGGAACGAACGACAGCGACTCTTTGCTGACGGGCAGGAACCGCTTCCGGAGTGGAGCTCAGTTGGCCCAAAGTCTCCGACAATTCCTCTCCTGACGTCACCGATTCCAGGAGATCGCTGAGCAGGTCCTGCAACAGATTCGGCTGTGTTTTCAATCTGTCGACGACCGGCTTGACGTCCTCCAGTGAAGTTCCGTGTCCACTGAACAAAGCCGTCAAGACATCCCAGCGTCCATCCTGCGAGGCGCTTAGCCCAAACTCGTTCATTTTCGGGAGAGTGCTCCCATCCGCAGTCGCACGCAAAAGAGCTCTTCTGTAGAGGTCTTCTCGATCCAGACTTTCAGGAATGGGTTCATGGAGTAATCTTGTGACGGCTTTCGGATGACTGGGATCTAACTCTAAAAGATCTAATGCCATTTTCTGGCGTTGATCATGAGTAAGAATCTCCAGATTCATCGATTCTTCGAGCAGGATTTTGTAACGATCTTCCTTACCGTTTCGAAGATAGAGCTCCAAAAGATCAGAACGCACTTCGATATCGGAAGGCTCAAGATTCAACCAACGTTGTGAGACGCGCTCCCCCGCAAGGAAGTCGGCGTGACTGATCGCCGAAGCACACAGTTTTCTGAGGAGGTTCCTTGCTCGAGGAATGCAATCCGACTGAAGTGCTTCGACAAACAACACTTCACGAACGATACCGGGAACCTCTGGTTGCTGTTCACAAGAGTGCAGAGCACCGAACAGTTCTTCGTCAATATTTCCTCGGTGCTGTCCCGAGTCCACAAACTCTGACTGGAGGATTTCTCCTGCGGCTTCAATGTTGCCGTTGCGAAGCAATGCCTCCGCTAATCGAACACGAAGAATTGTGGACCCTGGATTGTGATCCTCCAGATATTGATAATGTTCGAGGGCTTGTTCTGGACGGGCTCCCGTTCGAAGACACTCGGCTCTACGCCAACGAGCTTTATAAGCCGAATCTATATCTCCAAAGGCCTGAGCCGCAATCTCATGCAACTCGTATACTCGGGCATCAGGTACTCGGGCACCGACACCATCGAGGAGATCGCAGGCTTCTTGCCATTGCTTCGAATCGATCAAGACCTGGGCCATTTTGAGCCCTTCTGACAAATCTTCTGCGGGCTCTTTTTTCCAGAGCTGGATGGCGCGATCACACGCTTCTTTATCTGAGGGATCAAATTGAACGAGATGAGTCCAAGCGGTTCTTGCCGCATCCCATCTCAACTGCTCGGTACATCTTTTAGCATGGACTCTCAGACGCTGGAGACCTTCTGAAACTCTTCCGGTTTCAGCACAGAGCTCTCCGATTCGACCTCCCAGATCAAAATCGTCGAGACCTTTTTCTTCTGCTCTTCTCCAGTGACGCAATGCAGCAGTAAAATCTCCAGACTCTTTCTTCTGCTCACCAAGGTGAAACAGAGACATGGCACTTTGAAATTGAAGATGACCTTCATCGAGCAACTCGAGAACTCTATCCAGAGCTCTCCATGGATCGGGTCGTGGTGTCGTCAGTGCAGCAATATCATTCTGACCGTCCGCAGACTCGATCAGGGCCTTTTTTTCAGCGGAAGCACTGGGATCTGCGAACAATGTCATCGCCGTAGGGGCTGCCGAGACAACCTCTCTCATGAGAGGCAAGTCCACGATCGTCTCCCACAGTTGATGCTCTCTTGCACTCCTCAGCAAAGCCTGTTCAAGATTCATTCCCAATTCGACTCGCTCGCGAAGTCCGGAGTTTATCGAGTGAGATAAAGGGCCGTGCCAAGATCCTTCACCGGCTCCGTGAATCAGGAGGAGGTCACAGTCCATCGCCTTGAGGATCTCATTTCCGGCAAGATCCGGATCTATGATTCCTTCATCGAGACAGAGAGAACCAGGACATGCCTGTTTTTCAAGACCCAGTCGTTCCAGTCTTGAAATGTCTTTGTCTCGAAGCAGTGGAGATTTCAATAATGCCCGATGAAGGATAGAGCGACGTCCCGGTTGCTCGATGTCCACGAGCCACCCTGATTTCACTTCGACACTGATGGAGGGTGCCTCAGGGTCACGAGGTTGGAGGACCCATGTCCCCTCACCATGACTCAAGACAGCCTCGATGAGTGATCGAGCAGCATCACCAGGGTGCGATGTACACGGCACCTCTACGCTGACTCTGGATCTGGGCGGAGTATTTTTTCTGGATCGGGGCATGTGGTTCAAATCCCGGCGTAAACCGGGTCCCTTCAGTGAAGAGTAGCATCTCCAAGAGATATGGACCTTTACCCCGGGGAATTCAGCCCCACTCAAGGACTTTGGGGATCGCCGCTTCACCGTCGTCAGTCAACGATCGATACCTGTCGAATGGAGTGGGTCTTCTTCATATTTCTTTCCAGCGGAGAGCCCTTCTGCCCCTTATCAGCCTCCCGAGGTGCTCAAATCGGTAGAAATTCCCTAAATACCCGGTCCGAAGGCGATTTTTTTTCGGATACGTAGGGAAATAGAAATTATGGAATACATAGGAAATTTGGAGGGATTTCAGGAAATGGATACCGAACCCGAACCTGTCAATTATCGATTTCCAGACGGTCCGACACACGGAGTTCAAATGTCGACCCTGAAATCCATAAATCCAGTCAGCCGGAGGCGGTCTAATTAGGATCTACCCTGTCCCAAACATGGGTCTGGGCCCCTATAATGAGGTTCGTGGTGCACTTTGCGCCCGAACTAGTTTTTGATTTGAAGAACTGATTTCAGTGGTTATTGAGCTGCCCGGGGGGGTGGTTCACGTTCATCGACACTTGACAGACTTCGAGGTGCTTCCGATCCGTCCCCTATTTGTGTTGAGGGATTCGGTCACTCCCAAAGTCTGAAACCTTTTCACTGGAGTGGTGAAACGGTAAAGCGAGATGAACATTTTTGACTAGGGAAAGGGAGTGTCCCCGAAATGCGCCAAAAGCCATTTACCTCCATCGCCGGAGTCTGCGTACTCTTGGTTGTCTCTGTCTTCTTCGTGTCGACAGATGTTTTCGCCCAGCCAGACTGGGTTCAATTTACGGATGAAACCGCTTCTCGCATCACAGCTTCTGCAGATGTGTCCATCTCGGATACTGCCGAGAAAGATTACATCTGGGGAGATATCGATAACGATGGAGACATCGATTTAATCTGTGTCAGAAAGCAACCCTTCACCTCTGGAGGAATCCAGGCATTCAGAACCAACGTTCTGTTCATGAATGAAGGTGGAACACTCGTGGATCGTACGGCGGAATATGCCAGTGCATCCGACGTCGCCGGAGATAACGGATTCTTAACCCCGACCAATGACCGCGACGTCATGCTCGGCGACTTTAACAATGACGGTTGGCTCGACTTCGTCACTGCTGTCACCCTCGCTGATGGTCAACCCAAGCATATCTCTTACCCAAGAATCTACATGAACTTGGGTTTGGTCAACGGGAACTGGGGCGGCTTCTTACACGAAGATGCACGTATGGAACAGTTTGAGGGCAATGCCCCCAACGGAACTCCCCATGCACCTCGTTTCTGCTCCGTTGATGTCGGAGATATCGATGGCGATGGGGACGTGGACATTTACATCGGTGATTATGACAGCGGCGGTGCTCAAACCCTCGATTTCAATGATCGCCTGCTTCTCAACGACGGCACAGGTTTCTTCACAGATGGAACAGCGATCGTCTTTTCTGGAAACATTGTCGTGGGTGGTAGCCCCTTCCCTTTCCAGCAATCCGCGTTCGGAATGGCTTCTGCGATCGTTGACATGAACGGGGACAACATCCTCGACATCGTCAAGGATACGGCCTTGAACCCTCCGCAATACGTCGGAGTGGCTTACAATACACCTGGTAACGTGGGCTCATTCAGTGCCCACAAAGAGAGTTTCCCCAGCATGGCTCCGTACCATGTCACCATTGGTGATCTCAACAATGACGGTGCGAACGACGTCGTCGTCACTGATGACGCCGCCGACTCTTTCCTCCTCAACTCAGGAAACGATGCCAACGGCTTGGCAAACTTTAACAGGTTCCTCTACGACTTTGCGGGTGGAACCGGAGCTACGGGAGACGACGGTTTCGGTGGAAACTCGATCATTGCAGACCTCGATAACGATGGTTGGAATGACGTGATCATCACTGATGTCGACGTCGACATTGCCGGTTGTAATCGTCGAATGCACATCTACCACAATCTGGGGAATGCCCCGAATGTGACTCTTCGTCAGGAGAATGACGGCGGATTGTGGAGACCCAATGGTGTTCACGATGTCGCGGTCTTTGACATCAATGGTGACGGTTGGAAAGATATGGTCATCGGAACCTGCACCGGCACTCAGATCTTCATGAACGAAGCGCCGATTGGTCTGAATATGACCCTTCCGCAAACGAATCCGGGTCAGGTGCCTTGTACCGACACGGTCGAGGTCAATGTCCTCGTTGAAGCCTTCGGGGGTGGCATTCTTGATCAAGCCACTGTCGTCCTTCACACCTCCGCTGATGGAGCTGCTTTTGTCGAGACTCCCATGATGGCATTGGGAAATTCGACATTCGAAGGCATCCTCGACGGAAACAGTGCCAGTTCCAGTATTGCATGGTTCGCCTCTGCCTCCCTCACCAATGGAGTCACAGAGACATCGGCCACGACGACACTGACTGTGGCTGATAATCTCACCTTGGATATCAATGACTTCGAATCAGGCCTGGCCGACGGCTGGACCGTCAGTAGTGATGTCAGTTTGACCGCGGGTGCATGGGAACTGGTCAATCCAATCGGAACCTCGAGTGGTGCCACACCTTCCCAACCCGAAAATTCAGCCAGCGGAAACCTGTGCTGGATCACCGGTAATGGTGCGGTCGGAGGAACCGCGGGTGCCGCCGACATCGACGGGGGTCCTACCCACCTGATCAGTCCCAGTATGAATCTTGCCGGAACCAACGCCGTCATCCGATTCAATCTCTGGTACGCGAATATCGAGACCGACCCCACTCAGTTGGATGATTTCGTAGTCTCTGTTTCCAACGACGGAGGTGTCACTTGGAACACCGCTCTCGTGGTAGGTGGAGCGCTCGGAACGAACGCGACATGGCAGAGCTTCGAGTTCCCGGTCAGCAGTATCGTGACTCCTTCCGTCAACACCATGGTTCGATTTACTGCCACGGATGCCCCCAATAACTCACTCTGTGAGGCGGGTATCGATGACTTTACGGTAGAGATCGCAGCTTGTGCAGGAACCGGTGGAACCCAGTTCCAGAGAGGTGACACCAACCTCGACGGAAGCAGGGACATCAGTGACCCTGTGAATATCTTACAACTACTTTTCAACAGCACTCCTGTGAGTTGCCAAGACGCTGCCGACGCCAATGACGACGGTAATCTTGACATTGCAGACGCTGTTGCTGCCTTGAGTTTCCTCTTTGGAGGAGGCGTTCTCCCAGAGCCGATCAACTGTGGAGAGGATCCGACAACAGACGGTCTTGATTGCACCACCGGTTGTCCATGATCCATATTCCTGTCTGACGACAGGATGATTCCGACCTCTCTGTAAACTCTTTAAAGAGTTCCGGAGAGGTCGGAAGATCGACTCGGGGTACGTCCAACAAGCATGTTGGGAGTACCCCGATTTTTATCGAGTGTTTTATTGTGCGGGAAGTATGAGTGAACTGCCGGGTTGGGGAAAACACCGGGCATTATGAAACTTCATCCCCTCAGACGGGATGACGGGACATTTACAAAATAGAGCCGTTTCAAATCCGGTAAACCGGTTGGGATTCTCTACTTTGGGGAGAAGAAAGGGAAGATTTCATGCAGCAATCCAGATGTCGATGGACGGCGATTCATTTCATTCTTGTTCTGTTGATGGGGACCGTATGGGGGCTCTCCCTAGAGGCCCAGGTGGTCCCTCAGCCGAAAGCAGGAGACCCTCTCAATACTTTGAACGCATCTCAACTGGAACGCTTTCTGTTAGGGAAGACGCAGTTCCTGCGCTCCTTCAGTGAGCCGGAAGGTCTCGGCCCTGGCTTCAATCAGGACTCTTGTGCGTCGTGTCATGCCGTGCCCATCGGTGGAACCAGCCCGATTACAGTCACCCGCTTTGGTACAGCAGATAAAGGAGCACCCTTCGATCCTATGGATGCTGAGGGAGGCTCTTTACTCCAGGCCAACGCCATTTCGACAGAATGCCTCGAAGTGGTTCCAGCGACCGCCACCATCATCGCCGACAGAATCACACCATCTATTCTCGGAGCAGGACTCGTAGAGGCGATCGACAATGCCGACATCGAAGCACTTCAAGCCTCGGGTGGAACCGTTCATTGGGTACCGGTACTGGAAGATCCAACGGCTCCATTGACGGTGGGCCGCTTTGGCTGGAAAGCACAGTTGGCAACACTGATGTCTTTCAGCGGAGACGCCACACTCATGGAGATGGGCATCACCAATAGTATTCTCCCTCTGGAAAACGCACCCAATGGAGATACCACGCTTCTCCCGTTATGCGACTCCGTCGCAGATCCTGAAGAGCCGATGGACAATGGAGTCCCCTACCTCGATAGGATTACGGACTTTCAAAAGTTTCTGGCTCCCGCCCCACAAACTCCCCGTTCCGGGATGGCTGGGGAAACGATCTTCAACGACATTGGCTGTGCCGATTGTCACCACCCCCAGTTCACTACAGGTGTTTCCGCTGAGCCGGGGTTGACGGGAATAGATCTCAAGCCTTACAGCGATTTTCTTTTGCACGATATGGGTGCCCTCGGAGACGGCATCGCTCAAGGCGATGCGCTCGAGGTCGAAATGAAAACTCCACCACTCTGGGGATTACGCATTCGTGGCCAGTTACTGCACGACGGAAGAGTTTTGGTTCAAACCCTTTACCAGGGTGTGAACGATTCTGTCAACTGGCACTTCGGAGAAGCATTTGCTTCCTCACAGGCTTGGAACAACCTCACAAAAGGTGAGCAAGACAAGGTCGTCGCATTTTTAGACTCTCTCGGTCGCGCCGAATATGACACGGATGGAAATAACTTCATCGACGAGAGTGACTTGAATGGTTTCTCAGCATGCTGGACGGGTGATGCCCCGGGTAGCTTTGACGCCGATTCTCCCTGTGCCATTCATGATCTCGATCAAGATGGAGACGTGGACAGTATCGATTTGGAAGGACTGGAACAGGTCTTCCTTGGAACAGTGGAAGACTGTGACCTCAATGGAACTTGGGACCTGATCGAAATCCTCACCCAAGGTGGAGATATAGATGGTAATGGGGTGCTAGACGCCTGTGAGAGCCCACTCTTCCGCAGAGCAGATAGTAACCTAGACTCGACCGTAGACATCAGTGATGCCGTCTCACTCCTTGGAGCGCTCTTCAGTGGCAATGCTCCACCGAGTTGTTTCGACGCCAGCGACTGCAATGATGATGGTGCACTGGATATCGGTGACGCCATATTCCTGTTGTCGTTCCTGTTCTCTTCGGGGACCGAAATCCCTGCTCCTGGTGCACAATCATGCGGTCAGGACCCCACTCCGGATGGACTCGACTGTCTGTCACCGAACAGTTGTCCCTAAAACAGGATCACAAATTAAAAAAAGGAAGTGTCCCACTGGGACACTTCCTTTTTTTTTAAACCGAACAGCGCATCAAATGGCCCACTCTAAGAATAGAAATGTGCCTCCAAGGTCAAAGTCAGCACCTGTGCCACTGCCATCATCCTTGATATCGAGTATGAGAGATCTATGACCCACACCGAGGAGGATCCCTGATCCCTGGCGAATGCCGGCACGAAGAGTCGTTCCTTGGTAGGTGCCATCGATATCACCGACACTGACCCAAAGGCCTGCGATTTCCGCATCGAGTTCGAAGCTCCAGTCATTTCCAATCGGAATACTTGAGTAGGCCCCGACTCCAATCGTCGGTATCCACTCGTCGAGAGTTCGAGAGACAGAAGCTTGTCCACCGCCTCCTACTAAGGCTCCACTGAGAGTGGTATCGACAATGAGATTGTCGAGTCCCCAAAGGTACTTCAAACCCACAGGTCCAAACCCAAAGAGTGAGCCCTTATTACGAACCTTTGTCACTTCCACCTCAAAGTTGGTACCGATAGTACCCGCTTCGAAACTGGAACCTCCAAAGTCGATGGCAGAGGAAACGACACGTGAACCGAGAGTTGAGAATTCGATGTTGGTTAACTCGAGAGTTCCAATACCTAAGTCGGCCTCAACTCCATAAACCCACAGGCCTTTTTCTTCACCAAGTCCAAGGTCTGATTCCAAATCTATGATATCGCCAATAGATCCTAAATCAGAAGCCTGTATCGATCCTCCTGGAGTGGGGTTCCAGTTCTCTGCACGAAGGCGAACAGTTCCGGCTCCTCCTGCTTGGCAACCCACGAGACCGAGAAGTAGCAAACACATCCCACAGATACAAAGCTGCGATAATCTTTGGATTCTAAACATGAGCCTCTTTTCAGATTCTAAATTTGGGCGAGCCGGGAATCGAACCCGGACCCCCGAACGGGGAGGGGATTTTAAGTCCCCCGCGTCTGCCAGTTCCGCCACTCGCCCTCAATGAGAGAATGCTCGCCCAGAAGGAAAGAGGCAAGCCCTCTTGCTTCATTAGATGAGCAGTTTGTAATTTTAAATTCATGAAAAGATGTGTTTTGTGGAGGAGAAAAGCCCTGAAAAGCCAAATTTGGGGATTTCGATCCTCTTAGAATTATTTGGAATGACACTCACATTGTGACGTGCAATTCTCGACCTCGCAGTGGCAGGAAGAGATGACATTGTGATATTGAGCCGGTTGTTCTGACGTGGCGAGAAGGCAGCAGAAATCACTCCCAGGGAAGCAATAGATCCCGAAATTGGAACCTTGTTTCAAGGGATGGATCCCCTTCGAGGGGACATGAGGCATACAAACTAGGAATAGAGATATGTGCTGCTCTTCACCTCGATAGAAGACTTTCGGGATTTCGCTCCCATCGATCGTCTCCATAGAAACGCCCCAAATACTGAAAGTATCCAACACGGGGAGTTTGACCTGCCGATCAAAAACCCCGGAGATAAACTGTCCCGCTTGAATGGGACATTCAAAGAGCGCACTGGGCTTATCGTCTCCATTCAGTGACCTCAAGTGTGAATTGAAAACGTAATCACTGATAACACTGGCATCGAGCGAGGAAGGCTTGGAAAAATTATCGAAAAGTATTGGGAAAACAAAAACAAGGATCAATGCCGCCGTCGAGGCGAGAGGTAAAATCGATCTTCCTGACCAGCGAGAGACGATCTTCCGACGAGACTCCAAGTTGATCATTTGCTCGATATTACCTCTTAGCCGTTGGGGAACCTCAGGCCGGAATGCCTTACACTTCACCAACTCCTTCATATGCCGGATGCCTTTGGCGGTATCCGCACAATGAGGACAACGGCTCACATGAAGATCGATGTCTTCACTGATAGGAAGATCTAATTCTTGATCAACCCACTCATGAAGTTTTTCTTGATATCGAATACAATCGTCCATGAGCCTTGACTTCCCGCTTATTGATCTCGACCGTAGCCGAGTTCTGTTGCGTAAGATTCCAGTCTTTCTCTCAGAAATGCACGCGCTCGAGAGATTCTCGATCGGACGGTACCGACCGGGACATCCAGAACGTCTGCGATTTCATCATACCTTAATCCGTCGAGATCACAGAGGAGGAGAGCTTTTCGAAAATCTTCGGGCAGTTCCCTCAGAAATCGATTCACCTCATCCCCAAAGAGATCCAAAAAGGTGTCTTCATTCTCGATCCCTTCTCTTTCGAACACTTCAATCGAGCGTCGAGGAGAGACTGAGGAAACACCATCTACAAGAGTCTGATGTACAGGCCTGCGGGCTTTCACTCTGTATTTGTCGATAAAGTGATTTTTGCAGATCCTGAAGATCCATGATTTTGCATTGCTCCCGGCGCGGAATGAACCAAACGCCTTAAATGCCTTCAAGAATGTATCTTGAACCAGATCTTCTGCCTGGGTTCTATTGCGAGTCAATCCCAGGGAAAAGCGGAAGACGTCGTCGATAAAAGGCATGAATACCTCCTCGAACGCCAACTTCTTGTCTTCGGCTCCCATATCCATGAGATTCCCTTCTAGCGGGCCTAGAAAGCTCTGAAATCGTCTCTAAAGAACGATTCCCAGAGTGTCTACAAAATGTAACGAGGGTCATGATCACGGAGTTCCAAGAAATTCCCGCTGGATCAGCCACTGGAGGACATCGACGTCCCCTTGGCACTTTTCCCAGACTTCCTTCCAAGGCCAAGCCCCGGAATCGTAGACCTGTAACATCAGTATCATGGGTAGGGTCCAGATTCGGACAGATTGTTCTCGCCCCATTTGCGACATCCATGTCTCAGATCGCAATTCTTCCTGAAATTGCTCCAGATCGTCCTGCAACGTGGGAGCAGACCACTGTTCCTTCAATCGAAGGACCCGCTGGCGGAGACGCTCCTGATCTTGAATTTCATCGTGCAGATCAACGAATTGAACGCTCGCTCGCCCGTATCTCTTCTCGATCCATTCTTTCGCAAACTCGTCTCCAAGATAGTTCGCCAAACTCTCATTCAAATCGGCCTTACCGGGAAAGAAGATGGTTCGATGAACCAACTCGTGAAATATGATTCGCACCCTACGTGGCTCAGAGAGAGACAGAATCGCACCGGGTAAGGCTTCAGGAAACCATCCGAGACTACTGAAAGCCTCGACAGGATAAACGCAAGAGATGAGACCTTGAGACTGCAAAGCCTGAGCCTCTCTCTGTGCATGTTTCAGGAACCGGTATCCTTTATAAGGAGCCAAACCGACGATGGGGAAATCCCACTGATGGAGAGTCAATGATTCGGGTTGCGCGGCGATAACGATAAAGCTGACCGGGTCAGGCATGACGTCTATACGTTGATATGCGCCCCCAACATTCAGGCCCTTATCTCGAGCAAACTCCAATACCTCTGGAAGATCTTCCAGTGCTTTTCGATGAGGAGCTTCCTGGGGCAGTTCCGCCAATAATTGATCACTGGTTTTGGAATTGGCGATACGCTCAACTATTCCACTCGCATTGGACGCATACCACGGAATCTGACACCCCGAAGCACACAACACGAACACCAGCAGAAGAAAGGCTTTCAATCCTGAGGGCTCTCATGGAACACAGGGAAGTCTCGGTGTAAAAATCCATCGAAGATTTCCGTAAACCCAAAGTATTGGGGATCGAATTCGGGATCTTGTCCATTGACATAAATCGCACCCGATTGCCCCAATGGGATCATCGATTCGATACGAGTCGGACCTTCTGGTCCCACTTCCACAACTTGTGCATACGTCGACCGATCCAGCCAAGGAGCCGACCAAACGACTCCAAGAGAATCCGCCTGATAATCGATGGTCGCTCGATCCATATCCCAAGGACGCGGCCCTAAAGACGCCAAGGTGTCATCCAAAGCCCAGACGATCAGTTCGAAAGGATCAGAAGGCTTGGCCACAGAACTTCGGTTCTCAAACCAGTTAATACTATTTTGAAGAGTAAGATCAGATCCGGGTAACCCACGAAGAAGAATATTGAACAGCAAGTTTTCACCTTGCCGACGCCACGTCAGAGTTTCTGTTTCAAGTTCATCTTCAAAAACCAACTCGAGAACTCTACGAATCCAGCGATCCTGTAACTCCCAGGCGTCTGAATTTACAGTACTTGATACCCATGCTTCTTCTCCACCCTCGACAAAGTAGCCATCCCAGGATTCCAGGAGTTGTAGAGCTTCGAGTCTCTCTGGTGTCAAATCCGCTTCGACTGCTTCAGTAAAGCTTTCGGAAACAAAGAACCACTTATTGCCGCCATTTTTTCCGAGATCGCAACAGTCAGTCGCACTGACCTCGAGAGCAAGATCGCGGACGAATTCGAAGTCCAGTGGACCTTCAGCCACCGCAGAGGTCAGTCGATCTTGCATGGCGTGTGCTCTATGGAACTTTCCATAGGCATGATTAGGATTGGCACCACCGGCTTCTCCTGACCCCGCCTTGTTATTCCAACCGCCAATCCAGCCCCTTGAGGGATTCGTCACTGTCTTTCTGGGTTTGTAAGTGACAGGCTGCGTCCATTCCATCGAACCATCCCCAAGTTGAGGAAGTCGTGGATCAGCACCAGGAACTCGAACCGGATCTAATCCAGCCATCCAGTATGCAATATTTTGCCGACGATCTGCGTAACAGACGTGCAGGCTGACAGAAAACTCATCCATAGCCGAACTGAACTCTTGAAGATTTCTTGCCATGACCATGTCGAGGTTGACATCCACAGTTCGCAGTTCATTTCCCCAGTGTGAATATTTCCAAGTCACCACTGGACCTTCAAGATTTTCAGTGCTGATCACTATGGGTGAAATCACTGGACCATGTACAGATCTATAGACCGGAAGATTGAAAAATTGATCTTTCCCCAACGGGATGGTTTCAATCCTGTGCAACGAGATGTCTTCCACGGCATCAAGATACAAATCTACGGTATGAGCATGTGCAACCTGCCCCGACCATGCATGGCGCGGGGTACGTCCAATGATCATCCCTGGAAGCCCGGGAACAGCCATCCCTGAAACATCGATACCCGCACCACGAAGTGAACCTTCGACGATAATCGCCGGTGCAGTGAATCCCATTTGAGGACCCGCGTAGATGATGGGGTTTCCAGAATCGGTCAGATCCCCTCCTACCACCCATGCATAACTCCCCATTCTGAGAGGCGTCCCAATTCCTTGAAGGCGATCCCGCGTTCCTTCAAAAACCTCATGAGCCCTATCGCGTAACAATCGGAGATTTTCTACCTGATATTGTCCCGCTACAGGCGTAGGCAAGCCTTGTGCTGACTGAAGTCCCTGAAACGGTGTTGTCGGAGGAATCATCGTCGGAGCATCGGGGTCATCGAGCCAACGAAGGTCATCGAACATCGCTAAGGCATCTTGGGGATGCTCGTCCTCCAGTTCTGCCAGAAGCACTGCATTATCCAACTGATGAGTAGAGAGTGCCTCAGAGTCAAAATTTCTCAACAGTGTCACTTGTAGAGCCATCACATCCACGACGGTCCACGGCTCCGGAAAGAATCCGAAATCAGTAAATTCAAAAGGTAAGTCGGTAGGGTCAGCACCCAACTCTTCGATACGCCGATTGAATCCCGCAATGTATCCTAAAACCAATTCCTTGGCTCGTTCGGAGATGTTCTCAAATCCAGCAAGGTATTCCTCATCCGAATACCCCAACAATCGAATACTGATATCGGTCTGAGCCTGATCGACTCCGTAAATTTCTGCTAATCTTCCACGACACAATCGCCGGAAATATTCTGCTTGCCAAAGTCGATCAACGGCCACTTCGTAACCGAAAGCTTCGTAGAGATCAAAAATGGATCCGCCTTCAATAAACCAGACCCCTAGTTCATCGCGGTTCACTTGAACATCTGGCACAGGCGGGCATATGGGATAGCTGGCACATTCACCGATGCTTGAATCACCACAGTAAGGATATGGATGCGCTGGAGGCGAACCATCGAGGAGGCGAAAAGAAATCACTCCTAAGGCATCGGCCAAATCGACTTGCCCATCTGAATTGAAATCTCTGGCAGCAGCGCATTCGCCTTCCGGAGTCGAAAGAAACAAATACTGCAGTAACCAAATCCCATCCGAGAGATTGACGACTCCATCCGTATTGGCATCTCCACGGACAAATGGAATATCCGCTGCGGATGAAAAAACGGATCCAGATAAAAGCATCACCGCTGTGAACAATAAAATCAGTGGAGAAATTTTGGACAAGTTCAAACTCATTTCGGCCCCTCCCGGGAAATAATCCCACTCCAGACAGTCTATCTTATCTAGGTTACGTGCCAACTCGACCCCCCGTATCTCATAACAGGAAGAGCCTGTACAATAAATCAGTCGATACAGACACTGGCTGGCATAGATGCGCCGGCCTCGTTCCTGCTAAAAAAATCGCACATACGCTCCGTCAGCGAGAGGCTTTATCGTGAAAATGTTACTGACAATTACATGCCTGTTTCTATTCCTTGCACCTTCTCTTGGTGCCGGAGAACCCATCGAGACAGCATTTGTCAATTCTGGAATCACGATAACCGGAGGGTCTCTAGCGATCGCTTCTGATCTCATCGATCCCATACTCCAGGATCAATTGGCAAATAGTCCGCAGTTTAATCTACTTGAAGTTCGGTCTTTGGACGATCCAACGATGCAAGATGACCCCGAGGTTGAAGTCGCTTCTCTTCTGGGCATTGACCTCGACGGAGATACTTCCAACAACTTCTCTGGAAACAACCTCTTTGAAGTGACCCCAGAAAGCCTCGACGATTTGGGAAACCCGCTTGTGATCTTTACTCCCGGATCCATCACAGGGGGCTTACTCTCTGCGGGTCCGGCAGACTTGACACTCCCCGGAGGAATCCCAGTTCCTAACGTGCTTCTAGAACTTACGATTGAGCCCGGAGGATCCTCTGCGATCTCTCCATCAATCCCCACGGCTATTCCTGTTCTGATCATTGATGCGATCCCTGCACCGTTCCCCTTCGATGGATTCCCCTTCAACTACACGACAATGACAGAGGTTTTCGCTTTCCTAAGCATCGTCCCGGATACTGATATTGACGGAGACGGCGTCTTTGACGCTTTTAGCATCGAGTTCTCACTCGAATTCATTTCATGCCAACTCTCTTACCCTGTGATTGGAGGATCCTCATTTATCAGAGGAGACTTCAATGGCGATAGCGCATTAGATATCAGTGACGCTGTAAACCTCTTGGGATATATGTTCACAAGTGGCGCTGCACCCGGCTGCATGGACAGTTGCGATAACGATGACAATGGGGACGTCAATTTGGGAGATGCCATCCTTCTTCTGGGTCACCTTTTCACGGGAGGATCACCTCCGGCTGCCCCGAATGACATATGTGGGCCAGACCCGACAGATGATCCGTTAGAATGCCTCAGCCCCCCTCAAGGTTGTTGACGCATCACTATTTGAAGCACCCGATCCATCGCTTGTAAGAATGCGGATCGGTCCCTTTGTTCAAAAGGCGCAGGCCCGCTCGTGGGCAATCCCAGATCCCTCAGATGGGTCGCTAAATCTCTTCGAGCTAACGCTTCTCCGACCGTCTCCTCATCAAGGATACGACCTCTGGGATCAACGACCTGTGAACCTGCAGCAACACAACGAGAAGCCAACGGAATATCTCCGCAAACCACCACCGTAAACTCATCACAGTTTTCTGCGATCCAGTCATCTGCGGCATCAAACAATTCAGGGACGACTTCAAGCCTGAAATCAGAACCCGATGGAATTTTCATAAACCGATTGGCAACAAAAACAACCGGTAGTTGAAGACGTTTTGCCACCCGGGCGACCTCGTCTTTGACGGGGCACCCATCGGAATCCACGACGATTCGGATTCTCTTTTTTCCTTCTTTGTCATGATCAGAATCTTTTTTCTGATTTCCCGAATTCATCAGATTCCCATTCCTGTGTTGTTCAATGTCTCAGTGACCTACTCTGACTTGGATTCGCTGCTGTTGCTATCATTGGCAGTACGAATCTCTTTTGAGAGTTGATCCATGCGCAATACAAGGTTTTCAACTTTTTCGAGTGGGACTTCACAAACCTGATCGATACAAACGAAAGCACGCGCTTCAACTTCTCCTGAACTTCTACCTTCAAGAAGAGGTATCGCTTTTTCTGCAGACTCTCCAGCTTCTCCTTCAGGTCGTAATGCCACCACAGAAAATGGGACCTTCGACTGAAGAGCAGATTCCAACATCCGTTGAGTGGTTTCTTTTGAAGGATCACCCGCAATCACAATGACGGGAACCCGACGCTGGAGCGCCTGAACAGCGAGTAGTAACTCTGAAGCCCCCATGGGATAAGGTCCCACTCTGCTCAATGCCGCCTCGACGATGTTCATCGAAGATTCCAAATACACCGACTCACCCGTAAGCTCATAAAGACGGAGAAGGTTGCGTGCCGTCGTCGCATTCCCGGAAGGAATGGCACCGTCGAAGTAATCCTTACGACGCCCCATGAGGATCTCGGCCCCCTCAGGAGCTTCATACAGGGCCTCACCCGTCTCCAGCGGGCCAAAATTCTTGAGAATCACTTCCCAACAACGCCGCGCTTCCAGAATAAATTCAGGTCGAAATGTGGCCTCGTACAGGTCGAGAACCGATTTCATCCAAAGGGCGGCATCCTGAAGAGTCGCAGGATTTCCCTCGACGACATGAGCCTCTCCCTTTTCAGAGACATGGCGATCTCGTCTCCGAAGGAATCTCTCTTCTTCAACAAGAGATCCTTTTAATGCTCCATAGGCACGAACAGCGGCCTCACGAAAACGAGACTCGTCTAAAATTGTAGCCCCTCGGGCCAGACCCGATATCGCCAGAGCATTCCACCCCAAGACCACCTTATCATCACGTTTGGGAGCCACCCTTGTATCCCGTACTTTGAGCATCTTGGAAACGGCTTGATCCAGTCGCTTCTGGGCCTCCTCAACGGAAAGACCATGCTTTTTAGCAGCGGTCTCTAAGCTCATGGCGATACGAGGAACGCTGGCTTCACCACCCTCAAAGTTACCTTCTTCTTCGATGCCAAAATGATCGCAGACCAACTCGACAGATTCTGGAGCGACTGTTTCCTTCACCTGCTCAGGAGTCCATACATAATACGATCCTTCAACACCCCCAGAATCAGCATCCCAAGAGCCTGCAAATGATCCGTCTTGAAGTTGAAACTGGGAAAGCATGGCATCCAGAGTTGCCCGCCCTATTTGAAGAAGAGACTCGTCACTCGTGATTCTTCCAGCCTCCAGATAACTTTCGGCCAATGACCCCTGGTTATAGAGCATTTTTTCGAAGTGCGGGACCTGCCATTGGGCATCGACACTATATCGGTGGAATCCACCCGCCACCTGATCATAGATTCCGCCCGCTGCCATCTCCCGAAGAACAGACACGGCTCTTTTCACCGATGTCTCATCCCCTGAAAGAGATCCCTCTCCTACCAGAAACTGCAAGAATCGTGGGGATGGGAATCGGGGTGCTGCCCCAAATCCCGGAGGATCTAATGTATAGCTACTGGCAGCGGACTGTATTCCTCCACCGAGAAACAACTCCATCGATTGTCCCTCGTGCTGCCGCTGGTCTCTTTTCGATAAATGATCGAGGAGACCTGTCGCACTCTCACGCATTTTTCCGCGATCTGTATTCCATGCTTTGATAATAGAACCACTGATTTCAAGAAAACCGGGTCGATTGAATCGTTGACGCGGAGGGAAATATGTTCCCCCATAGAAAGGTTTTCCATCTGGAAACAAAAATACAGAAAGAGGCCACCCGCCTCCTCCCGTCATCGCTCTCACTGCATCCATGTAGACTTCATCCACATGCGGAAGGTCTTCACGGTCCACTTTTATTGAAATGAAATTCGCGTTGAGATAGGCAGCAATCGCCTCGTCAGAGAAGGACTCTCTCCTCATCACGTGACACCAGTGACAACTGGAATACCCAATGGAAAGGAAAACGGGACGGTCAAGTTTTCGGGCTTCCTCGAAAGCCGCATCGCCCCAAGGATGCCACTCCACAGGATTTTCACTATGCTCTCGAAGATATGCACTGGGACTGTTCGCCAATCTCCAACCGCCCACACCCGCTTCCGCATCCTGTTCATCCCCAGGCAGCGCCGCACTGAGAAGAGTCATGATCATCAAGGGAACCATCTTTCTTCCAATTTCTATCCGGTTTCTTAGGATTCCAAAATCAGGAATCCACAGCATCAGTATCACTTCCGGATCCCTCCAAGAATACCTCTGCTTACAAGATCACTCGTCACGAAAGATTCAGACAAAAAAAAGCCCTCCCGGAAAACCGGAAGGGCTTCAAGTTAGCAAGTTCAAACCATTTAGGCTGTGATCTGCTCCTTGTTGGCGGTGAATACGTTCGAGAAGAACGCACCGAAGAAGGATGCAATACCCACAGCGGCGAACAGATCGATATCAGCAACGATCTTGTTGACCACGAAGTAAGCAAGACAACCCACCACTGCACCAATGAGTCCGCAAATCACGGAGTTTGTCCAGTTCCCCATTATTCCCTCAATCCCTGTTCCGTACACCGCGGCGACCGTGTCGGAACCCCCATACGGTAATCGAATCACGAATTTATTGTCAAACGAACCCGCAACGGGGCCGATAAACACAACCCGCCGAGGGGATATATTTTTTGTCCGATCCCTCGCCAATCCCGGATGAAACCTACCTGGCATGTCGTCAGGCGGAAATAGGAGTCGTAGCTCCTCACCACATACCCGCCGAAAGGGGACCCCATGTCCTCCAGCAATCTACAGAGGTTTGTGCCTGCCTCACGTCTTTTGGGCTTCTTATTATTAGTTCTGGGACTGGCGTTACCGATCAGTGCACAAGAGCACATGTCCAACTTTGGAACTTCTGGATTTGAAATATCCATGGAGATGACGCCCACTTCAGATGGCAACTACGTCACTGTTTCCCCAGTCATTCGATTCAACACGACGACGGGTCCTCAGGTGAAAATCTATCTCAATAAGATCGATGGCAACAGTGACATCATCTGGTCGAGAAAAATCGGACAGATGCCGAGTAATAACCAACCGGGTCATCAATTCCCTCTATCAGTCGTGGAGATGCATGACGATTCAGGTGCAGCTATTGGCTATGCCGTCACAGGGCATAACCTCCATGTGAACACTACTGATCCTATCTTTATCGTAACTACAGATCTCAATGGTCATGCCCTTCAATTCAGGACATATGGTGGAGTCATTCCAACTCCTGGAGCAACCATCGCTCCTGAGAGAGGCGTGGGAAACAAGATCATACAAAACCATCAAGGTGAGCTTGTTGTCGTGGGTTCGATATCGTTGACAGATAATGTCGGTGTCGTTCCTTATATGCTAAACGTCAACACTGACCTCAGTTTGAACTTCATGAGGCTCTACCATGACGTGAGATTTTTCAACAACCTCTTTGGATTTGGATCTGGAGCAAGCTTTGACGATATCGTGGTCGCCCCTCCCGTAGATGACCCGCAAACAGGTGCATTCTTGCCGGAGGGTTACCTCGTCACCGGTGGAACAAAGCAAGTGAACCCACCAGGAATTGCGGAGACACTCGTTGTCCGGACCGACCTGGGAGGAAACCCACTGAAGTCTGGCCTTTACGGTCCAACATTCACAGATTCCAAAGGACGAGCAATAGAGTTCACCTCTACCGGCCTTGTCAAGGTTGTCAGCCATGTCGTCGAAGCGACAGGAGCTCCCATTTCAACTCAGATTTTCACTCTGGAACCGGTCAACCTGAACTTGATCCAGCAAGATCGCTACCACGGGTTCATCTCTTATGGGGACATCCGGGAAACCATGAACGGTGATTTCATTCTTGCTGGTAGAGGAGCCTTCGATAACGAAGGTGCAGTTCTTAGAGTCAAAAACAACGGTAATATCGTCTTCTATTATGGATATGGATCGACCAATGTTGAGATTCTCACAGATGTTCATGAGTTGTTCGACGGAACAATCTTCTCCAGCGGAGTAACGACCACCTGGTGCTATGGTCCAGCAGACGAATATATCGTCAGAACCTTACCCGACGGAACACTTCCAGGATGCCCTGTTCACTCATTAAACATTGACAGATCGACTCCTCAAGATCCTCCTCGAGTCACGGATATGGTAACCATCTTGGTCGATCTCAACTTAAACCATGAAGTGCTCGACGTGACCCCCGATACCATCAAGAGAAGAATCTGTCCTGGCCCCATCGTCATTGACGTACCTTGGGACTGGTTCCGCAGAGCAGACTTTACCCGTGATCAACAGATTAACGTCGCAGACGCCATTGGTAGTTTGGGTAAGTTGTTCAGCGGAGGGCCCGAAGCAATCCCCGCCTCCGCAGCAGATGCAAATGGTGACGGTGCTCACGATATCAGTGACGTGATCTTCACATTAAGTTACCTCTTCAGCGGTGGCGCGGCACCCTCTGCACCCTTCGAAGAAATCGGACCAGACCCAGAGCAGACAGAACCTAACCTGTTCGGACTCTCCGATTTCTTCGAATACTTAGAAAGTCAAGTACCGGGTAGCGACCTCAGAGCAGGATTTCAACTTTGATTTCTAAAGGCAAATTCCATTTGCCTCTGAAGTCTTAAAAAAAGGCCCCGTCGTTTCAACGACGGGGCCTTTTTTCTGTGACGTTGAAGTCGTTCGTCAGCTAGAGGAATTGGAATCCTTTTCCTGACCATTAAAAATTCGATTCATGGCTTCTTGTCGATACTTGAAAATTCTTGCCAACTCAGACTTCACATAGACCGCGTGAGCAATCGCCCCAAGAGGACCAAACGGAAGAGTATAGGTGACTTTATCCACAAACCGAACTCCGTCAGGAACCTCAGTAATCTCGTGATAATGAAACCAAAGGCTGTAAGGACCGATTCGCTGCTCATCCACAAATGAGTGTCGGTCTTTGATGTACTTGATCTCTGTCAGCCATTTCTGAGATCCAATAAATGGAATTCCCACCCGGTACTCGATCAACAAACCGTCATACATCTCATCAGGGACATCGGTCATAATTGAAAACGACATATCATCGGGAGTGATCGCATCGAGGTTTCTCGGAGTACTGATGAACTTCCAAGCCGTCTCTAGATCTGTAGGAAGAACCAACTCTTTCTCTAATGTATGAATGCTAGGCATGGGATCTCCGTTTCCTTGGGGTGTTTCAAATGTTTCTCACCACCTAGTGGACCAATAGGTCTATTTTGTCACCCTTTCGAATAAAACTCTTCCGGAATGAGTTCGAATATTTCCTTTCACGCCCGTAAATTGTGTCCTCAGGGTCCATTAATGGAAACCTCGGGAATGCTGAAAGGTCAACATGTCTAAATCTACGTTATTGCTCACAACCACACTGTTCTTCATCGCAGTGATTCAATCCATGTGTCTCGCAACTCCGCTTCTCGGAGATGACAAGACTCCCCAAGATCCGGAGACCGCCACCACTATCAAAGTTCTATTTGTCGGAAACAGTTTCACGTTCTGGAATGGTGGTCTCGATAAACATCTCAAGATTCTCTCTGATTCGATGACACCCTCACTCGGATATCAAACAGAATCCGTTGTCAGAGGAGGCGCTTCTCTCGAGGTGATGTGGAACAAAACCAAGGCTGTAGAAAAAATCAAAAACGGCAAGTTTGATATCGTCATTCTTCAAGAAGACATTCCAGAAACATCCGTGAAATCGTTTAAAGAATATTCCCAGAAGTTCGTCGAACTTGTTCGTAAATCAGGAGCTCGCCCCATCCTTTTCATGGCTTGGGACTACGAGAGATTGAACTGGATTTCAATGGAACAGATCATGGCAGCTCATTTGGAAATATCAAAGTCGCTAAAGGTTGAAGTCGCCCCAGTAGGGTTCGCCTGGAGTCTCTCAAAAAAGAGGCAGCCCGCTCTAAACATGTACGACAAAGATGCCGAACACCCCAGTGTGGCTGGCATGTACCTCTCATTGATTGTGATAGAAGCGACTATTTCTGGAAAAGATCCTCGCTCTAGAGCACCTAAAAATCTCCCCATCAAGAATCTCGATACCCTGAATTCGGATGGACGAAAATTCCTACGAAATGTTGCGAAGGAATCCAATCTTCAATGGAAAAAACTACTCTCAAAGCAGAAGCGCTGAGTTTCATCAGTCGATCTGATAAATGAGAAGCTGGCAATCCAGATCCCCGTTGACCAATGGGATACTATTTATTGGTGGGATCTTTATTGCTCGCTCAATGTTGGAGCTACCGGACAATATGGCAACTCTCCAGCCGTGTAACCGCCTTATCACGGCACCCATTTTTCCCAAAAACTCGTCATCTGAAGAGAGTCGTTTTCCATAGGGAGGATTTGTCACAAGCGTTCGTGCAGGTCCGTCCGATTGAAGATCCAGAATCGACTGGTTTTTGAATGACAATTGAACTCCTGCGATTCTGGAATTGGCTTTGGCGATATCCAGAACTTCTCCATCGTTATCTCTCGCAACAATTGATGGTTTTTGTCCTGTCGCCGCCGCTCTCAATTCACCTCTGAGCTGGCGTAGAGACTGCATCATTTCTTCGTCGAAATTGTTCCACCTCTCAAATCCAAATCGATCACGAGAGAGTCCAGGGGCGAGACGCGCGGCCCATTGAGCCGCTTCAATCGCCAATGTTCCTGATCCGCACATAGGATCGATAAGAGGTGTTTTTTGATCCCAACCGGACATTCGCAATATTGCTGCAGCGAGATTCTCCCTCAACGGAGCATCTCCCGATTTTTCACGATAGCCCCTCAGATGAAGCGGCTGCCCTGACATATCTAGATAAAAGGTCGCCTTGTTGTTGGCAAGATAGACAAAGACTCGAACATCAGGATCTTCTCGATCGATGGAAGGTCGCTCTCCCTCCAAATCTCTGACCTGATCAACAATGGCATCTTTCACCCGCAAGGCAACGAAGCCGCTATGCCTCAATGCGCTTCCCACTGCCACGCAGTTCACAGAAAGCGTTTGCTGAGAAGTCAAAAAGTCTGTCCAAGGAATCTCTCTAGCGGCTTCATATAATTGATCCGCATCTGAGACAGGATTACGTCCCATAACAACGAGGATTCTCTGCGCGATTCTGCTTTCAAGGCAGGCTCGCCACCCTTCGCTCCATTCTCCCCGAAATGGTATGCCACCTCGATTGAGACGGACACTTCGGAACCCCAATTCTCGTAACTCATCACAGAGGGCTGACTCAGTATTTTGTATCGCTGAAGCATAAAATTCTGGCATTAGGCACCTTCAGATTCGTCTTCAAAGGTGGGCCAATCCACATATCCCTCAGCTCCTCCAAGATAGAAGGATCTTCTCTCCCAAGGCGTTAGAGGCAAATTCTCGCGCAGTCTCTTTTGAAGATCAGGATTTGAAATGAAATCTCTTCCAAAAATAACTCCATCACATCTCTTGGAATCGAGAGCCTCTCTTGCGGATTCTCGGGTGTATCCCCCGCCTGCAAGATAGAGTTTGGAGTCGCCGCCTGAAAACGCTTTGCGAATTCGAGCACAGATGGCGTCCAAGCCCTCTTCTCTTACTCCCACTGAAAAACTTTCAACAACATCGATAAAAGCGATATCCAAATCAGCAAGCCCTATGGCTAAGGACGCGTAAGTCTCTTCCATGTTTTCATCGAATCGCCCGCCCTCGAGTTCACCTGATATAGGAGAAATCCTATAACCTGTTCGATCGGGACCGATCTCAGACGAAATCGACTTGGCGACCTCAAGACAAACTTTGAGTCGATTCTCCAGTGAGCCGCCAAACTCATCAGACCTATCATTAATACCTGATCGAAGAAATTGCTCGAGGAGATATCCGTTAGCTCCATGAATCTCAACACCGTCGAAACCGGCTTCCATACAGCGACCGGCTGCTATTCGAAACTTCTCAATAACATCATGTACTTCCGCTGTCTCTAAAGCTCGTGGAGCTGACGTCTTGACTCTCGTTCCCTTTGCATCGATGTAAGTTTTTCCGCCACCAAGAGTTGTTGTAGATGAAACTGGAGCTTTTCCATTCGGCTGTAAGCTGACATGGCTCACTCTTCCAACATGCCAGAGTTGGCAATAAATTTTGCCCCCTACTTCATGGACAGCTCGTGTCGTTTTTTTCCACCCGTCCACTTGTTCGTCAGTATGTATGCCCGGTGTGGCAAAGTAACCATGACCTTCAGGACACACCGGAGTTGCTTCAGAGATAATAGCGACAGCACCATTTCTAGGATGTGCACGCTGTGCGTAATATTCGGCGTGGATTTCAGTTGGAATATTACCGGGTTGCATTGCTCTGGAGCGCGTCAAGGGGGCCATCCAGATAGGCCATTGCTGATTCACCATGAAAATCTCCTGAAATATCCCGACAAAAAGAGTCTTATATCCCGACAAAAAGAGTCTTAGATGGGCAATATCCGGGAAATACGGATAAAAGAACCCTCTTTACGTAATCCTCACATAAAGTACATGCGAAGCCTTACGTAATCCTCACATAAAGTACACTCTAACTCTACGATTCCCAATTTACCTTCACCATGTTCTAAAGGAGCCAATTATGGATTTGTTTTTAAGAATGACGATGATCACCGTGCTGCTTTCTTCTACCTTTGTCTCGGAAGAAGCACTTTCGATGCAAGACATGAACGTGAACTGGAAGAACGGTCTAAGAATCTCAAGTCCCGATGGTGATTTAAAATTATCTATTGGAGGGCGTGTCCAGGTCGATTACGGATTTTTCTCTGAGCAAGACGGTGTAGACGTAGAATCAGACGGCTCAGAAATTAGAAGAGCAAGAATCGCATTTGCAGGTGTCATTGGAAATAATGTGGAATTCAAAACACAGTATGACTTTGCTGGAGGAGACGCAGATTTCAAAGATGCATATGTCGGTCTCTTAGAAGCAGGCGTATTCGGAAAAGTAAGGGTTGGTCAGCAATACGAACCTTTCGGACTCGAAACTCTGACAAGTAGCAAGTACATCACATTTGCAGAGCGCAGCTTCACCTCCGCAATCGCACCCGGAAGAAACATGGGGATTCTATCTATGCAGAGTCTGGGTGAATCGGACTTCGGAACCCTGTCTTTCGGGTACTTTAGAGATGCAAATGGCTACGGAATCGGGCAAGAGGACGATCAGTACGCTCTTACAGGAAGAATCACAGCCGCCCCTATTCAAAACAAGGAAACCCAACAATTCCTTCACTTCGGACTCGGGGTCAGCAGCAGGACTGCTTCTAATGATTCAGTTCAGTACAAGTCAGATGCTCTTGCGCACCTCAGCGAAGACATCATCTCCGCGAGTATGGCGACTGAAAACGTAGACCTTCTTGGACTTGAAGCAGCTTATGTTCAAGGCCCCCTATCGTTTCAAGCAGAGTTTGTTCAGTCCAGCCTAGACGAAGCTGAAGCAACCAGTTGGTATCTTCAGGGCAGTTACTTCCTCACCGGCGAAAGCCGTGCCTACAAGACTTCTTCGGGAATATTCTCAAGAGTAAAACCCAACAATAATTATGGTCCTGATGGCGCAGGCGCGATCGAGGTGGCACTTCGTATCCAGGAAATGGATCTGGAAGAGATGCTCGCCGGTGAAAGCGCAGAAGCCGTTTCGATCGGCGTGAACTGGCACTTGAATCCAAATGCACGAGTCATGTTCAATTTGGTAAATGCTGCTCCCAGCGAGAACTCAGCATATGGAAATGATGTCACGAGTTTCGTCACCAGGTTTGCTGTTAATTTTTAACACACCAAAACGTTCACACTGTAAGTAGATTTAACATGTCGATAAAAAACTTGAAGAACAGAAAGTAGAGGAAAAAATGAAAACAAATTGGATATTGGTCTTTGTTTTCTTAGTAACCCTATGTGGCTGTGAAGCTCCGAATACAGACGGCCTAAATGGGACAGTACGGATCGACGGTTCCAGTACAGTATTCCCGATTACGATGGCGGTCGCGGAGGAATTCCAAAAGGCTTATCCAAATGTAAACGTGCCGGTTGGAGTTTCAGGAACAGGTGGAGGCTTCAAGAAGTTCTCTATCGGTGAATGTGATATCAATGACGCTTCCCGCCCTATTAAAGAAAAAGAGATCGCCAAGTGTAAGGAACTTGGAATAGAGTTCTTGGAGATCCCAGTCGCCTACGATGGGCTTTCAGTCGTCACTCACCCTGACAACGATTTCGTTGACCAGATCTCGATCGAAGAATTGAGAAAGATTTGGCACCCGGATTCAGCTGTAAACACTTGGAGTCAAGTTCGTGAGGGTTGGCCAGACACTGAAATTGAACTATTTGGGCCAGGATCCGATTCTGGCACATTTGATTACTTCACAAAGGTCGTCAATGGTAAAGAGCAGTTGTGTCGATCCGATTACATGCAAAGTGAAGATGACAACGTACTGGTAAAAGGCGTTTCAGGAGATAAAAATGCTTTGGCATTTTTCGGCTACGTCTACTACAAAGAAAATGAAGCCAAGTTGAAGATTGTTCCAGTGAGTGTCAATGGCGAACCCGCTGTTACTCCAAATGAATCCAGCATCAATGACGGCACCTACAAACCACTTTCTCGACCAATTTTCATCTACCTGAGTAGCAAATCGGTAGTGAGACCCGAGGTTCAGGAGTTTGTGAAATTCTACCTTGCGAATGCCGAAACACTCGTCTCTGAAGTAGGCTACGTCCCGCTCCCCAAAAATGAATACGACAAACAATTACTCAAATTTGAAGCATTCGTTGAGCAGTCGAAAAACAACTCTTCAGCAGAATAAATAAGGTAGGAATGACTGATATAGTCGCTGCAGCTTTTAGGCAGAAGACAAAAAAATCGAAGTGGATAGAAGAGGGAGTGCGCTGGGGAATATTCCTCTGCGCACTCGCCTCTGTCTTGACCACATTCGGAATTATTTTCGTCCTCGCCAAAGAAGCGATTCCATTCTTTAGAGAAGTCTCAGTAGTAGATTTTCTTTTCGGAACAAAATGGAACGCTCTGATATTGCCTCGATCCTTTGGTGTCCTCCCCTTGTTAATGGGGACTATTCTGATCGTGCTGGGAGCAGGTCTTATCGCTCTACCTGTAGGACTCGCAAGTGCGATTTACTTAAGTGAGTTTGCAAGCCAAAGAGTTCGTCAAACTGTTAAGCCGGTTCTAGAGATCCTCGCAGGGATTCCTACAGTTGTTTACGGTTACTTTGCTCTGACAGGTATCACCCCAATACTCAAATCATTTAATGATGAGATCCCAGTGTTCAATGCATTGTCAGCCTCCATCGTCGTCGCAGTGATGATTTTGCCAATGGTCGCATCACTTTGTGACGATGCACTCAAGGCTGTGCCAAGATCACTTCGAGATGGTGGATATGCACTCGGTAGCACTAAAACTGAGGTATCTCTCAAAATCGTAGTTCCAGCGGCATTGTCGGGAATCGTGGCCTCCTTTGTTCTGGCTTTCTCCAGAGCGATAGGAGAAACAATGGCCGTGACTCTCGCTGCAGGTGGAACACCAAAAATGACGCTGAACCCCCTAGAGAGTATTCAAACGATGACGGCTTTCATTGTTCAGGTCGCCACCGGCGATATTGAACACGGATCCATTTCCTACCATTCACTCTATGCGGTGGGCGGTCTCCTGTTTCTGATTACTTTAGCCGCCAATCTTCTGAGTTACAAAATCCTCAAAAAGTACCGGGAGGAATACGAATGAGTTCCTCCGAACATTCTTCTGCACCAGAGTTCAATTCAAGACTTGAACGCAGAAGAGCTTTCTCGATGATCTTTAAAAATTGCTGCGCAATCCTCTCTTGGTTGTGTATCGGAGTTTTGGGTTTCCTATTGGTCCATATCTTCTCCTCGGGTTGGGAATGGATCAGTTTTGATTTCATAAAAAATGCTCCATCCCGGATGCCTCATAAAGCAGGTCTCTTCTCTGCCTTAATGGGAACGATTTGGATCATCGTCACGACAGCAGCAATCGCGATTCCTGTCGGAGTTTCCTCAGCCCTTTATCTCGAAGAATATGCAAAAAAGAATCGTTTAAATTCATTCATTGAAATCAACATTTCCAATCTTGCTGGAGTTCCCTCAATCGTTTACGGGATTTTGGGATTAACTCTTTTTGTTCGATTCATGAAGTTGGGGCCGAGCGTCCTTTCCGGAGCTCTCACTCTCAGCTTATTGATACTTCCGGTCATCATCATTGCCTCAAGAGAAGCCATCAAAGCCGTTCCGAATTCGATTCGCCTCTCTGCATTTGCCCTGGGAGCGACCCGATTCCAGACGGTATTCCACCATGTTCTTCCAGCGGCCATGCCGGGAATAATGACGGGCGTAATCTTGGCCCTTTCCAGAGCCATCGGAGAAACCGCCCCCATTCTTATGGTTGGAGCAGTCGCGTATGTGAGCAAAGCTCCTCATGGAATCATGGACGGCTTTACAGCACTGCCGATCCAGATCTACAACTGGGCCCGAGAAGCAAAAGTCGAATTCGAAGGCCTCGCAGCAGGCGGGATAATAGTATTACTTCTAGCCCTGTTCATGATGAATAGCGTTGCAATCCTAATACGAAATAAAACACAAAAGGCTCAATCATGACCCCTGTTGATGAAGCCAAAAAACTCTCCGAGGAAGAACCGATGAACAAACGTCCGAAGAGTACCAAACCCGAATCTAATATCAGTGGCGGAGACAAAGAAAACGATCTTCGCAATGCTGAACTCAAAGGCGAAGGTGTGGTCATTAGCTACGGCTCTGAGCAAGCTGTCAAAGGTGTAGACATCGTCTTCCCAAGCAACAAGATCACCGCGGTGATTGGCCCCTCTGGCTGCGGAAAAAGCACCTTACTGAGAGCATTCAATCGTATGAATGATTTCATTCTAGGTGCAAAGGTAGAGGGTTCACTGATGTACAAGGATATGGATCTTTATGACAAGAACATCGATCCCGTCGAAGTACGCTTACGAATTGGAATGGTCTTTCAGAAGCCAAATCCATTTCCAAAAACGATTTTCAAAAACATTGCTTGGGCACCACAAATTAATGGCTATACGGGTGACATCGCAGAGCTTGTAGAAACTTCGCTCAAGAGAGCTGCTCTTTGGAATGAAGTCTCTGATCGATTGCATGATTCCGCTCTCGGTCTTTCCGGAGGACAACAGCAGAGACTTTGCATCGCCAGATCTCTAGCAATGAAACCTGAAGTGTTGCTCATGGACGAACCTTGTTCAGCACTCGACCCGGTTTCGACCAGTCACATTGAAGATCTGATGCTTGAACTCAAAGAGCAATACACCATCGTGATCGTCACCCACAATATGCAACAGGCTGCCAGAGTCTCAGATTACACGGCTTTCATGGATTCCGGTAACCTGGTCGAATTTGACGAAACAAGTACGATTTTCACGAACCCCAAGGAACAGCGAACAGAAGACTATGTTTCTGGGCGGTTCGGATAAATTCCATTTTGCTGTCACCTGATCGATAACGAGTGCCTTTGCCAACTGCTACTAGAACAAATGATGGGTATCACAAACCATGACTATGCACCTTCAACGTGACCTCGAAGATTTAAAGAAGAAGCTTCTCGACATGGGAAGCCTAGTGGAGAAAGCGACCAACCTCGCCATCAGTGCATTACAGGAGCGTAGAGCGGATCTCTGCTCAGAGGTTCATGAGTTAGATGTCACGATCGATCGAAGAGAAGTTGTGATCGAAGAAGATTGCCTGAAGATTCTTGCACTTCATCAGCCGGTGGCAACGGACCTACGATTCGTAGTATGCGTGATGAAAGTGAACAACGACCTCGAAAGAATGGGCGACCTCGCCATCAATATTGCTGAACGTGCCGCGTACCTCGCCACTCACGACGATATTGGTGTACCACTTGATTTCCACCGCATGCTTGAGGTTGTACGAACGATGGTCAAACAAAGTTTGAACTCACTGATCAACCTCGATGTCATGACTGCTCGAGAAGTTCTAGCGATGGACGATGAAGTTGACGATATCAATAAACAAATGTTTGTTATTCTTGAAGCACTCATGTTCGAGAACCCCGCAGTTATCACAAGAGCCATCCATATGCTTTCAGCATCTCGTCATCTTGAGCGTATCGCAGATCTTGCAACAAACATTGCCGAAGACGTGGCTTTCCTCGTCGAAGGAGCGGTGATTCGACATCAACCGGAAGACTACACCAAGGACTCTTGAATCAGACAAGAACTAGGGGATTTGCCTGTAGAGCCATACCCAACCATGAGTTTTAGACTTCTCTCGATCAAACTTTGACATCCTGCGATACACGGGAAGCCAAGCTTCATAAGCGGCGTCATACCTACTGTTCACTTCTTCTGGAACCTCAACCTTTTTTCGCTGGTAACGGATCTTTTCATCATTCAGTTCTTCCAGAACCTTATCTAATTTTTCATACTCTGGTTGTAACTTCATTTTTTCAGATTCCTCTTCCGCAGTTAATGGCGGTAGAGTGTAGTTGAGCCATTGAACGTCTCCTACCAAGAGATCGTTCATCCCATCCTTATCCCAATCCGTCACGAACACCTTGCTTCGAGAGCCTGAAAACTCAGGGCCTTCAGCCTCAGTTCTTTGCTTGAACTCAGGCTGCTCCACTATGACCTGACGATCTCCGTATAACGGTTTGTCAGTACTCCCGACATTCCGATACCAGTGCACTCCCCCATATTCAGCGCCCAAAACAAGATCCAGTACACCGTCACCATCCCAATCGGCCCTATGGGCATTGCTACCTTTTATCGGTTTTCCGCCTTGGGTTTTGAGTTTCTTCGATTTAGCCGCGTAGATAGGAGCTTCTCGGGTTCCGATATTTTCGAATAACTCTACGGAAGAGACGCGAGTACCCAGAATCAAATCGAGATCGCCATCAGCATCGAAATCCCATGCTTCTACAGTGATCGAATATGACTGTGCTTTGAGATCGACGTTATCTTTATCAACCAGACATTTACCCTGCAAAAATTTTCCGTCATCTTGACACTCAAAGTAATAAATCTCTCCTGTATAGGATCCGCTCAATATATCTAGATCTCCGTCATTGTCGTAGTCCACAAACTGCGGACAAAAACAAATGCATCAGGTTGAAGGTATGGATGCGAATCCAGCTCCAGCTCGGAGATATTCGAATCCATTAAATTTAGGCTGGGTATCAGAACCATGGTTTTTATATATCCGCAGCCTCCCCTGGGAGAAGGCTCCCTTACTATCGGATTCATCTCGAATTCTTTTCGGCAATCTTTCGACAGGGAAATCGACATCACCATATTCACCGACGAGTAGATCGGTTATTCCATCGCCATCAAAGTCATGCATATAAGGAGCGGCATGCCCGACGGTCACATCGATAGGAATCCCGTTTGATTCAATACGAACCGGTTTTTCGAACTGGGGAGCTTCCTTCGGAGTATCAGTCTGTACACATGCTGTAACCAATAGAAGAATTGTTGTTATCCACATATCACACTCACCTTCCTCAAGATGACCCGTCAACGAATGGGCTCTTGAGAATCAGAATGGTGGAAAACATTGGGGGAAGCAACGAGTATAAAAAATGGTACGCCCGCCAGGACTCGAACCTGGAACCTTCGGATTAGAAATCCGATGCTCTATCCAGTTGAGCTACGAGCGCACCGAAGCAAGGAATTTACACCTTCACGGGAAAAGTGCAAAGCATCTTGATTAATACAATCGCACCTTTTGATGAATACAATCGCACCTTGGAAGAGATATTAGGGTTGGAGTTCCTTCAAAATCCACCCAGCCGGCGTCTTCTCGTAAATCACTCTATCGTGGACCCTACCTCGCTGACCTTGCCAAAACTCAAAGAGTTCGGGAACCAAGCAATACCCTCCCCAATTCTCCGGGCAGGAGAGGGTACTCGAACCGGTCGCCAATCCCTTCAACCGTGATTCAAATTCGTCGCGATCCAGCATTTCGGAACTTTGTGAAGAGACCGAAGCTGCGGCTTGGGACAATCGAGGGCGATCATCAAAATACTTTTCAGATACTTCTCTCGAGGCTTTTTTTACGCTTCCTTCGATTCTGACCTGACGCTGTAATCTAGGCCAATGTGAGAGAATAGCGGCTTTAGGATTCAAAGAGAGTTCTTGAGCTTTCCGAGACTGATAATCTGTGAAAAAGAAGAAACCTTCAGGACCGAATATTTTCAGCAACACCATTCTGAGGGAAGGAATTCCATCGGGTGTACACGTGGCCAAAGAAATCCGATGAGGCTCTTCAACCCCTTCGATCTCTTCCTCTGAATACCACAACTTGAACTGTTCAAACGGATCAGGGTGTACGGATGAAGATCTGATCGAGTTCTCGTCATTGTCATAATCCACTCGTGGAGGGTAAGAGGAGTTCATTAAAGGCCTTTCAACAAGGGCAAACCTCTCTCTAACACTACTTGAATATAAATCCATGGATTCAGAAACATCTACTTTCGCTACAGATATAATCAGAATCAGGTCGGTTTTTTGTATGAGCCGAGTGGAATTGCATGCGTTTTCCGCCCAGATAGATCAAATTAAGCGGAAGACTCACTCTGTCAGGAAGCCAAATCACAAATATGTCACCCGATACTTACCGTGTATTAGAGCAGTTCTCAGAACTTGAACTGAACACTTTGCTGGGGAAAGCCATTGAAAAAGCGGGCTATTCGAGCCCTCGCCCCATTCAGGCCCAATCTATTTCTCCGGCCCTCGATGGCAAAGACATTCTGGGCCTCGCACAAACGGGTACAGGAAAAACAGCAGCATTCGCCATCCCTGCTATCGAGTCTCTTCTCAGAAGAAAAGCAAAAGGGCCACGAATATTGGTGATCGCACCTACTAGAGAACTTGTTTCACAGATTGAAGACGAATTCCGAAAGTTGACCATCGGAACAAAAATCAAATCGATGACGATCTATGGTGGTGTCTCAGAGAATCCTCAGATTGAGAAACTCAAAAGAAATCCAGACATCATTTGTGCATGCCCAGGTCGCCTCTTAGATCTCATGCGTCAAGGTCATGTCAACTTGAGCCGTGTTGAGAAATTGGTTCTGGATGAAGCCGACCACATGTTCGACATGGGATTCCTTCCAGACATTAATCGAATCCTTGATGAGCTTCCTGAACATCGGCAGAATCTTTTGTTCGCGGCAACTATGCCCCCTGAAATTAGAAGGTTGGCACAGAAGATCCTTGTTGATCCTTTTGTTGCAGAAATCAATCATTCGACCCCAGCAAAAACTATCGACCACGCACTCTATACCGTTCCTGAGAAAAAGAAGATCGACCTTCTACGACACATGCTCAAGGAAGAGAAGATTGCCTCTGCCATCGTCTTTACTCGTACAAAACGAAGAGCACGACAAATCGCGGAGAAGCTCGACAAAGACGGCCATCGCGCAGTCGCCCTCCAAGGCAATATGTCTCAAAATCAAAGAGACCGTGCTATGCAGGGTTTCAGAAAAGGGAAATTTGATGTTTTGGTAGCAACGGACATCGCTGCTAGAGGCATCGATGTTGAGAGTGTTTCCCATGTGATCAATCTGGACATTCCTAACACTGCCGAAGCCTACACACACAGAATCGGAAGAACTGGGAGATCAGAGAGAGAGGGAAAAGCATGTACTTTTGTCTCCGCAGAAGACCTCCTCATGATTCTTTCCATCGAAAAAATCATCGGTAAAGAGATCGAGACGATATCCACACCAGGATTTGAGGGTGGAGAATTTGATCGTTCCACCAAAGGCTCCAAAGGAAAAAGCAGTCGCCCCTCACGCAGAGGTCCAGGACCTTCAGGACGAAGGGGTCGAAGTTCACGAAGCGGTTCTTCAGCTCGCCCTTCCAGTTCTCGAGGAAATCGAAGGCCAAAACGATCCGCAGATGGAGATGGAACAGGGCAACCGGTTAAATCTCATGCACAGAAGAAGAGACGACCCAAGGCCAGCCCTGGCAAGTCGACTTCTACCTCTGCAGGATCAAGACCCGCTTCCCCTCGTAAACCTAATAATCGGAGACGCAATACAGGTTAAGGGCAACCGAGGTTGAAGACGTCACATCCCAAACCACTTCCGACCAGATCTTCTCCACAGTTCGGAAATGGCGCTGTAGGCATAGGCCCGCCACTAAAGAGAGCGGCAAGAGTGAACACAGCATCTGCAATATTGAGGACTTCATCATCATTCACGTCACATGCATCAAGGCATTCAACAGTAGTCTGACCAAAGAGATAATTGAGGCTCAAAATTGCATCTGCGATATTGAAAGACATATTCGCTGAGCAATCACCCCTGATGAAGTCAGCATTTTGACAGTCATCAGGAACACCATTTTGATCCTGATCTAAACCGCCTGTAATATCACAAGAGTCGAGTACTCCATTGAGATTACAGTCCTCGGCTGTTCCATTATTCAATTGGCAAACATCGAGACCACCGTCCAGATCACAGTCCAATGTAGGATCGGCTGTAATCGAACATTCATCAGGGATGGTATTGAAATCGCAATCACTGACGACTCCGCTTGAGATAGCACAAGGATCAGGAACTCCATCAGAATCGCAATCGAGCACATTGCCCGTATTGATCTCACAAGAGTCCAAAGATCCGTCTTGATCACAATCAGAAGCTGAGCCACTGGCCAATTGACATGTATCCAAAATCCCATTGAGATCGCAATCGAGCGCTCCCGCCTGAATGTTGCAGGAGTCTGGAATCAAGTCTTGGTCACAATCAAAAACGATTCCCTGACTTATCGCACACCCGTCGATGACACCATCGAGATCACAATCAGCCTCTACCGATTGAGCAATCTCGCAATCATCTGGAACCGCATCCAAATCACAATCCGAAGATATTCCTTGATCAATAGCGCAGGTATCTAGGACGCCATCTGAATCACAATCGGAAGAATTACCGGCAACGATCTGGCACGAATCTAAGATTCCATTGAGATCGCAATCCGCTGCACCCGCTTGAATGTTGCAGGAATCGGGTACTAAATCTTGATTACAATCAGACACTAATCCCAGATCAATAGAACAAACATCAGGAATTCCATCGAGGTCACAATCGGGTTCTTGAGCCTGAGCGATTTCACAATCGTCCGGAACTCCATCCAAATCACAATCCGACGCCAGGCCATCCGAAATGGCGCAAATATCTAAAAGACCATCACTGTCACAATCCAAAGCAGGCTGACAATCATCGGGTATGAGATCTAGGTTACAATCCGATTCGCAACTGTCAGGGACACCATCCCCATCACAGTCAGCAGTCCCCTGACTAAATCCACATTCATCAGGAATGCCATCCAAGTCGCAATCAGGACTTGTACCAGTCGCAATATCTTCCGAGTCCGGAACTCCATTCACATTGCAATCCGTGATAAATGAAACCGTCCCCGATGTCATTGTTGGAATAATCTCTTGGCCCGCAAGAATCACAAGAACATCTACAGGGGGAACATGAAGTGCACCTGAGAAATTGATGGTGGTCGATCCAGAAGCTGTCGGATTCGGAATGTAAGTGGCAATAATTAATTCTCTGCTGGTTCCGGCTACCAGATCAGTGATGGGCGGAGTCAGGTCAAACAAACAGCCGACGATGAATCCTCCCCCACCAATGGGTTGAGATTCCAACATCAAATAATCCGGAGTAACACCGCCAAGTGTGGCATTTTCGAGATGTATTCCTCTCTCAACACTGCTGAGGGTCAAGAGAGATTCGTCATGGGTGACGCCAAATGAAAAGGCTTCGCAATCCACATCATGATCCAGAAGAACACGAGTCGTCAGGGGTAGCCCTGGACTTGTCGTGACGTTCGTCAATCGGAGATCAGCCTCAAAAGTCTGAGCCAGCAACAAGCTGGGCAAAGAACAAAATAGAATGACTAAAAGGCGTGTCATGAGAGCCTCCCCGAATAACAGACCAAGGGATCTTTTTGCGATAATAATATTCATTCCAATATACCGAGTATTGATTGGAATCGAAGTTATCGAAATCACGAGAGACAAGAGTCATAATATGGAGGACGATTCATATTGATCATGATAGTCACAAAAAAAAGGGCAAACGGTTCACCGTTTGCCCTTTTAGAAGGATTCCTAAGTTTCACTGCACCTGATCTAGAATTCGAAGTCTCAGTTCAAGCACTCCAGTTGATCGATTGTTAAATCAGGACCTTCAGCCGATTCAGAAGGTGCAGGAAGAGGTTCTCCCCCGTTAAACAACCGGGACAACAATCTCACAGCATCCGAAATATTGATCTCTCCGTCGTCATTGGCATCTGCAGCATCGTCACAATTCACCACGAGACCATCGAAAAGGTACTGAAGGACTCCAATCGCATCACTGATATCCATAACTCCGTCAGAATTCACATCGCCTCTTCTGAAATATACAGGCATCGAGGGGTGATCAAAGGGCGGGAGTCCTTGTTCAGCGCGGGGATCGGTCAAAGCTTCGAGAAACTCTACGATATCGAGACGAGCACCGAGCGGAAGTCCTAATGGAGGGGTACCAGGGCCTTGTTCAGGATTCTGGAAATCTCCTCCTCCATTATAAAAGTTGACGACATCTAAAAGGGTCTCTTTTCCACCATTGTGGAAGTAAGGCGCTCTTAACTCCACATTTCGAAGAGGAGGAGTTTTAAATCTACCCCTGTCAACATTGTTACCCGTGATGAGGAATCGACCTAAGTCTTCATTTTCAGGTCGCACACCGATGTCGTGGAAAACATTGTCACTCAAGAATGGACCGCCATGACAAGGCAGGCAGGCATTCTGGAATCGATTGAAACCCTGCTGTGCATCATTGCTCATAGCGTTGGGATTCCCTGCAAGGAACAAATCAAACGGAGTTTGATCAGGGTTCAGTGTCCTCTCATACGCAGCAATGGCAAATGCGATTCGCTCTGCTGTGATGGTAGGAGTACCAAAGGCCATAGTGAACAGTGCTGAGTAATCAGGGAACTGTGCCAACGTCGAAGCCATAGCGACCGGGATGTTGGTGGAGTACTGAAGAGGAACCGCAGCCAACAATCGAGCACGGACATCATCCCATGATCGAGAATCACAGCCCATTTCTATTTCAGACAAAATAGGATCAATCGCCTGAGCTTCGAGTGCACCACCTGCAGGAGATCCGCTTCCAGCTCCGGGAATACTCACGGCTCCTGTTTCAGGATTGATAAACTGAGGACCAATCCTTCCATCCCAAAAGAGATTTGGTGAGTACATCGCACCCAAAGTCGATTGAGACTTACGATTCGTCACTTGTCTTTCGGTTCCAAAGAAAGTGTTACTCAGGATCGTTCCGTCACAATTCTGTGACTGAGATCCTATCGATCCCATGATGTCATCCGGAGTTCCTAGGACACCATCGCTCCCCGGATGGCGGGTCACTTCAGACAAAGTCCTCGGGTCACTACCCCCCCGCTTCAGGAAAATGACATGTCCCACAAGAAACGGCCCTATCCTGTGAAAGCTGTGTTTCCCAAAAAAGAAACTTACCCAGCATTTCCTTTTCTGGAGTACTGGGATTTTGGGCAGGCTCCGGAACTGGAGGCAACGGTGGAATCCCCCCTCCTCCAGGAGGCGGTGGTGGTGGCGGCGGACCTTGAGCGACGAGAACGTCGCCGAAACTGAGCCATGCAAGGAACAGCAAAAAGAATAATCGCACTGAAGAAATCGGTCGAGAGCTCATCCCGTCTCCATATCTTTATTATCCACCGCAAAGTAGAAAACGAACCTCTATTTTATGAGAAGTCGACGTGCAGCCAAAGGAAATCTAGATTTCCTCCCCATGAGACACTGATAACCCCGTTCAATTTGTAAGGTTCCTAATTTTCCCGACCCCGGTTGAGCGAATACCCCGCTGAGGCAGTCTGCTTCTGTCATCCAGTTCAGGCTTTTGGTAAGAAGTCGCTCTTCTTCCGCTCCAGAGCGTCAAATCCCCCATTACCAATCCTATTTATCTGATACATTCCTTGTGTGGAGTGAGTGCCATTCCACCTCACGGAAGGACGGATGATGCCGGATAACACTGGATGGATTCAAAACCCTAGGTTGATTCGAAATTCCGTGTTGCAGAATGCCATCATGATATCGGCCTTGCTGTGTGCCCTCCTCTGCGGGTGCTCGCCTCAATCGGAACCCAACCCACAGGCTTCAAACTCGACGAAAAACACCTTTCGTCTACTCTCATTGCCCACGCATCAGGACATCCTCCAACGAAACGGTACTCAGGACCCTGGCACGATTTTGGACGTCAAATCAACAGGGCTCGTCGTACTCGACCTCGAAGGAGATGGCACCAGCGAAATTCTTCTCACTTCAGGATCGACCCTTGAAAAATGGAACAAAGGAGAAGCAGGCTTCGATCCGCAATTACTCCGTTGCAGCCCTGATGGCGAACTCACCGAAATCCCCGGTGCAGCGGGGATCCCTGCTCTACGCTGGACGTGTGGAGCAGCCGCCGCTGACATTGATGCGGATGGAGATGACGACCTTTTCCTCACTGGAATCGATGGCTGCCTCTTACTGGAAAACCGATCCGGCACTTTTCATCCTATTGAGGACTCCGGAATCGCGACCGAGTCCTGGTGTACGAGTGCTTCTTTTGGAGATTTAGATCTAGATGGGGATCTCGACCTCTTTATATGCAGATACCTCAAATTCCCATTTGAATCTCCACCGCTTCATGGAACTGAATGGTCATGCCTTTGGGAAAATCAGCCGGTCCTCTGCGGCCCAAGAGGTCTTCCTGCTCTCACTGATCTTGTTTTCGAAAATGTCGGAAACTGGAAATTTATTGATCGCACACAGGATTGGGGACTCTCCAAAAGCAGTGCTGGATTTGGCTTGGCAGTGACGATTGTCGACCTGTTCGGAGATCCCTATCCGGAAATCTTCGTCGCCAATGATTCGAGCCCCAATCACCTCTGGACACGATCACCCGATGGGACCTGGACAGATGAGGGACTCTTATCAGGCATCGGAGTCGATCAGGATGGCCAAGAGCAGGCGGGAATGGGAATCGCTGTCGCAGACCTAAATGGCGACGAGGGCCTCGACCTTATCGTGACGAATTTCGAGAGAGAAAGCCTGAATCTGTACTCCAATCAAAACGATGGCACATTCCGAGATATCGCAGCAACCACAGGCCTCTCAGGCCCCACAAGGTCTCCGCTCAGTTGGGGAGTCGGCATCTCCGATTTCAATCTCGATGGGATTCCTGATATTTTCATCAGCAACGGGCATGTCTACCCACACGCAGATACCGTCAATTCTTCACCGGGTTTTCGCCAAAAAGATCAACTATTAATAGGATCCATGACCACTGAAAAATCTGTTCGTTTTTCACCCACTCCATTAGGAATTGGGGAAAACAAAAACCACGTCGGCCGTTGCCTGGTTCTCGACGATTGGGACAATGACGGCGATATGGACGTCATCACATCAACGCTCAATGGTCCCCCACATTTTTATCTTAATGAAACTATCGCTCAAGGAAACAGTTGCAAAATCACGCTAGAACAATCGGGCCTGAATAGAGAAGCTATAGGAGCAAAGTTGACTTTGCTCGATCAAGTTCATCCGTTTTCACAAGTGATGCTTCGTCAGTATTCGTTCCAGTCATCCGGACGCGCTTCAGTCGTAATGACAACGACCCAACCCTCGATTATCAACACATGGGTAAAGGTTCGTTGGCCAGATGGCACCGAGGAATTGTTCAAACTCTCGACAGACTCCATGAAACTGATAAAAGGTGCCGGTAAGAAACACTAAGGGATACGTTTTTTATACTGATCACACTTTGTGACTTATGTGACAAAGTAGACTTCGAACGCATGCTTATTTCGTTCTCACCTGACTATCAACGCCTGTCTTTTGTATATAGAAAATTATCGAAATCAACGCTTGAGATCGCAACCTGCGTCTGGATTATTAACTGGTAGTATTGTTGTTAACAAAGCACGTCTAGAGATAGCACGTCTGCCATGAACTACTGATTAAAAGGTACTCATGACGAATGCACTATTCAGGGCACAAGTTTGTTTATCCATTCCAGCGAGTCGGAGAAGTAAAGAATGCAGAATCAATTTGTCCTCGCAAATACAAGGAGGGCCCCCATGGGTTATCGGTTTTCATTAACCACTTTATTAATATTAGTCATCTTCCCTGCAATTGCTTTTGCAGACAATCACAAGTGGTTGATCAGTGAGATCTACTCGAACAGTGATGGAACGATTCAATTTGTCGAACTGGTGGATGACGGAGACGACGCCGGCTGGCTCCTTGGTGGTACATCCTTGTCCACCTCAGAGACGAACTTCAACTTTCCATCGAATCTACCGACGAACATTAATACCTCTAATCGCCGAGTATTGATTGCAACGGCAGCGTTCGCGGGCTTACCTAATGCTCCGACTCCTGATTACACAATACCAGATAACTTTCTTCGATTATTCGGTTCAACACTTGTGTTCTCTGGGTCTGGCGATGAAGTTTCCTACGGTGCACTCCCCATTGACGGAGTCACCTCCATCAATAGGAACGGCGCACAGTCTACAAATAGTCCTCGTAACTTTTTCAATGTATCTGGCTCCATCACAGCACCCTCTTCAGGCCCTGACTGCAACAATAATGGAACCAGCGATAATGTTGATATCGCCACAGGTGCAAGCACCGATTGCAACAACGATGGCATTCCTGACGATTGCCAAATAACCGGCAATGACTGTAACCAAAATGGTCTTCCTGACGAATGCGAAGGAGATTCAGATGGAGACGGTGTCCTGGATCCCTGTGACGGTTGCCCCCTGGATGCAGGCGGATCCATCGACAGTGACGGTGATCAGGTTTGCGACCACGCAGACCAGTGCCCCAACGGAGATGACCGTATAGATTCTGATCAGGACGGTATCCCAGATTTCTGCGACAACTGCCCCGATGACCCTCATAACATGGCCAATCAAACGACCCCCTGTTGGGATTTATCGAATGATGAGTGCTGGGGCGCAACTATCGCCACCATTGGTCTAAACCCCGTCGATACCACGGTAGCAACAAGCAGCATGTTGACTTCTTACCCTGCTCTCGACGGTACACAGTGCACAGGAACCGACTTGGACCTCGTGGGAAGTGATATCTGGTTCAGTTACACTCCTCCCTCAAATGGTTTCGCCATATTTTCGACCTGTAATCTCACTGATTTCGACACTGACTTGGTTCTCTACACAGGAACCTGTGGATCGCTTCAGCAGGTCGACTGCAGCGGTGATTCCCCTGCAGCATGTGACAACTTCACTTCCGAGATTCAATTTCCTGTCTCCGCTTTGACCGAGTACTACATTCGACTCGGTGGCTGGAATAACAATCAGGGAACTGGAGCTCTAGATATTGTATTTGTCAGCTCTGCAGGTTGCACAGTCCCCGGAGCAGTGGACTCCGACAATGATGGAGTCTGTGACCCCGACGATATTTGCAGTGGATTCAGCGATGCTCTCGATGCGGACAATGACGGTATTCCCGATGGCTGCGATGCCTGTCCTTTCGACCCACAAAATAACATTGACGGTGACGCATTTTGTGGCGATAGCGATCCCTGCCCCAATGATCCGGACAACGATATCGACGGCGATGGCCAATGTGCTGACGTCGATCCATGTCCCACATTCCCCTTGGATGACGGCCCAGACAATGATCTCGATGGAATCTGCGATGAGGCAGACCCCGATGATGACAATGATGGTGTCGCTGACCTCGAAGACAATGATCCCATTAACCCGTTCGTCTGTAGAGATATAGATAATGACGGTTGCGATGACTGCGCTCTCGGCGTGAATGACCCGCTAAATGATGGCGTCGACAATGACGGGGATGGTCTCTGTGACTCTGCTGACGATGACGACGACAACGACGGCGTGCCAGATGCCCAAGATTCAGCACCTTTAGATCCCACACTTTGCGGAGATCAGGATAATGATCTTTGTGAAGATTGCAGTTCGGGCATATTCGATCTTGCAAATGATGGAGTCGATAGCGACGGTGATGGACTCTGTGATTCTGGAGATCCGGATATTGATAATGACGGGATAGAAAACGCTTGCGATCTAGACCAAACACCCGGAACAGACTGCAACTCCGATCTCATTTTGGATTCATGTCAGTTGAGTGCGAATGACTGTGACGGAAATCAAATCCCCGATGACTGCCAACCTGACCTCGATGGTGATGGATCACCCGATGTCTGTGATCTCGACGATGATAATGACGGTGTTGAAGATACCGCAGACTCGGCCCCAGGCGATTCTACGATTTGTAGAGACGCTGACCTCGATGGCTGTGATGACTGCTCATCGGGAACGGATAATCCTGCCGCAGACGGTTTGGATACAGATGCCGATGGTCTCTGCGATCTCGGAGATTCGGACGACGACGGAGACGGTGTCAGCGACGCTGAAGACTCAAATCCGCTCAATCCGACACTTTGCCGAGACAGTGACGGGGATGGGTGTGATGACTGTTCCTCAGGATCTGAGTCAGCGGCCAATGACGGATTGGATACTGACGGGGATGGACTCTGTGATACGGGCGACCCCGACGATGACAATGATGGCGTTCTAGATGACAGCGATATCGCCAGCACCGACCCCTTCATCTGTGGAGATTCGGATCAAGACGGCTGTGACGATTGCACCTCGGGTTCGTTCGATCCTCAAAGTGATGGCGCAGATACCGATAGTGACGGTATCTGTGACGATGCCGACCCCGATCTCGATGGAGACGGAATCCTCAATGAATGTGACCTCGATCAAACCGGTGGCCTAGACTGCAACTCAGACCTCCTCGACGACAGTTGTCAGCTTTCAGGAAATGACTGTAACTCCGACGGAATCCCAGATGATTGCACCCTGGCAACCGACGATTGTGATGCAGACCTGATTCTCGATAGTTGCCAGATCGATACGGATGCAGACGGAACCATCGACAACTGCGACCTCGACGATGACAACGATGGCGTTGCTGACTCCGAGGACAGCGCTCCTCTCGACAACTTCCTATGTCAGGACTCTGATCTTGACGGATGTGACGATTGCAGCAGTGGTTCATGGAATTCCTCTGCAGACGGAGATGATTTTGACGGTGACGGTCTTTGTGACAGCGGTGATACGGACGACGATGCTGACGGAGTCCCCGACGATCAGGACAACTCCCCTCTCAATCCCACTTCCTGCCAAGACATTGATCAAGATGGCTGCGATGACTGTGCGAGTGGAATCAATCTTCCTCTTGAAGATGGTCTAGACTCCGACGGAGATGGTCTTTGCGATTTTGGAGATTCAGACGATGACAATGACGGAGTCAGCGACTCCTTAGACGAATCGCCACTCAATCCCAATCTGTGTAGAGATGCAGATGCGGATGGCTGCGATGATTGCTCCAGTGGATTTGACAATCCCTCCGCTGACGGAACCGATTCTGACGGAGACGGATTATGTGACGTCGGAGATACAGACATCGACGGAGATGGTATCGAAAACAACTGCGATATCGATCTGACAAATGGATCAGACTGTCAAGGTGACAACATCGACGACACTTGCCAGCTGCTCACTAACGACTGTGACGTCAACGGAGTCCCCGATGACTGCGAACTCGATAGTGACTCTGACGGAAGCATCGACATCTGTGATCTGGACGATGACAACGACGGAGTCCTAGATTCTCAGGACTCTGATACTTTGAATCCCAATCTTTGCAGAGATGCCGACGGTGACGGTTGTGATGATTGTCTCAGTGGATTTGATAATACCTCCGCAGATGGACCCGATCTCGATGGAGATGGGCTCTGTGATCTGGGTGATTTAGACGATGACGGAGATGGTGTCTCTGATCTTGAGGACGAAGCTCCAACAGATGCAACGCTCTGTCGAGATGCTGACCTGGATGGTTGCGACGATTGTTCCAGTGGATTCGACAACCCTTCAAATGATGGTCTCGATAGTGACGGGGATGGAATATGTGACATCAACGACGGTGACCTAGATGGTGACGGGGTCTTGAACTCTTGTGATCCGGATCAGGTTCCTGGCCCGGACTGTAACAACAACGGCACTCTGGATGAGTGTGATATTAATACCGGTTTCAGTTCTGATTGTGATGCAGACGGAACCCCTGACTCATGCCAAATGCTAAACTCTTCTGCCGCAGATTGTGATAACGACGGACAACTGGACAGCTGTGAAATCACAGATGGTCTCGATGATGACTGCAATGACGACGGAGTTCTAGATTCATGCGAACTGGCACAGGGAAGTCCTGATTGTGATGCAAACGGAGTACCCGATGCTTGCGACATCTCCTCCGGAGCCATCGACACCAATACCAACGGTATCCCGGATACCTGTGAAGGAACCTTCTTCATTCGTGGGGACTCCAACAGCGATGGTCAGATCGACGTGTCCGATGGTATCGTGATCATTTACACGATTTTTGGAATGATGGCTCCTCCGTGCGGAATGGCCATGGATGTCAACGCAGACAACATGCTTAATCTCGCGGATCCGGTGTTCCTACTGCAGGGCATTTTCTCGGGTGAGGTTCAGATCCCTGCGCCTTATCCACAGTGTGGGCCTGACCTGAACTCGCTTTTACCTTGTTCAGTCACTTCAAACTGTCCATAAAACTGTCGCTCAAAATGAAACTGACAGATCGGGCCCGTGACGGAAATCGTCGCGGGCCCTCTTTTTTTACGGGCCCTCTTTTTGAGCGTGAAGTCTTCATCAAAAAAAACCGTCTGGTGATATCACCAGACGGTTTCAGTATTAAAATGGTCGGGGCGAGAGGATTCGAACCTCCGACATCCTGCTCCCAAAGCAGGCACTCTGCCAGGCTGAGCTACGCCCCGTTCTCGTAACCACTATTTATCATACTCCCGGAAATCATTTTCTGCTGACGATCCGGTAAAAATGCCAAAGTTTCGCCCAGGAATTGGAAAGTCTCCAACTCTTGACTCATCAGGCACCATGCCGATCGATCATCCCACCTTGCCAAAATTCTCCAGGCCTTGCCAAAATTCTCCAGGCCTTGCCAAAATTCTCCAGGCCTTGCCAAAATTCTCCAGGCCTTGCCAAAATTCTCCAGGCCTTGCCAAAATTCTCCAGGCCTTGCCAAAATTCTCCAGGTAGAAAGCGGCCTCAGCAGAAGTTCAGAGTGAAGTCACTCTCACTCGAACCCATTCCGTTTGTTGATACTCGTCGATCAGGAAAACTCAAGCGCGGAAGTTTCGCGCATCAATTCAGCGGTTTCCACGAAAATCGTCTGATTTTCCTTGTTGCGAAAAAGCCAACCTTCGACACCGTCTTTGCGCCAACTCTCGACCGGCACAATCTCGTGAACTCTGGCATACTGATGCAATTGCTCAGCCACGCTTCCCCCTACCCTATGATCCGCCAGTCATCGTGTTCAGGCGATACCCCGGGTTGAAAACCCGACCCTCACCTGAAGTCACCCGATCTGGCCAGAAAAGCCTTCCAAAATCACACGCCCATAGCCACTCTTTCAATCCAGCAACAATTCAAAGACGATTCATTGAAGAACCGATTCATCTGAGAATCACTCGCCAGATTGTCTCTCCACGGAATCCGGAAATGTTATTCCGGGACGATCCCCCGACCGTCATCCGCCTCACCTCAAGGGTGAGATTTGGGCTATCCAGAAAAGGATCCTGCGATCAGATGACCCCAGTGTCAACCACCGGGAAAAGAAGAGTCTCCTCAAGCCTAGTGACAGGGTTCCCTGAGTGCTTCCCGAGGATATCCTGAGGGTATGAAGAGTCCCGATCACAGCCGTCAACATTCTTATGGGTCGCCCCCCCGGCTCCATGAACATTTTTTCAGTCGCTGGCGCCTCTCGGATCCACGCCTGCGCACTGGACGAAGACGCATCTTGAGACATATCGGAACTCGGGGTGCTCGACGGGCACTTTGGTTATCTCTTCCTCTGCTTCTTCTCGCGCCATGGTTTCCTCTCCCTGAAGCGTGGAGACTCCAAACGGCACCTGCGACGGCTCCTGCTCCTCTATCCTTAGGCTTCATCGTTCTTCTTGTCATATCATTGACCGGAAGCCTGGGGGCCCGGTTTACCGTTGGGAAAACATGGCCAAAGATTTGGGACCGGATTTCCGGGCACCCGGCTCTCGTCGAGACCTATCTCTCACTCGCCTCCAGACCGCCTTCGAGTCACCAGATTTCTTCGTCGGAGCCTCTTTCGACCCCTTCTTCGAGATCCGCTCCGATCAGTTCTTCTGAAATTGAATGGCGAGAAGATCTACTGACGAGAATTCGCCTGTTGACTCTTCCGACTCCCGCAGAATTGGACGCCGAGATCCCACGTCCCCAAATGATGCCGTTACTCTTGGGACTCGCCCTCTGCATGACCACCTGGGGCTTCCTAGCCTCGCCCTCGTCGACTTCAGCCCCTTCGGTAGCCGATTTCCCCTCACCAGCCGTAGGAACCTCTGAGCCGCTCTCCTCGTCCTCTCCTGAACAGGGTCCACCGGGGACTGAGAGTCCTCTGCTCCCAAATGACCCCAATCCTGATGTCTCAAATCCTGATGTCTCAAATCCTGATGTCTCAAATCCATGGGATCGTCTCCTGAGTGGCGAGGTCTCGGAGAGTGAATTCCTAGAACTGATCCGCACACTGAAGCCCGAGGAAGCCCAAGCACTTCTCTCTTCTGCCCTTTCTCGGCTCCAACCGGATGAGCAGCAGCTGAATACTCTAGTTTCTCAAATCGAGGCCCTCGATACAGATCTCAGGTTCACAGTTCCCCTTCCCGACCCTGGAGAAGATACTGGTACCGGAGTCGTGGGCCCTGCGGAGAGAATTCCGGCTCAGGTCCGAAATGAAGATCTGGCGGACGGAGGATTCGATCCGTCCAGTGGAGACACGATCCTTGCGAGTTCTCCAGAAAACACGGATTCCACGGAATCCGAAATAGATCGACTCCAGTTGTCTGGCACCCTGGTGGAAACCGCAGAAAGCATCCACGACTCGACCGACTCCAGGACAGATGTGGAGACCGAACCCAGAAGCCGGTCGATAAAGCTCACTCCTCGCTGGCAGGCAGTGATCGACCGCTACAAAGAGCTGCGATCAGAAAGGAAGAAAAGCGATGAGCGTCGATGAAGAGCTCAAAGAATTTCGCCATTGGGATGAACTTTTACGAAATTCAGTTTCCAAAATCATCCTAGGCCAGGCTTCAGCGATAGACGCCTCCACATGTGCGCTGCTTGCAGGTGGGCATCTCATGCTCGTCGGAGTCCCCGGAACTGGAAAAACTCGTCTCGCAGAATGCCTCGCTCTCGGAATGGGCCTCCAAAAAGGTCGAATCCAATTCACTCCGGATCTCCTGCCTGCAGATATTCTCGGTGCTGAAACTCTCATTACTGGAGAATCTGGAGATCGCATCGAATTCCGTCCCGGTCCTATTTTTCGCCAACTGGTGGTCGCAGATGAAATTAATCGTGGTACACCTCGGACCCAATCGGCACTGCTAGAAGCGATGCAGGAACGATCGATCACCGTCGCTGGAACTCGGCATAGGCTTGACCCTCTTTTCGGAGTCATCGCCACACGGAACCCCATCGAGATGGAGGGCACCTACCCTCTGCCGGAGGCCCAGCGCGATCGGTTCTTGATGGAAGTCGTTCTGACCAGTCCCGATGCAGAGACACTCTCAAAGATTGCAGCATTGACGACGATCAATGAAGAACAACAAATGGAGAGCTGTTTCACTCCTTCAACCTTTTCAAAACTTCGCGAAACTGTGCGAAAAGTCATCGCCGCTCCCGCGGTTCTTGATCGTGCAGCACGCTGGATCGCAGCGACCCGGCCTGAAGACCCGACGGCACCTGAATCCGTTCGCAAGGGAGTCCGCCTGGGGGCGGGGGCGAGAGCTCTGCAGGCCTTAATCCTTTGTGGGAAGGTGGAGGCTCTCCGTGCAGGACGCACTCACCTTGCCGATGAAGATTGGCAGACATGGCGAGAAGAAATTATTCGTCACCGACTAGTGATGAGCCTAGAAGGAGAACTCCAAGGTCTCCAAGTGAGTGAAATTGTCCGTACTGTCGACAAAGAGGTCCGCTAAATCATGCGTCGCAATTTCCATTCTCTGAGCGGGGTTCGCTTCGACCCTAATTTCTGGAACAGGAAGTTGCCTCTATCCCTGTGGCTTCTCCTTCTCGTCTCTTTTCTCGTCTCTTTTCTCTTCACTCTCCCTGCCCCAACCCTGGCTCACAATCTTGATCAAGATCCGGCACTCTCTGCGATTGTGAATATGATCATCACCCATGCTGATCAAGATGAGGTGGTCGAAGAGGCTTGGAACTGGGCCCGCGAACGGGCTCGCATGGAAGAACTTCGACAAGCTCTCATCTCCGAAGCAACAAAGAGAAAGAGTGCGACTCTTTTTCGAAGGGCTGCAGAAAGTTACCTTAAATTTGAAGGACTTCCCGAGGTCGTCTCTCTGCTGGAACAAGCGATCTCTATCGACGATGACCCGGCGGCGCGCAGCGCTCTGAGTCAAATCTGGCTCCGAGGAGGTTGGCCCGAAGAAGCACGAAAAATTCTAGGAAACCTCAGGCCAACAGCCGGGGCTCAGTTCATTTTCCAGATTATCGATCCCAACTCTTCTCAAGCAGTCGGGGTTGGGACAGAACTCTCACCCGATGATCTCCAACTCATCAGCGATGCTTTACCCTTTTATTCAGAAGTACAAAGGGGCTCTCGCCTCCTCCTCGAAATGGGATACCCCGATACTGCACTGCGATTGCTGATCCACAGTGGAGATTCACGTGAAATCGAAACTCTTCTTTCTGAACATCCTGAATCGATCGAGTCATTAGGCTCTATTCAGGAAGCCCTCGCTTACTGTCGCCTAGTGGGCCAACGCCTCGACCCTGGGTTTCAAAAGTCTTGGTTTCAAAGGTCACCCGCACTGGAAGAACTTTGGCGAGGATCTATGGGAATGTCGCCTCAATCGGTGACCTCACTTCCTGATTCAGAACTGCCCATCCCCTCTCTCCTTGGAGCATTCGCGTCTTTGGAAAAGGGGGACGAGAGAACCGCCCGAAAAATCGTCGCCATTCGACAGGCATCTCTGACTCCTCTTCAACGCCCCTCCTCCATCTCCGAAGAACTCTTCCAGCGCAAACCAGAGTGGTTTTCCAGAACACTTCCACCGGAGCAACGTGAAAAATTATTGAGCTTCGTCAAGGATCCAGAAGCCGCGAAATTCGCGCGTATGGCGGCACTTCACTCCGACCCAGGAAGTGCGCTAGAGGCCCGTCTCTGGTTTCATGCGGGTCGACTCTCGGAAGAAGTGAGAGAGAGCGATCGTGCACGTCGACTCTCTCCCGATGCCGCCGTTTCAGTTGAGATCCTCCCAGGAGTTCTCGCCACATGGCCTCTTTCTGCTGCCAACTCCCCCAGAGACATTCCAGCACAAACAACTCAACCGGGGCAAATCATCGGCCGCTGGAATCACCGATCACTCCGAGTTCCCGGCCCAGACCTCTCCCATGAAGAGTGGCATTTACAGACTTGGAGAGAGACGGGTACAAATGGAGAACCGATTCAGCAAACGCCTGGCTTTTCACTCGAGGTAGGAGACCTTCAGATAGAAGGAGATGAATCCTTATGGTCTCTCCAATTCGGAGAGACTTCTATCCAGCTCTCCCGGGTCGGTGACGATTCGAGACCATTACTGGACCCGGATTCGGGGCCACGCCTTGATCTCCTGCAACTTTGGGTCTCCTCACTCGACAAACTGGTCTCTCACGTACCCAACGATCGCTGGCCGACTTCTGTCATTCAATTTATGAAATCCGTGGCCCACAGAGAACGTTCCTCTGCGGCACTGGAATGGGCCTCTCTCATCGTCAAAGCGGATGCATTGACCGTCAATGTCTCGGGTCTGGAGGGGCAATTTTCGCGGATTCCTGTCACCCCCTCGATCCCCCTCGCTCCGGCAGACACTGTATTTGCAACCATTACTGAACCCGAACTCCCGCTGCCGATTCCAGATCACCTCGAGTTGTTGCACAACATTCCAACCTCCGGGGAGAACCCAGCGGCACAGGGTCCTCAGGATATCCTGTGGAACCCTCTTCCCTCCGGAGAACAAATCTTATCGACGACTGGTACGACTGACCGAATCGTGATCACCCGGTCGGGGTGGGTCGGTTATATCGAGGAGAATCAACCACAGGCACGCTGGTGGAGACCTCTTCTCGAAGCTCCCTTGCCCGGCCCATTAGGATTTGCCCCTCTCCCAAAGGAAGAAGTCGGCTCCAACCCGATTTTTGAGGAATCAGCATGGGCATCCTCGGCTTCCCCTCGTGTGGTCTCTTGCGAAAGTCCATATGGGGTTTCCAGTTTCCTTCTGATCTCAGATAAATTCTGGAAACTGGATCGATTGGGACCTCAAGTCATAGACCCTCCCAAAAATTATCTGGGGCATTGTGCAGCCGCCACATTAGCCGGCCCCATGAGCGAAACTCTGATATTGATCGAGAGCTCTGGTCTCTCTCTCGTCACTCCAAAAGGCCATATCCCTCTTCCACAATCGGGGGGATATTCTGTCCATCCTTATGAAGAGGGAGTCTTGGTCTTGGGGCAAGAGAAGGGTCAATCATGGCTCTCTTTTCTGCTTCATGACGAATGGCATCCCATAATTCTTCCACCACTTCCCGGAGAGCGAGATCGTCCCGATTTAAGGGCCACCTCGATCACGACTCATGGGGAAGAAATTTACCTCCTTGCTGATCGACTCTGGCGCATGCCTTCTTGGTGTCAGGAACGGGGTCAATTTCATGGAGCGATGAAAGCTCTCACGCCGGCCCCTGAACCCGGAGCATACCGAGCAGTTCGTTGGGTTCAGCCAGCCCCGCTAATTCAACGCAACAAAATCTATTTGCTACGTCCATGGGGAAACCTAGAAGTTTGGGGTTGGGACGCCAGCGGGAGCAGACCATGACAGGTTACGATGCGACCCTTCCCGACCATTTTCTTTTAAGACTTCGCTGGCGTGATGGTCGTGGAGGGACTCTTCCAGGAACAGGGGTTGCCCACCTTGCAGGTGGTACTGGCGAGTTCGATGGTCATCGCCCTTGGAACACCGGCGACGACTTGCATCAACTCGACTTGGGCGCATGGCTTCGATTCAAACAGCGCTGGATTCGCCAATATCGTCAAGATGCAGATGAGCCGGTCCACGTGATTCTTGACGGGGGCCCGACCATGACCTTTGGTGATCGAAAGAACTCATTGGAAAGTCTTCGGTCGATTTTAAGAGGTATTTCGAAATCGACTCGGGTCCCCCATAGAGAGTGGTTACTCGATGGTTCACAGCTTCATTCTTGTTCCGCTGAGAACCACCCCGGCGAAGCTCGTCGTGGCCCCCTGAAAACATCATTACCCCAGATTTCTGGATCATTTCCCACAGGCCGAATCGTGATTCTCAGTGATCGACTTGTGTTTGAAGAACTTGAAAATACACCTTCTCTTTCTCGAACATCCCATTTCCATTGGTGGTCACTTTGGAACCGAGAAGAAACTCATCCTGAATTTCAGGGCTCGTGCCGACTTCAAGCTCTCAACGGAGACCACTGGCAAGGGCAGATCGATGAAGAGACTCATCGCCAATACCAACGTGAACTCTCGACTCAGATCAAAAGACTTCATGATTGGCTCACACGAAGTAGAGGATGTCATCACCGTATTGAATCCGCTGATTCTGGTAACTTGTTACTCCATCAACTGACTCGTCATCAAGGTCCATTGGAAGTCATATCAGGATGAGTATTGAGTTGATTCAGCCTTACTGGCTCCTAAGCTTGCTCCCTTTTGCACTCTACTGGTGGTGGCTTCGTTACCGACAAAGATCCAAGGTGAGCCCCATCCCAGTGGCTCAAGTGGAGATATGGAAGCGTCTATCGACACCCACAGAGATCCGGACAAAACTGCTTCCATTGTGTATTGGTTTCTTTCTCATACTGCTTTCAGCAGGCCCCCGTGTTGTGCCGCTTCCGGAAAACGAGATCGGGTGGTCCCGAGACTTCAATGGATTTATCCATCTCGACGTGAAGACTCCCCCCCAAGGCCCACTTTCATTACTCGATACTGGCTCACCTGTGAATGCAACCTACGTATCATCGGCATCAGGTGCTGTGACAATTTCATTTCTAGAATTACCTCCGGAGACCCTTCTCAATTTAAAGGGTTCAAACAACTCTCTGGAACTCAAGGTTCCTCCTAGACCTGACCCTATTCGAGTCTTTCAACTCGGAGAGCAGCCTGGAGTGAATGAAGTTCTCACCGCATTGGAAGAACAGAACTGGATCACACGCGTCGATGCCGCCCAACGGTACACTGCGGAAGTAGAAATCGGTCCAGCGAGGTCTGTTCGAAATCGTCATGTCGGTTTTGTCTCGGATGGACCGGAAGTTTGGCTACCTTCCATGCGCGCTGCAAAATTAGATGATCCCCTGCTGAGGGGTCTTCAGCCTGAACAATGGACTATTTCTTCCAGTTACCAAACAGCGACAGGGACACCCATCCTCACGGGATCCAAGGGAGAGGCCCTGGTCACCCGTACTGCAGATGGGTTTCTATGGGGATTCTCTCCAACAGGTGGGGATCTATCTGAAAGATCTGATTGGCCGCTCTTGCTGACGAGGATGCTGATCGAACTTGGAGAGGCTTCTCGATCTCGCATCGATTCACAGACTTGGGCCGGGCTCCACCTCCCCTTCCTTTTCACAAGCATTCTCTTGGTTCTACTCCCGGTACTTCTCGGGTCAGGATCAAATTGGAGTGCCGCTGTGCTCTTCATCGCATTACTCGGCAGTCTCACTCAACATGAATACCGACTTCCGGAGAAAACTTCCCAGACATCCTCTTATGTCCTCTGGGCGAAGAGTCTTCCAGCCGGATCCGTAATTCAAATTCCTCGTCAAGAAGTCGCCCCGCCTCCAGAATTCTTCGAGGCGCTGAAGACCAGAGGAATGGGTTGGAAATTCTCGGGACAACAGACACCCCAGTGGAGCCTCTCGAAGAACTCATGCCGACCCGGAGAAGTGATTCACATCGTCCACCTCCAAGACTCTGATGTTTCCGGTTGGACACAAAAGAATCCACGCGGATCGATCTCGCCCCTCACCCTTCCACTCACACCTGAATTTTCAGGGCTTTGGACGATCATCGATTCGCAGGGCGTCGAGGCTCCTTTGCTGGTTCTTCCTTCCTTTCCGGTCTCTATCGCAGAGAAAACTTCTGATGGACTGAGCCAACTCTTTGAAGAACCCACTTTTAAATCGTCGACGATTTCGTTACCGACCCCGCCACTGGGAGGACTCTATGCTTGGCAAGGCCAAGAACTCTCCTCGGAAAGAATCGAAGAGATCGATAGATGGGTTCGATCAGGGGGGATCTTGTTCGCCAGTGTGGGATCACCCGGTTGCGAAGATGAAGAGACGAGAAATTCACTCAGTAACATTCTAGGTGTAAACCTGCCGGAACCTCCCCCAGAGGGAGATCTCGATATGGGTTTATTACTCATCGATCTCTCAGGAAGTCTATTGGGATCAGCAGCCACGACTTTGTTGGAATCTACTCTGATTCTTCTCGAGTCAGGAGATGGCAATACACGCTGGGGGCTCGCAGGATTCAGAGATGAGTTGAACTGGATTCTAGAGCCGGGAACCTCCATCACCTCCAACACGCTGGAGAAAATCCCAGAGTTGATTCGTTCTGGCGGCGGAACCCACCTCGGTAAGGCCATTCGAAAAGTTCTTCCGGTTCTCAAAAATCATTCCGGACAAAGAAGAGTTGTGCTTATCACCGATGGAAAAACAACACCCGATCGGTGGAGCGACTTAGGAAAAGATTTAGCACTTGCTGAAGTGGAACTCGAAGTTCTTCTTGTAGGAAAGAAAACCGATACTTCAGTTGTTTCGCAACTGACCCGTGCCTCTGGAGGTCGCTGGCAAAAGGCCGCTAACCCTAAAGAAGCACAAGAAATTTTGAAGACTCTATTAGAAGAGAATCCAGCAGGCTGGAAGAAAACAACCTCGCCACTGATCCAAGATTTAAGCTCCGTCTTCTTGTCGGGTTACACCGATCCTGTAGGAATCCCATACCAGAGCCTCACTCCAGACTCGACAGCTCGCATTGGCACCGCAGAACTCGTTTGGACAGATGCACAGAGAAGACCTCTACTCACCCTTCAACGTGTCGAACTGGGATTGGCGGTGACATGGTGGTCAGGCCTCGATCCTCTACGTTTGGGATCTTCAGGACCCCGTATCAAAGCACGCCTGAGGGAACTACTGGTGTCAGCACTGGAGAGAAATTCGACCTCACTGCGCCAAGGGGCCTTGACCCAGTCCGCTTCAGGAAAACGTGTCTTCATGCTGGAAAGACGACCCGGGGATGGCCTCGAAATGGAGCAAGGATTTGATTCTTCGACATTGAGCGACCAATCTCTTCTGCTCAGTGCCGAACCCGGCTCAACAATGTTCAAGGGTGAAATTCCAGATCATATTTTGGACCCCGTGATCTATCAGCAATCTCCTATAGATTCTGAAAGATCATTTGTCGTGAGTGAATCTTCTTTGGAAAATCTCGCACTCATGAAATGGGTAGATCTACCTCCAAAGGGAAAGCAAGCCATGGGGTTTCAGCCCCACAGTTTCCTGCTTTTCCTTGCGGCGATCATACTGATTAGCAGCCCAGTCCGTCAGCGGTCGGGTCTGGGCCGGGAGCAGCGGTAGGTTCAGGGATAGTGACGGAGCCCTCGAATAAATATTGCAACAAGAAGATGGCATCCGAAATATCGACGCCGCCATCATCATTTGAATCTGCAGCGTCAGGACATGGCAATGCAGACGTCGATCCGAATAGGAAATCCAGAGTCAGAATAGGATCACTAATATCCACAGTGCCATCCTGATTGGGATCACCTCTCAGGAAATCATTTGTGGAAGGAGGAGACGGAAGGGTTGCAGATCCCTCATTTCCTGGGCTTCCAAGGTCACCCGTTCCGAAAACTTGCTGAGCGGCCACCCAAACCGTTGGATCACCAGGATTCACTGCCAGTAAATCACTGATTTCACAACTGAGTCCTGCAGCATAAGGAAATGTTCCAGACGTGTAGTTGACTCGAGTGTGTTCCACTCCTTGAGGGTCCAACAGAACAACTTCATCCGCACTATTTGCAAGTATCAGAGAGCTGTAGACGTAATCAGGAATGATGCCCCCATTGACGGTAGAGTCACCGGACCGCGCCAACACCAAAAACTGAAGGGGAGCGATGACTAACCCTCCTGGAGAGCTGATCACATGAAGGTCAGTATCGTTGTCTTTTACCGTCCACCCTGCGAGATCTACAGAGGCCGTTCCGCGGTTGAAAATCTCAAACCACTCTCCAGTGGCATCGCTAGAAGCTTGTGGGTTTGGCATCAGTTCCGATATGACCAGATTGATCGATCCTGGATCGGGCGGAGGTCCACCACAACCAGTCCCCACTGTCGGAGTCGCAGAAGCCGTCGATCCTGCAGCACTCTGATTTCCAGAGAAATCAGTCGCTGTGACCTGATAGTGATAAGTCGTTCCACCATCGACAACGGTATCCGTAAACGCACTGAGAGACGAGGTCGCTAATGCTCCAAAGGGCCCTGCAGGAGAGAGCGATCGATAGATCGTGTAACTCGAAAAGTCAGGTTCAGTATTATCTGACCAATCAAGCACTGATTGACAATCCCCTGAAACCGCAACAAGACCTACTGGTATAGCGGGGGGAATAGTATCGGTCACGGGGCAAGACCAAATTTGACACACAAACTCAGGGTGATCGATGAAAGGATTTCGGTTTCCCTGAAATCCAAAAATGACATCATTCCGGTTTTGCTCTTGAAGGCTTACAGGATCTTCTACATGCCACTCGAGTAAAACACTCAGTATTCCCATATGCGCAACGGTTTGATTTTGATTGGTATTTGAAACGATCAAATTGCGATTTTCTGTGACCCTCAAATCAGGTTCAGTGCAACCCGTCAAAGAGTGGGTTCCGCCCTCATATCTCGTATCCATGTACAAAATATTTCTCGCAACATCTCCCCTACGGTCTTCCCAAGACTCCCATGAACCTGTGCTTCCAAATCCACTGGAGAGATTATTGAAAGCGGTACCGGAAGCAGGGAAGGATTCACAATTCGCTGAGACACACCAATCGTACGGTCTGTTACCCCTCGCAGAATTATAGGAAGGGCTCGCCGCTCTCAGTTGATGCAAATCTGAGTATGGGTAATTGCAACCATTGTCATTGGTGTAACCAAAGGAGGATGGCCAAGTGTGTTCACGGTTCCAGCCGTCAGCCGTATTCTGTTGAGACCAGGGCACCGAAGTATTTCGATAAACCGTGATGACATTTGCAGGATTTGAAGGGTCTTCCTCTGCGATACCAAGAACGTCCCATGTATCTGTAGCACTACTGGTGTAAGGAATTCTCTGATGGTCATCGATAATTTGATGGAGAGCCACTCGAAGAGATTCACCATTCAGTCCACTAGCGGACGAATAGTATCCGGGTGGAGGATCAGCCTGAGCTTGCAAACCCCAACAAACGGGGGCCAACAATAAGAGAAGTAAAACACCTGAATTCTTCAACAGCATGTGTCAGAATCCTCTCTCGGGCATGAATGGCAAAATTAAAAGATATTGAAGCAAGATTGTACAACTGCCCATTCCGGCAGAGGTCTGATCACTCCACTACTCCATTTTTACACATTTTTCCAAACCTATCGACCGTATGAGGGCCATTCAGGTCTCCCATACATGACTTTATTGCCGATTGTATATTTTACAACCTATACAACCAGATCTCTCTGTGTAACAATATTGGCACTGACTCCATGTTCCAGAGTCATAAATTCTACCTGTAGGTTTGTAATATCAACGCGATTAGGAGAATTCAGCGAGATGCGGCAACAAGAGTATTATTCGACAAAAATCTGGTTCTATGTGTTCACAATCCTAGCCGTTCTTTACACAGCGGATTTGTCAACATTACACGCTCAAACGTGGGTAATTACCGGAACTGTGACTGACGCTGCAGGAGGCCCAATCCCTGCGGTGGACATCGATCTCGTTGATCCTCTCAATCCCGCGCTCGCCATCTCGCTGACAGGAGACTCCACGGATCTGAATGGGGTCTTTTCTGCAACAGTCCTCAGCAACATTGCCACTGGGGAATACATCCTTCAATTTGAACCCACCTCTGCTCACTTGAGTCAAGAAATGACCATTTCGCTGAATGGCAATTTGGATATTGGAACTGTGGCATTGGCCAATGGCTGGCTACTCAGTGGGCAAGTCGTCAACTCTGATGGCTTGGCAATGTCGGGAATCGATATTGATATCAGAAGCGACCAATCCGGCTGGCTCGATCTCATCGGAGATGTGACAAATCCTCAGGGATTTTTCTCAGTCGCAATCCCGGCAATCATCGATGAATACAGGATCACATTCAGTGATACAGCATTGAATCCAACTGTATTTCCAAACGAAATAGACCTTGGATTGCTCTTCGGTAATACCGACACCGGAGTCGTCACTATGGATTTAGCACACACACTTACGGGCTTGGTTGTCGATGAAAACGGTGTTGCTCTACCGGGTATCGATATGAACGTATATGACCTATCTGGGGCAGGCATAGATTTGTTCAATGATGACACCAACGCTTCTGGCGTGTTTAACGTTTTAGTACCGCAAGGTACTTGGGAGATTCGCCATCGCTTGGTATCCCCGATTGCTGGTGAAGAACGAGTCACACACGTAGTTAATGATTTGATCGTAAACTCGAATATCGACATGGGCACAGTGGTCGTTCCATTGGGGTATCACCTGTTAGGGACAGTCGTCTCTTCCGCAGGTACTCCAATCCTGGGAGCGATGTTCGATGCCGAATACACGACAACAACAACTCCAATCTACCTCAGCTCAGATATTACAAATGCAGCAGGTGAGTTCGATCTTCTGCTGCCAGCAGGGCTAGTGACTCTTGAGGTGGATCCCCCACTCTCTGGCCCAACACGCATTTCAAAACGAGTGAGTATTGATCTACCGTCCTCGAGTCCAATCAACCTTGGAACCATCCTTCTTGAGGACGGGATTAATATCACAGGCTCGTTCACAGACTCCTTAGGTACTTCTATCCCTTTGGTAGACGTTGAATTCTACAGGACTGTTAATGGGCAACTCTACGATACGCTTCATGAAAATGGCAATGCAGCTGGAGATTTCAGTGCTGTAGTCTACGCAGATGACTACAACCTTACACTGACTCCACCAGCAGGATCGAACCTTGCGCCCAAGTACATCTACAACCAGTCTTGCTACGCACCAACAACTCTTGGAACCATAGTCCTCGAAGCAGCAGTGAATGTGAGTGGAATCGTATGGAGTGCCACTTCACCTCTTCCAAACACTTTGATAGAAGCCACTAATGTATCAAGTGGCGTCATTCCTCCGTGGGGTTCAACTCTTTCAAATCCGGACGGTACCTATCAACTCAACTTAGGGAGTGGCGTTTGGACCCTCACTGCCTCAGCACCTGCTGGCACTGGTTTACAGAGTAAAGTGATTCCGAATGTTTCGATCGACTCTGATCTTTCTCAAGATTTCCAGTTTCCCAGTCTCGCCGCTTCGATATTCAATCTGGAGTGCGTCCATAATAATCAAGACGTTAGTCTCACATGGGAAAACGGAATGACCTACGACTGGATTCAAGTCATACGGGATGGAATTCCGATTGCTACCTTGGCAGGAACGGAGACCTCATTCATTGATACTCCTGCCGGATCTGGAAGTGTCGAATATTCATTAAGAGGCGTTGCTTTTGGAATCTTCTCCGAAATGACCGACTGCATCGTAGACCTACCTATTTTATTCATTCGGTGCGATGCTGACATGAACTCTGTACTCACGATCTCAGATGCTATCAACGTATTGGGTTACCTCTTCAGTTCAACAACCCCCGTTTGCTTAGATGCTCTTGATTGCAATGATTCAGGATCCATCAACATCGCTGACCCCGTATTGTTACTCGACCTGCTCTTTGGAAATGGCCCCTTGCCTCCCCTGCCCTATCCAACCCCCGGAGATGATCCGACCCTGGACTCCTTGAACTGTATTTGATTCAGTCCTTCTCCATTATTTATTGCAGGTTCTTTAACCACAAAATAGAAGCCCATTTTCCAGAACAAAAAAAACCTGCGAAAGAACTCAGTCTTTCGCAGGATCAAATTGCATCAAACTACTCTAGTTAGATTAAGGGCAAGTGGACTGACTCGAGCAGGTCAATCCATCGGAAGTGGGATCGGAACCACAATCCGGATATGGTGCAGTCGGAGTGAGAGTTCCCTGGAAAATCTGGGTCAGCTTCCCAATCGCATCTGCGATACCTACCGTACCGTCGTCATCGAGATCGAGGGCAGACTCGCAGGACGCGACTCCAGTGAAGAACATGAACTCTAGAATCTGGATCGCATCCGAAATATCGGATCTACCATCTCCATTCGCATCTCCTCTAACAAACTCAGGCGCAGCCAACACTTCTATAAACCCTGTCTGCGTCGATGTATCGCTACCACCTGGACCGACTACCGAGAGGCTAACGGAATATATCCCTGGTGCCACGTAGGTATGCTCGGGGTTTTGAATCGTCGAAGTATTACTATCACCGAAGGTCCAACTACGAGAATTGATGTTGCCGGTGCTCAAGTCAGAAAACTGAACGATCAATGGTGCTATCCCCGAAACAACATTCGCACTAAATCCCGCGACCGGAGCAGGTTCCGTCACTGTAATATTCAACAATGCTGAATCAGATCCGCCCGGGCCCGTGACGGTCAAAGATACTGAATAAACCGAAGGTGCGTTGAACACGTGCTGGGGATTCTGCTGATTCGAAGTGATCCCATCTCCAAAGTCCCATTCCCAGGACGAGACAAGACCTGTACTTCCATCCGTGAACTGAACCTGCAACGGAGAGGTTCCTGACGTCACATCCGCACTGAAGCTGCATACTGGCGCTGAAGGGACCGTGACGTCGACAAGACATGAGGTGGATCCACCCTGAACCCCAGCTGTTATCGTGGTCAGGGAATAACTCTGAACGCCTCCTGGCGCAGTGGAATCCGTGAACGACACCTCTGATCCGGGTAATGTGGAAAGCAAAGTGCCATTTCTTCTGACCTCTATTGAGGTCAAATTAGCTGGAGCACTCCAGTTCAGTTGAGCAGAGAAATCAGCCGGGCTTGAACAAACTAAGTTTATTACGGGTCCCGGTGGAACACTGATGGAACAATCCGTTGCTGCACCAGAGAGAGTTCCTGCTATGGGAGTTATCGAGTACAACACTTGCCCTGATGGAGGGCTATTCTCTTGATAGAAGCTGGCATCCCCAGCAAGCGTTCCGATTAAAGAACCATTGCGTTCAACAAGGATCGAGGTCAATCCAGCTTCGGGACTCCAAATCAAAGTAGCAGTACTCCCTGAAAATTGGCAATCCAGATTCGAGACACTTTGAGGATTACGAATCACTCCACAACTCACAGAGGTACTTTCGACACCACCCGCTATAGCACGAATCGAATAACTGAAACTGCCCGGGCCAGGGTTCTCACCGTAAGTAGTGGAAACTCCAGAGAGGGTTGCGACATCCAATCCATCTCTTGAAACAATCAAAGAAGAATAGCTTTGAGGGTTTGACCATGAAAGATCGACATTGGCTCCGGAAGTGGAACAAACCAGATTTGAAGGTGCTAATGGAACTACCGTTCCATTGCATACAACTTCTGAAGAACTGACTGATTGTAAAACACCGAGAATGGACCACTGGTGACTACCCGAACCAGGTTGATCCTGGAAAGTGGTGGCTGCTCCCGCCAGTGTCGCGATCAGTAGCCCATTCCTGCGAACTTGGACGTTGTCGTAGGTATCTCCGTTGGTCCAGGAAATCGCGGCGGTGACTCCTGTGACCTGACACGACAGTCCTTGCACCGGATTTGGAGGAATAAAGACTCCGCAACTGGAGGCATTACTATCCACTCCATTCAAGAGTCCACGGACGAAATATCCGTGTGTACCACTGCCGGGATCAATATCGGTAAAAGAAGTCGGAGCCCCGACGAGGTTAGCGATCACGTTGGAGTTTCTAAGTACCTCCATCGAATCGTAAGCAACTGGGTTTGACCATGACAACTGAACGTTCGAGCCCAATGGGGTACAACTCATATTAGCAGGGCCATCCGGTGCAATACCAATCGAACAAGCAGCCGGAATTGAAACTTCTGTACCGATGATCGAACTCACCTCAAAGGTATGTGATCCGATCCCCAAACCATTGATCGTGGTCGTAGTCGCAGAAGCGGGAAGCACTAATGGTGTTCCTCCGTCAGTGACCACCTCTATCGAATCCCAGTTTCCTGCGTTCGTCCAGGACAGCGTCACCGAAGATCCACTGGGCAAACATGCCAGATCAGTAGGAGCAATAAGAGTGCCCCCCATACAAGCCAGAAGTGCTTCGACCAATTGTAATCGAGTTCCGGTGCCATCGACGAGCCCACCGTTTTCGTAAGAAACACCGAGAGTCAATTGTCCGCCGTTTTCTCTATAGATAGCGACATCATATGCGGGAGTTTCGTTCGACTGAACAACAGCAGAGCCGACATTCGCGGAGATACGATCGACCCAACTATTTTCACCCGTATAAGTCAATGAGAGACCCGATAGATCACAGCCTGTGGTTGCAAAGCCTGTCACCGTTGCCAAATCATCGACACTGGCTCCATCGGATGTTGCGGTGATTCCAAACTGTGCATGAATGGGTCTCTGAGGATCAAAGAACCAAGTATCTCCACCCTCCATATAAATGGCTTTTCCACCGACGCCATTGGTGAGGAAGGTCACAAGGGACGCAGATTCTGCCTCTGATATCTGGTGGTTGTTTGGGTACATTCCCAACATCACCCAGATCCTGTCGAAAACATCCAAGTCTTGAAAGGCTGATAGATTGCTGGTGAGTATGGCTTCTCTGCCTGTCTGGACGAGGTCATTCCCAAAGTTCAGGCCAGAATTCACGGTGCCTGTTCCGGGTGACCAGATCAGATCTTTTGCATTTCCAATTAGGAACAACGAGCAGTTCACACTCAAACTCGGAGTTCCTCCAACGAAGCCTTGAATTTCCCAAGTGTGCTGCCCCGCTGGGGTATTCGCATCGAGGAATCCCGTGGCATTCCCTCCCAGTGTGGAAAGAAGTACACCATCTCTTCTCACGACGACCTGATCATAGGTCTCTCCGGGTGTCCAACTGATTTGTACTCCAGCACCTGTCTCAGAGCATGCCAGATTCGTCGGAGAAGCAGGTCCCCCCATCAGTGCAAGCATGTTGGCAAGATTCAGGCGTCCATGTCCAAAATTATCATCGAATCCAGGTCCGTCCTGTCCAGTAGGTCCGACTTGGTCGTCTGCTGCGATTTGCAATATATCTACGGCCGTGGCAGCGGAAAGAGTCGGATCATGAGACAAAATAACTGCAAGCGCTCCAGCAACTACGGGAGTCGCTGAAGAGGTTCCATTGAACGAGGAGGTATAATCACCATTGACCATTCCTGAAGGCCCTGTGATGTCTGTGGTCACCATCAATACCCCAGGAGCAACAACCGACTGTTGAGGCCCTGTGTTGGAACCCCAAAAGTTTTCTCCATCACATGAGGATATCGACTTGATCTCATCGCAAGGACTCGAAGCTCCCACAGCCACTGTTTGAGAGTACGCCGCAGGGAAACTGACACCGGCACTCTCATTGCCACTCGCAAACACCAGCAGGCAACCGAGACCATTTCGCCCCACGCTCAGCGCGTAATCCATAGTGTTGGATTCTGCGGTACTAGGAGCACCACCACCCCACGAATTTGACAGGATATCTGCGCCGTTATCCGTGGACCATGTCAGTGAATCTATGATCCAATCATTTTGTGTCCAATGATTTCCGAATCCCAATCTCACGGGTTGTATCTGAGCATTCCATGCCACTCCCGAGATTCCGATCCCGTTGTTACCACGGGCTGCGGCAAGTCCTGCACAGCCTGTACCATGCGAATCATTCACGTCACAATTACCCGGAATACCCCCGGGACTGGCCTGAATCGTGACAGAGTCGTGGCCGGCAACAATGTTTGGAGCAAGGTCTTCATGATTGACATCAACACCCTCATCGATAATTGCAATGACGACATTAGCGCCACCCGTTGCAATTCCCCATGCGGATTCCGCTTCGATGTCGACTCCCAAAGTTCCTTGTTGCCCGGTGTTGTTCAAATGCCATTGGGAGGAATACCCAGGATCATTTGGAGCCGCCATCCCCTTGAGATGCATGATGAAATTGGGACTGACAGAAGCCACACCCTCAATAGAAGAGATTTCTTCTAAGGCAGATTCAAAATCTATGGGTGCATGATTTGTTTCGACAAGGAAGAGAGGTTTCGTTGAGGAAAATTCACGGATCAATCGAAGGCCCGAATTATCTACAAACCTTTGGTATACGCTTGATTCATAACTGGTCAGACTGACGAGAAATTGCTGAGTTGGAATGTGGAGCTTACCTCTGTAATCCAGGCAGGGAGAAACCCAACCTGACTCCAACTTACTGAGGGATTGAAACAAATCCCCGTTCAGGTCTTTAATGAACACCAAACCAGGATATGGCGTCTCTTCGATCAATTCTTCGGCAAGAACGATTCCCTGAGATTCTAGTAATCGATTCAATTTCACCGGCGCGTCATCTTCACTCGAAGGAGGAATATAGAGCGCAAACTGTCCCGGATTGACTGTCAATTTTACGCGCTGATCTCCCCAGTAATATGACATGGTACTGGGAGTCCCCGACGATTCGAAAGGGATTTGAGCCCACACACCCGAAGAGATAAATACACTCAATATTATTGCTGCGTAGTATTTCAACCCTGTGGCTGTCATCTCAACTCCCAAATTTTTGGATTTATCATTCATACCCTATTAATAAAAAGGTCGATGGCATGAGCCATATTGCTCGCGCCCTCAATAATAAAAGTCATGGCTACCCCCAATATACTTGCTGGGAAAGAGCGAATGAAACACTCATTACCAAGCGGGAAGCATCGACACTTCTAATCCTACGCATCTTCGCAGAAGTATAAACATTACAACACAAAGGAATCCCGACGAGGAACTGTCAATCCTGTCATACCAGTCAAGGTTGGAGTTAATTTCCGATAGTGCTGTCCCATATGTGAAAGTATTCTGCTACAAGGGTATCAGGGGAAAGAGGATAAAACCGATTCTGTAACCCCCCAGTAGTCTCTCAGGATCTTTTGAGCATCGTTTACAATGACCTGGAGCTCGGAAAATCGCAGTGCACAACCTACAGGCAAAACCTGTTGAAAGGCCGACGATGATTCAGAAACATCGCTGTATCTCGAAGTCTCCAGCGTTTTCGATACCTTCTCTTACCATGTGGATCTTCCTCTTCATTTGTCTTGGAATTGTTTCTGGTTGCGGAGGTGGCGGAGGAACAGCAGGAAGCCCTGCTCCTGTCATCGTGTTCTCAAAGAACAGACCCGATCCTCCAAATGACTTCATCTCTCCAATTCTGAATGACCGGTTCACAGCAGATCCTGCGGCAGTGTCCTCAGATTTTGATTATTTTGAAGTCGACAGTCCTTGCATGGTGGATGATCCCGGCAGAATTATTAATGACCCTGCCACGCCAGGTCTGTGCACCAGTTGCGATCGATACATGCTCTTTTATGAAGCCACCGATGGCGCCACCTTTGAAAACAGCATCGGCTTGGTCACTTCCGATGAATACAACTTTGATCCCATCCTCGGATCGAGGACCCAGGTTCTGACAGCCGCTGAACTTCCGCAGTTAGAATTTGGGGGTTTTCTTGAGACCGCTTTTAATGTGACAGACCCATCCGTCATCCTAGACAAATCTGTTCCAGCAGGAGTTTCGGGAAGATACCTGATGTGGTTTGAAGGCACATATGGAATAGCGGGCCAATTGAGTGCGACACTCACGTGTCAGTCTGCAGATGGAATCACCTGGACCACACCCGCTCTTTGCATAGGACTAGAGGTCGGACCATCATTCGGCGATGTCTTTCGGATTTCAGATCCAGAAGTCATTCAAGTCAGTGTTGGAACAGAACCTCTTGAATATCGAATGGTCTTCGAAGCGGTAAGAACCGACGGAAGTGCAGTCATCGGGATGGCCACTTCTTCGAATGGTTTGGCTTGGACAGTGACCGATGGAGCTCTCACCGGTGTGGACGCGGGTCCGATCTTCAGTGGTGGCCCCGGAGCCTTCGATGACTTCGCAGTGCGTTCCCCAACTTTTGAAATAGAGAGAGACAGCCTCGACAATATTGTTGAGTGGCACCTCTTTTACGAGGGGCAACAACTATCCTCCGATAATGACTCCTTTATCGGATACTCGAACAGTATCGATGGCTTCAGTTGGAGTGGATATGCCGTCCCCGTCATCTCCCCCTCTAGTGACAACTTTATCCCTGTGACGTTTGACTCGGATGACGTGAAGCACCCGCACATCGCTCTCAGGGACCCTGATCCCCTCACAGACTTCGAACCTGACCTCAATAGGTTGCTCCTTTACTACAGTGGCGATCCCCAAATTTCAGACGGCTCAGGCAGTCTTGAAGAGGTCAACAGGATTGGTCTTGCGGTTTCGGAATGACCTCGCAAGACGGGTTCGCTTAGATGTTGTAAACTATTGGGAGAATGAGACTTTCACTCTTGTGAGGGAGAGCGAGTTGATCCTAATAGGTCCGTCCCTAAGACCGGTACGCAGATTATGCGGAAAGTGGGTCCTTCACCGATCAGGTGCAGGGCTGACCTTCGCAATCGCTATCTTTGTAGCCATTTTTTCAGGCTGTACGCCGGCTTCGGAATCTTCTCCTACCACCAACACATCTCCCTCTTCACTTGAAACTGATGCTCCCGAATCCTCAGCACAAGGAACCCGCATCATTCGACCTTCTTCAGAGCCAAAGATACGTGGCTCTGCTGAGGCTCGACTCAAGGATGAATCCCAACCCCTATTCATGGGGATTCAACAATTACTTCCTGGGGATGGTGAAATCATCATCCAATGGGAGTCTGGTGTTGACGACCACACGTCTTCTGAAAACCTTCGATACCAAGTCTTCACTTCAACCAAATCTGGGAAACAGGACTTCAGCGCCCAACCACAATTCGTCACCGAACCCGGCGTAAACTTTTGCAGGGTCACCGACTTGAATAATGGACAAGTAATTCATGCAGTCGTGCGCTGCGTGGATGAATTAGGAAAAGTTGACACTAACGAAAATGAATGGGCCGCTGTCCCGAACCCTGTGCGATATGTTAATGATTCGGTCTCTGATTCGGGAACGGGATTACAGCCCCCTTCAGCATTCAAGACTATCGACGAAGCAATAGGCGCTGCTATCGGTATGCCGGGTGTAAATATTTATGTTTGTGAAGGTAGCTATGCTGAGCGATTTCTGTTGTTTGACGGCATGAGTATATTTGGTGGATTCTCAGACGATTTCACCACACTTCCTGACCCTAAAAAACATAAGACCCGGCTTCTGGGTGAACCTCATAAAGACACGATCATTCTTCCCCCAGGAGAGTCACTCGTCGCGATTGATGGCTTTTCATTTGAAGGATCGGGAACTGCACGCAGAGCCATCATGGCAGACGACTGCGTTATTCGAATTTCCAATTGCGAAATTCGGAACTTTGCCGACAAAGGGATTCAAATTGAAACGGATGACGACGACGGAGGCGAAGCAAGCGGCTCTATATTGAGTTGTAGGGTTTCTGAAAACCGGGGTGATGGGCTGCGAATAGAGGGCTTTGTTGATCTCTCCATTCGAGAAAGCCTTTTTCTCAACAATGCTCAAAGCGGAATCTCTGCTCCCTCGCTCTCGACTCGAAGCGGTGGAAAAACTCGACTGGACCTACAGCGAAACCAAATCTCTGGGAATGGAGATATCGGTCTCAATATTCGAATAACAGGTCAGAAAAAGGTCGATAGTAACGACCCTCCGCGTGTTCGCATTGGACTTCGAGGCATCGACTGCCACGCGAATGGAGACCACGGCATCAGTCTAGACATTCGCTATACCGATGAAAATCTCATCGATATGCGCACACGGATTGAATCTTCATCCATCAGGGACAATTTAAGATCCGGAGTTCATCTCGACGTGGATGCTTTAGGTGACTACTCGATTCAGGGGTGCGAGATTCTAAGCAACCGTGGAGAAGCCGGGGTTTTCATAACCGGAGATTCTGCTCGACCTCTGGTGAGAGTCATCGACTCGAAACTATTTCTTCAAAGCGGAAATGGGATTCGTCTCGATGGAATAGGAATGTTAGAGGTTCAACGTTGCTCATTCGGAGGGAATAAAGCCCCTGCTGTGAGCCTCAAGGACAACTCCCCCTCCAAAGGACTCCTTACCGACTGCACCATCTTGACGGGACCCGTTTCGGAAAACCTCACTATCCATGATTCGGGTCTCACTGATCCTACGGATTTGGGCCCCGTGGCCATCAAGATTTCGTCGACCGAGAAGGTATCCAATACAGAGAGACGGATCACTTCCGAAGACGGTAGCTCTCAACAATTCCCTAAAGCGGGCTACCTCTTGAACCCCACTCAAAATTCAACAACTCTTTCCTTTGTCACAGAATCAACCTCTCCGCTAAAACTACTTCTCAGTGGAGAAGGCGAACTCAAAGTAGGAAACACCTATTACCTATCAGAATCGGAAAGTCTCTTTCCTTCTCTGGAAGCTCTCCCTGCATGGTTTGATATCGGACGTTTACCGAATTCAGACTTCCTATCTCACCAGATAAACTCACATTCGCATCAAGAGTTGTTCAGAGCTGATCAAATTATCGGACTGACTCCTCCTCTCGGTGAGTTGACACCCTCAAGCTCACAGAGCTGGTCCTTTGTACTCTCAGGAAGCGAAGCAAAGCCGCAAGTTCTCGCCCAATTGAATGGAGTTCCAGTTGAAGTGAGCCTGCAAGTTGTCGACGAACTTCTGAACGTAACCATGAATGATTCAGATTCCCTATCAGGCTTCCTTGAAATCATCATTACAATTCCTGAACATCAAAACTTTCCTGAACGTCAATTCCGTTACACCTGGAATCTGACGGTGAAGGAATGATTCTATGTTGATTCGCGACCGCCTCAGGCTTCTCTTCATCGCACTACTCAGCGTGTTCTTCGGAGCAGGTGCTCTCGCACTCATCGTTATTCATGACCTCGATAATGCGATTCAAGAAGGCTCCAGTGGACGAAGCCGATTAATAGAAGTGGGTAAAGTCAGAGACTTGCTACTTGAGGCGAGTTCAGAGATAGAAGATTTGCAATCATGGGGAAACAAGGAGCGAAAAGTCTTCCTAGATAGGCTCCAAGAGTGCCGTTCCATCCTCTCGAGGATGCAAGATGAGAACCCAGAAGAAGATCAGCTTTTCCAAGCGGCGATGAAACGACTCTCTCGTCCAGTCACAGACTTTTCCAGAGCAGTCACTCGAGCATTGAGATACCTGGATGAAGAAGGTGCTCAATCTAAAAACCTGGATCTACCGAAGCGTTGGCTCAAAACTCGATTAATCCCCGATATCACAGAGGCGATGCAAACTCTGGAGCAACTTCTCCAAGGTAGAAGCAATGAACTTGAGATTGCTTCTCAACTGAACTCTTCCCGAGTGAAGTTGATTTTCCAAACGACCAGTATTTCACTAATTCTCTTTGGTTTCGTCTTTTATGTCCTGATAGGACGCTGGATCGTTAACCCACTGGAACTTCTATCCAAAGCGACTCGCGAGATCTCAAATGGAAGATATGGCGAGATCATCCCGATTTCCTCACAAGGAGAATTGGGACAATTGGCAAGAGACGTAGAATCGATGTCCAAAGAGATTGCAACCTCTCAGGAAAAGTTGGTCGATAAAGAACGACTAGCCGCTGTTGGAGAAATGACTGCAACCATTGCCCATAATCTCAGAAATCCACTCGGGAGTATCCGTGCTCTCGCTCAAAACAAAATGCGGTCAGACCCAGAACCCGATGCTTCGGGTTCACTCAAACAAATCTTACAAACTGTCGACAGGGCTGATCGCTGGCTCAAAGACCTCTTAAAAGGTCTCAAGCCTATCAGGCTTACGGTAGAGACGGTAAACCTTACAGATCGCCTGCCGCAGGTTTGCGAAGCAGTCTTAGGTTATGCGGAAAAAAGACAAGTCAAAGTCACTTGGCAGCTCGACCAAAATCTACCGGTAGTTCAGATGGACGGTCGAAAGGTTGAACAGTCGATCCTTGTTCTCCTCAACAATGCCATCGAATCCTGTGACCCCGGAGGTGCGGTATCTCTCAGTGGCCAGTACGATAGAGATCGGATTCACATAACAGTTGTCGATAATGGCCATGGCATGACTCAGGAAACACTTGCGAATCTGTTCAAGCCATACTTCACAACTAAGAAATCTGGACTAGGATTAGGCCTGTCACTGACTCAACGTATCATGGCTAGCCATGGGGGTCAGATAAATGTTGAATCTGAAGCAGGTGTCGGAAGCAGTTTTGCTCTCGTGATCCCCATCAATTCAAAAATGTTCCCAAAGGAAGAATAGGTAAGTTCAATGGCACAGATACTTATCCTTGACGATGAGATTCCATTGCTTCAATCACTCTCCCTTGAGTTGGGAAGAGGTGGTCACCGTTGCCTACCTGCAGAGACCGGAGCAGAAGCTCTAAGAATCATCAAGAATGAGTCGATAGATATGGCGATTCTTGATGTTCAACTCCCAGACATTGATGGTCTAGAAGTACTTCGTAGCCTCAGAGCCGAACTTCCGGAAGTCCCTGTCCTCATGGTCACAGCCTTTGCGTCAGTGGACAGCGCTGTCGAGGCCATGAAAGAAGGCGCTCTCGATTATCTTGAAAAGCCCTTGGACCTAGAAGAACTGAATCTCGTAGTGGAGCGTGAACTTGAAAACGCCGAGATGAGAAGACTGGTAGATGCCCACGAAAGGGTGTCTGCACTCACTGAACGTAAAACGATTGTTGGCGAGTGTGAACCTATTAAGAGAGTTCTCGAAGTCGTAGAACAATTGTCCAAGATTCCCATCGATAATGCTGCTGAGCTTCCCACCATATTACTCGGCGGTGAGACCGGTGTCGGTAAAGATCTATTGGCACGATACATTCATGAAAAAGGAAGTCTTTCCCGGTTCCCATTTCTCCAAGTCAATTGTAGTGGTCTACCCAAAGATCTCATCGAGAGCGAACTGTTTGGTCACGAGAAAGGCTCATTTACAGGCGCTTCTCAACAGAAACAGGGCTTGTTTGAGGTTGCCGCTGGCGGAACGATTTTCCTCGACGAAATCGGCGACATGCCTCTTGAAATGCAAACTAAGCTGCTCAATGTTTTGGAGACAAAAAAGGTACGACGGGTCGGTGGAACTCGTGAATATTCTGCAGACGTACGCATCATTGCCGCCACGAATCAGAATCTGGAACAAGCGTCAAGAGACGGCACTTTCAGGTCTGATCTCTACTATCGTCTCAAAGTGGTCTCAATTACTCTCCCGGCTCTCAGAGAGAGGGGTCGAGACCTCGACTTGTTGATTGATCACTTCGTTGCCATTCATGGAAAAAAATATAGGAAAGAGTCGCTGAGCATCCCCGATGAGGTCCGGACCGAACTGCGCCAATATGGATGGCCTGGAAATGTCCGAGAATTAGCCCATACCGTTGAAAGAATGGTCCTGATTTCGAATCAGGAGACTTTGGCCTCGCCCTCACTGGATCTTCAAGATGCAGCGGGAGGATCTGCCGCTCCTCCGCCCATGACTCCCGACAGAATCTCATTCGACTTTGAAAATGGGAGCTGCACATTGGCAGAAGTCGAAACCCGACTTTTAGAGCAAGCTCTCGATTTCACTGGAGGAAACGTATCTGAAGTGGCCCGATTACTCGGGTTAACCCGAGGAGCGCTCCGCCACAGACTCGATAAAAGGGGACTCTAGCCGCTCCCCAGAGGCTATATTCCGCCGATCCTGGCCATATTTCGCCAGACGCTGATGGCCACTATTCTATGCGGTCGTATCTAGCCATTCCTTGACGGATTCTCTCTCGGCAAATGAGCACCGAGATCTATGTAAATCAATATAAAATAACGACTTAAGTCAAACGGGCGCCCCCTAAATATTATTCCTGCAAGTTTCCGATATATGGCCCCGCATTTGCAATTGTTAATACCTATCGAACCGACTGTAAGTGAGAAGGAAGAATACACGAAATGTCTTTAGTGCCAGAATCACCACCACCCATGACGGAAAGGCCCCTGAAAAGGCTCGCCTTATACAGTCACGATGGTTTTGGTTTAGGACACTTCAGACGCTGTTTACTCCTGGCCCAAAATGTCCAGGAACACCTACAAGACATTCAGATCATGCTGATCACCGGTTCCCCAAAAGCCGCTTTCTTCTCCTTGCCCAAAAATACAGAATTGGTCCTGATTGAGCCCGTTACCAAGGATGGAAACGGCAAATACATTTCCAGAAATCCACAACTCGATCACATCACCGCATTCAAACGTCGACGTGACAAGTTGCGCACCAAGCTATTGGAATTCAATCCCGATCTTTTTGTCGTGGACCATGTCCCCACCGGGCTCAACGGGGAACTCATTCCTCTCCTTGCAGACTTGAAGCAACGAGGAACAGAACTCGCAATAGGACTTCGCGATATCATAGATGAGAGTCAAAGAGTTCAATCCGACTGGGGAAATGAAGGTTCGAAGATACTTGTCGAATCTCTTTACGATCACATTTGGGTCTACGGAAACCAAGCGATTTTCGATTTAGGCAAGCTCTACAATTTGAGTCAGGTTACGCAAAATAGAATCGAATACCTCGGCTACTTGCGAAGAATTAAATCATCTGCTTTCAATGAAGAGCACCTCATGAGGCTCAAGCACCGTTTTTCGATTGCCAAGAAAATAGTGTGTGTCACAGGAGGCGGAGAAGATGGTCTCCCTGTTGGAGAAACATTCCTACAGACACTCAAAGAGAATCCAAACAAATACTATGGAACTCTCATCACGGGTCCGCACCTTTCTAGACAAAATGCACGGGACCTAGTGGAAAAGTATCAAGGCATCAGAAACACGGAAATCATGCGTTTCACAACGCATCTTGAAGATCATTTGAAGTCGGCAGATCTCATCGTTTCCATGGGCGGTTACAACGCCACCCTTGAGGCGATCGCTTTAAAGAAGCCCACCATTATCATCCCTCGGGTAAGCCCCAGAAAAGAACAATTGATTCGTGCAACAAAGTTCGCAGAACTCAATCTCATTGCAATGATTCATCCCGACAAATTGAACAGTGAAGTTCTGAATGAAGTGATCAAGCAATCACTCGAACGCTCGTTCTCCCCTACTGCTGAAGAAGCTGGCATCCAAATGGATGGCATCGGTAACTTCCTCTCTAGGGTCGACGAGATTCTTTTACGCCAACGAATCTCCCGGAAAGAAGAAAATGACTTCACAAACAAACTCCTCAGAGCATGAACCGAAGCTCAAGGTCGCATACATCTTGAAGATGTTTCCGCGATTATCCGAGACGTTCATTCTCAATGAAATCTTGGAATTAGAGCGTCAAAACGTAGGCGTTGACGTTTTCAGTTTGATGCCGCCAGGAGACGGTAGATTTCACGGGAGTTTGAGTGAACTCAAACTCACGATCGATTTCATTCTCAGAGAAAAACCAGAATCATATTGGGATAAACTGTCAAAGTTTTCTCCTGGTGTCGTGCCACATATGGATCGCTGGCAAAATGCTGCAAACTTTCTCAAAGAGCATTCGATACCCAAGGATTTAGACATGCTGCTTCGAGCACTCTTCATAGGTGCCAAAGCTAAAGAAAAAGGGATTCAACACCTGCATGCCCATTTTGCAACAGTAAGCACTCGCATGGCAGCACTCGTGAACATTCTATATGACATCCCCTTTTCATTCACATGTCATGCCAAAGACATTTTCAGAGAGACCGTCAACAGGAACTTGTTTCGGGATCTCGTCGATCGTTCAGCGTTCGCAATTACGGTGAGCGATTTTAATCGTGATTACATTATTGAGAAAACCCCAGGTGTAGATGCCACAAAAATCCACCGTCTCTACAATGGAATAAATCTTGATTTCTTTGAAGTGCCTGATGACAGAAGCCCTCTAAAGGCCTCTCCAATAAAGCTGATTAGCGTGGGCCGGCTTGTTCCAAAAAAGGGCTTCGATGTACTTCTCAAGGCTATTCGAATCCTCGCTGATGAAGGTCTAGACCTAGAACTCAACATCATTGGCGACGGTGATGAACAAGAAAAATTGCAAAATATAGCCCACAACCTCGAACTCGATGGGCATATCAATTTCTTAGGGGCTCTCGCTATTGAAGAGGTCAGAAGAGTTTGCGCGGAATCCTCAATGATGGCTCTCGCATGCGTCCCTGACGCAGATGGAAATATGGACGCCCTGCCGACAGTCCTCCTTGAAGCACTGGCTTTAGACCTTCCTGCTGTTTCAACCACTCTGACAGGCTGCCCTGAAATCCTCGGAGACGGAAGTGGACAGTTGGTGGAACCCGGAAGCGCTCAAGCAATGGCAGATGGCATTAAAACTCTTCATGCACGCATACTGTCGGAAGATTGGAAAATTGGCACAGGAAGAGCCAGATCCGAGGATCTGTTCGACTTGAGTAAAAACGTTGCCACCCTTCGAGGTCACTTCGAATCAAGTACGAAAAATAATGCTCAATGAAATCAGTCGATAAGTTCACCTACATTTGTGCAGATCCAGGAATACCTATTCCTGGACAAAAAGGAGCCAGCATTCACGTGGCTTCTATTTGCAAGGCGTTCCGGGAATTGGGACTCCAGGGTGATCTGTATACAATTCGACCTGAAGCAAAATCCATCGAGGGCATTCCTATTCACACGATGGAACTTCCTCCGAGACGTAAATATAAATCTATTGAGGAGCGAGAGACCCGATTGTTTCTCGCAAGGCTCGACGACATTGAGACTGTTCATGATTTTGTTTACGAGAGATACAGTTTGTGGCATCCAGGAGGCTTATACCTCGCTCGCAAATTTGGTGTTCCATTCGTTCTTGAAGTCAACAGTCCACTGGCTCTCGAATCCAAAAAGTACCGTCAACTCGCGAATGAATCCCTTGCTGATGGGATTTCACGCCTTCTTCTTCGAGAAGCAGATGTCGTCATCTGTGTTTCTGAAGAGATTAAAAAGTGGGTTGAATCAGAACGCGAACATTCCGAAGGTGTCGTCCTTGTTCCAAACGGAGTGGATTCTGAAGTTTTCACACCTAAAGCAAATAAACGCCCCTCTGGACTTCCTCCTGCTGGTGTTCCCATTCTCGGTTTTACGGGATCATTCCGTCCATGGCATGGCATCCATGACTTGTTGCAATCCTTTGAAATACTTGTCAAAGATTTGGGTTCAAATGCGCATCTACTTTGCATTGGCGATGGCCCAGAAAAACACGCCTTTGAGATTAATGTTCAGAAAAAAGGACTCAGCGACCGGATACATTTCACTGGAAGTATCCCCCATTCTGAAGTCGGTGAATGGTTAGGGGCATGTGATCTTGGAGTGGCCCCATACCCAAGCATGGAAGACTTTTGGTTTTCACCGTTGAAGATTTACGAATACTTCAGCTCTGGACTCCCGGTAGTAGCCACCGATCGTGGTCAGATATCAGATATTGTCTTGGGTGATCGAGGAACACTCGTCCAAGCAGGGGATAACAAAGGCTTTGCACTGGCCATTCAGTCGCAAATCTCAGATTTAAAAAAGTTGTCGGAGGCCGGTCAAAGTTGCAGGCAGTGGATTCTAGAAAACAGCACTTGGAAAATTAGAGCTCGTCAAATTCTGGACGCGGTGGAGAAGGCGAAATGAATCCTGTATCGACTCTGGGAAAAGGTCTACACGACTGGAGTACCATTACAGGAAAACATGGAGACCTATTGCGAGAACAATCTCCTCTTTTGGGAGCATCTGCATTCGCGCTGGTTTTTGAAATCGGATTCGCACTCCTCGCTCCATGGCCCGTGAAGTACATCTTCGATGGCTTATTGATGCCGAGTAACGCTGACACGCTTCCATTTATTAATCCCGCTTGGCCACTTGAGCAGCCGATTCAATTCTTGGGTTTTGTCAGTCTCGCGGTCCTCCTTATCTCTTTGGGTCAAGGAATCGCAGGTTATTTCCGGACAATCCTGAGCGCCATCGCTGGCCAACGAATGATGATGAAGTTAAGGAAGCGTGTGTACTCACACCTTCTCCTACTTTCAATGAGATTCCACAAGAGGCAAAAACTGGGAGACCTTCTTGTCCGAATAACAGGCGATGTGCCTATGCTACGAGACGTCTTGTCGACAGAGTTAGTAGACTTTTCAGGCAGACTGGTTCAGGCCATAACCACCCTTTCACTGATGGCGTGGATTGATCCGCAACTTTCTGTTGTCTCACTTGTCGTATTAATTTTGATCACTATTCTTGCACGATTATTCAGTGTCAAAATTACAAAAGTAGCGAAGAAACAAAGAGAGCATGAAGGAGATATTGCCTTCACAACTGGGGAAGGCCTTACCTCTCTTAAACTCATTAAATCATTAGGTCGAGAATCTGAAGTTGTTCGGAAGTTTGCCAGAAAAAATCGCTCGTCCTTGCGCCAAGGAGTCCGGGCAACACGGCTTCAAGCCGCTTTATCGCGTTGGACAGAACTGATTTTCGCGGGAGGTCTTTCAATAGTCTTGCTAGCGGGGGCCTACAGAGTCCACATCAACTCCGACATCACTCCTGGTGACCTATTAGTATTTATCTCCTATGTAAGGTCACTGCAAAAGCCGCTTCGAAAAGCAGCACGGCTATCAGGGAAAATCGGTAAAGCATCGGCATGTGCAGAAAGAATCTCTGAAATACTTCGCATCAATCCAGAAGAAATCGATTTGCCCAACGCAATTGAAGCGCCACCACTCCAAGGAAATATCACCTTCAAAAACGTCACGTTCTCATATCAGGCTCCCATTGAGGAGACCGAAGAACAAATCGCCACGGATTCACCAGAGGAACCGCGACGAATGGTCTTGGACGATGTTTGTCTTGATATAAAGAATGGTGAACATTTGGTTCTCTGTGGCCCGAATGGTGCTGGAAAAAGTACGCTAACGGCTCTCCTCTCAAGATTATACGAACCTGAAAAAGGAGCCATCCTCATCGATGGAGTCCCCATCACTTCGTGGACACTCCAAAGTCTGAGGGATCAAATCTCTATCGTCTTGCAGGAAAGTTTCATTCTTTCGGGGAGTGTTCGAGAACACTTGGAATTCCATCGGCCAGAGGCGACCGATGAAGAAATGTACGACGCATTAAAAAAATCAAAATGTGACTTCATCCTCGACGATCCTTCAGGCTTAGACAGAGAACTGTCTGAAGGTGGTCAGGATCTCTCAGGAGGAGAGAAACGCCGCCTCACACTGAGCACTGCGTTACTAAGAAACTCCCCCATTGTCATCCTCGATGAACCGACTACAGCCATCGATCCTGAAAGTCGGAGAGTTATCCAAGACATGTTGCTCAGTGAATTTACGGGTAAAACATTGTTACTCATCACTCATGATGAAGAGCTGATGGAATCGTTTGATTCAAAGCTTGTCTTGGAAGCGGGGAGAGTCGTCTCGCATACCTCTGGAGAATCCGGAGGAACCGCTCAATGATTCCAATTCCACCCAATTCACCACAGAGTTTATCTGCCTTTTTCTCCGGCGAACTTTGGGAGAAATGGCAGAAAAAGGGATGGGTTTTCGAAATTGAAGACCTGCCTAAACACGTGACATACATTAGAAATAAACCTGAGTCTTGCCGACTCTTTGTAAAAGGCCTGAAAGATGGTTCGTCTGATACTCCTCCTTCTGGGATTAACCTTCGAATCTTTGGAAATCTTGAGTCAGCAAAGGATTACCACCAGAAGATTCTTACAAAAAATCTAGGCACAAATAGTGTTGGCGATTCCTCTTTTCTAGATGAAGAGTCCTTTACCGTTGGAGTCCCCTTCCCGGGTGATGAAGAGATTCCTCAGTTACGAAGGATTTTTGAACCCAGTAGGTTCAGGAGACTCCTCGAGCCGATGCTGGGAGAGATCTCATATGACGATTGGCGATTACAAAGAAGCCTTACTCGTCATTCATTGATTGCATACAAACCAGGTCGTAGATGTGTACTGAAAACAAAAGTCAAATTGAGAAATTTGAATGAAGACAAGAAGATTCGAAAGTTACTACATTTAAAAGTCGAAAATCGAAAAACCATTTCTCAATCTCTAGAGCTGGCTCTTGCCATTTCTAATGCCACTAAGAATTGTCAGTTTTTCAAAACACCTCGATTTGTAGGAACGAGTCCTGCAATGAACATCTTTGGGCATGAGTGGATCGAAGGTCATCATTTAGATTTCTCAGGACCCAATGCTGGTGATTTCCCTCAGAAAATCGCATTGGCACTCAATGAGCTTCACCAAATCCCGCTGGAGACAAGCACTCACCCTCCCCCACAAATCATGGCCAATGAAATTGATAACCTTGTCTCAGATCTGTCAAATCTCAGGCCTCAAAGTCGATTTAACCTTCTGTCACTTTCAAACAGACTCAAAAATCATGTTCAGTGCCTAAATCTTGTGCCCTCTGTTCTTGCCCATGGTGACCTCCATAGGCTTCAAATACTTCAGGATGGTGACCAGATCATCTTTCTTGACTTCGATAGAGCCGGCAGAGGATTTGCTTGCATGGACTTAGGGTCCCTCATGGAAGATCTCATCCTTGCGGGGGAATCGGAAGACGTGGCACAAGCACTCTTAGAGCAGTACCAGAAGTGTGCTCCTCGCAAAATATCAAAAGAAGAACTTATTCTTGGTCGCTGTCTTGCTCGACTAAGAAGATCTTTTGACCCATTTCGATCATTCTCAGAAACATGGCCCGATGAGTTGGAGAAATCCATCGAATGGTGCAACTCATTGCTCCGAACGGTGGAACGAAATGGATAAATCCATCTCTTCCAATCAGGAAGCAACCCCACAATGGACCGATCATTTGATCTCACCTCTTGATCGAGCTCTTCGTGATAAAGGTCCTTGGGTCCGAGTAGAAGAATCCAAAAAAGGTGGCTGGTACTGCCTACATGGTGAATCCAGTGATCACGCCGTGAATTGGTTCCATGTGAACGCCGAAGGAAAAATGAAACCTCTGGCTGCGCTAGACGATACGCGTCTCCCCGCCATCTCAGCAGCGATGAATCATTGGATATCTAAAGGTACACCCGTGGAACTCTTAGCGTGGAGAATCGGCAGTAGAGCTATATTCAGATTAGGTCCTGATAAATTCGCGAAAATATTCCGCAAGGATCGCCAAATATTAAAACGCTGGAAATGCCTCGCTTCGGGAAACCCTGAACGCAATATTTCTGTCCCGGCCGTCCTTGACTGGCAAGAAGACATTAAGACACTCACTCTTGAAGCCGCCCCTGGAAAAAGTCTCAATTCTCTTTGGAAATCCGGACTTTGGGATCCTCGACACGGAACCGCTTTGGATAACATTCTCGAATGGCTCGCCGAAAGCGATATCACTGAAGATCTCCCAAGCCACACAACTGAAGATGAAATTGAGATTCTTGAAAAACGTCTTCAGGTATTCAATCGTATGCTGAGGGACGCTCCAGAAGACGTCACCCCATTGGTTGAAAAAGTGATTTCCAGATTAAAATCTCTGGATTCTCAAGAGCCTGTCCTTTGCCATCGAGATTTCCATGATAAGCAAGTTCTTGTTTCAGGTGATGAAACATACCTACTCGACATGGACCTCTTGGCTTACTCAGACCCCGGCTTGGACGTAGGGAATATCATTGCCCATATGAGATTACGCTCATATCAAGGCTGTCCTGTTCCATGGAAAGAAGTGGCTCTGAAATTGATTCGATCAGCAAACTCAAGAGGAGTCGATTCGAATCGGATAAAAACTTGGACCGCTTCAACCTTCACACGATTACTTCTTATATATTCTAGGCGAAATCGACCCGATTCATTGCTGCACAAACTAAAAAGTGACTTGGATGATCTGCTCCACGACAGTGGAGATTGGCAAGGAGTTCTCTGATGAGCTTAATCTTCATCACCCTACTAGCATTGACCATCGGACAAGATGGAATAAATCAGGACGATAAAAAAAATGACTCGATTCTTTTCGCACCTGGTACTCGAGTAGAGGTGGATGGAGTCTTCGATGGAGAGACTCTCAACGCTGTCAAATTGGTGAGAGAAGAAGACGCTGATTTCCTAGAAATCAAAGGTATCGTCCGGGAAGTTAATCTTGAAAACTCGCAGATGGTGGTAGGACCATTCACTATCCTCATCGATGACAACACCGATTTTGACGATGCTGACAACGAAGGTGAATCTCACGAGCTTCATGAGATAAAACTAGGTTGGCGCGTTGAAATTGAAGGCGAATTCACCAGTCCATTGCAATTCAAGGCTGTTGAGATTGAAGTTGAAACCTCGCCTAAGCCAAAAAAATTGGGCCTATTGGAGCTTGAAGGATATGTCGAAGCTCAGGAATTAGACGAAGATGGAATTTCTATATTGATAGTCCATGGAATCCGATGCCGTATCGGAAGTTCGACTGAGATTCCTGAAGGAATTTTTCGAAAAGTAGCAGTGCCTCTTTATGACCGTGACGATAGAAGGCCAAAAACTGGCACAAGGTTCTTAGACGATCGTCTCGGGATTTCCGGAAGACTCTACTTTGAACATGAAGAACGTGAAAACATGGACCTCGACGACTTTGAAGAAGCGAATCGAGAAGATCAAGAGTGGTCTCTTTCACTTCAAGCTTTATGGTCTATCGACGTTGATCGCTTCCTCTTTGCAAAAGGGCGTACCAAAAATTCAACAACTGCAGAAGATGACGAAGCCGTCACACTTTCAGAAGATAAAACGGGCCTAGAAGAACTCTACTATTTTCAACGAGGTCTTGGAGGACAACCCATCTCCTTACAAGTGGGTCGAATGGACTTCGATGAAGGTCGAGAATGGTTTTACGATACTTCTCTCGATGCTATTCGGGTCGAATGGGAAAAGGGTCCGTTTTCTATTGAAGCATCATGGTCTTCGTTTTTTGGATCTCCTCCTGTTGAAATAGAAGATCGTCACCAACACATTTTTGTGGGTCGCTGGCGTCCAGAAACGAAGACACAGCATGCGATCTACATCATTGATATTATTCAGGATCGAAGTATCGATCCTTCCCTCCCTGTTCAAAGACTCAATGAATCGCCCTTCTTCGTCGGGTTCCAATCAAATGGAAGAGCCATGGATGGGGATCTCCGCTGGTGGGTCGACGGAGCATATGTCGATGGAGTCAGCGGTTTCGACAAGATTTCAGCATTTGGAATCGATGCCTCCGTGGCGCGTCGATTCGATAAATTGCCGATGAATCCTTACCTGTTTGGCGGCTGGGCTTGGGGATCAGGAGATTCTGATCCCGACGATGGCACCGACAACAATTTTCGCCAGACGGGATATCAGGACAATAATTCCCGATACTATGGAATATCTTCCTATAGATATCTCGGAGTCCTACTCAGGCCTGAACTTTCCAATATGTCCATCTTCACCATTGGTGGCGGGATTAAACCCATGGAAAACTGCAGCATTGATCTGGTGTTTCATCGATATAATCAAGTAGAGGCTGCAGATTCCCTTCGAAGATCCAGACTTAAAGCGAGTCCCAATGGTTTGGATACCGATCTCGGGTCAGAAATCGATCTTGTGATCGGATTCAACGACTTTCTGGATCAATTCGATCTGGAGTTTGAAGTCGGTCACTTTCTCCCAGGCGATGCATTTGGTCCCGATGCAGACTCCGGTTGGTTTTCCTCAGTTCAGATCAAATACTATTTTTGAGGTCACATGCTAAGAACCTTCGCCTATACATTATGCCTCACCTACATTCTTATCGGATGTAGCAGATTCACTCCTCCGGAGAGACCGACGATAGACGTCATCTCTATTGAACCCGGCAGTGGTCTTGGAGCGAATGGACAAGCACTCGTCACCCATCCCCGATTTGCGGGACTGAATGACCTTGTCGCTGGAGACGGTTGGCTCAAAGTCGGCTGGGCGCAAGCCACCGATGATTTGACCCCCCATGAACTCATCGAATACCTCATCTACATGTCCCCAAGGGGAACCCCCATCAATTTTGCCAATCCCACTGAAATCGTCACAGGAGAAACACACTCGATGATCGAAGGATTGGTCAATGGTCAAACTTGGAATGTCGTGGTCCTCGCTAGAGACGAGGACAATGAAGTCAGTCCCAAATTCCCATCTTGGCCAGCGACTCCCCATCCGGTGCGGTACATTCGATCTGGTGCCTCAACTGCAGGTGCTAACGGCCTGACTCCGGCGAGTGCATTTCCTACAATGGGAGCTGCCATTGCCTCTAGTATTCCACTGGGAGGAGTCAATCTTCATGTCGCCGAAGGCCTTTATCCCGAGAACTTGTTCCTTCTTCCAGGAATGATGGTTTTCGGAGGTTTCGAAGAATCATTCGATCCTCTCACTCGTAATCCAGATGAACTCTTAACTCAATTTGGCATCCTTTTTTCAACGGACCTCGTAAACCTCAGGCCCGGAGAAGCTCTCAATGGCATCGATGGACTCAGCCTTGCAGGAAATGGGATCGCGGAGAGTTGTGTTTTTGCAGAAGATTCTTTCTCTAGGATCACCCGTTGCCAACTTTCAGGTGCGATCACCCAAGGCATGGACCTTAGGTCGGATTTCCTTGAAGGAAATGTGATTGAGGTTCTCGTCGCGAACTGCCTGATCACAAACTGCAACGGTGAAGGTTTGAGAATTGTTGGCATCCCCGAAATCCGTATCGACAATTCAGAGATTAGAAACAATCTGAACGAAGGTATCGAGAGTCAATGGATCTATACCGGTTTTGACAAACAAGCAAAGATTGAGATTACCCGCTGCAACATTTTCAATAATGGTGACGAGGGAATCGACCTCGACCTTGCAGCAGTCCCTCCTCTGATCCCAGGTGCGATCGAAGAATCTTCAACACGTGTCAAGATACGGAACTGCCGCATCTCCGGAAATGCTCTTGAAGGAATCGTTATAGATGTCGATAGCACTCCATCTGATTCCACAGATATCCGGGTACGCATAGATGACTCCCTTATCAATGATAACGGAGCAACAGGATTGTTCCTCGATGGAGATGCTCCTGCGGCGTTCAGAATTTCACGATGCCAGATCAGTGCGAATGGCGCCGATGGACTGCTTGTTTCTTCCATTCCAAATGGATCTCAACCTCAGGTGAGAAACTGTAACATCATAGGAAATGCCGGATTCGGGATCGCCACACTCGATCTCTGCTCCATTTTTGCAACCAACTGCTGGCTCGAAGGAAACCTTCTCGGTCCCCTTCAGGCTGACCGAGGACAAATAGCGCTTCAGGATAGCATTGCTTCTGATTTCGCCAGTCATGCAGACTTTTCGAACCTTCAGTACTGCCTGATCTCAGGATCAAATCTCCCCCTCGACCTTCCCAATCAATCCCAGGTAGGAATCGCTCAGATTCTGGCAAGCCCCAGTCAATACACCCGTGGGCAGATCCTTCCCAATGGTAATTTACTGGCGGACATTCCTCTGAATCTGACACCAGGAGCAACTGTTGAAATCTGCGACGATGGTCAGTTGAGAAGTTGCAGCTTGCTTCAAGGCGGACAATATTCTCTGGATCCTGCTCCGAGCATCGCTTCTGCTTCTGTCGCTGTCTTTGTTTGGAATCAGGATCAGGGTCCCGACGAAGACTCGACTCCGTTGCCGGGGACCCTCGCCGAGAATGGCGGTAATCCTTTTGTAACCGGACTCGATGGTTTCCCTGAGAATCTGGGACCCAGCGGAAATAACCCACTCTCATTTGTGGGGCCCGATCCAGCATTGGCGGATCCTCCTCGAAATACAGAACTGATCTCGATCACGCCCTCTCCTGCTACACCTTTGACAACCGATACCTTGACTCTCGTTTTCACTCGGCCCTTCTCCCTGAACATCAAAAATTCAGCGCGGATATACGTCAATGGCGTCGATCAAAGCGACTTTCAAACTCTGATGATCAATGACAATCAGTTACAGTTGCAATTGGACGGATTGGTCGACGGAGATGATTGTGAGATCAGACTGCTTCCTTATTCCGGTTTAGAAAATGGGTCAGATGTCTATCGAGTGATCCGTCATAGAGTCGGAACGCATATCGACGAAGATATCAACCTGGATGCATTGAATGACTCCCTAGAGACGACTCCGCTCTTCTCGGGCGGCTCATTTCGCATACAGGGATCCCTCTCGACTTCCTCTGATATCGACTGGATCAGAGTTCAGCTCCCAACGACAAATCCTGTCCGGGTGGAGGCTCTCGCCAAGCGAATTTCTTCACTTTTGACCCCCGTCTTGAGTCAATATTCAGCCGACGGATCTGAAATTATTCAAACTCGTCAAGCCACCCCGCCCTTCTTCTTCGATCCCTTTTTCGTCGAAGCCGGACCAGATACCAATGGAGTGCTGGTTTTACGGGTTTCTTGCTCAGATTCGACCTTAATAGGCCCTCTCGAATACGACTTGATTATCCAACCGTAGATCCTCTCTGGATCCTGCTTCCTTCACCTCGTGAGGGTTGCTCCCGATTCTCGGAATTCGTCCCCTTCTAATTCGCCATATTCGGCTCAGATCTGGTCATTGTGGGTGCTTCGGTGCGTTACCGGATGTATCTTGGCGGGTCGTGGTCCGGGCTGCTTCGGACCGGATCAGCAATTGATATGGGGAGGCTCGATGGCATCCGAATTCGGATCACAATCGAAGGAATTCGGGGAGAGATCCCACTCATCGGATTCTCTCTCTGAAGGACCGGGACTTCCCCCGCAAGCATTGTGGAATTCCTCCGCTTTATGGAGTGAAACCCCATTTGAAAATGCATTTTTCGATCTGAATTCAAGTTGGTTTCTTGGCGGAACTGCAGAGAGTCCTCGGACCTGGAAGTCATCTGCGCCGGACCACCTCTCTCCTAGTTCTACAGAAATACAAACCACCGCTCCCCCGATATCGGGCTGGATTCCCTCTGTCCCTACTTCTTCAATGGGTTCTTCAGATTTCGTGCGCGATCATCATTTGGCACATGCGTACGTGGGCGGATCGATGGCCAACGGTATTGCCAGCGTTGATCTTGTCGAGGCTCTGTCCAGAGATGGAAGTCTGGGTTTCTACGGCGCCGCAGGTCAAACACCTGACAAGGTCGCACAAGCGCTCTCCGAACTTCAGTCCCGTTGCCCGGACAAACCATGGGGCTGCAATCTCATCCATAGCCCGTCTGAACCTACGATTGAAAATGAAGTCTCTCGATTGATTTCGACTCGTGAGATTCGCCATGTGGAAGCCAGTGCATATCTCGATATTTCCGAGCCCTTGATCAGACTCCGTTTACAGGGTCTCGAAAAAGGACCCGGAGGAGAAGTTCGGGCGAAAACCTCCATCATGGCGAAGGCATCTCGACTCGAAGTCGCACGTAAATTTCTTTCACCCGCTCCAGAGCCCATCGTCAGAAAATTACTCGCTTCAGGAGAGATTACTGCTGAACAATCTCAATGGGCCAAAGAGTGGCCTCTTTGTGATGACCTCACTGCAGAAGCCGATTCGGGAGGTCACACCGACAACAGACCCCTGACAACACTCGTTCCCGCATTCTGTAAACTGAGAGATACGCTCGCTGGAAACCTACACCGTACGGCAAAGGTACGAATAGGAGCAGCAGGTGGATTGGGGACTCCCGATGCCATCGCTGCAGCATTCGCACTAGGTGCGGGCTATGTCGTCGTCGGCTCTGTCCATCAGGCTTGTTCTGAGTCGGGTTCCAGTCCCAAAGTCCGAGATCTATTGGCCACTGCGGGACCTGCCGATGTCATCATGGCTCCAGCATCCGATATGTTTGAGATGGGAGTCCATCTGCAAGTACTCCGCAGAGGAACAATGTTTGGACCGAGAGCACGAAGACTTCTGGAACTCTACAGAGCTTATGATGCGATAGATGAGATTCCCGCCAATGATCGCCAACGCATTGAAAATGAAATTTTCAGAATGCCTCTAGAGGAAGTGTGGAGTCATACTCGAAACTTCTTCCTCGAAAGAGAACCTTCACAAATCGAGCGTGCAGAGCAGGACTCGCATCATCGGATGGCTCTGATCTTCAGATGGTATCTTGGTAAATCATCTGACTGGGCAAATAGTGGAGATCCTCAAAGAGCACTCGATTATCAAATCTGGTGTGGACCCGCAATGGGAGCCTTCAATGAATGGACTCGGGGAACGACACTCGAATTCCCTGCTGGGCGAGGTGTCGCCCGTGTATCCCGCGCATTGATGGCTGGAGCCGCTCTTTGCCTTAGAGCCCATGATCTGCAAAGACAGGGCTTTCAAATTCCCGTGAATGGCTGGCGTATGCCTCAAATTCAATCTTCGGGAAATTCCGACCATCAAATTCAACATCTTAGATCAACACTGTGAGGATTCTTTCATGACAGCGTCTCGAGGAAATGATCCCCGACCTAATGAAGACGACATTGCCATAGTCGGTCTCGGTTGCCTCTTCCCAGGCAGTCAGGATCGTCACGGCTATTGGGCTGGGTTAAGATCCGGAGAAGATCATATCGAGGAGATCCCTCCCGGATATTGGGATGTCGATGACTACCACGACCCCGATAAAAGTTCCCCCGACCGCACCTATGGAAAAAGAGGAGCGTTTCTCTCTCCTATTCCCTTTCATCCTTTGGAATACGGAATTACCCCACGCGATCTAGAAGCGACTGATACTTCCCAACTATTGGGCCTCGTCGCTGCCAAACAGGCCCTCGAAGACGCCGGCTACGATGCCACTCGTACTTTTGATCGTTCGAAAGCCTCGGTCATTCTCGGAGTCACCGGAGCACTAGAACTCGTCGTCCCCCTAGGTGCTCGACTAGGCCATCCCCATTGGTGGAAAGCTCTTCGAGAAGCGGGAGTCGAAGATGATGTCGCTCGGGAAGTTGTTAGAAATATTTCTGAAGGATATGTCGATTGGCAGGAAAATTCATTCCCAGGCTTATTGGGTAATGTCGTTGCGGGTCGCATTGCCAACAGATTAGATCTCCACGGTACAAATTGCGTCACTGATGCCGCATGTGCGTCTTCATTGGCAGCAGTGCACTTAGCTTCTATGGAATTGAAAAGTGGACGTTCAGACATGGTCATCACCGGTGGTGTTGACACGTTTAACGACATTTTCATGTACATGTGCTTCTCAAAGACTCCTGCACTCTCCGCTACGGGCGATGCTCGCCCCTTCGATGCAGATGGAGATGGCACCGTCCTCGGCGAAGGTCTCGGAGTTCTTGTTCTCAAGAGGCTCTCGGATGCGGAACGTGATGGAGATCGGATATATGCAAAGCTACTCTCTGTCGGAACTTCTTCCGACGGAAAAGGGTCCGCCATCTACGCTCCAACATCTCCGGGGCAACAACGTGCACTGAATGACGCTTACTCCTTAGCAGATATAAATCCCTCTACCATCGAAATGGTAGAAGCACACGGAACCGGAACTGCTGTCGGAGATGCGACCGAATTAAAAGCTCTCGATGAAATCTATCGTCAATCAGGGACACGTCCAGGAAGTGTTGCGCTAGGATCCGTGAAGTCACAGATCGGCCATACCAAAGCCGCCGCTGGTGCAGCGGGATTGATCAAGGCGGTCTTGTCTCTCCACCACAAAGTTCAACCCCCGAGTCTAAAAATCAGACGTCCTCTCGAAGAACTTGGATCGACAGAAAGTCCATTCCACGTCGAAGAATCTGCTCGGCCATGGGTTCGACGACCCGATTCACCTCGAAGAGCGGCTGTCTCCTCCTTCGGATTCGGTGGAAGTAACTTTCACGCGGTCCTTGAAGAGCATTCAGCGAAAAGAGCGGAAGTCGATTGGAGCGGTCTTGCTGATATTTTCGCATTCTCCGCCCATTCCCCTACTGGCCTTGCCGACAAGTTGTCTCAGTCCATTTCGAATTTAAAAGAAGACGACAGTTCTGATTCTCTTGAGGCGAGTGCACGCGAATCACGAAATCAATTTCAGCCCACCGATACGGACAGGATTGTGATCACTGTGCCCAATGGTGGAGATGCGAAAATCCTCCTCCAGCAAGCACTTCAAACTCTCAGAAGTGAATCCTCGACATCCTGGTCATTACCTTCCGGAATCGAGCGAGGGAATGGCCTTCCCAACGGAAAGCTCGCCATCGTTTTCCCGGGCCAAGGTTCACAGAGAATTCAGATGTGCAGATCACTCGCCTGCCACTTCCCAGGATTACTGGAAGTTTTGGATCAAGCTGAGGCGAGTTTTTGGAGTCCGAACGATCAAAAGGGGCTCTCCGAAGTCATCTGGCCACCCAGAAATTGGCAAGATTTAGATGAGCAATTACAGGCAGAACTTCGCCGTACGAATATTGCTCAACCAGCAATTGGAGCCACCAGTTTGGGGATGTATCGCATCCTCGAAGGACGGGGAGGCCAGGGCGATCTGTTTGGAGGGAACTAGG
>JACKQG010000036.1_pt1 | contig 167078 bp, 179 predicted proteins | sample 8237621 | NCBI WGS metagenome assembly JACKQG01 (sample SAMN15677084, study PRJNA649215) | marine metagenome | biome: marine; feature: Black Sea; material: saline water; isolation source: suspended particulate matter (SPM) from the Black Sea western gyre | collected 2013-06-09/2013-06-10...
AAGTATTCTTATCGTTGTGGTTTTATCACCACAACACACAATACTTGACTTAACCCTATCACTCACAGATATCCATTCTAATAACTATTGTTCCGGGATAAGGATATAAGCTGATTGGTTGGAAAGCAGAATCCTTTTCTTGGTCTGCTGTGCAATCGGCTTCAAACAATATTTCTTCACTTACACCTTCAATTTCAAACTTGAACTTCTTCCCCAACTTTTTAAGAGTTTTATCTAAGAAAACATTTATTGTTTCGTTCACATACTTACAGGATGATAATCCATTGCAATTAATCCTCTTCTCTATGGCACAGTCTTGAATCATATTCTCTATGGTGTGCTTCCTACAGTCACTGTTTGTTTTTAAAAAAGCAATAATAAAGTTAGATGCTAACTGGTCATCCTCGTATGATTTTTTCACTTCTCTCTTGGGTTGTGATGTCTTGAAAGAGACTATGAATACCATACCAAGTGTTAGCAAGATCACTATGACGATTAATCCCATGATTTCCATTTGTCCTTTTCTACGCATATTTTTCAACCACCAAAACTCCAAAAGTATTCTTGTCAGTACTAGGGTCATATAATACTATAGGCATGAAGATAGTGTTCTTAGATGACCATGTTCTGTTAGTTTTGTACAAATCCCAAGACTCTATATCTCCATTATTCTCAATCTTATCAAGGCTTATCTTTGCAGTTCCAAATAACTCTCTGTAGTAAAAGTAAATGCTCTTATTAGATCCATCAAAGCTTTCGTTTATCATCTTAGCTAGATAGATGAATTTCAGCTTGTCAATACATCCGTAGTCAGGTACCTCTGCAAACGAGCATTGAACCTCAGGTAGTGAATAAGCTATCTGTGCTAACTTCACAACATCCAACTCTTCAAACAAAGTTTTCTTCTCCATTATACTAGCTTCCTTTATCCTGCTGTAAAATATGAACGCAAAGACCATCAGTATAAGTAAGACTATGATTATCGCAATTGATTCACCCATCTGTATCTGTGCTTTTCTTTTCAAAAAATCACCTAGTTAATATATCAAAGGACAGTTTCTTCCTCTTATTAAGTTTTGATTTCCTCTTGCTAATTGCTTCGAGGCTTCATAAATGCTATCAGCTCCATTTAATCCAGAAGCATCAATAGTGGATAGTATGTTATCTATGTCATCCAGACTCCACTCGTACAATGTAGAGCACTTAGTATCAGAGACTTCAACACGTAACTGTGAGGTTCTATCATGGCTTAACGTCATCAAGGTTTTCAATCTTTCAAAAGCCTTAGCCATAGTACAATTATAGAAATCAACATCCTCAGCAAATATTGCGCCGAACAAAGATTCTTTCTTCAAGAATTTCAAAACCTTGTTTTCCCTTGTAAAATTGACAGTGCCATGTGCATTAAGATCATTGGTTTCAATCATTATAATCTGGACTTTGTCATCAGGGGCTTTAACATCTCCTCCGTGTTCGTTACCTTTAAACTGTATTATCTTGTAATAGTCATAGCCTTTGTCCTCAACATCTTCTCCTTGTTCTATCAGTATTTTCGTTATGTTTTTTGGCAACATCTTGAAGAGTTTCTCTGATAATCCTCCTTGAGATTCATCTAAGATGTCATTAACAATTATGTACTGCGCTCTTCTAGTTGTTAAATATTGGAAGAATCCTATCCTGAAGGGAACATTCCAACTCTGAGTCCAACTTATAAGCTCTGTTCCAGAGAGTTCTTTCTGTGAAAATATTATATCATGAGGAGTATCTTTACTCACACCATTGCCTATATCGTAGAAAGATACCTTTGTGTCAGGCTCACAAACAAATTCTATCGTCACGTCAGGAATCTTAATCATTTTCAATGTGCCTGCTGTTTGTTCAGAACTCTTCACAACAGTATCTAGATTTTTTATTATCTCTCCAGCCAACTCATAATCTGCATCTTTTGTCTGAGACCTTACGATTACTAAGAAGAACAAGAGTATGACTGCTCCAACGATGAATACGAATATCCAGTTGAACTGCAAGCTAATCTGTGCTTTCTTCATCAGCTAACCACCGGAAGAAATGTTTGTTTTCTTACCAAGACCATGAAACGCGATGTAGAAGTTTCCATTCGAGTTGTTGATACAAACTATTCCGTTATCAACATGTATCTCTGACATGAAGCCTGCTGGCTCTATAACCTTTGTTTTAACTAGGAAAATATTTTCTTGGATATTATCTAATACGCTCTGTCTAACCACTTCTGGAGCAGTAGGGAAATCTGTTCCGTCTTCAATATCTTGTGTGTCTACAAAGCAGATACTCGCGAATGAGCAAGGCGCTTTCATGGTTTCCTCGTGAAAAGAGCCGTAAGAGGCGTACTTTGTTATGAAGGATTCTAAATTACTCTTGAAGGTTATCATTTCAACCTTGCAGCCTTTTTCCATCAATCCGCCAATAGCCTTGTAACCAATCAAGAGGATTAATCCTACGACGATTATTGTTAGAATGTATATGAAGACTTGCTGTATTTGCCCTTTCAAAAAATCACCTGTTATTTTTTGACAATACAAAATCTAAGGATTTTGTTATTTTATTTCGCTGTTAATTCAAGGTCATTTATCAAGTCAGAGACTTCCTTCTTTGTCAATAGCTCAGTGTCGAGGAATTCAAATAGTATCTCTGCAACTGTTTGTTTAGAGACTTGACCTCTCTTTAATAATTGTGAAAGTATTGCTTTAAAAACATTTGCATCAATCTGCTTTTTAGAAGTAACATTGGCAAATACTTTCATGATGTCTTCGCTGGAAACCTCTTTCTTATCTACTGTTTTCTTAACCTCTTCATGACTCTGACCTGCTAGCTCTGCAAGCTTCTTGAATATGTCATCCTGACTTAACTCTTCCTCTTCAGCCTCTTTCTCCTCTTTTTCCTTTTCTTCTCCTTCTATTTCTAATGGTAATTCTTCTTCTTTTTCCTCTGTTTTTTCTTCAGTTTCTTTCTTTTCTTTTTCCTTTTCTTCTCCTTCTTTCTTAATCATTTCAAGCTCTTGAAACACGTCTTTTCCAATATCTTTCTCTTTCAAATCCTCTTCTTTCTTCAATGTTGATAGCTCAACATAACCCTCTTTTTTCTTCTCCTTACCTTCTTCTTTTTCTAATGGTTTCTTAGTCTCTTTCTTGGCTTCTTCCTCAAGCTCCTTGACTTTTATTCCCTTTTCTGCGGTTGCTTGGAATTCCTTCATTAAATCCTTTCTTTTCATCTTTTTCTTATCAGCTGTTTTCTCGAAAACTTTCTTTTCTTCTTCACTAAATGCTTTAGATTTTTCTTCCTCACCTAACTCTTCCATTACAGGGATTTCTCCTTTTTCATCAATTAGTCTTGGCTCAAGGTGTTTCTCTTTTTGCTTCTTTTTCTCAATAAACAGAAAACTAAGTCCTGAAACCACCAGAAGTGAACCTATAATTATGAATGTCAATGGTATGAAATTATTCTTTGTTTTTTGTGGTGGATGTGGTGGAGTGACATCTTTATCTTCCTTAGATGGTTTGCTTGCTTTATCTCTAGGATCTGTTCCTGCTAAAAATTCTTCAAGGTTTGATAAACCATCAAAGTCAGAGTCTTCATCTGCATCAGATGGGTCGTTAGGATTAAGGTTGTATTTCTCTTCCCAGTAGTCAGGCATGCCATCTTCGTCTGTGTCCTCGTTCACATCTTCTGAGCAAATATTATAATCACAAAAGTTGGAAATACAGTCAGAATCATAAACACAATCTTTTCCTAACTCGCATGATGAGCAGTCTCCTCCACAGTCAATATCTGATTCGTATCCATCTTTGTATTCATTATCACAGCCAGATGCTACACAAACATTTGTTATTGGGTCACATGATTTTGTGCCACAATCATCATTTATTGAGCAACTAGATCCTTCTTCTTCACAGACAGCACAATATCCTCCACAGTCAATATCTGTCTCTGTTTCATCCATTACCTCATTGAAACAGTGAGCTGGATAAGATTCTTCTGCAGTTTCGTATTCTACAAATTCAGTGTCGCTTTCATTATTATTATTTTTATCATAGACAGTCCAGCAGAAATATGTGTCTTCACTTATCAATATTCCATCATCAAGATTATGTGTCTGGCTAGCTACACACTCATCTGAATCAGACGCGAATCCATATCTAAATGTTTGTTGACAACCCGAGTCTGAGTCAAGACAAATAACCTTTACTAATACTCCTTCGTTAGTAGGCATCAGTGATATGAAAGTATTTGGTTTGGTTACATCACAAACGATAGCAGAATCATCAGATGCAGTGAAAGTTGCTTCTCCTTCCTCAAAGTTTTCTGCCTCGTCATAGGCAATAACGCTAATTCTGTGGCTTTCTCCTTCTTCCAAATCAATATTCTCAGAGATAGAGCCTTGTGTAGTAGAGCCTTTAGTTAACACCTCGCCCCCTTTGCTGATAGTGTAGTTGAACCTGTCAATACCACTCTCTTCATCAGTAGCAGAAACAGTTCCAGAAACCTTATTCAAAGAGCAAGACGGATCTTTAATGTCAATAGCAAGATTAGTTGGTTTAGTCCTATCAATTTCGAATTCAAATGTTTTTTCTCTGTCAGTGAGAGCTATGCAGCTCACTATGTACGAATAGTCTCCTTCCTCAAGTTCTCCAAGGTTCGCACTATAAATTTTGTTACCTGTGATGGTTGTAAAATCAGTAGTTGGGGAATTCTCGCCGTATCTGCATCCGCCTGGTGTTTGGATGCTTGTTTCTACTTCGAAGTCAATTGATTGATCATTCGTGTAGCTTCCTGGGTTGTTCATTTTTATGGAGAATTCTTCTTCAAAAGCAACTCTTAATGTTGCTTGTGCAGGTTCTGACATAAGTCCTGCTAGATTAATACATGTTATTTCAAAATCTACAGTCTCCTCTTGGAAGAGTTCTGGAATTGATCTTCTTGCTAGGTTTGTGAAATCTAAGTTTAGGGTGTGCTCTTTCTTGTAAGCTGAGAAATTCTCTCTATCATAGTTTTCAAACTCATGGAATTGTCCATCCTTAGTGTATGAACAGATAGTTCTGTCACTTGTTGAAACCTGTAAAATGGTTGTTGGTTCTTGGGTGTCAATAATAGGATTGGGAGTTATAAAAACTCCCAAAGATGGTGGTGTGGCATCATAAGCTAGATAAAGAGATGTAGGGTGCACCAATTCGTTTTCATCAACGCATTTCACATAGATTGTTCTCTCTTTTCCATCTTCATCTGGAGAGTCATCATTCAAGTAAAAGCTGTTATCAGTATTTATCCCTTGTATTGTATGGTATAGTCCTGCGTCAATTTGGAAGAGAAAGTTAAAATTATCTATCTGAGGAGGTGGCACATAGAATGTTGAATATTTGCATGTAGAGTTTCTCCCTGTTTTCACAACCGCATCGAATACCTCTGTTTGTGAAACTCCTAAGTGTGGAGATTCAAGACTTATTTCCATAAAAGGAGCGTCTACTGTGAATGGTTGGATAACCTCACTTGGATTACGCAAAGTATCCTGAGATAATATATGAAGTTCGTAGTCTCCGTTTATTAAGTAATCATCCGCGTACATTATGAAGGTGATATTATCAGATGTTAGGTAATCAACGTCGAACTGGACGTTATCATTTCTTAAAATGTAAACCACTAATATTTCGATTGGCTCATCATAAACTACTAGTATTTCAGGATAAGCATTTGTAACAGTGATGGAGTCTTTTTCGTAAACAGGTATTTCAATAGATTGCACTAAAGGAATTAAAAGCAATAGTAAAATTAAAATTGATTTTTTCATATTAACAAGCTGCTTATGTGAATGTTATCGTTGGTTCTCCAGGTGGTTCCAGGTCTAGAAGTATGTATAATGAGCTTGTTGTTTCATGACCTGAGAAGTCTGTTAGTGTTATGAAAACAGCGTTTAATGTTTCTGCTGAGTTACTACCATCAACAATTATTGTGACCTGGAATGTGTCATCGCCAAGAGGAACTCTGCGGATACATTCATCTTCGTTTCCAACACACTCAAATATGCAGCTCGTCTCACCTCCTGTTTGCTGGTAACACAAAGTATTTGTGTCACTATCTACTGTTCCTATTAATGTGATTTCTCTAACACCAACAGTTGCATTAGTGTTGGAAGTTAGGAATCCTTGATCTGCTCCTATAGCTGTTACTATGATTTCTGGTGGGGACGCGTCAAATATGACATTTGCTGTTTCAGTTGTTTGATGACCTGCATAATCACTTATCGTTGCTTGTATAGTTTTTGTGCCTTCAAGTCCCCAGTCGAAGGTTTCTGGAATTATGAACAGGTATTGGTTTTCAGATTTTTCTACTTCTAACAATACTTCTTCTCCTTCCACTATAACTCCTACTAATAAGTCATATTGTTCGTTTGTCACATCTGCAAACACAGTTAGGGCGTGTCCTGGGCGGATATATGAACTCTCTGGTTGTAATGTGAATGTTGGAGCTGTCTGGTCAACTATTATTGTTAATGATTTGCTTTCTCTGTCTTGGATGTAAGTGCCTTCAGGCCCTAAACTTCCATTTGGTAATACTTTGCTTGCAGAAACCGCTATTGAGTATAGTCCTCCACTCAAAGTATTATCAAAGTTGCAGATGAAGAGATTCTTTGATTGCATTGAACAAGTAGCAGAGGTGTTTATTTCAGATTCTAACATGGTGACAGCCGGTACTGTTATGTCAAGCTGTTCTACTGAGCCATCAGCTCTTCTTGTAAAGTCTAATTCGAAAGAAGGCTGATTATTATCAACAACTGTTCTTTTATGACTGTCTATGTTGTCAGCTGTTGTGTCAACAACTGTGAATAATGGTTGGCTTGGTCTGTTTCTATCAACGACGAATGATATCTGCTCATCATAGAATCCTGCTGGATCTAGTTTATTACCTGCTTGGTCCTCAACATTTATGGTTATGTTGTAATGACCATCAGTCCAATCACCTCCAGGGAGATATTCTATTCTGTATTTATTGTAAGCATCCTCTTCTCCTAAGTTAGTCAATATTATTCCATCAGAGGTTGTTTTTATACTTAATATGCCGTTTTTTCTTACTCCAAAGCTTAATGAATCTTGTTTTAGTCCTGAGCCACCCAAGTGTTCTTTGAGCTCTATTGCTATTGGTTCATCACTGTTCACAGTTCCTCCAAGTGGAGAAGCAGCAGTTGTGATCGGAGCCCCATTATCTACGAATAGGAATATTTCATCAGTAAAGCCAAGATTCAAACTGTCGTTCAAGCCAAGTACGAATTTGTAAAGGTTATCTCCAGATGGAGAGTATTCTAGCTCTATCTCTTCGCCAAACCATTTGTGGTGATAATCTTTTTCATATAAATAGACATTGTCTCCTACGTCTAAGTCTTCTTGTAAGCTTGGTGTGAAGTTGATTCTATGACCTGCTGCAGCTCCTTCAAACACTGATTCAGTTATCAAGTAGAACTTTCCATAGTTTTCATAATCTGTTCTGGCAGTTTTTTCTGTTAATGAATGGAAGTTTATGTATTTATCAGGTGTCCATGTGCCAAGAGCTCCAGGTACATCTAGCATTATATGATTTGAGTTTCTTCCAGCTGAAATTTTTAATGGCTTTGATTCCGCGTCTACTGAAACTCCTGGATATGCTAGCTGGTCATATCTGTATCTTGGGATGAATGCGTCTCTTAATCCTTTTATGAGATAGAACAATACTTCTCCTTGGATGTCAAAAGTGTAACCTGTCACAGACAAGTTGGTTTGTCTTATTAAGTATGTTTCATTATAAGTTGTTCCATCACCAACTGTGACTGTATCGTAATATATGAATGGATACCAATTACCAAGTTCGTCTCTATAGCTTTCACCAGAGATGTCTGGTTCTAATAATTCTAGCTTTGCAATGTTGAATATGGGTTCTGGCTCTGGTGCAGGAGGACCTCTAGTTACAAATTCAAGCTGGAATATTTCTGCCTTTTTCATTTCATGAGTATCTTCTACCTCTACAATAATATTAATTTGTCCTTCTTGATTGTAGAACCTGTCTATATCAACTGTTAGATGAGCGTAGAAGCTGTAATCATCAATTTCTTCAACTTGGGATGCTAGGGAGATAGTATCTGATTGGGAGCCACTTTCATAGTTTATGACGTATGAGAATCTCGTCACATTAGCTATGGGCTTTGTAGAGTCTACTGTCAGCTTGTAAGTTCCGTAAGTCAGTGTTTCAACGACTTCTTCGCCTTTTGTAACTGTTAAATCTAGTTCTGCATCTGTTGAATCAATCATTACAGTGATGCTTCTCAACTCTTCTGTGTTATTTAGTGCAGTTGCGTTATCTTTTGACTTGAAGAAAAAAGTATAATTCTTCACAGAGTCACCTGGTTCAGGTAGATGCTTGTCAACACTTGATTCTCCATGCCACTCGCATATGTCATCTTGGCACAGATATATGGTTTTGGTTTCATCTACACATCCAAAGGAGCCGTCCCATGTTTGTCCAAGAGTCATCCCCCATTCATTTCCGTTATTATCAATGTAGAAGTTTGGCTCTTCACACACAAATTCTAGGTCAACGCTCTTATAGTATCTGTTGAAATCCATCTCTTCTCCTGTCCCTGAGTTATATATCACTGTAACAGGTGAGATTCTATCGATTGATAATACTATCCAGTCAGCGTCGCTTCCTTCAGTTACATTCCAAACAATAGTCTCTTGTTTTTCATAGGAAATATTGCATGCAGTGTAGAACTTGTAAACATCTGATCCTGGGAAGTTAATTGTTTTTGTGTGGTATAATCCATCTGTATCTGTTTCGAAGCTTCCTTCAAATTTGTGGTTGACAGAGTCGTGATTATCAGTTTCACTCATATCAGAGTATCTGTAAGTTTCTGTGCTGTACCTACACTTTGCAAAGTTGCTAGTGTTGACAGAAAGTGTGATATCTGTTTCGAAGAATCTTTCATACTCAGGTTTAGGATCTGTTATGCTCTTATCACCTTCCACCTTTATTTGTCTCTCATCACTAATCTTATTACCAACCACATCGCTGCAGTTTATTTCAAACCAGTAGGTTCCATCAGCTAACTCAGGATACTCTACATGGAAGTTAGTGCCTGGCTTGTTTACAGTGCTATCGCCTTTTTCCTCTCCGTCAATGTCTTTTAGTATGATAGTACATGTAACTGGTTCGTCAAAGCTGAAATTAGCCCACATATCATTCCTCCAACCAATAAATGTTTCATAAGAGTTATAGTCATATTCGAATTCAAATTCAGGGTCTTTTGCATCAATAAAGAAGTTAAACACATTTACAGGCTCTAAGTTCTTAGCAGAGTCCTTGGAGAAGTAGTAAAGGTAGTACTCATCTTGAGGGTTTAATGAATCCTCGAATTCTCTAGCAAAAAGTCTTTCACTATCTTCCTCAGAAAGGTCAAGTAACTCATATTCAGTAGGTTCTGCACTGTGAGCATTAGATTTTGCATCAGCGCAGTCACCAGGCTTATTATCTCCCTCAGTGATGCAGAAGTAAGTTTTTAAATTAGATAAGGGATAAACATCTTCACTCACACTAAACGGAAGTGTGAAGTTCTTGTTAAACATAGTTCCATCTGGGAATAATGAATCATCAATTCTAGTTACTGGTGATTCGAAATCTTTCTCACAAGTTAAATCACCTGCGTTACAATCAGGTTCTTGTCCAGGTGGAGGAACCTGAGGTGCATCGTCATCAGCGTCTCTATAACAGACTTCATCATCAGAATCCCATTTACATTTTCCCAAATTGAAGTAATCATTACTTAACTCACCTACACTATTATTTTCATTCAAGTAGAAGGTTATTTCGCCAGTACAATCAATCTCGTTGTCATAATCTCGGCATGTAGTATCTGCTATTCCTCCACATTTTGGATAATTTTCATCGTCTGAGTTGTAATTATTTTTTTCAGAAAAATAACACTCTCCAAACAAACTACATAAGTTATAATTGCAAACAGGGAAAATAGGATTATCATTTGTTGTACAGATACTGCAGTTTTGAAGATTTAAATTTGTTGGATGACATACTCCTAAGTGGAATTCATCTACTCCAGGAGTTGGCTCGTAAGATTCCCATTCACATCCATAGTTGTTACTAATGTCAAGGAATTTGCCACAAGGATTACTTAAGCAGGAATCGTAGGATTTATAACCATAACAAGAAGTCACGTTAGTACAAGATTCTAATTTATCAACTGTTTTTGTTGTTTGATCAAGCTTACAAACATTACTTTCCTTAAGAGTTTGACAAGCCCATTTTTCCTCATTATCTGGTGTTGGTTCATATGTAACCTTCCAGAAATTCTCACCAGAATCTATACCTAAGGAGAAATTAGCAAACACACCATACAAGCTGTTGCAGTCCTTGCAAATACCAGAGCCTATACAAACATCATTACGTTCAGGTTCTGTTATATAACAATAACCAGAGCATGATTCTATGACACCAAGGATATTTTCTTGGTCATCACAGATATACAAGTCTTTTCTGTCATCAACACAGAATTCATTCTTGTGAGGCTCCATACATTCTGCATCACCAGTCGTAATAGATTCAGGTTCAGAATTATTTATTGAGCCATCAGTATACATCATTGAAACATAGAATCTATACGTTTTTCTCGGTTGGATATTGTACGTTGCCAATTGAGTAGTATCTGGATTTAATTCTTGACCGTTTGGAAGAGGAAAGAAATCATTACACTCTTCATCAATTTCACCATAGCATCCTCTAACAGTTATGCTATCAAATAATTGTCCGCAGGTATTTGGGTTGATCCATGATATTGTTATCTCAGCTGCTTCAGGGACTAATCCAAGGTCTGGCTTTGATGGAGATTGCTTATCTAAACGACAAGCAGGGACACAGCTACACAATTCACAATCAGTATATGCTGGTGGAGGACAGTGATTTTCCCAATGATCAGGATTAGGATTTTCCAAATCATCAAATTCAGGTATCGATGAGTCGCATTCCTCTATTTGAGAGTCATATACTCCATTGTCACAAGTTTCAGGAGTTGTTGATTGGCAGTTACTATCACAGTATGTTGATGGAGGATCACATTGTTCACCAAACTCTAAGATTCCGTTTCCGCAATCACTCTCGCAGTCAACAGGGTCCTGCAGAGCGCAGTGTGAACAATAATTATCTAGTTCATCCTGAACATCTACATCGAAGTGAGCTAATCCGGGATCCCCATATATTCCAAAAGTATCACACCAGTCATCAGTGTCAGGGTAACAGTCAGGGGCGCAGTCAGGATCGTCTCCAGGACCACAATTAGCAGGGCAGACACCATTGCATGTGTTGTCTGATTGGCAAGGCCTGTGCAAGCAGTTGGCATCGTACGCACACAAAGCACAATAAGCATCTAACTCAGTGTTTATGTCATAGACACGCCACTCGTTATTGGCTTCACAATAAGCATTGTTAGGAGTTGAGCATTCACCGTAACTACACTCTTCTCCAGAGAGGTCTATTATAGTGCATGTATCTCCAGGAGAACAACCGCCGCCTTCATAGCAGGTGTACCCTGAAGCACAATCCAGCTGACCAACAGAGTTTCCTCCAACACATTCAGTATTGGGAGCACAACAAGCTCCTGCACAGGAGCCAGTTACAACGCCACATGTAAGTGTGAAATTAAGACTTTCATCTTGCATAAAAGAGGTTGTTTGGCTTGATTCTATGCAGTTAGGAGCAGCAGCAACTGCAGTTAATGCAGCTCTTTCAGGAATATTTTCAATGGAGTATTCACCATTATCATCTGTTGTTCCTGTATAGATGCTTTCAACAGTGACAGTAGCGCCTACAATTATCTGAGAGTCTTGGTCATAAACGAAACCAGTTAATGTATGTTCTGGTAGAGCTCCTGCACACGCAGTATTTGTTTCACAAGCTGTTTTGGTGTCATATATTTTTTGATAAGAATCTGCAGCACAGCAAAACTTGTCACTTGTAGCCGTAATCAAATCAGTTCCACACGCGCAAGGAATCTCTATGTTTTCAGCACTGCAAGAAAGATATTCACAAGCAGACGCGCATGTTTGCTGACACTCTAGATCATCTGTTGGCTGTGTGCTGAAAGACCAGTCAGTGTATAGACTACATTCAGATTGGTTTATCCCATAATAATAAAAGGTTTCCCCTTCATTAACACAGCAACAGCCAGTAGGGTCCTGTGCAGACGAAAAACTACTAAACAAAATAGAGAACATGAATAAAAGAAACACTAATGAAAACCTCTTCAAATTAAACACCACCATCTTTTTCAAAACAAATTATTATACTACTACTATATATAGTTTTTGAAAATTAAAAAACAAGTATACATTCACAATTTGAATTGCATTCTCTATTTGTATCACAAGTTTCTCCTTCTGTTTTTTCATTACAAGAATTATCTCCTGAGTAACTTGGACATCTGGAATCGCATTTGTTTGTAGGTTGTTGGTATAAACAAAAGGAACTACAAAAACCACCAGTATTAATATTTTCAGAGCATATTGCTTTATTAGGTTCTTTTTCGTCACATTGTAAGTCTGCATTGCAATTGGAATCAGGGCTTGTTGGATCTGATTCACAAAGATTGTCAACTTCATCAGGTTTCCCAAATTTTTCTACAGAGTTCCCGTCACATCTAATGCACTTGTTTCCGTCAACTTCATGATAATAGTCATCATCACAATGAGAATCACTTGTAGAAATTGACCTGCAAGAATTCCCTTGAAAAATATACGGGGAGCATGCTAATTCTTGACAAGTATTTGAACAGCCTCTCTCTGTTTTTCCATAAAGGCCTCCGGTTATACTTCGTGAAGTACCAGGAAGCTTATCATCACACCAAGGAGAGGCCCCACAATTTTGATTTAAATCATCAAATTGTCCACAGACACATTCAGCAGGGTAATCACATCCTCCCCCGTTGCATAACCCTTTGCATTTAAAGTTTCCACCCCCAATAAGTTTAAAAAGTCCTCCTTCACCAGTCGCACATCTCAAACCTTCGTTGCATATGCCATTGGAGGGATTATCAAATCTATCAAGTGTTGAAAACAATTTTTCAAAACTATCGTGCAGTCCATAGGAAAAGCATGATACTGCGCTAGTGCTTGGGGTCGTATATTCCGGTCCAGAACATCTTTCATCATCAAGCAGACTAGGTGTTAAATCAGTGTAATCATCACAATCATCCTCTTTTGTTCTCATATCTGTTATACTTCCATTACAAATGTTCCCTCTGCTTCCATCACATAACCTGAAAATCTCTCTTTTAATTATGTCATTTTCATCAAAAATATCGGGTTCTAGATGAAATACCTCTGGAGGATTTATTGATGGGTTTCCATAAAAATTGTTAATGTCTAAAAATGAAATATTTGAGCCATATTCTGTGTATTCAAAGCAATTAGTATTTGTGTTAGCTGACAAAATTTTTCCCCATTCAACTACACTTCCATCATCACAACACGCATGTGATGCTTGGAATTCATCACCTGTGTTATATGGGTATGGCCATGGATCTCCATCGTTTATATGTGGCAAGCATTCATGCACATCTAATACCATCATTGACGGCGGATCTGTCCATCTTTCTACGCCGTTGTCGTCATATCTTCCTTTCAATGTTATTTCACGTTGTGGATTAAGCAGATCAAGCTCTTTGAAAATCTTTGTATCGATATCTTCAATAGTAGTAGTCGGATCGAGTTCATAAGGCAGGGTTATCTCTGTCTCTGTTGTGAATATTGTGAATGGCTCAAGAGTGTCCTGCCATTTGAACTCTAACACATCAGTAAAGTATGACCTTGCCAACGCGTTTAAGATGTACGGGTCTTCTATAGATGCATTTAAGGAGCTTATATCATCATAAATGTTGTCTCCAGATGGTACAACTACAGGTATGTCGCCCACCATTATCGATATATTCTGATAATCCTCTAAACCGCCTTCATCCTTGACATGCACTAATGTGTAATGCAAACCTAGGTCTCTCCTAGAGGTTCTGTAGCTAGCGTTTCTTCTAGTTTCTTGGAATAACTCTGAGTTAGTCCAGTTCCTAACTTTGTTCCAAGGTTGGTTACCCACATATAAGGAAGGATTAGCTCTGCAACCTTCAGGGTCAGCCTCGCAACCTACCTCATTAAAACTACTGTTAAACTCCTCCATCCATCCAGAATAATTATACACAACAAAGTTTTCATCAGGATCTAATCCAAATGGATCAATCCTTATATCCTGTCCTTCTTTCACCACTATGTTGTATCTCATACCAAAGTGAATCCAGTCTAGTACTGGAGCTCGATTCTTCACAGCAAACTGGAATATCAAAGGGTTTCCTCCTATCAAGGATTCATTATCAACTAATTGGAATATGTCATCAAATTGTCCAACACCACACTCTTTACAAGGATTGACAGCTCTTATTAGTGTTATCTTAGTATCCCACCCAAGACGAGGGTTTCTATAATCGCTTTCAATGTTGAAGTGTATATTCTTGTACTCCTGCTCAAGAAGCCTTTGGATATACTCATACACCTGTTTTAGCCTTACGTTCTTTTTCAGTTCAAAATCAGCATATGTTCTGAACTTTGACCTTCCAAGTTTGACTAAGAATGGATAAGTAGCATTTGTCACAAAGTATTTCTCTGCAAGTGTTACTGTGCTGTTAGGATCATTGAGGACTGTTACATTATACCCTATGTTTTCAAATATTGAGAAGTTAACACAACTCTTCAAAGAATTGGAAATGTAAGTCTGTAACTGTTCTTGAACACTGTTATTTCCATAACCGAACTTGCAAGCCCCAAAGCGATATAACGAAGCATCCTGACCAGAAGCATTAAGTCTGTTAGTGCCGTTTGGGTCACATAGTGGAGGCAAGGAAAGAACACCTAGAGCTCCTGTATTAAGACTACACCCATATAATAAAGAACTCTTGTTATGGTAAGTCCATTTTATCAAATCAATGCTTGTATTTGGAAAAGGGTAAGAAGGGGGGCTAGGATAAACACAACTACTATTAAAGTTTGGCAAGATTCCATAAGAAACATTTGTGTAATTGTAGAAGCTTATGTTATAGAATGTGCTTGTAAGATTGAAAACCAAGTAATCTTGACCAACATCTATAGGATTTGGGTAACTCCCTCCTTGGTTTTTATAGAGCTTTCCCCCTTGTAATGACAATAGATAAACAGCGTCATCAACTACCCTATCAAGACAACTCTTAACATAAAAGTTAATATTACTGCTTCTTATTGCTTCTTGGACAATCATATCTGCTTGTGTTCTTAACTTATCTTGAACAACAATGCTTCTAGCAAATAAAAGAAATGCAAAACTAGAGATTAAAACAAAACCAAGAACAATGGAAATAGTGAACTGCCCTCTTTTCCCAACCATGAAAGAGCATTAATCTATTAACTATATAAAAATTATTATTCACTGGGCAAAGGACAACCGGAAATTTCACTTAATCTCTCAAAGCTTTGAGCCCTTGGGTATCTCTGACCTTCAAACTCCCAAGTAGGAGTAGTAGTGACACCTGTAGTCTCAGCGTAGTCTTTATAGTTCAAATATTCAGCCGATTTACCAAACATCTGCTTCTGTCCTGCAGTATACTTGCACCAACTAGCGCCATATATAACCATGCCCTTCTCAGACAAGCACTTGGCAAAGTCATCATAGTATTCTGGTTTCTGCTTGTTTGAGACAATTGAGAAAACGATAAAAGCAACAGCAATAACAACAATTCCGGCTACGATAACATTTCTTTTGGTGCTCTTCTTCCTCCTCTTAGATTCCAAGCGAGCCCTCTCTTCAGCTCTCTTATGTTTTTTCAGCTTTCGCTTCTCAGCCTTTGTCAAAGCCAAAATAATCACCTAAAAAGCAGTTGCTAAGGCATTAGAATGTTTGCTCACAGATTCTACATCCTCAGGAACTCCAGCAACACCGCAGCCACCACCAACATATCCGCCAGTTGGTCCTGTTGGAGGTCTGTTGTAATCCTTGTTGGAACAACCAACTACTAAAATCAATCCAACAATCAACAATATCATCAATATCTTCCCTAGCTTCATAAAAAGCACCTCGTATAACAAAACAAGATTAATGTTATATTAAAATACTTTTCGTTTTAAAAACAATTTTTTCCAAAAGGTTTATAAAGCAAATATTTTTCCAAAGAATAAAGCCCGAGTGAATAGCGCATAGGGTTAAAACAGGCTATTTCTCTCGGAACTATAAAAAATGACTCAAAGAGAATTTCAATATATAATAAGGGTAGTAAACACAGACCTAGATGGTAATAAAAAGATTCTATACGCTTTAAGAAAGATTAAAGGCGTAAATACGATGCTTGCAAACGCTGTTTGTAACATTGCAAAAGTAAATAAGAATATGAAAGCAGGTAATCTTTCAGAAAAAGATGTTGAGAAGTTGGATTCTACCTTAAAACAAATCACAAAGACAGAGCTTCCAGAATGGTTTCTGAACAGAAGAAAAGACCCTGAAACAGGCGAAAATAAGCATTTGTTAGGACCTGACATGAAGTTCACGATTGAAAATGATATCAAGATGATGAAGAAAACAAAATCCTACAAAGGACTAAGACACCAGTGGGGTGTACCTGTAAGAGGACAAAGAACAAAATCTAACTTTAGAAAGAACAAAGGAAAAGGGTCCCTTGGTGTAAAGAGAAAAGCAGGCGTAAAGGCAGGAAAGGTATAAAATGGGTGACCCAAAAAAAATCAGAAAGAAGTATAGCACGCCAACGCATCCATGGCAGAAAGACAGAATAGAAGAAGAAATAGCTCTAAAGAAAGAGTATGGTCTGAAGAACAAGAGAGAGATATGGGTAGTGGCTTCAAAACTGAACAAATTTAAAGATCAATTTAAAACACTAAACGCACAGACAGGAACCCAAGCAGAGAAGGAGAAAGAACAATTAAAAGACAAGTTATTATCATTAGGATTAATAAAAACAGATTCTCCTTTGGGTGTTGTCCTTGGATTAGATACAAAAGATTTAATGGAGAGAAGACTCCAGACAATAGTTTTCAGAAAAAATCTGGCAAGATCGATAAACCAGGCAAGACAATTCATAGTTCACAGACATATAATAGCAGGAGGAAAAAAAGTTACTTCACCATCATACATAGTAAAAGTAGGTGAGGAAAACCAGGTTTCTTTTGTCCAGACATCAACTCTTTCAGATCCAAGTCACCCTGAAAGATATGAAGAAGTGCCAAAGGGCAGGGGAGTGAAAAAGAAGAAAGAAGAAAAGAAGAAAGAAGAAGTTCCTGTAGATGAAGAAGAAATTGTGAAAGAAATTGATTCAAAGAAAGAAGAACCAAAAGATCCTGAAGTAAAACAAACAGAAGAGAGCAAGGAAGAATCTGCACCGAAAAAAAGAAAGAAACTCCTAAGCCCCAGAAGGAAGAAGGTGAAAAACAAAAATGAAACAATCAACAACTAGGTGGGGAGTAGCACACATATATTCATCATATAATAATACTATAATACACATAACAGACATAACAGGAACAGAAACAATAACAGTGACAAGCGGCGGACAAGTAGTTAAGGCTCACAGATTAGAATCAAGTCCAACAGCAGCAATGATAGCAGCTAAGAAAGCAGCAGAGATTTGTCTAGATAAAGGGATAACAGGACTACATGTGAAGATAAAAGCACCAGGAGGCCATAATGGTCCGATGAATCCAGGACCTGGAGCCCAGGCAGCGATAAGAGCCTTGTCAAGAAGAGGGTTAAAAATAGGGTTCATAGAAGATGTAACGCCTATTCCACACGGTGGGTGTAGAAAGAAAGGCGGAAGAAGAGGGAGGCGAGTATAAATGGAAATAAAAAAGCTTTCAAAGAGCAAGGACAAAATGAGCTTCCTAGTTAAAGGAATAAATCACGCATATGCAAACGCTTTGAGAAGGTTGATAATGTCAGAAGTGCCAACACTAGCAATAGAAGAAGTAGAATTCAAGAAGAACAACTCAATTCTCTATGATGAAATAATAGCGCATAGACTAGGCCTTTTGCCATTAAAAACAAACCTGAAGAGCTGCGATGAAAAGACGCAGATACAATTTACACTGAAAGCAAAAGGAGCAGGGTATGTGTATGCTTCAGACTTAAAGTCAAAAGATGCTAAGTGTAAGCCAATATATCCTAAAACTCCCATTGTGAAGCTATTAGACAAACAAGAAGTGCAATTAGTAGCAACTGCTGTTTTAGGAAGAGGAAGTGAACATGTTAAGTGGAGTCCCGGCATAATCCACTACGTTCAGGAACCTACAATCACAATCAACAATAAAAGTTCTCTATTTGAAAAATTCAAAGATAAATATCCATCTAAAGCATTCGATAAAAAAGGAATGTTGGACAAGAAAAAAATATTGGACAACAACTTAGTCGATGCATGTGAAGAAGTATGCGATAACGTGTTGAAAGTAGAATACAGCAATACCAACTTCATATTCCATGTTGAATCATGGGGACAGCTAGACTGTAAAGCCATAGTAACAACTGCTGTGGAAGTATTCAACAACGAACTAACAGAATTTTCAAAACTGATGAAGAAAAAATAAACTGACACTCCTTATCACGCGAGGGTGTCAGAGTCTGGTCAAATGACTACGGTCGAGGGCCGTAGGCCTTAGTGGCTGCGCGGGTTCGAATCCCGTCCCTCGCATATAATGGTTTCGTCCATTAACACCGAGTGTGGCATAAAGCCACACGAGACGCCAAAGGCGTCGTGACCGAAGGGAACACAATCCCGGTCAAGCCTGATAAGGATTGAAATGAAACACGAACAACTAAGAAAACTAGTAAATGAATTGAAGAAGAACTCAATAGTTAATAATGTAAGGATATGGAAAAAAATAGCTGTAGATTTAGAGAAGCCAACAAGGAATAGGAGAGAGATAAACATATACAAGATAGAGAAATATGCAAATCCTAATGAGACAGTAGTTGTTCCAGGCAAAGTTCTCGGAACAGGAGAACTGACAAAGAAAGTTAATGTAGCAGCATTCAACTTTTCAGACTCTGCTTATAGAAAGATAAAAGAGAAAGGACAAGCAATGTCAATATCAGAGTTACTAAAAAACAATCCAAAAGGAAAGAAAGTGAGGATACTAGGATGATCATAGATGCAACAGACTTAATACTTGGAAGGATGGCAACAGTTGTTGCAAAGAAAGCATTACAAGGAGAAAAAATAGATGTAGTAAACAGTGAAAAAGCTATAATCACAGGTAACAAGAAAAAAATCCTAGCAAGATACAGACAGAGAAGGGAAAGAGGAGCACCATTAACAGGACCATACTTTCCAAAACAATCAGACAGATTTGTGAAGAGAACAATCAGAGGAATGATACCATACAAGCGGCCAAAAGGGAGAGAAGCATTCAAAAAAGTGATGTGCTACAGAGGAATTCCAACAGAATTTCGAGATAAAAAAGCAGAAACAATAAAAGAAGCAAACATTTCAAAACTTTCACACACAAAATATTTAAGAGTAGACGATATCTGCTCATTTTTAGGAGGAAAATGAAACAGAAAAATTTGAAAAATTTTGCGTTCCATAATTTCATAGAGGTGAAATTATGAAACCAATACATGTATCTGGAAAAAGGAAGAGAGCAGTTGCAAGAGTAACGTTGAAAAATGGAACTGGAAAAATAACAATTAATAATCTAAATCTCGACTATTATGAACCAAAACTTGCAAGGATGAAGATAAAAGAACCCCTTTTGTTAGCAAAAGACATAACTGACAGAGTAGATATTGAAGTGAATGTGTTTGGCGGTGGCTATATGAGCCAGGCAGATGCAGCCAGATTAGCGATTGGAAGAGCCCTCATAAAATACAATTCGAAACTAAAAGATTTATTCCTGAATTACGACAGGCAGTTATTAGTTGCAGATGTTAGAAGGAAGGAATGTTCAAAGCCAAACAGTCGCGGCAATGCTCGGTCGAAGCGTCAAAAGTCGTATCGTTAAAGCAGTAATAGAATTCTTTTTTAATATAAATTTGATATTAAAATGGGTGCTATCCACTAATCACTGGACATCCTCGCATAGCACTTATAAAGAATGAGTTCTTTAAATCTAGTGTGAATTTAACTAATCAAGAATTGCAAATTAAGAGATTATCTTTTAGTAAATCCAGTTCTAATCTTAGGATTATTTTAAATCCCGAGTTCAAAAAAGAAATTTTTGATGAATTATTTAAGAAACATTCTTCTTCAAAATCTTCTGTAATATTAAACATTTCTAGAGGCACGTTATACCATTATAAAAATAATAGGGTAGAATCTGTTTCGTTCACAATAATTGAAAAAATTAGAAGATTATTAGATTTAAGTAAAGAAGAGATTAATAAGAATTCAATTGAAATTCTAAAGAGTGAAGAAGTCAGGGATAAAGGTTTAGTTTTCGGAAGGAAATTTAGAAGAATACAATTAAAAAAATTTAGAGAGAAAATTCCGAAAGTCAAGAATATTGTTGAAGATAACTTCTTAAATTTAGAAAAATGGTTTTCTTTTTATAAGAAATTAATTGATTTCGGATGTAGAGAGATTAAAAGTATTCAACGAGAAAACAACATATTAAAGGTTAAGTATACAAATTATGCAAAAGGAAAGAAAAAATTATTTACAATATTGTTACCTAGAAAAATAAAATTAGACGAAGATTTTCAATATTTCTTTGGTTTATGGGTTGGGGACAAAGCAGGGGGAGGAAGAATTGGAGTGATTAATAAAGAGAAAGTATTAAACCTTTATACTGCAGAGTACTTGAGGAAACTTTATCAAAGACCTGAATTTGTTTTATATATCCACAAGAAAACAAAGTTACGTAAGTTAAATTACGATATTGATAAAATAATTAGAATAAATAGTTCGTACCAAGGATACGCTATTTCTGTTCATGCAACAAATGGTGTTCTTAAGTCATTCTTTGAGTATTTAGAGAAAGATTTAGATGAGTTTCTTAATTTAATTCCAAACAGAAACGTGTTCTTTGCAGGTCTCTTTGATGCAGAAGGAAACGTTTTTTTAGAAGACCATTGTTTCAGATGGTCTTGTAAGGACCAGATTAATATCAAAATTTTTTCTAGTTATCTCAAGGAAACGGGTTTGTTTCATAGGTTTGATGGTTCAAACATAGTTACTTACAATAAAGAAGTTTTCTCTAAAAGCATTCTCCCTTTTATAAGGCATCCAGTGAAAATAAATGATTCACAGTTTATTTGTTTTAAAAAAGGAATATTAAATGAAAGGTTTAAAGAAATTTTAAGAGTTATTAACAATAATCCTGGGAAAAAAGCTAATGAAATTGCGAAAGCTTTAAAAAAAGTCAAGCTTTTCGCTCAACTAAGATTTTTAGAGGACAATAATTATATTCACAGAAAGAGTTATCCTCATAAGATTTATATCACTAATAAAGGTGTGGCTTCTCTTAGCCACGGAGGGAAGGATTTATGATTATACCTGTCCGCTGTTTTTAGCTGTGGAAAACCAGTAGGTCACCTCTGGGAAGAATACCAGGAAAGATTGAAGAAGAAAGAAGATACAAAAAAAATCCTTAACTCATTAGGGTTGGAAAGATACTGTTGCAGAGCATTATTCCTCGGGCATGTTGATTTGATTGATACTGCAGCACAATTTAAGAAGTTTTAAAATGTTAAACACAGCAGAAAACACATTGGTTATGCTGTTGTTATAGATAGAGTTCTCGATTTTCTAGAGAGCTAAAGAAAAAATATATTAATCAGCAGACTAACCTTAACATAAAATGAAAAAACCAGACTTTAACAAGATTGCCAAGAAATGGCAAGCAAAGTGGGAGAAAGCAAATATATTCCAAGTAAAAGAAGACTCTAAGAAAAACAAATTCTACGTTCTAGAGATGTACCCATACCCTAGTGCTTCTGGTTTGCACATGGGTCATGCAAGGAATTACTGCATAGGAGACGTTTATTCAAGATACAAAAGGATGAAAGGTTTCAACGTTCTTTACCCAATGGGTTATGACTCTTTTGGCTTACCAGCTGAGAACGCAGCTATAAATGCAAAATCTCATCCTAAGAAGTTTACTGAAGCAGCTATTAAGAACTTTATCAAACAACAGAAATCTCTTGGCCTAAGCTATGATTGGAGTCGAATGATAACATCTCATAGCACAGAATATTACAGATGGGACCAGTGGATATTCCTGAAGATGTACAAGAAAGGACTAGCCTATAAGAGAAAATCAACTGTTAATTGGTGCCCCAAATGTGATACTGTGCTTGCTAATGAACAGGTGCACAATGGCAAATGCTGGAGACATGAAAATATTGATGTTGAGATGAAGGAGTTAGAGCAGTGGTTTTTCAAGATAACAGACTATGCAAACGAACTATTGAAAGATATTAAGAAACTGAAAGGATGGTCAGAGGATGTTAAGCTCATGCAGGAAAATTGGATTGGAAGAAGCGAAGGAGCCCTAATGAGTTTCAAGATAGAGAATTCTGATAAAGTATTATCTGTCTTTACAACCAGGCCAGATACTTTCTTTGGAATAACCTTTTTGGTTTATGCTCCTGAACACCCAGATGTTATGGACTTAGTTAAGAGCACCAAGTATGAGAAATCTGTTAAAAAATTTGTGAGAAAAGTAGTTGTTGAAGACAGATTTATGAGAACAGCTGAAGATAGAGAAAAAGAGGGAATGTTTATAGGGAAATACGCTGTAAACCCAATCACAAAGGAGAAAATCCCTGTTTATATAGCCAACTTTGTTCTTTACGAATATGGTACAGGAGCGATTATCGCAGTTCCTGCCCATGACCAGAGAGATTTTGAGTTTGCCAAGAAGTATAAAATCCCAATCAGGGTTGTTATAAATCCGCCAAATTATGAATTAAGCCCAGATAAGATGACAAGGTCTTACATGGGTGACGGGAATATGACAAATTCTAAGCATTTTGATGGAATGAACAACAGAGATGCTATCCCAAAAATAACAAAGTTTTTAGAAAAAAACAAATGCGGAAAAGCAACAGTCCAATACAAGCTTAGAGACTGGTTGATCTCAAGACAGAGATTCTGGGGCTGCCCTATACCAATAATTTACTGTGACAAGTGTGGTATAGTCTCTGTACCTGAAAAGCATCTGCCTGTTAGATTGCCTGAGAACTTCAAATTTACAATAGGAAAAGGAAATCCTTTAGAGCACTGCAAGGGGTTTGTGAATACGAAATGTCCGAAGTGTAAAGGGAAAGCAAGAAGAGAAACCGATACAATGGATACATTCGTGGATTCTAGCTGGTACTTTCTACGGTACTGTGACGCTAAGAATAAAAAGAAGATTTTTGACCAAAAAAAGGTTGACTATTGGATGCCCATAGATCAGTACATAGGCGGAAAAGAACATGCGACAATGCATCTTATCTACTTCAGGTACTTCACGAAGTTCCTGAGAGATATAGGATTATTGAACTTCGATGAGCCAACATTGAACCTCTTCAACCAAGGAATGCTTCACAAGGGAGGAGTCGTGATGTCCAAGTCAAAAGGAAACGTTGTGACACCTGAAGAGGTAAGTAAGAAGTATGGAATCGATGCTGCTCGCTTATTCTTGTTGTTCATAGCTTCACCTGATAAGGATATGGAGTGGAGTGATAAAGGAATGGAAGGATCATTTAGATTTGTGAACAAGTTCTATAACTTGATGAACAAAAAAATGGTTAATAAAAAGGAGAGAAAGGAGACAAGCAGATTGCACAAAACGATAAAAGAAGTTTCTGAAGCTTTAGAAGCAATCAAGTTTAACTTTGCTTTGATAAAACTAATGAGCTTCACAAACTATCTTCACAACAAGGAAAAGATTTCAAAGGAATCATTTGAGAAGCTCTTAATTATGATGGCTCCATTCACACCACATATCTGTGAGGAGTTATGGGTGAAAATAGGAAAGAAACCATTCATATCGTTAAAGAAATGGCCTAAGCATAATGATAAGAAAATAGATGAAAAAGCAGAAGCAGAGGAAGGATTAACAGGTACAGCTAGTGCAGATATTGAAAAAGTGTTAGATTTGATAGGGAAAAAGAAGAAAAAGAAGATAACATTAATAGTTTCTCTACAATGGAAGTATGGTTTCTTTAAAGCACTTCAAAAAGAAATGGAAAAAACAAGAGATATAAAGTCGCTTATTAGTATAATATCAAGGAATAAGATACTAAAAAAGCACGGACAAGATATAGCAAAATTATTGCCTTCTTTAGTGAAAAATCCTGCCAAAATACCAAAGAAAATTCTTGACCAAAAAGCGGAGTTGAAAATTCTAAAAGGTACGAAGAAAGAATTAGAAGCAGTGTTTTTATGCAAAGTCAAAGTAGAACTGGCAGAGAAATCTAAAGAAGCAAAAGCAAAGCAAGCAAATCCTGGGAAACCAGCAATAGTTGTAGAATAATTATTTTTTCAAGTTCTTTCTAAAATCATTTATCTTGTCTTTGTCAATCTTTGGAACCAATCCTTCATAGCCACAGTCTGCACATTCAAAATTATGAGCAGGTACTGCGCCTATAAAGCGAGTGGCAGGGGGCAGCTTGTCATGTAAAGAAAGTCTTAAGCTGCTACATTTGGGACATATATATGCATCCTTTGCATTCTCAGCTTTCTTGACAGCCATCTTCTTTGTGATGACATAGAAGATATAGATTGCAAATAATATGAAAACAATGCTAAGAATCCTAGAGAGAATCTCTGCAGTTAGTTGGTTCATTATCTTTTCTCAACTTTATAACCGCATTCGCTACACTTCCATAGCTCAAAGACATCTGTCTTGAAGGAGAATGGTAGCAGTGTTCCTTTTTCACACTTTGGGCAGTTTGGGAATAATGTCATCTTAACGTCTCTTTTTTAATAAGTGCGTGCCTGAAGGTGGACGTAAACTAAAGTCAAAAGCGACCTTGATTTTTCCTCAGCCCTGCGACCCTCTAAGCACCATGATTAATATTTAGAGCTGCTTCATTCCTGATCTGACTCAGTTCATAAAAATCATGATCCTAGAGGACAAGGCATCGACGGTCCAACCAAGACTTCTGGCTCAAGCAACGCCGCCCCTCAGGCTTCAACCCCGCCAACATCCATTTGCGGTAACAGGTGAGGATGAGCCACCCAGTCTAGCAATATGGGAAAAGAATGAGTTCTTTTTAAAGCTATCTTAATATTTTTCTGAAAATAGAAAGTTTTATTAACTTTTAAGGAATATTCACTGTAGGGGGAGCAAATGAAGAATTCCATTGTATTTCTAGGAACAGGAGGGGATTCAATAGTTGTTGGAAAACAGGTCAGGGCTTCTGGAGGCATAGTGTTTAAGTTTAATGACAACCAGTTCCATGTTGATCCTGGTCCTGGAGCAATTGTCAGGGCAAAGCAATATGACGTAAATCCGAGGGAAACAACAGCTCTGCTGGTTTCACATAACCATTTAAATCATACTGCAGGTCTTAATTCTTTGGTTTCTGCAATGACTTATTCAGGTATAGATAAACGTGGAGTGTTGGCTTGTGATGAAGAAACACTCCACGGCTCTCCTAACGAGAACCCTGCGATTTCAAACTATCATAAAGGTCTTGTTGAAAGGTTCATAGCGATGAAACCAGGCATGAGGATAGGAATAAACGAGATAAATATTGTTGCGACAACAGCGAAACACACACCGACATCCATAGGTTTCAAGTTCTACACAGAGAAATTCGTCGTATCATACACCTCTGATACAGAGTATTGTAAAGAGTTAGTAAGTGAACATAAAGATGCCGATGTTGTAATAGTGAATTGTAAATATCCTGTTGGTCTAAGGCAGAGAGGACACATGAACTCTGAAGACATTGTTAAATTCTTGCAGAAGACAAAGCCAAAACTCGCTATATTGACACATTTTGGTGTGAAGATGCTTGACGCAGATCCTATCTATGAAGCTAGGGAAATCCAGAAAAAGACCAACAGTCAAGTAATAGCCGCGAAGGATGGCTTAGTTGTCAATCCTGTTTCCTACGCAGCTTCCCTGAAACAGAGAAAGCTAGATTCTTTCTAAATTGACAAAATTTAAATATCTTATTTTCAAGAATCAGATTTGATGCTAGAGTCAATTGCTGGTTATATACAATCAAATTCTGGAGAAATATTAGCAAGGTTCATAGATTTCTTTAGAAAGCCGTTTATAAACAAAGAAATGGTTTGGATGATAATACCCGCTGTAGTAACTATTATAGTTATGGAGATATATTATTCCAAGCACAAAAAGGAACTTACAGGTTGGAACACAGCCACTGCTAACAGTCTAGTGCTTATTTTCATAGCTATGGATCTGTTTCGTTTCCTATCTAACAAAGGTTCATTATCATTTTCAAATCCAGGCTCTTATGCTTTTTCAGCTAGTGTATTGGTGTCGATTGTTTTGTTGGAGGCAATATTTATGTTTGTAATGGACTTCAGCCATATATGGCCAAGATTCTTAGCGTTTCATTTCTCGTCACATTTAACAGTTAATCTGATAGCGTACACTTCGATAGTTATACTATATGGAGGAATTCCCTTAACGCCTCCTACATTCATAGCTGCAATAATCTTTTTTCTATTGATGAACCTGTTGTTCTTCCTGGTTAGAATTCTCTATCCTTCAAAAGGCTAACACTATCAAGTATCCGATAACGCAACCAAGAGTTACAATGGGCATTGCAGGATAGAATTTTTCTTTTTTTGCAAAAACAAACAATCCAAGGATTGCTATCGTAACAGTGACGCTTATGATTGTTGTCTGGAAGAATGCAAGAGTTGATGACACTCCTTGTTTGATTAGGTTTTCCATCACAACAGCTGAGAAAATTAGCGGGAACGCTACATCACCGCCGCCAAGAATAGCGTTTCTGACCTTTTTTTTCTTTGGCATTAAATCAGGTTTTTGTGGAATTTCTAATCTAATACCTTTCTTCTCTTCGTAAGGTATCATTAATCCAGCAAACAATTTGCTTTTGGCTTGGAACTTAGCCATTTTTATCATATGTTTGCTCTTCCAAACAGCGTACATGTCATAGATGGAAATAACTAATAATAACATGAACGCCCAGAACAAGTCAAAGATAGGGGCTAATAGCACTGCCAACCCAGAGTACATCAGCACCTCTGTAAAGTTATGTATCAAGACATTTCTTTTAATAATCTTCAAGGAAGCAAATATGAATGCAAAGAAGAAAGCAAGGGTTGAATCCATCAAAACGCCTAATGATATGCTGATGGCAAAGAATACAGCCATGAAGAACCACGTCTTCCAGAGTTTTATCTTGCCGTACTTCATAATTATCAAGATAAGGATTGTTCCTATAAAAACAGCAACCGCTATGTAGAGGAATGATTCAAAGCCGGTTGTTTCAGGCCTTGGACCTACAGAGGTGTCTTGATGCTGTATGATTATAGTACCATTAATCTCTTGAACACTACTGATATCCTTATTAACCAGAAACAAGCCAACTATCTGCGTTAAGAAGAAAACACTTATAATTACTGCAGTAACGTTTAAGTCGTGTTTCATTTTGTATCTTTATTTGTATGAAATCTAGCCCAGACAGGATAATGATCTGATACTTCTATTGTTAGTTCATAGCTAATATCATAAACTTTGTCAAACATGAAAACTCCTTTATGACCCGCGTAGTCTTCTACTGATTCTGAGCTGATAATTATTCTGTCATAAGTGCAATTAGTACTTTTTGTTGTTGTATCTGCGTTATTTGGAATTAACCATTTATATTCTTTGTCATTCAAAAAAACTTTTTCTTTGTTTTCATCATAGTAACTGCAATCCGCATTCAAATCTCCTAAAATAATTATATCCTCTTCTTCTACAAACTTTGTTTTAATATCAATAATTACCTCTGTTAATTTTCTTATTTCACTTTCTGCATTATCTGGTTTGATATGAATATTAACTAGTATAAAATCAAATTCGTTTGCTTTAAATTGAGCAATAAAAGGCTCACGTTCAAAGTAATCTTCTATATCCTGATAAACATATGAGGATTCAGGCACATAAGCAACTTTTTTAGGATTATATATAAAAGCGTAATTCTCTTTATAGCTACTTCTTCCTATTTGTGGACTTATAATATAATCTCTATAACTATTATTGCAAACATAATTGCTTAAATTTACATAGTATTCAATAGTCGTTTCTGTCTTATCTCTTATTTCCTGAATTGCCATAATATCAAACTTACAAAGAATGTTTGCTAAGATATTCATAACACGTGTTTTTTCTCTTTTGCTTTTACCAAATGTTTGAATGTTGAAACTTGCAATTGTTATTGAATCTTTGCTGCTTGGAACAGTTATTGTGTATATAAAGTCGTTAAATAAATCTTCCTCTATAGATTCGTTATATAACAATAACTCTTTAATAATTTCAGAAACGAAAACATACAATAGAACAATTACTAAGACAATAATTATTATTTTTCCTTTTTTCATATTTTTAACTTTTATCAAGTTGAATATATAAAGAATTCGGAGTTTTTCTTGAAAATATTACGGAAATATCTTTTTAAGACTCTTTGCCAAGGCGAATTTTGTTCCTGGATAGGGTTTCTCAATTGATTCTATTAGAGAATTCTTTTTTTCTTTTTTCCCTATTTTGATTTTTTTTATCCTGCACATCTCTATTATCTCTTCTTCTAACACATTATGCAGTATTTTTTTCCTAGAAGGTTTTTCTTTCTTGTTTTCCAAATATATTTCTAGTTTTTCTTTTACCTCTCTGTCTAGATTTGTTGGAATCAAGGTTTCTTTGCTTGCTTTCTTCACTTCTTTTATTGTTAGGTGTTTTCCGAATATGTTTTTTAGGAGTTGTTTTGTCAGAAAGAATTCTTTAGAGTCATCGTTTAATAGTTTTACACTACCTCTTGGTTCTATCTTGTTGCTTGTTCTTATGTCTTTCCTAACTCTTTTTTCTATCATTTTTAGAAAGCAGGAATCACAGTAATTTCTCTTGTCATAGCTAAGATTAATAGTTGCTTTTCTTCCACATTTTGAACATTTTTGATTTGTTACCATTCTAGAATGGATATAAATCGAAAGATTTAAATATTCTGTTTGATATTCTAAATAATATAAACGAATCAGGTGAGGCAAGAGGAGGGTGATGCTTTTCTAAACTAATATTCAACAAGTTCCAACTCACCTCTTTTTCCCGGGAAGATTCCGATTTTCTTGGAATCTTCCAGGGTTTTAAAATCTTGATTTTTTTCTCTTTCTTAATGTTATAAGCAACACAAGGGCTGCTCCTATGACAAACCCGAATAGGAATGTCTGAATCCCTGCAGGATCTATATTAATAGAGATTCTTTTCTTGGTTGGAAAGTACATATCAAGCTTACTTAGCTCTAATGCGTATTCTGCAAAAGTAAGACTTAAGACTATGTCATAATCAATTAATGAACGTGAATATTCAAAATAGCTGTAACCAAGGATTGGGAATATCTTCTTAGCTTCCTGCTCAAGTATTACTTTCTTTATTGCTTCGAATTTCTCTTCCAAAACATTTTCCATTTCATCTTCATGAATAGCAAGAGCTGTCAGAAGAATGTTAGCTTCTGCTTTTGCTTTACTGGCCTTAAAGATACAAAGAGCAAATTCTCCTTGATTGTAGTTCTCAAATGCATCCTCTACAATCTCTTTTGTAGCTCCAAGAAATCCTGGCAGATATAATTCTGCATAATTTATTCTCTCCTCTGCCTCTGCAATCTTTTTCAAACAACCATTTTTCAAATGATTTTCATCCAGCTCTGTCTTTCTACCTTTTAATCCAAAGAATTTCGACCAAGTAACAGCGCTGAAAAGTCTCTCCTTGGTATAAGCCAGAACAGAGGATGAGACGTTTTCATAAGTAATGGTGTCAAAATGTCCTTCTGCTTCTGATAATCTCTCCTTCACAACCATGTAAGTCTCTAGGTCAGACAGGGTTGTGAGGTTTTTCTGATAAACTGATTCCTTAACTGATTTAAGGTCTTCTTTTGTCTCATTGTAGAGATTTTGTAATTCTTCAATGCTTTTATTTGAAAACTCTATGTCCCTTAGTCTGAGATTTGCTGAGAAGCAATAACTGGCTCTTGCGTAGTAATAATTCTTGATTTTTGCATCTTCAGATCTGTTCAGGAAGTTCTCTGCAATTGTGTAAAGGGAACTGTTTGTCTCGTTTATTTTTAACAGAATGTCCTGGCTTCTTTGGCATAATGTTTCTGCTACTTCTTCCATTCTGTTAGAGTACTCTTTTAAAACAGCCACGTTCTGATCAACTCTTGAGAAGTCCTTTCCTGTGAGATGATACAATGCCTCTTCTAAGTTCTTAACTTTTACAATAGTTATTTTTTTGTCAAGTTTTTTTTCTTCTATCTTTGATATATTTAAAGATGACTGCCATTTTGGTATAAGCACCTTTGTGAAATCATTGTCGATTGCTGCTTCAATCTTCTTATTTATTCCAGCGACAGGGCCTATCAGTCCCCCAGAGTTTATGGTTCCTGTTAGTATTGTGTTCTCATCTAATTCCAAATCTGAAAGAACGCTTATTGTTAAGACAGTAATAGCTGCACCTGCACTTGGTCCGCCAACAATAGTTGCTTTTGCTCTTATGGTGTAGAAGAAGTCATACTTGCTGCAATCCTTCTTCAAAAAGTCGCATGCGACCTCATTTGCAAATCTTGTAGATATCTGTGTATCGAGTTTTGTTAAAGGGAATGAATCGATGTATATTGTTCCTTTTCCAGGTTTAACCTCTAAGAACAAGTCTGCAACCCCCCCTTTGGTTTCATCAGGTCCCCCAACTGTTAATAGACTCATCTTTCCTGATTTAGCATGAACTAGTGGAATCAACAGCAGCATGATGATAACTATATTTAACAATCTCATTTTTTCTTATATCTGCCTCTAGCTTCAACTATTTTGAATCTTTCCATTATTTGTTTATAATTCTTCGCTTTATTGTATCCTTTCAAGAAATATTTGAATGCTTTCTCCCATATCTTGTAGTGTTTGCTCTCCAAAGCTTGTTTGAAGAGATGAATATCAACTGCTTTGTCCTCTATTTTTTCTGAAAAGAATGAAAGTCCGAAATCTATAAAATAAATCTCATTCTTTAAAATCATGTTTGACGTTGTTAAGTCACCATGTATAATGCCTGCGTTATGAATGGCAGCCACTTTTTCTCCGATTTCTTCTGCAAGTTCTGGTTTTTTGTTAAGCACATCCCTAATCTTATCCCCCTTGATAAAATTCATCTTCAAGGTTTCTTCCCTGTCAGTCTCTATTAGTTTAGGTGCTTTAACAGGAATCTTTTCAAGTATCTTGGCCTCTGTTCTAGTACGAGTTTTTCTGAGGGTAGAATCTATCTCTTTTATCCTATAGCTCTTTTTGATTCTCTTTTTCACCACCTTGTTATTATCAAGGTATATGATTGCTTCTGCACCAGAACCTATCTCTCTCATAAATATATTAGAAAAATAAGAAATTTAAAAGGGTTTTGCTATAAATCACAGAATATCTCATCAAGTTCGTCATCAGAAAGATTTTTACGATTAAGGTCGATTATGCTCTTCTTGTGATTAGAATCCCTTATTCGTTTTAATTCCTCTTCCTCATCCATTAATAATGTTTCTTCCATTTTCAATCAGTTTAATGCTCCATGATAATTATTGTGTTGTTTAGAACCTACTTTGTTATCTCTATTGACATCCAAAAGTTCGACTGTGTCTCCAACCTTTAATTTCAATCCTTCTCCATTCCAATCATATGTGTGGTTATTCACAAGAAATAGTTCTCTTTGATATAGTCCAAAATCCCCTCCCTCAGATTCTTCTGATCTAAAGTAAGCCCATTCACTTTCACCTTGTTTGACAACATGATTAATAGTGTCTGCTCTTTCATATTTATTTGGAAACATTACTATGCCAAGAGCTAGAATAACGGTTGCAGTTAGACCCAGCATCACTCTTCCACGAATTTTTTGTATTCTTTTCTGTTTTCTTTCCATTCTTAGTTGTTCATTAATTGTTAGAGTTCTCATTCCTCCACCTCTTTCATGAACTCGTATTTAGCCTCTTTCTCAACTTCCTCTTCAGCTTCTTTTGAAATAGGTTCGTTTTTGACGATCTTGATTAGTGTGTCGATATCCATCTTCATAAGCCCTCCAATAGGTATTCACTATACACTTTGACTTTGTTTGTGACATTTGTTTTCCTTACCTCTTTTTCCAAAGTCATGTTGTTCACCTCTAATTAGTAGTTAAAATGTAAGAACTAGTATTTAAATCTTTCGATTTATAACCATTTTTCAGTAGTTACAATTACTTTTTTAATGGAAAACGAGAGAATTTCTTACACGAGAAACAAGTATAAACAAGCTTGCCAGACTGAGTTCTTACACGACAATTAACACCAGCTCTAAGATAATTATAACAGTGCTTGCAGAACTTTCTCTTGTATTCTGACTTTAACTTTACCTTATACTTCATAGCAGTCTTTCTAGCCAAATCAACATATCTGTCAGCTAGCTCAGTATCCTCAGAGAAAACTTCATCAGCCTGAGAAAAGAGTTTATCGATGTGACTCTTGGCAATCTTTACATGCTCCGAGGATTTTTTAGAATAACTTGTAACCATAGCAATACAAAAGTTTTCTTATTATAAAAATTTAATCCAAAGGAAAAGCATTATAAATAACCCTTTCTTCTCACGGATTATGGGGTTCTTCGATTTTCTAAAGAAGAAAAAAGAGGAGGAGACAGTAAAATTCAATGAAGTAGAGAGCTGGATAACCAGATACTTAGAAAACAAAAATCTGGATAAGAAGATAAGCCAGTTCAAAGAAGAGATGAATCATAAGATAGAGGAAGCAAAAGAGCTCCTTACAGCGCTTGACAAGGCAGGTCTTCTAAATGAGAACATCCCTGATAGGGTCAAGCATATAATGGAAGGTAATAGGAATAACTACATACAAAAAATAACCTTGTTCCTCGACGATATAAGAATTCCAGATAACTATCTTCAAATAAGAGAATTCTCAAAAAAACTCACAGATGATATGGACAGGCTGAGTAAGGAGACACAGAAAAGTTACTTTGTGTTGAAAGAGTTCCTAGAAACAGAGTTAGTAGCCGTAGCTAAGAAAATCAAAGAGATGGAGAATGAAGCAATAAAATTCAGACAAAAGATAGAGAAAGAGAATCTGCATAAATTAGAGGAAATAAAAGAGAAATTAGTAGATTATGAGAATTCAGAACAAACATTATCAGAATTGAAAAATCTAAAGGAAGAACAAGGAAAGGAATTACAGGAGCTAAAAAATAAGGAGAAAACAATAGATAAAAGAATATCTGAGTTGAAAAACGCTAAGAGCTACAAAGAATATAATGAATTAAAGAAAGAGAGAGAAAGAATCTTAGAAGATATACAGAGACAGAAGAAAGAGATAATAACACATTTCTCGACGTTGGAGAAAGCTTTCAAAAAATACAAAAGAATGTCCTTGAATGAAGCGTTAATAGACAAATACTTGAAAGACCCTACGCAAGCATTATTAGCAGACGAGAATTTAGGAATATCAGAAGTACTTGGAAAGATGCTCTTGTCATTAGATAAATTGGAACTCAAAGACAAGAAGGCAGAAAAAACAAAGGAAGAGATAGGAAAACTCAGCAAAGATTTATTGACGAAGATAAAAGAAGATTTACACTCACTTTATGAAAAGGAGAAGAAGAACAAAAATATCTTACTTGCCAATACTTCAGCAATGAATATTTCAGAACAGGAAACATGGCTTGAAAACACTAAACACAAAATAAAAGGTCAAGAACAAGCAATTGAAGAAACAGAACATAAAATCGAGAGAGTCAATCCTCGATTAATAAAACAGCAAGTAAGAGATATACTAAAAGAATTCTCAGTCACTATGAAAAATGCATAAAGTAAAAGATTTCATCTCACAATTTACAGACAAAGAAATAATCAATATAGTAAAGATTGGAAGATCGTACTTCTTAGCAGGAGAAGAGCAAAAAAGGTTGAGTGAAAAGATAAATCAAGAAATGTTTTCAATAGGGATATTCCTAGGTGAAAGCAAAAAAGAGTTCAAACCAAGCCCAGCATTAATAGATATAATAGCAGGGTTATCAGACAAGAAAGTTTTTATCACGAAGAAAGCAGAGTGGTTGTTCCTCTGTAGAAGAGATGTCTTTGAAAAGAACATCGTAAAAAAGAATGTAGAGAAAGGACTTGTCTTAGTACAGAACGACAAAGACGAAAACCTAGGTTATGGTAGGATTGTGACTAAAGGCAAGAAAATCTTCATAAAAAATCTACTTGATAAAGGATATTATCTTAGAAGAGAAAACTAATTCTTCAAAACTTCAAGACCTGGAAGTGTCCCTTTTTGGATAAGTTCTAAAGAAGCCCCTCCGCCAGTTGAGACAAAGTCGAACTTATCTTTCATTCCTAACTTGTCAATTGCTGCGACTATGTCTCCTCCACCAATTATTACTTTAGCTTTAAGCTTTGATAAAATCTCTGCTAGTTCATTAGTTGCTTTTGCGAACTTCTCTATTTCATAGATCCCAAGTGGTCCATTCCAGAAGACAGTCTTGGCATTTTTTAATTCTTTTTTGAAATCATTGATGGTTTCTTCACCAACATCTACTCCAACCCATTTTTTGGGGATTTTATTGCTATCAACAATTTTTGACTTTGCATTTTCGTTGATATCAGAGGCAACAACAACATCTCTTGGCAAGATTATTTTTTCGTTGTTCAAAAGTAGTTTAGCAGTTACAAGATGATTATCTTCACATAATGAGTTACCGATTTCAAAGCCAAGAGCTTTGTAGAAAGTGAATATCATAGCTCCACCCAATAACAATCTATCAACCTTTGGAAGTAAGGCGTTGATTATAGGAAACTTTGTTGAAAGTTTTGAACCAGCCATTATCACAACCAAAGGACTCTTAGCCTTACTAAAGTTTAGGTTTTCAACCTCTTTCTGAACAAGCAAACCTGCGCATGAAGGCAAGAACTTTGCTACGCCAACAACAGATGCGTGTTCCCTATGGGATACTCCAAAAGCATCATTCACAAATACATCTGCATGAGAAGCTAGTTTCTTTGCGAATGATTCATTATTCTCTTTTTCTTCTTTGTGAAACCTTAAGTTTTCAAGAAGTACAACTTTTTCATTAGGAATAACCACATCAACGCAGTCATCGAGTTTAGCAACATTTCTACCAACGAATTTCATCAAACGAACAGCTACTTTGTCCATTCGCAGCTCTTTAACAACTTTGCCATCAGGCCTGCCAAGATGACTCATAATGATGACTTGCTTAGCTCTCTTCAAGATATACTTCAAAGTCGGCAAACTGTTCTTTATCTTGAAATCGTCCAAAATGTTCCTATTTTTATCCATAGGAACATTGTAATCAACTCTTAGAAGAACTCTTAAGCTTGTGATGTCAACCTGAGTTAGCGTTCTCATAAGAATAATAAAAGATAATAAGTTTAAAAAATTAACTACATCAGAATCTTCAAGACATCGATGACTCTGTTGCTATAGCCCCATTCGTTATCATACCATCCAACGATCTTTACAAGTCTGCCAATTACTTTTGTTGACTGGGCATCGAATATGCAGGAGTGTGGATTGCCAATGATGTCAGTGCTTACCAATGGCTCTTCTGAGTACTCAATGATACCTTTTAACTCGCGTTCACTTACACCTTTAAATAAGTGATTTATCTCTTCAACTGATGTCTCTTTTTTCAGGATAGCAAAGAAGTTAGTTATGCTACCATCAGGTACAGGAACTCTTACTGCTGCTCCATCAAGCTTTTTATTTAGTTCAGGAATTATTTTTCCAACAGAAATTGCAGCTCCTGTTGTGGTAGGAACAATATTAATTGCCGAACTCCTTGCTCTCCTAAGGTCTTTGTGTGGAGCATCAATCAATCTTTGGTCGGCAGTATAAGCATGAACTGTTGTCATAAAGCCAGATTCAATGCCAAAGTTATCGTTCAACACCTTTGCCATTGGAGCCAAGCAGTTCGTGGTACATGAAGCGTTATCTATGATGTGATGTCTATCTTTGTTATATTCGTGTTCATTCACACCCATTACAGCGCTGAAATCAGTTCCTTTTCCAGGAGCGCTTATCAACACCTTCTTAGCGCCAGCTCTTATATGTTTTTCAGCATCCTCTTTTTTTCTGAAAAATCCAGTGCTTTCAACAACTATGTCGATGTTTAGCTTTCTCCACGGAAGGTTCTCAGGATCTCTCTCTGAAAAAATCATTATCTCTTTATCATCAATTATCAGAGAGTTTTCTCTAGCTTCAACACTTCCCTTAAAAATCCCGTGAACAGAATCATACTTGAATAAATGGGCTAATGTTTTTGCATCTGTCAAGTCATTGATAGCTACAAACTCAACACCGACTTCATTTGCTTTGTGAAAAGGATTAAGGACGCCCGCCTTAAGAACCATACGGCCTATTCTTCCAAAACCGTTAATAGCCACCCTAACCATATATCACACCTCTTTTTTAAATCGTCGACTCTTTGAAATTTTCGTTTGTCTTCTTCCAAACCTCTTCGTAAGTTGTGAGTTTCTTCTTAATAAGAATATCTGAGATTGCCTCTAACTGACTCCTGACAAGAGCTAGTTTATAAGTGTTTATCAACAAGAGCTCTTTGAGTTCCTGTTTAGAAAGTTCAGTGATTTGTTTTTCTAAGTTTTTCTGCACCTCTTCTTTAGTTTCTTTGCTAAGAGCCAAGCTAATCACCCCTAAATGATATTGATAAATCTAAATATAAAAAGGTTTTGCTTTTTCTTGACCTAAAAAATATGTTAATATAGAAAAAAGGAAATAACCCCTGAAAAACTCACCTCTTTTGTTCCCAGGAATTATTCCTCACGCTATTAGTGGAATTTTATTTATAAAGGTTTTCAATAGTCCCAGCCAGATTCACCCACGAGAGGAACAAACCTGCAATCGAATAAGAACGCTCTTTCAAAATCGCCTTTTTTCTTTGTGAAAACAAATAATTCTTGAAAAGCTCTGTCGCCGATAGGAACTACAATTCTTCCACCTTCATTCAATTGCTCTTGCAATTGTTCAGGTATCTTGTGGCATGCAGCGGTTATCAATATTCCATCATATGGAAACCCTTCCTTGAATCCCCCTTCTCCATTACCTTCAACGACTTTTACATTGGTATAACCAAGCTTTTTCAGGATTTTTCTGCTTTTTTCTACTAACTTATGGATTAGCTCAACTGTGTAAACTTTTTTTGCGATCTCAGCGAGAATAGCGGCTTGATATCCCGAACCAGCCCCAACCTCTAATACCTTCTCATTCCCTTTGAGTCTTAGTGCTTCTGTCATCGCTGCAACAACGTATGGCTGACTTACTGTTTGACCATAACCAATGGGTACTGGAAAGTCACCATAAGCTCTCTCTTTATGTTCCTCAGGTACAAACTCGTGTCTTGGAACTTTTTTCATGACTTTTAGAACAAGCTCATCCTTTATACCCCTTCTTCTGAGCTGGTTCTCAACCATACTCTCTCTCAAGGGTTCATAATTCATTTTTTCAAATAAACAGTTCTAGTTGGGAAAGCCATTTCTATCTTGGCTTTTTCAAACCTCTTCTTTATCTCCATGTTGATGTTGTGCTTTGCATTGAGAATATTATCGAGGTTCTTAATCCAATATATTACTAAAAAGTTTAATGAGCTGTCTCCGAACTCTTTGAAGCTAACAATTGATCTGTTCTCTGTATCTTTATTCTTTAAAACCACATCTTCCAGTATTTTCTTTGCTTCTTCCATCTTTCTCATTGGTGTATCATATTCAACTCCTATAGTTGCTTTAACTTTTCTGGATTTTTCTCTTGAAACATTTTGTAGTATAGTGTCTGCAATCTTGGCGTTTGGAACTATTAATTGGAATCCATCCAAGGTTTCCATCTTTGTTGTTCTAAGGCCTATTTCTCTTACCCAACCATCATAATCCTCTATTTTTATTCTGTCGCCAAGCTTAAAGGGCTTGTCTGTTAGTATTGACATACCTCCAAAGAGGTTTGCAAGCATGTCTTTGGCAGCTAATGCAAATGCTAAGCCTCCTATTCCAAGTCCTGCTATTAATGAAGTAACGTCGTACCCGAAGTTGTCAATAATTATGATTACAGCTATTACTATTAGTGTTACTTTGACAAGTCTTCTCACAACTGGTAGAAGGGCATCATCAAGCTCTGATTTTGTTTTAGAAGCAAGTGGTGTTATATAGTGAATCAGTAATGCATCCACAAAGTAGATGACAAACCAGAAGATATTTATTGTTAGGATTATCTGTACAATGTTAGAGAATATTTTACTAATTGATGGGCTTAGATTAAGCGTTTTCAAGGCGATTATAAAGCCAATTATGAATATCAAGAAGACAAGGGGTTTTTCCATTGCTTCAACTAATATATCATCAATCTTTGTTTTGGAAATTTCTGCTTTCTTTCTCAACACTCTTTTACTGATGTAAAAAACCGCTCTTCCAACTATGAGTGAGCCAACAATTATAGCGAAGAATATCAAATAGTCGAATATTGTATTTCCAAAGTATACATTGTCTAATATAGGTATCATAATGCTTTCTTATCAGAAGCTCTTTATATTTTTTATGGTATTTACCGGATGCAGCCTTCCATCCAAGAAAGATACTCTTTGTTTACTCTAGCGTTTAACTTTATGATTGCAGGAATATCATACGAGTGAAGCTCTCTAATAGCATTCTTGGCTTCCTCCTCCCATCTTTCAAGAGTTTTAACTAATAGAATTGCCTCTGTCTCCTCCTTTAGTTCTCCTTCCCATTCATAAATTGATTCAGCAGGCACAATATTTGCACACGCTATTAACTTTTGCTTTAAGAGCTCCTTAGCTATCTTCTTGGCTTCCTTCTTATCCTTGCATGGCACGTAGTATAGAATCATTTTTTGATCTTTTTGTAAGCTACGAATATGACTAAAAGAATCTCTATTAGAATAATTATTGGTCTGAGTATTCTGTGCAAATCGCTGAAATATCGACCAGTTCCTACGAAGATCGCAATTAATCCACCTATAAGAAAACCGGTTAATATCCATTCTTTCAAAGAATCTTTCTTATAGGGGAGATATATACTTAGTATGACTGCTACTAATCCTAGAATGCTTGACATTATGAAGACAAAGAACTCATAATTTTCTCTAACTTCGTCGTATTCATTCATGCAAGTTTCACACTTAAACTCTTTAACGCATCCCTCTTCGTAGATGGGTGTGAACTCTCCTCCTTGCTCCTGACAAACTTCTGCTTCTGCATCATCCACTTCAATAGGTGTACAGTTTAGTTTCTCTTGTAAGTAAGGAGCTTTTTGCATGTAGAGTTCTCTTTTGCAAAAGTCATCGTATTCAGGTCTTTCATAAAATGCGTTTATAAGGCTGAAAATAAAAATCCCAAATAATATGGCAATGGCTGCAATTATTCCGAATTTTTTTACATTAATCATTTTATATAGAGGCTCTTCTCGTATAGTTTAAATACTTTGTTCAAGTCTTTCTGCTCGACAACCCTTCTTAGTTCCATCCTAGCAGAGGCTTTGGCAAGTCTCATTATCCCAAGGATTAATCTCGGGCTGATCTCCACTAAGAAGTTCTTTTCATCTTTTTTCAGTTTCGCCGAGAAGTCGACTATCTGCTTTTTCAATTTTTCATCGAAAGCTACATCCACAAATTGCGAAAACTCAACATAATCTCTCAAAAACAAGGAATCATTTATTTCAAGGTTTTTCTCTCTCTCACTAACTATCTTCTTGGCTATGTCTACAAATTCTTTTGTTCCAGGTCTCCTGACAAAGAAGACCAAATGGAATCGTGATAGCAATGCAGGGTCGAATGGAATCTGTTTCATCCATGTGTCAGGCGTCCTTCCAACAAATTGATCTCCTTTTGGATTAGCAGTTGCTAGTAGGCTGATTCTAGCATCGAGTTTTATGTGTTTGCTACCTTTGTCATAGGTTATGAAACCCTTCTCCATTGCGTTGAGCAATGCGCCTCTGTCTCTTGGTCTCATTAGGTTTAGCTCGTCCACACAACAGATTCCTTCGTCAGCCATTGTTAGAAGTCCTTTTATTAGTTGATCTCCTTTAAACGTAGCGGTTAGACCTGCAGCGCTCGTTCCTGAGCCAAGGCCGTAGGATGATATAGGCGCAATATCGTCAATGGCTCTTAGTATGTCTGTCTTTCCTGTGCTAGGATCTCCAAGGAGCAGTACATGAACCTTGTCAGTTGAGAATAATTGCAAGATAGCTGCTTCTTTTACTTCGTCAAGCCCAACTATGTGTGGTGCTAGGAATTCTTTTATCCTCTGCTCAGCTACGAGAGAAAATTCCTCATACTTTTTTTCTCTGACTTTCTGTTCTATTATGTCATTCCAGACATTTGTAATATTAGTTAATCCTTCTTCTTCAATTCCAAGATTTATGATTGGGAACTGCTTGTCTTCTATTAGTTTTTCAGATACCTTCAGGGATGAATAAGCAACACCTATTTTTCCTAGTTTCAGAATTTTCTTGACTTTTTTGAAGTCGCTATGTTCAAGATATTCTCTTAATTGTTCTAAGTCTTTTCTCTTCTTTATAGACAAAGGTAAAAGTAGTTTTAGGAATGACATGACCCCTCTTACATAAACGAATTCTTATAAGCATATAAAGTTTTCGGGATTTCAATGTTAATATACACTTTTCCTCCATTTTTCCAAAACCTTTTTATATACACAACCCTATACTGTTATGGGGGAATTAGTAAGAGTATATTAATTCTGGAAAATGGACGACTTCGACTTTGACAGATTGATGGAAATCCAGAGGATGACTGCCTCTCGTATAAGGCAGGAATCTGAGGTAGATAATAAAATAAAGATTCTAGATATATTGAATGAGTTGACAGCCACAAAGGGAAAAAAGATTCAAGTCGAGGAAGTAATTATAGAGGCAGGTACTCAGGGCCTTGCAGAGTCTGAGGTTACAGCTACATTGGATGCTCTGAAGGAGGATGGCATGGTCATTGAACCAGAGACAGGATTTGTGCAACTGGCTTAGTATCCAAACAATGTCTTCTGAGAACTATTTTTGACTATATCGTCAAAGTTTGTGTTGTAGAAACTTAGCACTGTATCTGCTAGTGGTTTTAGCTGCTTCTCGATGTAGTGGTCATAATCAATCCTGCTCTTGTGAAGCTCTATTGGTTCAGGACCATTTACTGTGATAACATACTCAATGATATTGCTCTTCAATTCTTTCAACATCCGAGCAGCTTTCACATGTGGAGGTGTGGTTTTTATGTAAGCATTTAAGTTCTTTCTAATCGCTTTTCTATACACCAATAGCTTATTGTATTTTCCTTTCTTTAAGTCATTCACAAATTTCTTCACATACTCTGCGACTTCCTTCTTGTGAAATATCTTCTCTAAGAGCTCAAGTTGGAACTTCTTAGCCAGTTCTGTCCAATCACGTCTAACAAACTCCAAGCCGACAAAGTCCATCTTTTCCTTGCCATTCTTGACAATTAGCCCTGCGTATCTCTTTTTGCTGCCTTTTTCAGAGTCACGAATTTTAGGCATTAAGAATCGTTTGTATACTTTTTCGAACTCTAACTCTAAGAAGCTTGGGCATCCATACTTTTTTTGTATGTGTTGTGTGAAGAATTCGTTGATTTGTTTTTGTATTTCTAAACCTGTCTTGTTAGCTTCTTTCTCGCTTTTCACATTTAAATTTACAAATACGCTGTCAGTGTCACCATAGATAACTTCATAGCCCATTTCTCCAATATTTTTAGCGGTCTGCTTTATGAAGTGTTGAGCGAAATATGTTATTGCATTTGCCATGTCGATGCTGTGAAATCTGAAAATAGGATTTGCCATCACTCCAAACATGGAATTCATGACGACCTTGATAGCATAACTGCCAGTTGCGTCTTTCTTCTTTTTGATAATGTCTCTCGCTTTCCACAAACGCTGAATCATGTCTGATAGGATGCCATGTTCTTTTCTGAAACAAGCACCATTTGGAGCTTTAATCAGATTTTTTCCTTTGCAGTCTGGAACATATGTGAATGGATCAATGTTGAAAGTTCTTATGATGCTTGGATACAGGCTTTTGAAGTCACATACAATAACGTAATCATATATGCCTGGTTTTGAGCTCATTACATAGCCGCCTTTGATTCTTTCCTTACGTTCTCCAAACTTTGCAGAAGGAGCGACATAGCCTTTTTTTCTCAAATCTCTCAAATAGAGAGAGTCAAAAGCTGAGATGCTTCCTTTAACCCTGTCTAGTTGTATTCCTGTGAGCAAGGATCGTTGGATTGTTAGTCCAAGCACTCCTGTTTTCTCGATGATGCCTGTAACTAGTTTTGAATCTTTCAAGTTATAATCAACCAGCTTCTGAGGGTTTTTCTTGAAAGCTTCTTCAATCTCAGCACCTTTATTCTTATAACCTATCAACTTTTTTTCTCTAAGAATTTCCTCAGCAGCTGTGTCTAACTTATAGTTTACTAATTTCACAAAAGATATTTTTAGCAAATGAATGCCATCGAGTACCATTCTTCCAGCAAAATTAGCTGTTGAATCCCTGAAGAATGATTCCTGTCTTTTTATGAAGCAAGTGTCATCATTTCTTCCAAGCTGGAAAGGGATGTTGTACTGTTTGAACTTATCATGCAACTTGCTCAAGTCGAAGTCTATTACATTCCAGCCAGTTATTATGTCAGGGTCAAGCTCTAGTAATTTTTTCTTGAATTTCTCTAGTAATTTTTTTTCATTCTTTACACAGATAGCATTTTTTAGTTTTTTATCAGATATTATTATTGCCTTTGCAAAGTTATCTGAGAACATTGATATTGAGTATAACTCTTTTCCATACCTGTCTGTTTCAATGTCAATTGACAACATCTTTAATTTAGGCTTCCAATCAGCAGAACTCAGTTCCGGTTCCTCATAAATCCTGTTCACAAATTCCCCTTTCTTGAAATCACCTTTGGTTTCCATAGATCCTTTGATGTCTTTGTCCATCATGAAGCGATAGGCAAATCTGATATCTGCTTCATAACATTCGATATCTTTTTCTTCGAACCTCTTCCTGAATTCAGGCACGTTTTTAGGGATATTAAGAATTATTTTAACAACAGGTTCTTCTTTGAAATTTTTTAAATCAGTCTCTTCATACTCAAAAGTGTTAGTCTTCAAGGCTTTGTTCAAATCCTTTTTCTTTATGTAGAAATAAGGCCTATAATGGTTTATTGTCAGAAATGATTCTCCGTTCTCCAATCTCCCAAACAGGTAGACATAAGCCTTGTTATCAACCACACGATAAGTAGGGTAGACTACGAATCCTTTCATTGTTTACAAGAAGAGTCTAAGATATTTAAAGTTAGTGATAGTTATATTTATAAAATAACGAGTTAAACTAATTAATTATGCCTAAAAGAATAATGGTTGTGAAAAAAGAGAAATGCAACCCTCAAGGTTGCGGTGGCTACCTTTGTATTAGAGTCAGCCCTAGTAATCGAGCAGGAAAAGATGCTATTGTAAAATCTCCTGATGGTAAGGTAATGGTTAATGAGGAAGTTATAACAGATGGTGATAGGATAGCTGCAAACAAGTGTCCATTCAATGCTTTGGAAATGGTCAATCTGCCTGAAGAACTTGACAAAGACCCTATACATCGCTACGGCAAGAATGGTTTTTCACTCTACAACTTGCCAACACCGATGTTTGGAAAGGTGGTTGGCATTGTTGGAAAAAACGGCATTGGTAAATCAACAGCTCTCAAGATACTTGCAGATGTTCTAAAGCCGAATCTTGGAAAGGTTGAAAAGGAGAATTATGAAGCTAGTCATGAAGAATTAATAGATTATTTCAAAGGAACTGAAGCTCAGGTTTTTTTTGAGAAGAGAAAAAAAAGTGAAATAAAAGTTGCTTACAAGCCACAACAAGTAGATTTGATTCCAAAACAGTTTTCAGGAACAGTGAAAGAACTGCTTGAGAAAACAGATGAGAAAAAAGCTATAGATGAAATTGCAGAAAAACTAGAGCTTACAAAAATAATAGATCGTAAAATAGGAGATATCTCAGGTGGTGAATTGCAAAGAGTGGCAATAGCAGCCACTGTTTTGAAAAAAGCAAATGTTTATTTCTTCGACGAGCCCACATCATACCTTGATATAAAGCAGCGATTAAAAATTTCAAAGTTCATAAGAAAGTTAGCTGATGAAAACACCGCGGTTCTAGTTGTTGAGCACGACTTAATAATATTGGATTACATGACTGACTTCGTGCATTTGATGTATGGAAAGGAGGGGGCTTTTGGGGTTGTCTCCATGATAAAAACCACAAAGGCAGGGATAAATGTTTACCTTTCAGGATATTTGAAGGAAGAAAACATCAGATTTCGTGACCATAAAATAAAGTTTATGAAGAAACCTCCTGTTAAGAAAAAATCTGAGCATAAATTGGTTGACTGGGATGAATTAATGCATAAACAAGGAACATTCACCTTACAAGTAAACAAAGGAACTCTCTACAGGACTGAAACAGTTGGAATCCTTGGAGAAAATGGTATTGGAAAAACAACTTTTGTTAGAATATTAGCAGGTGATATAAAAACAAAGGATAAGATAGAAAAATTAAAAGTAGCCTATAAGCCACAGTACCTGGAAGCAACTGATGAATTAGTTGCAGTTGTGTTGAAGAGAGCTGTTGATAAGCATAGCACAACAATAATTAACTCTTTGAATCTGAAAGATTTAATGACTAGAAAATTATCAGAGCTTAGTGGTGGAGAGCTTCAGAGAGTTACGATTGCAAAATGCTTGGTAGAGGAGTCAAACATTATTTTGATGGACGAACCATCAGCTTATCTAGATGTTGAGCAGAGACTTGAAGTTTCGAAAGTTATAAGAAACATTATGGAACACACTGGAAGATCTGCTTTGATAGTTGACCACGATTTATTGTTTGTTGATTATCTATCCGATGGACTACTAGTTTTTGATGGAGAATCTGCAATCAAAGGAATTACTAATGGTCCGTTTGAGATGGAAGAAGGCATGAACATGTTCTTGAAAGACTTGGAGTTAACCTTTAGAAGAGATGAAGAGAATAATAGGCCTCGCGCCAATAAGGTTGGCTCACAGTTAGACAGAGAGCAGAAAGCCAAAGGTAAGCTTTATTATGTATAAAAAATTAATTGCCAGATATTACTATCTGGCCTTTGTAGCTTCCTGATGTTAATCCTTCGCTTGCACTCACTTTGAAATCTATGTCTTTGTTCTGTCCTCTTGAAAGCAGTATAACATCTTGATAGCTAGCTGTCAACGTAGTGCTTGTGACAAAGTTGTCTGTTGAGTATTCTATGTTTTGCAATGTTATGCTCTTTGCTCCGTTCACAAGATTAGTTCCTTTAACCTTTAGTTGTATGTTGGTGTTTCCAAGGTTTCTCACAGTCACTGTTTTTACAGAGCTATTACCTGCACTCATTTCAAATCCTAGCTTTGTATCAGCACTCATAGCTGCTAAGCTCATGTATTCAAACTCTGTATTTTTTGAAAATTCTTCTCCATTGCTTGTTATGACAGCAGTCAGATTGTAGTTCTTTGCTTCTTCATAGTATTCCATAGAAACATTTCCTCTGAAAAAAGCATGAGTTTCATTGCTACTAGTTTTCACTAAGCTGACTTCTTCGGAACCAACGACTACTTTTGCGCTTTCTATCTCGCTGCTGTTATCCTCATCAAAAGCTTCGACTAATACTTCAAATGTTTTTGTGTTGCCAGCAACTGGCTTTATTTGAACACCTTCTTTTGATGAGTTGTCATCTGCTAATATCCTTACGCTTAACACTTCAGGGTCGTTATTTGTTATGTTGACCTCAACTTCTATCACTATCTCTAATGAATTGTTCTCTTTAGAGCTTTCGTTGGTATAGAATATAGGTGTTCTTCCAACAAAATCTGCAGAGTTATTGTTTGTATCGACTATTCTTCGTAGACTTTGTCCTTCACTAACTCCTTGATGAGGAGTTCCTTCATAGAATTCAGCACCAATAGTTGCTGGGTCGCCCCAACCAATAGCATCGACTCTTGTTATACCATTCATCAATGTAACACCTGCATTAGTGTTAGATAGAGTTATGGCTTCTTCATAGTCTGCATCTGGCCAGGAGGAATTGTCCTTGTTTAGGCTGAAGTCATTGTCAGCTATCAACAAGTATCCTCCTGCCGAGATAGAGGTGTTAGGGGGGAGAACAGCATCTGTAAGAGAGGCTTTTGTGGCTAGTATCCATCCAGAAACATCCACTGCTTCACTACCATTATTGTAAAGCAGAACAGCTTCTCCGCCGTTTTCAGTGTTTATAGGGTTGTAAAGAACCTCTGAAATCATAACACTTGCAAAAACAGGTTGAGAAAACAACAGTAAAGCAAGCAGGACTATTTTCTTTTTCATAGCTATCACCCTCATATCCTGCCAACCGAAACCTTTTTTATTGGAATGTTCTGCTTAATAAGTGTTACGCAAGATTTTTCGGAAATATTTCAGAGATTTCGAAAATGAAAACTTCAGAAAAAACATTTTTTACATTGGCAGTAGTCTTTCTAATAGCTGTAATAATCATTGCTCCACTAAGATTCTTTGTTTTCAATGAGAGCTATTATTATTCTCAGTTTGATAAAAACAATGTCAACGTTGATGAGCAAGAAGAAATCCTTGACAATCTCTTGTTGTTCTTCAAAGGAGAAGAAAGTCTTGCTTACTTCACAGAGGAAGAACAGTCACACTTAGAGGATGTGAAGGCTTTATTGAATAAATTCTTTTTTTCTTTATATATTTCTGTATTGCTTTTTTTTATTTCTATAATTATTTTATTCTTTATTAATAAGAAACAATTCAAGGATTATATACCTAAAATAGTGTTTCTTTCAGGACTTGTTTCTTTTACAATAATAGTGTTATTTTTCTTAGCTTCTCTGAATTTTTCTATGACATTTAAAGGATTCCACAAATTATTCTTCTCCCAAGGAAATTATCTTTTTCCAGAAAGTTCTTTGTTAATAACTCTTTTTCCAGCAGCTTTTTTCAAATCTTTCTTTCTAAGACTGATGTTGAGTTCTTTTCTATTGTCAATAATAGCTATGGCTCTGCAGCTAATTCTTAATAAGATGAAGAAATAGCTCTATGCTCTCCCTCTACTTTCACCATCTACTATGCCAGAAGCTGTTAGATGAGCAATTCTTAGAGCTTCTGGAACATAAGAGCGAGTGCAGGCAATTCTAAGAATCTCTTTTGCATCCTCCAAAGACGTATTTACATACTGCACGTATACCTTATTAATCTTTACAGGCTTATCAAGCTCATCAATTATTTGCTTGTGCTTGTTCTTGCCAGCTTTTTCCATTGCTTCGAAGAACTTCTTATAATCAGGATAATCTCTAATTATGTTAATAACTGGTAAATCTGTCTTTTTAGAGAGTTTCTTAATATCAATAATGTTGAAACCACCGACTGCTACACCATCAGTGAAAATTACTTGGAGTTGCGGTTTGAACTTACAATTGTTAATCATTTTTATTATTTTATCAGTTGAGTCATCACCATCCTGCTCCACATAGCAAGAAACCAATCCATCCATGAAGTCACCGCCTCTGAAAATAGTGCCCACAACAAGAACTTTTCCCTTTTTTCCTTTTACAAAAGGGCCGTCATCAATGCCGATGACTCTTATCTGGTCTTTCATGTTTTTGCTAACACCTTAAGATTTTTAAAGGTTTATCAATTTTAGATATTGAGGTGGTTTTAAATGGTTTTAACAGGATCAAACTATGAAGCTCTAAAAACAGGGAACTCAGCTCCTAATTTTTCTCTGCCAGCAACAGATGGTAAAACATACTCTCTTGAAGACTTTAAGAGAGCGAAGGCATTGCTTGTTGTTTTTATGTGTAATCATTGTCCATATGTCATTCCAAAGATTGCTGAGCTAAAGAGGATAACTGCAGATTACAAGGACAAGGGATTGGTTGTTGTTGGAATAAACCCTAATGAAGACAAGAATTATCCTGAAGACAGCTTTGAGAATATGCAACGAATAGTTGAAAAAGAGAATATCAACTTTGTCTATTTAAGAGATGAAAGTCAAGAAGTAGCAAAGGCTTACGGAGCAGTATGCACCCCTGATCCTTTCTTATTCGATGAGAATTTCAAGCTGGTATTTCATAGCAGGATTGATGACACTCACGGAGACGAACCAGCTAATAGGCATGAATTGTATAAAGCAATAGGTGAGTTCTTAGAAAAAGAGGATATAACACTTGAAGAACAACCATCAACGGGATGTAGCATCAAGTGGTTATATTAACTATCTAGCAACAATAAGCGTGCTTGTAATCTTGACGTCGGGCATGGACCTTATATTCTCCATGACAAATGTTCCTGCGTCCTCAGGAGTCTTAGCTTGGATCTTTGCAAGTATGTCCCACTCTCCAAATAGAATGTGTGCTTCGACAACTTCTTTATTGGACAATAGTTTATCTAAACATTCTTGTTCATCACATTCAAGCAATCCAACCAATACATATGCTAACATTTTATCAACCCCCAGAGCTATTTGTAAATGACACTTGTTTTAAAATCTTTTGTTTTAATTCTTGATTTTTCTGGCAAAAGTGAGAAAACCAGTATGACCAATATCCTTCATTCTCGGTCTAAGAACCTTTTCCTTCACAGCCCATTCTCGTTCGATAACTTCAATTGTTCTTTCATAGAGAAATTTATCTGTTAAAGCTTTCACAAATCTTTCAACCTGGTTTATATTAGGGCTATAAGAGACAAGAAATCCACCAAGTTTCAAAACTTTCTCAGCTGTATTCACTGCTTTCCAAGGCTCTGTTACGTCAAGAATGAATATGTTAATGTTTTTTTCTTTTATATTTTTATTATTAAATATATCTCTTTTTTTTAGTTCTATATTTTTTATATTCAAAGTTTTTATATTTTTCTTAGCAATTTCAAGATGTTTGTCGTTTATATCATAGCTGATAACTTTTTTCACAATCATCGCAAGAAAACAAGCTAATCCACCAGAGCCAGTTCCAGCATCTAAAACTATTGAATCCTTGTTAATGCCAGTGTTTGCTATGATTGCTCCGATGTCTTTCAAGGTTATTATCTGAGCTAATCTCTTGATTTGCTTGTAATAATCTATGAATGATGGTTCTAACACAAAGAACTCTTCCTTGCCAACTTTGACAGAGCTTTTCTTCAAATTATTTTTCTTTATCACTCCAAATTGTGTGTTGAAATCCTTGTCGTCATTAATCAAGTGTTTTTCAAATCTGGAAATAACTATCTTCCTCCCTTCAGCATCGACTTTTCTCTCTTTCTTGATTAGAAGTTTCTTTCCCATTTTAAATAGAGCAGGAGGGGGGATTCGAACCCCCGATCTAGTGCTCTGCAGGCACTCGCCTTAGCCGCTTGGCCACCCCTGCATCTGGAAAAATAAAACTAGTGCGTTTTATAAATCTTATTAGGAAAAAGTGGACCTGGAGGGATTCGAACCCCCGATCTACAGCTTAGAAGGCTGTCGCCTTATTTGTCCAAGGTTTTTCCTTTTTTCCCGTGGGGCTAAGCTTTAGCGCATGCCGCACTTCGGGATTAAGGAACGAAACCCTTGCCAGACTAGGCTACAGGTCCATGCTTAGCTTGTAGTTATTCTTGCTTTTAAAATCTTTCCTCTTAATAACTTTTATAAATGATTTATATCTTCTAAAGCTTTAAGATGGGAGACCCCAGATTGAAGGGTAAGCATTGGAGTAAGGAGTTCGAGAAACCGCTTTATGAGAAGTGGAAGAAAGAAAATATTTATGCTTTTGATAAAAAGAGCAAGAGGAAGATATATTCGATAGACACTCCTCCTCCGTATGTTAACACACCAGTTCATATTGGTCAAGCAACTACTTATGTGCTAATGGATTTCTTTGCTCGTTTCCGAAGGATGATTGGTCGGAATGTTCTCTTCCCTTTAGGTCTTGACAGGAATGGTTTGCCAATTGAGATGGCTGCTGAGAAGAAATTCAACGTCAAATTAACTTCTTTACCTAGGAAAAAGGCGATAGAGTACTGTGAGAAGATTCTTGAGGAGAGCTCCTTGGCGTCTACAGAGACTTTTCTAAAATCAGGTATTAGCTTCAACTCTTGGAAGCTTGGTAATGAACCTGGTGATGTTTATCACACTGACTCTCCAGAGTATCGTTCTCTCACCCAAGAAACTTTTATAGATATGTGGAACAAAGGATTGATTTATGAAGACGATAGAGCTAATAATTGGTGTCCTGGTTGTCAGACAACGATTGCCGATGCAGAGATTGAATACAAAGACTTGTCTGCTTTTTTTAATGATGTTAAGTTCAAGATTAAAGAGACTGGTGAGGAGATAATCATAGCCACCACCAGACCTGAATTGATATGCACTTGTGGCATGGTTATTTTTAATCCTAAGGATAAGAGGTATAAACACTTAGATGGAAAGACAGCTATAACTCCAATATATGAAAAAGAGGTGCCTATAAAGGCTCATCCTGCTGCTGAGATGGAGAAGGGAACAGGGATAATGATGATGTGCTCCTTTGGAGACGTTACTGATATAAGATTTTTCAGAGAGCAGGGCTTAGAGCCAGTTATAGCTATCAATAAAGATGGAACTATGAATAAGCATGCTGGTTTCTTGAAAGGTATCAATGCAAGAGAAGCCCAGAAGAAGATAGTAATGGAGTTATATAACAAAGGATTGCTTGTAAAGCAGAAAAAACTTGTTCACAGAACTCCTGTGTGTGAGAGAAGCAAAGATTCGATAGAGTTCATTAATATGAAGGAGTTCTATGTTAAGCAAGTTAAGTTCAAGGATAAGATGAGAGAGCTAACTAAGAAAATGAATTTCTACGCTCCAAGGAGTAGACAGATAATGCTTGATTGGATAGACTCTGTTAATATTGACTGGCCTGTCTCTAGAAGGAGGTATTACGCAACAGAAATTCCTTTATGGTATGATGTGAGGAATGATTATACTGTTTTGCCTCCAAAAGGAAAGTATTATAGACCTTGGAAAGAGCGACCACCACAAGATTCTGTAGTCTTTGATAAGAAGAAAAAGAAGATAGGCCTGGTGAAAGAATTTCCTAAAAGTGACTGGGTTGGTGAAACTCGTGTCTTTGACACATGGTTTGACTCGTCTATAACTCCTCTTTACATTCTTCGCTATTCAAGAGATGAAGCTTTCTTCAAAAGAGCTCATCCATGCTCATTGAGACCACAAGGAAAAGAGATTATCAGAACATGGCTTTACTACACGGTTTTAAAGGATTACTTGTTGACAAGAAAACTAATATTTGAAGACGCTTGGATTAATTATCACATAGTTGATGAAAAAGGTCATAAGATGAGTAAGAGCAGGGAAAATGTTATTGATCCTCAAGATGTTATAAATAAGTTTGGCGCTGAGCCTTTCAGACTTTGGAGCGCTGTTGAGGGTAATCTTGACAGAACTGATTTTAGATGCTCATTTGATAGAATTAAAGGCGCTGTCAAAACTTTGACAAAACTTTGGAATGTTGCTCGCTTCATAAGCATGTTCCCTAAGCCAAAAGGAAAGTATGAGTTATTAGAAGTTGACAAGTGGATAATTCATGAAGTAAATAAGCTGGTGAAACTGGCTAGAAAGAAGTATGAGGTTTATGACTTCCACAACCCTGCTATCAAGATAAAGCATCTTATATGGGAAGACTTTGCATCACATTACTTAGAGCTTGTTAAGAGCAGGGCTTACAATCAAGATAATGCTTTTTCAAAAGAGGAGCAAAACGGAGCCTTGTTCACATTGAATTACTGTTTGGATACAATCTTGAAATTACTGGCACCATTAGTTCCATTTATCACTTATAGGATTTACAAAGACTTAAGGAATAAAGATGTTCACTTCGAATCATTCCCTGAAGTTGAGCATGATTACAAGCCAAAGTTCTCCACAGATGATGTTGTCTCTGTGAATGGCGCTATTTGGAAGTATAAGAAAGATAAGAATATGAGTTTAAGAGATGGGTTGAAAGAAGTGACTCTGCCTGAAAAGGTGAAATCCTTAGAGAAAGATTTGAAGGCCATGCATAATATAAAGAATGTTAAGTATGGTAAGAAGGTTAAAATTTCTTAGAGTTTCTTCACAACAGGTCCTTGTGCTGTGTCGTCAACATAGTATCCTTTCTTCTTTAGTTCTGCTCTTACCTTGTCTGCCTCTGCAAAGTTCTTCTCTTTCCTGTACTGTTCTCTTTCCTCGACTAACTTCATTATGCTTGGAGGAACTTTCTCTTTTTCAAATGTCATGAATCCAAGAACTGAATTTATTTTTTTCAAGAATTCAATAATTTCTTCTCCATTCTTCTTGCTTATCTCTAACTTGTTAACATCTCTGATGAAATCATACAATGCAGCTATTGCTTGGGGTATGTCGAAGTCATCATCCATGTGCTTTTCAAATTTATCACTGGTCTTCTTGATTAACTCTCTGACTTTCTTATTATCCTTGCCATCAGCTCTAGACACTTTTCTTATGAACTCGTTAATTCTTTCCAAGGCGTTCTTTGCTTGGTTAACGTTTTTCTCTGAGTATTCAATAGGTGTTCTGTAATGTGTTGAGGCATAGAAAAATCTTAATACTTTGGTGTTCCACTTTGAAAGCGCCTCTCTTATTGTTAAGAAGTTTCCAAGAGATTTTGCCATCTTCTCTTTTTCTATGTTTAAGAAAGCTGTGTGGAGCCAGTATTTGACAAGTGGTTTTTTCCCAGAGGATGCTTCCATCTGAGCAATCTCTGACTCATGATGTGGAAATATGAGGTCAACAGCTCCTCCGTGCAAGTCATACTGTGATCCGAAGAACGTTTCTGTTATTGCGGTATCTTCAATATGCCATCCAGGTCTCCCTTTCTCCCACGGGCTGCTCCAGTAGGGCTCTTTTGGTTTTTGTTTTTTCCATAATGAGAAGTCAGAGGGGTTCTTTTTATCCTCGTTCACAGCCACTCTAGCTCCTTCCTTTATCTTATCCAACGGTTGATGTGATAGTTTGCCATATTCTTTGAACTTATCAATCTCGAAATACACACCATCACTTGTTTCATAGGCATATCCTTTTTCAAACAGGGTTTTTATTTGTTTAACAATTTGCTTAATATGATCAGTTGCTCTGGCATATTTGTCGACACTATCAATGCCAAGTGCTTCTACATCCTTATAGTATTCCTCTTCAAACCTCTTTGCCACTCTCTCTGCTTTCTGGCTCTGTTCATTAGCTCTCTTTATTATCTTGTCATCTATGTCTGTTATGTTTTGCAAGTAAAAAACATCGTACCCTCTGTATCTAAGATACTTTGCTATAACATCAAACTGCACATAGGTTTTTGCATGGCCAATATGACTATAGTCATAAACTGTTGGTCCACACACAAACATGTTTACATTCTTACCTTTTAATGGTTCGAAGACTTCTTTCTTTCTTGTTAGTGTGTTGAAAACTTTCAGAGTCATTCTAGCTATTGTTTTTCTTTACGGTTTTTATATTTTTGCAAAACAAATGAAATATTATTCGCAATATTTATAAATAATCAATTCGTTTAGGAATCCATGAAAGAGTCTAGGGTTGCTAAGTATTTTCTTGTTGCTCTATTACTTGTTTTTTTGTATCTAGCGGTCCTTACTGTTATGCCTGTCATAAAGAGTATTATACTGGCACTTGTGTTGTCATTCGCTTTCTATCCCTTCTACAAGCTTATTAACAGGTATGTCAAGTCTAAGGGCTTTAGTGCTGCCATAATGATTATCCTGATAATCTTGTTGATAATTATTCCAGGTGCTTTAATTGTCAATTCTTTGATAAAACAAACATATTCAACTTATACATTGGTTCAAAACTTTGATTTCAGCTCTCTTAATAGGTTTGTGCCAGATTTTTTATCAGAGACTGTTGATGCTAACATATACATTGAAGACGTAATTTTCAAAGTAAGAAACTTTATCATAAACTACACACCTGACCTTATAGGCTCGATAGCAGAGATAATGCTTGGATTGTTCATAATGTTTTTTGTAATGTTCTACGCTTTTAGAGATGGTGATAAATGGGTTTCAGAAATAGGGAAAAAGCTTCCGATGAAGAGAGAATACACCAGCAAATTATTGTCAAACACTGAGAAAGTTACAGGAGGAGTTTTATATGGCTATGTGTTGACTGCTGTTATACAAGGATTCCTTGGAGGATTGATATTCTTCATACTTGGGATTTCAAACCCTATCTTTTGGGGTTTTGTAATGGCGATACTGGCCGCTATCCCTTTTTTAGGAACACCTATAATATGGGTTCCTGCATCTTTGATTGAGTTGTTTACAGGACATTATGTGAAAGGAATTATTCTGCTAATATTCGGATTCTTTATATTGATAAACATAGATAATATTATAAGACCGAAACTTATAGGTAGCAGAGCAAAGGTTCACCCTGCAATAATACTGATTGGTGTTATTGGTGGATTGGGAGTGTTTGGGTTTACTGGAATAATACTTGGACCATTAATCTTAACATTGTTAATTGTTATCGTGAAATTCTTTGCGTTAGAATTCGAGCATTAAGACATGTTTCTTAAGTATTGCTTTAGCTTTAGTCTTACTTTTTCCTTCATCTCTTGGTCTAATGATAATTTATCAACTTCTTTGTCCCAGTTAACATTTGGAATTGTTGTTAAACTTCCTAAGAAATTCCTGCCAGTTTTCTTTGCCTGATTTTCTATTTCTTTTGCACTTTTACTTCTGAACTCTCTTATTATTGGGAACTTTGATATTGAATTAGTGCCAGCTTCAAGCAGTAATGGAATCCTGTCAATCTTATCCTTCCAGATACCCATCTGGATGTCAATCTTTGGGAATGCAATTCTAGTTTTTGCAACGTACCAAGCATGGTATTCCTTGCTCGGAGATTCTTTGTTTTCAAATAAAGTTCCTTTGACAGGGTTCAATGCATACAAGTGAATTTTCTTAATGTTGTTTTCCTCTATGAATTCTTTCAAAGTTTCAAAGTCATCCTTGGTTTCTCCAAGACCTAGTATTAATGTCATAGCGTTTTTCAAGCCTAGCAAGGTTGAATTGTTAAACATCTTAACGTATGGTTCCATTGGTTTTGAAGGACAAACTTTTTTGTGTAATTCTCTATTAACAGTTTCTATGGAGCCGACTACTCCTTTGATATATGGTTGATATTCTTTTAGATGGCTTTTTGGTATTGGTCCTAAACTAACCCAGATTTTTTCTTCAATAATTTGATTTATGACTTCAAGCATTTCAGTTATATCAGGTTTTTGGTAAGCATTCACTCCTCCTGTGAAGAATCCTATCTTCCAACCAAGATGCTTACAAATAATGGTTTCAGCGTATAATGACTCCTTTGACCTAACTGCTCTATCATCACCATCATCTCTGTTCTTCTTTTTCTGAGTGCTCATATAACAGAAAGCACAATCCTTTATTGCACATGACCAGCTGAAGAATAATGCTCTTTCAAACCAAGTATTGTTTGGAAAGTTATCTCTATAAACTCTGTTTGCTTGTTTTATCAGATTATTTAGTTCATTCATTTAGACAAAGAAAAAAAGTTTGTTTAAAAAATTAAGTATTACGTTTAAGCTTTTCAATCAGCTCAATAAATGTTGCAACACTCCATGCCTGAGCTATGCAACCCTCAGACTTTTGCTCACTAGCAGAGCTTATCTCTGCAGAATGACCTATGAATCCAGAGTATAACAACTCCTCTTCGTTAGCATGGTATATATAGTCAATAAAGTGATGATACTTCTTCTTATCAAGAGAATGCATACAGATAGCTGCTAAGTTGTTAACCCAATACCAACTATCCCCTCTATGATAACTGAGATTATTATGACCTGTATAATTTGCTTGGAACAGAGGATTTTTCTTATCAATCGAGGAGAACCCTCCCCAGTCAAGCCACAACCCTCTTATGGCTTTGTTGAATACAATCATCCACTCATACTTTCTTAAAAGTTCTGGATAAACGTAGTAAGCGATGAATACATTTGGCCTAATAGTTTTGTCTCCAAGCCTGTCAAATAAATCTCCTTTTTTAAAGAATTCTTTCTTTATGTGTTTAACAAACAATTTTTCCAAAGTGCCATAGCCAAAGTATGTAAGCCTTAAGTGTTTGCAAAGCACTTGCATCAGTTTAAAGAGCGATAAGAAGAGGGCTTGTATCTCTATACAGGCTCCTGGTCTGCCATCATCTTTGTTTACAGCAGTATCCATCCATGTCTCGTTGACATCGTTGTACATGATGTAATCTTTCATGTATCTCGCCATCTGCTCCTCTATGCAGAAGTGTAGTTTATGTTTTATCTTGATAAAATCATCTTTGGAGAAATAATCTTCCAAGCATTTCTTCTCCTCTAAAATTGTTAAGAAGTCGTATAATCTTTTGAAGAGCCAACCAATAGCATCAGCGCTGTTTAGGTTTGAGCTTGGTAATTTATTAGGAATCCTTCCAGTCTCATCAATTGCATTTAAATAATTCATAAGTCTATTCTTTACAAATTCGAATCTCTCCTCAATCATGAATGCCTTTAATGATATTAGTTCATCCCTAGCCCAGAACTGATAGAACCAAGGAAGACCTGCAAATACTCCTTCTAGTCTATGATTTCCTTTACCAATAATTGTTCTTAAGCTGTCAAGGGCATAAATTGCTGCATTGGATGTTAGGTTTTCCTTTCTGCAAACACTCTTTTTTCTTAAATGTAAGATGTTTTTCAAGACTGACTCGTTTGTAAAACCAGACTTAACATAACTAAGCGCTTCTTTTCTACTCTCAGAGAATGTTATGAATAACTTCAGGTTACCATCACATTTTATCCTCATGGCTTTGTAGATGTAGAAATCATGCTTTGTGCTTCTAACCTTGTCATAAAGATATTCTCTTCTCTCCCAATCTCCAATGATTTCATAATCCTTAACCCCTTTGATAGCTAAGTATTTTCTGTGTTTCTTGTAATGAATAAGTATTGTGTCATCTTCCTCTTCAATCACGTAAATTCTTTTTTTATCATCAAAGTCGAACATATCTCTAAAGTCAAGATCGAGATTTATATAACCTGAATAGTTCTTAACCTCATATATAAGGGCTGTTGCAGTCAAGGAAAATATCTCTTCTGAATCGCCGTATCTTCTAACTACATGGGTAAAGTTGTTTTCAATCTCAGTTATATCTTTGTCTAGATAGATGTTCTCCACAGACTTGTACATGTTCCAATTTTTATCTAAGTGGAATAATCCTTGCATATGGGTTATATTCCACTTGCTACCAAGAGACAAATATGACCCTGCTTTATCTGTGAGAAGAAAATATCCCTCACCCTCTTTTTTTACAGCTCGACCTCCGAGCTTATGAATTATCTTCATCCTTTCCAAAGATTATTTGTGAGTCTTCACCAACATTGAGTTTTTTGTAAGCACTCTTAACTTTAGCGTATCCTGCTACCAACGACTCTTTTAATTGAGCGTCTTCCACTAATGAATTCTCCCCTATAATACTGTTTTTGATAATGGAGTTTTTAATCTTTGCGTTTTTTGCGATTGAAACATAAGGGCCGATGATTGAATTCTCTATTTTTGCACCTTTCTCTACAAACACAGGTTTTATTATTAAGCTTCCTTTGATACCATCAAATTTCTTTTGTCGCATCTTTTTCAACAGATAGCGGTTCGTAGCAAGCAATGTTTCTGGTTTACCGCAATCCTCCCACACATTGACTTTTTCTGCTACGAATTTGAATCCTCTTTTAATCATAATGTTAAAAGCATCGACAAGGTAGAATTCTTCCTTTAGTTGCATGTTGTGCTCTATTAAGTAATCTATAGCTTTAAACAATGCTTTGTAATCCTTAATATAGTATAATCCAATATTTGCAAGGTTTGAAGGTGGATTCTTAGGTTTTTCGACAATCTTTTCAATGTGTCCTTTCTTGTTTGGGAAGACAATTCCGAATCTTTCAGGATCTTCGTGCTCCTTCACATATATGACACCATCAGCTCTTGTTCTTTTTATCTTCTTCAAGTTCTGATCGCTCAATGTGTCTACAAACCAGATAAGAACATCCTCTTTTATGTACTGCTCTGCAAGCTTTATTGCGTGAGCTTGTCCTTTTAGTTCTTTCTGAACAATAAATCTTGTTTTGAAATCATAATTCTTTGTTACATAGTCTTCTATCTGGTTTCCAAGATAGCCAACAATGAATATTACTTCACTGACTTTTACTTTTTTTAGCTCATCAAGAATATAGGCAAGAACAGGTTTTCCAGCGACATGAAAAAGTGGTTTAGCTCGAGTGTGGGTATGAGGCCTTAGCCTTGTTCCCTTTCCTGCTGTAGGAATTATTACTTGCACTGTATAACACGAGAAATCGTGGTGGTTTATAAACATTATGGAACTTTATTTAGCAATTTCAGTTTCTATTTTTTCTAAATCGCAGAAATCGGATGTGAAATTATAAGCACCTGCATTTAAGAAGACAATTTTGTCACCGACTTTTGGGTTTTTTAAGTAAACCCTGTATCTGAACAGATCCATCGAACAAGGAGTTATGCCTTTTATCACATAAGGATATCCTTTGCTTTTTTCTAATTCTCCTTCAACAAGCAATTTTACAGGCACAGTCAAGGCATCCAAGTCGCTGTTATAAACAGAAGCATTAACAATTATGTTATTCTCATAAACACCTATTATTTCTGTCACCAACTTTGCGCTTGGACCAGCAATAAATCTTCCTGGCTCTATTATCATCTTGATGTTAAAGCTGTTAATCCAGTCCTTGAATTCTTTTATTTTTTCAAATATTACTTTTATGACATCAACATTGGTGTTTGCATACTCTGAAGGTAATCCTCCGCCAATGTTTACAACATCCATGATTTTGAGGGATTCTTCGTCTAGGATTTCAGATAATTCATACTTCAGGTTCCATTCACTCATATTCTGAGTTTTTCTGTGGAAATGAACTCCTAAAGTTGATATTTTGTCATTGTTCCTTAGTTCTTTTAATCTCCTATTAATGACTTCTGAATTCATGCCAAAAACAAAGTATCTCTCTGTCCTTATTGAGTGCTCTTTTAGTTTAACTCTTAATAACAGGTTAATATTGACATTGTTTTTGTTTAGAAATTCAAGTAACACATCAAGATCAGACTCGTTATCAACAACGAAATAGCTTATTTTCATATCGATTAGTTCTTTAATTGATTCAATTGTCCAACCCTGTGCAAGGAAAATAATCCTTGACATGTCTTTGATATGTTTCAGTTCGTTAACCAAGTGCACACTAAACATACAATCTGTTTCTTTCTCAAGAATCTTAGCAACTTCTTGGTTTGTCTTGGAACTATAAGAAACACTATCTGCTAATTCTTTTACCTTGTTGTGCTGTTCTAAAACCTTGCTTTTAGAAACTATGAATTTAGGACTTGACATTTTTCTTTAACTCTTCTAATGAGATTCTCTTCATCATCTGCTTCTTTTGGGGTTTTAGTAATCCTTCCTCATCCAATTGCTCTAAGGCTTTAATCATAGCAAGTGGAAACATTACAGTGACGTCACCGATGACCGTGGCTACATCGCTGTCATCCTTAACTTTTCCCCACGATTTTGCTTCATCAGTTGTAGCTCCTGACATGCTACCACTTGTTTTATGAGCGGTTGTGATGTAAACTGCGTATTCTGCTCCGCCATGGAGTAAGGTACAAAGGATTGCGTGATGCTTTGATACGCTGCCTCCAAGAGCGATGACTCCTTTCTTCTCATCAAAGCTGGTAGTGAATAATATGTTACCAAAATCCTGCACTACATCAACTACAAAATCCTTGTGCTTCTGCTGAAACAAATATAGGTGGAATCCGAATGCTCCATCTGTTATTGCAGGACAGAAAATAGGAACCTCGTTCCTTGCTGCTTGATAAAGGATTGAGTTCTCATCATTCAACATTAAACCAATCTCTCTCAATAAATCTGAAACACCCCATCTCTTCTGCTTTGCGTAGAGCTTGTTAAGAATAGGCATTATCCTGTCCTCGAAATTCATATAGCTTTCATTCTTTATGAACAGATTACCAATTCTATTAATACCTTGCTCGTGAAGCTCAACATCATCACTATCAAATTTTCCAATGATAAATTTCTCTCCTGTGGCTTTCATAATATCTTCTTCAATTCCGCCAACTGTTGTAACTATGACATCTGCCATTCCTAAGCTGATTATTTGTGCGAAGAAACCTCTCAAGCCTGATGTTACCATGTTAGATGTGAATGTTAAGAATATCTTTGCAGAGTTCTTCTTCATCTTCACAATTACATCAGATGCCTTGCTTAGTTCTATACTTTGAAAACCAAGGTTTTGAAAACCTTCAACCATCTCCTTGACTTTCATTCCTTTTTTCCATTTAAAATCAGATACAGTCTTCATAATAGAATCACCTGTGTAGATTAAATAAAAGTTTAGATTAAGAACTAGCTTTTACAGAATTGAAAAATGCTTTAGTTCTTAAAATCATAGTGATTAGTTGTAAGTAGAAGTTTTTAAATCTTTAGTTCCCAACATACTTTGAGTAGAGACTTCTAGCTTCTTTCTCACTCTTGGCTTTGATTAATGCTCTGCCGTCTTTGAAGACACTTACTCTATCATTTATTACTCTGAAATCCTTTTGTCCAGCTCCTTTTATCTGATATGTATTTCTGCCGCATAGCTTTACTGCTTTCGAGCCTTTTTTTCCATCAAGGTATTCATAGACACCATTGCAAGCAGCACAGTTTTTTCTTTGTTTTACTTTGATTTTTTCGAAACGATTTTCACACACATCAATCCTTACCATTTCTCTTGAAACTGGTTTTCCTAATAGAATTTTGATCGCATTTATAGTTTGTAAAGAGCCAACAACTGTTGTTGTAGCCCCAAAAACTCCTGCAGTTTCACAAGTTTCTAAGCCGCGAGCATCCTTAAATATACATCTGAAGCACACATTGTTGGGGAAGAAGTTCATCATAGTTCCGTTTTTCCTTATACCTGCAGCGTAAATCCAAGGTTTTTTGTTCTTTAGGCAGTAATCATTGATTAAGAATCTTGTTTCAAAATTGTCTGTGCAGTCCAGAATCAAATCAGCATTTTTTAGAATATTAATATTCTCAAAACTTAAATCTTTACAGTAACTCCTTATTTTTATTTTACTATTGATCTTTTTCAATTTCTTCTCAGCAACTAATGCTTTTGGCTTACCAATATCCTCTTCGTTGTAAAGAAGCTGTCTCTGAAGATTATTTAGTTCGACAACATCCCTGTCAATGACAATCAGGTTGATTCCTGCTCTAGCAAGCAACTCAGATGAAACAGTGCCAATAGCTCCGACACCTACTACAGCCACTGTTTTTTTCTCTAAGGTTTCTTGACCACTATTTCCTATAATAATTTCCTGTCTAGAATATCTCATTTTTTCTTAACAATAAACAAAGAATGGTCTTTCTCATATGGATCTAATACCCTGTAATCAACTATTGTAATCCTCTTTTCAAGTTCTTTCATAACTTGCCTGTAAACATCCCTTGGCTTCTTAGTAACATCTATGCTTCTCGATTTAAGCGCTAACAATCCAAAGCTATCTTTTTTCAGGTAGGCGTTGCAGTTTTTTAGAAATATTTGAACCTGGTTTTTCTGCGCAATATCTTGATAAACAATATCTGCTTGTGTTACTAGTTCCTTGTATTCCTCTGGATGATTACAGTCAGCGAGTATTGGAGCGATGTTTTTTCTCTGCTCTGCCAAGCTGACTAAGTCGCGAGTAACCTGAGGAGCAATGTCAATAGCGAATATGAAACCTTTATTGCCAACAATATCTGAGACAAATGAAACTGTATAACCATGAGAAGCACCAAGGTATAGAACAACAGAGCCTTCCTTAAAGCCAATCTGTGACAGGCCTTTCAACAAACCAGCTGCTAACTTACTCCTCTTAGGATCCCATTCCCTATAGGAAACTCCTCCTTCAACAACTATTTTCTCTTCGAAAAAAGAATTTTTATCCAAACTCTTTGTGTACAACTTTTTCTTGTCGATGAATATGTTCGGGAATTTTTTATTGAAGAGTTTCATTTCAACTTCTCCTCTAGTTCCTTCTTTAACTTGTCGCCTATGAATTTTCCTTTGAAATAATCTGCTTTTAAAGCGATGCTTATCTTGTTAGCCAGACTCCGTGAGTATTTTCCTCTATTAGCTTTCTTGGCAGAAGCAACGAGTGGATGTTGAAGGATTATGCCGTGTTTTGGAGGCTTTGCTCCTGTTCTTAAGTGTCTGAACAGTGCTTTCTCTGCTCCAAGCATCTGTATAGTGGATGAAGGCATCATTGCTAACTTTTTCAATGAACCTGCTTCTTCTATGAGTTTTGCTCCTAAGAGAGTGCCTGTTATTGTGAACAGGTTCTTGCAATGCGAATTCATAACTTCTTCAAGGTATGACTTAAGTTCATCCCTTAAGTTGTATAGCGAATTTATCCTTAAAGCCAACTCCATCATTGGTTTCAAATCTTTGTTTAACAAGTTTTTACCCATCGACTCCTTTAGCTTCATCTCCTGCGTCAATTCCTTCCTTTTCTTTCTAAGAATTAGCTTGACAAAGGATTCGTTGTCAGAGACTTTTTTCGAGAATTCTGGGAGGTATAGTTCATACCAATTTCTCAGTCTCTTAGTCAGCACATTGGTTATTTTCGCTAGTTCATCTATGTTACTTATAGTGTGAATTACAAAGTCATCTTCTGACACTGATTCTCTTATCCTCTTCTTTGTCAAGAAGATGTTTTTTTCCCTTAGTTTTTTGAAATCTACCATTGTTTGAAGGATAATAGATATATATTTAAAGCTTTATAGATAATTTTCTTTACTATGAGAGAAGAAAAAGTATCTGCAAAAGCCAGGTTCAAGCTTAAGCAGTTTGTTAAGGAATTGGAAGGCTATAAAGGACGTCATACAGAATTGATTAGTGTATACATTCCTGAAGGCTATGATTTGAATAAGATTATGAATCACCTATTCCAGGAGCAGGGAACTGCTTCTAATATCAAGAGCAAAGCAACTAGGGATAATGTTCAGACAGGATTGGAGAAGATGATGCAGCATCTGAAATTGTTTCCTAAAACTCCTCCTCACGGTTTGGCTATATTCTCAGGCAATGTCGCTGAGAGAGAAGGTCAGCAGGATTTTAAGGTGTGGAGCATTGAACCGACAGTACCTTTAAAGCAGCGATTGTACAGATGTGACAAAGAATTTGTGTTAGAACCTCTGAGAGAGCAGGTTGACGATAAGAGTGTTTATGGGTTGGTGGTTATGGATAAGAGAGAAGGAAATATTGCTTTGCTTAAAGGAAAAACAATAATTCCTTTGAATAAGGCAAAATCCGCTGTTCCAGGTAAGACGCGAGCTGGTGGACAGAGTAGTGCTCGTTTTGAGCGCTTGAGAGAAGGCGCTGCAAAAGATTTCTATAAGAAAATAGGTGATATGATGAAAACAGAATTCCTTGAGAATAAAAACTTGAAGGGGATAATAGTAGGTGGACCAGGTCATACAAAGAACGAGTTTGTTGACGGCAACTTTATAACAGACCAGGTAAAGCAGAAAATAATTGCTTTGAAAGACCTTTCTTATACTGGCGAGTTTGGCTTACAAGAGTTGCTTGACAAGTCAGATGATATACTTTCAGAAGAGGATGTTGTTGAGGAGAAAAAGATAATGCAGAAATTCTTTAATCTGCTAGCGAAAAAGCCTGGTACGGTTAACTATGGTAAGGATCATGTCATGGCTGATCTGAAGATGGGAACAGTGGAAACAGTGCTGTTATCAGAAGTATTGGAGGATGAAGTTATAGAGGAATTCGAGAAAGAAGCAGAGAAGATGAATTCAGAGGTTGTTATTATTTCCACTGATACTAGAGAAGGTGTGCAACTGAGAGATATGGGCAAAGTAGCTGCTATACTAAGATATGAAGTTCAAAGATGAATTTAGCAGAGAAAGCATATAAAGAGTTATATCCGGAAAAAATTCTTGATAGAAAAATAGAACTCAAATATTCTCGTCGTTTCAAGTCTTATAATGCTAATGTGAGATATAATCCTAAGAAGATAATTTTCAGTCTTTCTAATGATTGGAAGGATGTTTTTGGGGAGATCCAGATTGGCTTGATTCAGAGTTTGCTGTTGAAAATATTCAAAGAGAAGAGAAAAACAATAAATATGGAATTATATGACAAGTTTATAAAGAATATTCCTAAGTTCTCAATCCCTACAAATGTTGACCTTGTTTTAGAGGAATCCTTTGATAGGATGAACAAAAAATACTTCTTTGACTTCTTGGAGAAACCAAACCTTGTGTGGGGTCAAGAGTCTTTTAGAAAGCTTGGCAGCTATGAATACGCTACTGATACGATAATCATTAGCAAAGTGTTAAAAGGTGAGAAAGAGTTATTGGACTATGTTATGCATCATGAAATGCTACATAAAAAGCTTAAATTTAATTCTAAGAATGGCAGAAATTATCACCATACATCAGAGTTCAAGAAGAGAGAGAAAGAGTTTGAAGATAAAGAGATTGAGAAAAAACTAACTGCTTTCTTGAGGAAAAAACGTTTGAGAAAAGCTTTTAGATTCTTCTGAGCCAAATCATAACATATTTAAATAGACTTTTTTTCCTCAGAATTATATCATTATGGTGATATCATGGCAGAAATAAAGCATAAGAGTGTTGGAAGCTTACAAAAAGGGAACTATGTTATCCTTGAAGGTGCAGCGTGCATCGTTTCAGACATCAAAATTTCTAGACCTGGAAAGCATGGTCATGCAAAAGTCAACTTGACAGCAGTCGGGATGATTGACGAAAAAAAGAGGAACACTGTTATGCCCGGTCATGATAACATAGAGGTTCCTATCATTGACAAGAAGAATGCTCAGGTGTTGAGCGTGAGCGGAAACTCGGCTAATGTCATGGACATAGACACATATGAGACTTTCGACCTAGCAATACCTTCTGAGTTAAAAGGGCAAGTGAATGAAGGAGCTACCGTGGTTTATTGGGTTGTACTTAATGATAAGATTCTGAAACAAGTAAAGAGTGAATAAACATGGTCAAACAACAGAAATTAGAAATTTCTGAGCTTAACCAAAAAAACATTGGAGGTGTTTATTTTGGTTAAATTTCCTGAAGCAGAAGCAAGGCTTTTTCATAACATATTTATTTGTAAGAAATGCAAGTCTAAGATAAGAGCTCCAAATCTAAAAGTCTCAGAGGGTAAAGTTTCTTGCAGGAAATGTGGCTCAAAGGCACTAAGATCTGTTAGGAAGAAATAGTAAATCTTTTATACTTCTTTTTTTCTTAAATTAAAAATGAGTTTTTTATCTTTTGTAATAGAGTACAAATTTGTTATCTTGTTTTATGTTCTCATAATAGCTATTGTCGTCGTAAACAAGAAGAAATTTGATTTTCAGGCAAAGTTTATTGCGTTATACAGAACACAGGTTGGCATAAAGTTGATGCATAAGTTCTCTGATTGGCTTGGAGGTTTTATAAGAGGATTTGGTTATGTAGGAATCTTTATTGGTTATGCTGGCATGGTTTTGATTCTCTACTTTATACTTGAGGGTTTTTACAAATTGATATTTGTTCCTGAAGCTCCTGCAACATTAGCACCTGTAATACCAGGTGTGCCAATACCTGGTAGTCCTATCTTTGTTCCATTCTGGTACGGTATAACTGCTTTATTTGTTGTTGTAGCTGTGCACGAGTTCTGCCATGGCATTGTATCTGCCGCTCACAATATAAAGGTTAAGAACTCAGGTATTGTGTTTTTCGGTCCTTTGATAGGCGCCTTTGTAGAACCTGATGAGAAGGAGTTGAAGAAGAAGAGTTGGTGGGCTCAAGAATCATTGTTCGCTGCTGGTCCAGTCGCAAATGGGGTGCTTTCAGTTGTAGTTATGTTATTGTTATTGTTTTTGTTATTTCCCATGATGAGTAGCTTTGTCACTCCGACAGGCTTCTTTTTTGAAGATGTTACAGAGGATTATCCTGCTTTGGCTGCTGGAGTGCAGCCTAAGACGGTGTATTCAACGATCAATAATGTGCCTGTGAACAACGCTTCTTACCTTAATGAGCTGTTGAACAATATCAAGCCTGGAGACCCAGTGGTGATAGGTAATGAAAACTTGACGCATACTGTTATCACTACAGAGCATCCTGATAAGCCAGAGAAAGCATTTCTAGGAATTATAGGTTTACAGTCAAAGCACGCTCTTAAGGACTCTGCCCAGCAGTGGAAGTTTGATGTCTTAACTGTTATATCGAAATTTTTGCAGTGGGTTTTCATACTAAGTTTGGGTATTGGCTTAGCTAACCTTTTACCGCTTGGACCTGTGGATGGTGGGAGAATGCTTCATCTGACACTGAAAAAATGGTTTGGTGAGAAGAGAGCAATGGTTGTTTTCTCGAAGATAACCGTGCTGTTGCTTGCTTTGATAATTATTCTGGTTATAGTGCCAATATTCAAGGCAGTTATTTAGGCTTTAATCTTTAGATAAACAAAGAAAAGAAGCAATATTATTATCTCTATGACTATTATTAGTAGTAGTGGAAAGATGTATATGCACAGGAATGACTTCACCATTGATATCTTGTGGAGCTTTGCGACTCCGTAGATTCTTAGGTAAAGAGTGTAGATTGCTGCTATTATGGTTATGATTGCTGAGATTATGAAGATTAACAGAAAAAAGTTGTTCTTTAACAGAATAGTTGCTGATAGGAATATCATCGTTATAACGAAGAAGGGTGTTGCCAAGTAGTCAGGCGTCAAGCCATAGATCATGGCTTTGTAAGTGTCCTCGAACTTGTTATCATCTGAGAACATCCTTATGAAAAAATTAGTCAATGCAGGTCTAATGAAACTGATAAACAAGACAAAAATAGTGGTCAGGATATAAACCGAGATATAATTGGCTAATGATAAGTTAATATCAAATCCGAATCTTGCAAATGTGTGTTTGAAATAGTAGAAAACCATGAATAGCTGGGTTATCAAAAGAAACACAACAATGTAACGTATTGGATGTTTTAGTCCTTTCTCCTTCTTTACTTTTTCAAAGAAATTACTTGGACTTACCAGTACGTGCTTTACCTTTCTTGCGAAGTTTTTCATTCTTTTCAAAGTACTCCTTTACCTTTGCTATAACCTTTGGAGAAGCATTACTGCCAAGGATATAATAAACCTTCTCAGCCATCTCACCCCAAGAATAATCACCTTTTTCCTGTTTTATGTTATCCACTGTAAACTCTCCTGTGTCAACACCTTTTTTCAAATGATAATAGATAACTCTCTGACTAACCTTTGGAAACAACTCAAGATAAGCCTTGTGTATCTCGTAGCCGTAAGCTTTCTTCATAAAATAGAGAATCTCAACTATGTTCTGCCTTACAACGCTTCCAACAGGTCTTCCAGCACTCATGATTATTTCAATATTGAAAATAATTATATAAATTTTTTGGATTAGAATTCTTTTTGTTTTTAGAATTGCAGAGGTGTTGGATAAGAACCATCTTGGAAGCAGGCTCTGCAGTATGACTTTCCAGGAACGGCCTCCATCATTCCTTTTGGACTTAGATATCCTATGGAATTAACGCCTAGATGTGCTGCGATTTGTTGCAGTTCATCTATGTTGCTAACATCTTTTATACTTAGACTATTTACTAGTAATTCCTCATTAGTTTTCATGTCAATGCCGTAGAAGCAAGGATTTATTATTGGTGGTGAGCTTACTCTCCAGTGGAGCTCTCTTGCACCAGCTCCCCAAAGCATCTCAGCAACTCCTTTTGAAGTGTTTCCTCTAACGATTGAGTCATCAACAACAACCAAACTTTTTCCTTGCACTATGCTCTTAACAGGATTAAACTTTCTTGCTACTCCTTTTTTCCTTGCTATATTTGTGTTAAGTATAAATGTTCTTCCAGTATGATGATTTCTTATGATACCAATATCATAAGGTATTCCTGATTCTTGAGAGTATCCTATAGCAGCAGAGTTTCCAGAATCAGGTACACTTACCACAACTTCAGCTCCAGGTGCAGGGTGTTCCTTTGCAAGAGTTCTTCCAAATCCTTTTCTAATTTTGTCAACATCAACACCTTCAGTTCTACTATCTGGTCTTGAGAAGTAAACATATTCAAAAATACACGGTGCTAACTTTGTTGTATTTGGGAGACTATCATACTTAATCCCTGTTTTGTTTATAGTTACTATTCCACCAGGTTCTACTGGGCCTAACTCCTCTACATCAGCTTCTTTTTCTTCTCTTAATATGTCAAAAGCACAGGTTTCAGAAGCCAATACATATGCGCTGTCTATTTTAGCTACCTCTAGCGGTCTGAAACCCCAAGGATCACGAACACCTATCAACTCATCATCTCTCATTATTATAACTGAATATGCACCGACTATCTCAGAGAATGAGTTCTTTATTTTACCTTGTATTGTATCTCCTTCAGCATGGTTTATCAAGAATCCAAAAATCTCTGAATCAATTTTTGTGGTGAACACAGCTTTTTTAGCTTGTAATTCTGCTCTTAAGAATTCATAGTTTGTTATATTACCATTATGAACTGTGGCAATCTCTCTGTCATCTTCGAGAGTAAAGTTAAATGGCTGAGTACATTCTGGTCCATATTCATCACGAACTGTTGAATACCTATTTCCTCCAATTGCTATTTTTCCTTCTAATCCTTCCAATGATTTTTCATCTGGCCAAATTTCTTGGACAAGACCAAGATGTTTATCAACTTTTATCTTTTCTCCATTATAGATTGCTATACCTGCGCCCTCACGACCCCTGTGCTGTAATGCAAATAGACCTGCATGGGTGTAGACTGCAGCTCTTTCAGAATTAAAAACTCCAAAGATCCCACACATTATATATTTGAGAAAGAGAATTGTTATTTAAACTTTACTGTAGGGTAGTCATTAGATAAAGTTTTAAAACTAGTTTTCTTTCTCTGAAATCATGTACCTTTACTTTTTGAACAAGCAAAATCTGGATTTGAGTGTTGCTGAAGTACTTGCACTTGCAAACTCTGAGAAGTACGAATTAGTAAATAATTGTCTTCTTATAGATGAACTTGTTGATTATAAGAGATTAGCTTATACAAAGAGAATCTACAAGTTACTCTTCTTGACTGATAAAAAAAATTTGCTTAAAGACTTGAAATCCTTCAACTTCAACAAGGTTTACAAGAAGAGCTTCAAGCTGTCCTTGGTTAATAGCCCTGGTTATGATGTTGGAGAGCTGGCAGATATAATCTGGGATAATCTGAAGAATCCTAAGGCAGACATGAAGAATCCTAAAACTATTCTCGAAATAATCTTTTCTCAAAAAATATTTGCTTGTTTAAGACTGTGGGAGAACAAAGAGAAATTTGAAGAGAGAAAAGCTCATCTAAGACCTTACAATCACCCAACTTCTCTACATCCAAGACTTGCTAGGTGTCTAGTTAATTTATCTACTTCAAATCAAGTAGTAGATACTTTCTGTGGCTCAGGAGGCATATTGATAGAAGCAGGATTAATTAGTTTGAAAGCAGTTGGCTATGACACTGATGAAATAATGCTTAAGAGAGCAAAGAAGAACCTTGATTCTTTCAAGATAAAAAATTACGAACTTCATAACAAGGATGCTTTAAAGGTTAATAAGAAATACAAATCAATAGTTACTGATTTGCCTTATGGTAAGAATTCAAGAGTGAAAGATTTGGAAAAAACATACTTTGAGTTCTTGAATAATTCTTTCAACTTTGTTGAGAAAATGATTCTTGTGTTTCCAGATTTTGTTAATGGAAAAAAATTAATTAAAAAAACAGGTTGGAAAATAAAAAACAATTTTAGTTATTATATTCATAAGAGTTTGACAAAAGAAATATTTGTCTTAATTAAATAGACTTAAGAAATTCTTTGCTGTGCGCAGAGCCATAGCAGCTTCTTCAATATCTATCTCTTCCTCTTTCTCAACTTTCCTTCTTATGTGGTGGATCTTCTTTATCTCTTCTATGAATGGTATTCTTACGCTGGATTTCAAACTATTGATAGCTTCTGTGAAAGATGTTGCTTCTGTGCCTACAACTTCTTTGTGTTTCTTTTTCAAGGCATCGTATATTGCGTCATCGCTTAGTACGGCAAGTTTCTTTATCATCTCAAGTGCTTGACCCATTTTGTCTGCTTTGGCTTCTTCAGGTGTTTCCTTTATTTCTTCTGTTGGTTCTGGCTTTGTTGTTATTTCCTCTGCTGCAGGTGTTTCTTCTTGTGGTTGTGGTGTAATAGGTGCTTCTTCTGTTTTTTCTGTTTCAATAGGCATCTCCTGTTGTGTTGTTGGAGTTGTTTCTTCTGGTTTTTTCTCTTCTTCTTTTGCTTCAAACTGAGGGAATATGAAATCATCTTCTTCTGAACCTTCTTCTAACTCTACAGGCTTTTCGGTTTCTTCAGGTTTTTCTTCTGGTTTAGGCAGTTCTTCCTTAGACACTTCCCCTTCAGGCTCTTCAGTTTTAACTTCTTCTTTTTCTTCTGGTAATGGTTCTTCAGAAGGTTCAGTCGTTATTATTTCTTCTCCAAGTTCTTCTGTTTTTATCGGCTCCTTTTCAGGCTCTTCTGTCCAGTCACTTTTCTTCTCACTGATGGGTTCTTCTGTAGTTTCTTCACTCTCTTTGGTCCACTCAGCTTCTTTTTCTTCTTTGCCTTCTTGTTTTTCATAAGCTTCAATATCGTCTAGGAATGCTATGTCATCTTCAATATTGATAGGTTCTACTTCAGGCGTCTCTTCTGCTTTCTCGCTCGGAGCTGGCCTTGGGACATCTTCTTTTATTGGTTCTTCTTCAATTTCTTCCTTATGTTTTCTGATAATCCTATTTGCAAACAAGAGGTATATCTTTCCTTTTGTCATGCTAATAAAGACTTTTACTGGTTTTTCAAGGAATCCTTCAACTCTTTTTGTTATTCTAGCGATTTCTTCGCACTCTTTATCGTTCAGTTTCTGTTTCTCTCCTTCTTCTTTCAAGGCTTTCTTCACTAGGTTGTTATCTTTTATGTCCCTTACATATTGATGTTCTTGGAAATTTATCTTAGTGTTTTTTATGGTTAGAGTTCCTTTTGAAAAGACCATTACATCTTTATCGAATTCTTCATGGTAGTCTTGGAATCCAAGGAATGTTTTAACAACGATTTCTTCTTCATCGCTGTATGATTGCGCAGATACTTCTGTTTCTATCATTCTTTGAACTATGACAGCCGTTTTCTCTTCTCCGTGAATGTCATTCTGTTTTCTGTACTTTAACGCTCTTGGAGTGTACAGTGATAGCCATGAGTTCCTGATGGCTTTTATCAATGAGGTTTTTCCTTTCACGTTTTGAAAGATGCTTTCGTTGTTCTCAGAATCATCTACGTAGTTAGGGCTTCCTACCACTGTTAGGAATGGTTTGTCAATTGTTGTTACGAGTTTCGCGATGTCTATGTGGTCCATGTCAATAGCTAATGTTTCGTAAGCTTCCAATAGCTCGTTCTCTTCTTTCTCTGAGAGATCATATCCAGAGAAAAGCTCCTTTATCTTTGCATAGGCTTCCTCTAATGATTCGTCGTTTGAGTAATCAGCTTCGCTGAGAATCTTGCTTATCTGTGGTTTGAGATTGTTTTTCTCCATAAAGTCATCGAACAAAGAACTCTTTATGACAAAGCATATGGGAATGTTAAGCTTTTTATTAAACAGCTCTGCCAGGTCAACGGCTCTGAAGCCAGCAATATCTGTATCTGACCTGTTAATTTTGTTAAGAGTTAATATGTTATCCATAGTCGAGATAATGATATGAGATTATTTAAACTTTATGATTTTTCAGGAGTTAAAATTCTACTCCAAGAACTTCTTTGCTTCATCCACTGTTTTGTCGTGGTGGATTATTGCTTGTATGGCTTTTGTCAGACTAAATGGTTTGTCGTGCTGCCATATGTTTCTTCCGATTGCTAATCCGCTTGCTCCTATCTGCATTACTTCATGGGTCTTGTGCAGGAATTCTATTGGCTCTAGTTTGCTCCCTCCGGATATCACTACTTTTGTTCTGCCTGCGTTCTTCATAACCCATTTGAAACCTTCGAAGTCTCCGTTGTATTTTATCTTGACTATGTCAGCTCCTAGCTCTGCAGCTACTCTTGCGCAGTACGCTAGTAGGTTAGTGTTCATTGGGTCAGGAACGAACTTTCCTCTTGGATAGGCCCATATAATAGCTGGTAAGCCATAATCATGGGCTGTGTCGACAATTTTGCTGAACTCTGCCATCATCTCATCTTCGTTCTCGCTTCCATTGTAGATTGTGTAGCCAACTGCGTCTGCTCCAAGCTTTATAGCTCTTTCAACGGTGCATAGTTTTTTTGATATGGGTTCCATCTTTGTAATGCTTGTTTGGCCGTTTAGCTTCACGATGAGAGGGATGTCTTTGTAGTAGTCCTGGTAGTATTTTTCAGCCAGTCCATGTTGTAGTATTACACCGTTGTAGTGTCCTTCTAATGCGATGTCAAGAATGTAATTTGGATCAACATTTTTCATGTTTAAATCACTAGGACCATGTTCTAGTCCCTGGTCGTACGCTAGAAAGATTGCTTTTCCGTTAGTAAGAAGTTTGTTGATATGGATAGTCACTCTCTCACCCCTTTCCTAAATAAAGTATTTTCTTTTATATATAAACTTTTCTTATAGTGGTCTTTTTTATAACTCTTCTATCTTTCTTAAGTCTCTTAATCATCTCTCTTTTTGATAATAATATGTTCTTTGCACCGTAGTTCTGAATGATTGACTCGGCGTTTATAGCTGCCATTCTCAAGCATTCTTCTATTTTTTTGTTCATTATCATCCCTGCAACGAGTGTTGATGCAAATGCATCACCTGCACCTGTGGTTTCTTTTATTTTTAGTTTTTTTGCAGGTTTAACATGGTAAAATGTTTTGCCGTTATAGCAATGTGCTCCTTTAGCGCCGTTTGTCACAACGACTGCTTCCATATTAGGAAGCTTTAATCTCTTTACCAAGTCAGCAATGTCTCCTTTTCCTACAATTAATTCGGCTTCTTTCTTGTTCAACACCAAGACAGTTGTGTTGTTGAGGATTCTTTTAAGATATGAAAATCCTTTCTCAGCAAGGTATGATGATGGGTTGAAAGCAAGCTTTATATTTTTCTTTGCAGCATATTCTGCTAGTCTCTTCATTGTTTCGAAGCTCTTTCCCATCATGCTGGCAAAATAGAACCACTTTGTCTTCAGTTTTCCGAGATGTATCTCTTTGAATCTGAGGTTGTTGTTACACCCTTTGTAGGTTAAGATTGTCCTATCTTCCTCGATGGAGTCTAATATTATTGAGTAGCCTGATATATCTCCTAGAGTGCCTAGAAAGTCAACTTTTTCCTTTTTTAAGAGTTTGAAGATTTTCAATCCGTTCTCATCTCTGCCAATCTTTCCCATGTAACCTGTTTCCAAGCTAAGCCTTGAGAAAGCAACAGCGGTGTTTGTTCCTCCACCGCCAATCATGAAGTCTAATTTTGTTATAAGAATCTTAGTGCCGAGTGGATAAGCCAATAGTTCTTCAACTTCTTTCTTGCTCTTAATCTCAATAAGCTCGGAATCTGTCTTTGCAAACACATCTAGAGTGTTAGAACCAACAGTTATTACGTCGTACAAATCTAGCACCTCTTTCTGATATTGTTATTTTTTTATTTAGTATAAATAATTAACGGAGAATTAAAAAGTATTATAGTGCCTCTTCTGGTGGAGGGATTCCTGTTACGTGTCTGAAGGGTCTTGGTTCTTTAACAGGCGTTTTTAGTCTCAAGAATCTTTTCATCTCTTTATTAAAATCGTAACATTTTTTGTATAACTCTAACTTGTGAGCTTCCCAGTAAGGTTTGTAGATTCTTTTTCTGAAAAATTTATCAAAGTGCCTCATAAGCCAGTGATTACTCCACCTGTTTTGGTAATCTAGTTGTAGCCATGCATCACAATACATAACAACAGAACCTCTCCAAGTTTTGTATTTTTTTCCATTAACTATCACTTCAGCAGGTGTCATGTGAAGGGTTCTATAATCAAGCTTTATGAAATACCTAACGTACTTGCTGTTGTTAGGTAATAGTTGGACACGCCACCATGCTCTATGCTCTTTCTCACCTTTTGGATATATGATTCTTTCATAATAGAAGTACTCCCAAGTCTCACCACCTTCAGGATCAGACCATCCGTTCTCTGACAAGAAGTCATGAGCTGTTCTGTATAACTCTTTCATATGGAATGTGTCTATGAATTCAAGTTCCCACTTAGCAACGAAAATATCTCTCTCGTCTCCGGGTCTTAAAAATTTTGCCATAGAATAAATTCCGTTTTATTAATATATAAATATTACTATTCTAGGTCAAGAGCCATTACTATTGTTCGCCAGATAAAATATCCTAATGGAGCAGGTTTTGTTTTCAAAGAAATCTTTCCTTTTTTGATAGCTTCAAATACAGAGTTCAAGTCTTTTTTTGAGTCGATAAGAGAGCAGGTCATACCCAGCTGTACAAGGTGATGGGTATCTGAGTTTCCAATCATTGGCAGTGAATGTTTTCTAGCAATATTTACAGCTTTCTTATTCAGATTGAGGAATGGAAGGTAGAAATGAGAATATTCGATAGCGTCGAATAAGTCGATGTTCTCAACCAGTTTTTTTCCAAGGCAACTAGGTCTTTTGAAGAAGGGGTGGGGAGCGATTATTAAGACATTATTCTTTTTCCTAAACTCTCTTAAATCTTCAAATGTGTTGAGTTTCTCTGCCTGTTCCTGTATAACGTTGTAAATCAAAACCTCTTTTCCTTCAATGTATCTTTCAACTCCAGGTATTAATAAGATACCTTTCTTCTTTGCATAATCAGCTATTTCTTTGTTATAGAAAACGTCTTTGTGGAGGGTAAAAGCTAAAACTTCAAAACCAAGTTTTGCAGCGTGATCAATCAGTTCTTTAGAAGAATACTTTAATTTATGGGTTTTATCTTCTCCAGCGTGTAAGTGTAGGTCTGCTTTGAGCATATCTGTAGGTTTTTGGTCAAGGTTTAAATAAGTTTCTCGATTTCCAGGAATTATGAGTTTTAAATTAACTATTCATGATGACAAAGGACGAGTTAGTATATCTCAAAATATTAGGGGAAGTCTTGGTATTGGAAAAGGATATGTTATACAGTTAGAGTATTTGATTGATAAGGCTTTGATTGTCTCTGATTATGACGTTCTTGATTATCAATATAGGTTTCAAACAACACTAGCTGCTAGAAAATATTTTGGGTTAACATACAAAGACACTTTTGAAGCAAATATTTTTCTACTAAATGAATCTCCGATAATATCTTTGGATTATGTACTATTTAAACCGGGTAATGATGGAAGATTCTATATACCTCTAAAGACTAGACGTCTTTTAAGCCTTGACAGGCATTCTTCTATAAGTTTAGACTCTGTAATGACAGAAGACCCTAATATAAATAAGGAATTACTGAATAGTTGTCCAGTAGTTTTAGACCATCAGAATAGAGTAAAATTTTGCGATGAGTATGGTAAAATTTTAAGAAGATTAGATTGGTTTACTGCAACTGTAATGAAAGGTGGTATAATCTAATCAAGCCATGTCTCCTGATTCTTGAGCTTCTCTGGCAGATAGTTTGATATGACAAAGTTTAATCCGTGCTTTGCAAGTGCTTGTTGCTCTGCTCTCACGCGCATTTGCATTAACTGTTTTAGAGCGCGTTCCCACTTCTTATGATGTTGTACAAAAGGGTCATTTTTGATACCATCCTTTATCCTCTTTACATCCACGTCTTTTAGAGGGTGAGTTGGTAGCTTGTAGTCGATTATGTCCTGAGGGGTTATGCCTATGAACTTTGCCTGTGGGACGCAGAAATATCTGTTTATGTGCGCTGCATTCCCACTACCAACCTTTAATGTTCTGTAGATGTTTAAGAATCCGTAAGGGTCACCATCTGTGAATACAAGTACTGGTAATTTTAATTTGTCACTCAGTCTTCTTATAAATCGTCTGCATGCTCTTGTTGGCACTCCTCCCATGCTTATCAAAATGCAGTTGGCTTTTTTCCAGTAATTATGCTTTACAAGCCTCTGAAACATACCTGCTGTTTCTATCGCTAATATGAATTTCGCGTTTGTCTCAAACTTTAACTCTTCAACATTTGATGGTATAGAGTATGCTCCGCTTCCGAACTTTGTGCAGTCAATCCTTATCTCCTTGCCAGTGTCTAGGTTTTTGTCTATCACAATGAGTTTTCCTGCAATCTCTCCTCCTTTCTCCTCTGGTATAAAGCCAAGTTGCTCCCTGTTAACTTCGAACATCGCCTCCACATCATCCATTACTGTGTCTGACTCTGTCTGTTCTTTGAATCGAGCGTCTCCCCAGTTCTTGCTCACATAGTAAGCCTCTCTTTTTGTGGCTATATCATCAGTTTCAATCAGGTCTTTGGAAAAAGACATCATCTTAAGTGTTTGTGCGAATGTCTTAACTGTTGAAGCTGTCAAGGTTCTTGATTTCATGCTTCCGTTTAACTCAAAGAAGCCATCTCCAGAGTCATATCTTACATTGCTTAGAGCTCTGATTGGTGATTTCAGGACTGGCTTGTTCTTGCGTTTTATGTTTCCATATATGTCCTTTGCTTTTTCAGTTATTTTCTTCTGGACTTCGCTCATCTTTCTCCTCTTCTTTTTCTTCCTTTCCTATATTTGCGAATTCTTCATCATACTCAACATTCTTTGTTTCATCAAACTTAACATCTTCCACGTGTCCGCGGTGTTTCTCTAGCAGTTCTTCAAGTAATTCGACAATATTCTTTTCTTCTACATCTGAGTATTGCAGGATCTCTTTCAAAGCTTCAGCAACCGATGGGATATACTTCTCGATGTAGCTTCTCTTTTTCAACTCGTCATGGACTTTTCTTTTTTTTGACACATATCTGTAAAGATTCCTGCCTAGCTCCTGTAATGCTAGTTTGATTTCCTTTATTATCTCAGGATAGTGTGCTATTGCTTCCTTTGCCTCGCTTGTGAATGGCACCCATACAGAAGCTATGTGAACAAGGATAACACACGGTCCTTGTGGCATATTGTTCCCTGACTGGTGTAAGCCATAGCTTCTCCAAGATGTCTTGGATATAGAGTCTGTTATTGCACATGCTCCTTGCTGGTAAAGTAATGGAACCTTGTTTGCAAACCTCAATAGTTGTATAGAGCCATCTGTTTGTAGTGTTCCTCCGTAGGCTAATGCTGTTTCTATGACAAAAGGATTTCCCCTATATACAGATGGAGGTCTTGTCACGCTTGTGTAGAACTCTGCATTGACTTCTTTTTTTAAGCCTTTCTCCAGGAGCTCTGCTCCTATGGGGCTTATACAGTTTGTTGGAGGCATCATTATCTTTGTGTTTCTTATAGCTTCTATCAGTTTCTCGGCTGCCTCCATTGATATTCTTGATGGTTTGGCTTTTGGAATAACAAACGCTTTTTCCAGTATATTATTTGCACTCTTGCTACCTACTCTTGAGAATTCTCTTTGAAGGAACAGCTTAATCGTTTTTTCCTTCGTCCATTTAAGCATCTTTAGAAGTATCCCTAACTCTACACCATAAGGGTGTGGTTTTATCTCTGCTGGTTGGAACGGTAACTGCTCGCTGGCTCTTGGGAATATTATCTGTTCACCTTTTGGATTAACATATATTATCATTGCGTGAGGATTTATTATCGCTGTCTGCTTTAGATATTCATCAACAGATTGACCGCCTTTCAGATAACTCCCTTCAAGATCAATCTCTATCTTTGTTCCGTGGTCTTTGCTCCATTCCAGTACTTCATCCTTTGCAATTGCTGGTTTGTTCTTCTGAGTGTCTATCTTCAATTCATAGTAATGAGCTGGGTGTGTTTCACCTATCTTGCTTTTTATCTTGGCTGCTCTTCCAGTTGTTAATTGTCCATACATAACACTGGCTGATATGCCTATTCCTTGCTGGCCGCGATTCTGTTTCAAGCTGTGAAACTTTGAGCCATAGAGTAGTTTTGCGAATATCTTTGGAATCTGACTCTTTACAATACCTGGTCCGTTATCTTCGATTGAGATTCTAAAGCGGTCATTTCCCATATCAGTTACTACTATTTCCAGTTCAGGTAGTATTCCTGCTTCATCACAGGCGTCGAGAGCGTTATCAACTGCTTCTTTCACAGTTGTTAGTAATGCTTTTCTCTTATTATCAAATCCTAATAGGTGTCTGTTTTTTTCAAAGAACTCTGCTATGGATATCTCTCTCTGTTTCTTTGCTAGTTCATGAGCTTTTGCAGCTTTTTTTTGTGGTTTAGAAGTCTTGTTATCTTCTTCTTTTGGTTCATTAAAAGCATCTAAGCCAATAGTTGTCTCTGTCATATTTTTGTGGTCTTTTGTTATCTTAATAAAACTTTCTACTCTTAATGAGTTAGAAATATTTAAATATTTTTTTAATTAAAAGTATTTGTATGGCTTACTTAGAGTTGGTTTCTTTTATAAAGGAACAATTGCAGCAGGGAAAAGATGCTAGAACTATAAGGGATTACCTTATTAGAAGAAATGTTGATATAAGAGCTATTGACGCAGCATTTGATGAAGTTTTTGGTGCCAAACCAGTTCATGAAACTAATAAATCAATTGAGAAGTTTGTCATCGCAGGATTCATATTGTTAGTGTTGGTATTTATAGGTGTTGGTGTTAATCTCTATTACAAACTCTCTTTCACTACAGATGCAGGGCCAATTATAGAACAACCATTTCCAGAGACAACACCTGAAACTGTTTTAACAGAAGAGGAATTCAAGGAAGAAACACAAGAACAAATCCAATATGAAATAAAGATATGTGATTTTCAAGAGCCTGAAGCAAAATATCAATGCTATCTCTCAAAGTTTGAGAAAGACGAGATTCAATGCCATGAGATTGAAGATGTTGACGAACAAGAATTCTGCTATATAGCTCAAGACTTGTATGTGTTAAACGCTTAAAATTCAGTCATTCTCTGCTGTTTTAATTTTCTTCTATACTTTTCAAGCTTTCTATAAACACCAGAGTGGGTGGCTCCCTCTAGTAACATTTCAACAGCGTTTCTCGCCATAGTCACGTTTTCAGCCAAGCCTATTATCGAGACTGTTTTTCCATAAACAGAAATGTATGTCTCTGTAAGACTCTCCATTATCTCTCGGGATTTTCCTTTCTTTCCGATAACCCTTCCACGAACTCTTTCAAGCTGTTTTTTCTTATCAGAAAACTCATTAAGAGACAGGATATCCATTACATAGTCTTGTTTTAGAAGGAGCTTTGCTATATCAGGACTGAAGCCTCTTCCAATAGCAAGTACTAATTCTCTTATAAGATATAGCTTCACTGCGTCTTTTCCTGTAAGTGTAACTGTCCCTTCTTTCGAATCAACTTCGATCTTTGTTTTGGTATATTCTTCAAGCTCTTTCTTAGTTGTTCCATTTTTGCCTATGAGCACAGCTATTCTTGCCTTAGGAATCTTTAGCTCATGCATGTATTCGTTCATGATACGCAGTGAAAGAAGAGGGTTATAAAAACTTTATTGAACACTTTTTAGCAGATTATCAACTTTTTTCTCGCTTAAAAGCTTCTTGAAGAATCTCCTAATATTGTTTATATCCCTTTCATATAATTCTTTTGCATTAGGAGCTTTTGTAAGTGTGGCCTGTGAGAAGTCTATGAATATAGGTTTTTCATCATGGTTTAAGATGTTGAACTCTGACAGGTCTGCGTGAACTAATCCTTGTTCCCTTAGTTTTTTCACGTTTTGAACGATTTTTTTCATGAACAACTCCGGATTTTTTGGAATAGCATCTTTCAACATTGGTGCAGGTTCTCCAATCATCTCCATAAGGATTATGTTGTTCTTGAAAGCTATTGGTGTGGGAACCTTTATCGCTTCCTGTGCTATCATAAGGTTTTTGAATTCTCTCTGGGTCCATGAGAACACAGTTGCTCTTCGCTGTTTCTTGAGTTTTAAGTATCTTGGGTCAGCTGCTATATATTGGTACATTTTGTTAAAGTTGCAGTTCTCTAACCTGTATATCTTTACTATTATTATCCCATCATCTTTTGTATTAGCCGAGAAAATATTGGCTTCCTTTCCAGTCAAGATAGGTTCAAGTAACTCTTCAAAATGACCTTTGCTGCTTAGCTTGAATAATGTTCTTAGAGAAAACTCTGAGAAGACATTCTTGTAGACCTTCCACTCTTCCTTGTATTTAGGCATTTAAAGAAAGAAAAAAGTTTGATATAAAAATGTTGTTAGAAAAAAGAAGTTAAAATAAAAAAATTATAAGTCGTCGCCTGTCACTATTGTAAGTCTGTTTGACTTGGCTTTTGTTTCCATCGCTACTAGGAACTTGATGTATGCTCTCTCTGCTGTACTCACTAATTCTTTGTCGATAACACCATCCAGTACAATTGCATATATTCCTGTTCTCAAACTCTTAATTGTACTCTGCAGTTCTGAAACTGGGACTTTTCCAAGTATGTTTAGGTCATCGTCAAGTACATATGCGCCTCTTGTTCCTATTAAGTCTTCAAGCATCTCACTGAAGTTTTGTTTCTCGTCCTCCTTCAATCTTTTCTTAGTATAAGTTTTTTCTTCTTTTTTAGGGGCTTCTTTTTCTTCTACTTTCTTCTCAGGAGTTTTTTCTTCTTTTTTAGGGGCTCTTGATTCCATCTTTGCTTGTTCTGATGCTATCTTTCCTCTCAAAGCTTTATGGATTTCTTTCTTAGTTAGCTCCTCAACTTCTTTCCCATCAGGAGCTTTCGTCACAAAATCAATCTCTGCTACTGTTAGAAGTTCCTTGATGATGAGATCTCCTCCTCTGTCTCCGTCAACAAAGGCTGTGACTGTTTTCTTCTTGCTCAAATCAATAATCGTTTCAGGAACGCTTGTTCCATTCAAAGCGATAACATTTTTGAAACCATGCTTTAGCAAGTTCAGGACATCTGCTCTTCCCTCTACTGCTATTATGTCGTCGCTTTCATCAATTGCAGGTCCTGCTGGAAGTCTCTCCTTTCCGAACTCTTGAATCTCCATAACCCTTACAGAGTAAGCTACTTCATCAGCCAGTTCTTGGCTGTCAGGCAGCACTCCTTCCATCAGGTTCTTCAAGAGCTCTTTTGCCCTGTCAACCACTTGATGTCTCTTTGATATTCTTATATCTTCAATCTTTTCTACTTTTGTCTTTGCATTGCAAGGACCTATTCTCTGGATTATCTCAAGAGAAGCTCCTACAATAGCTGTTTCTGCTTTATCAAGAGAGGATGGTATTATTATTTCACCATTTGTTTTTCCTCCTTTTGTCTCTATATTCACTTCGATTCTTCCTATCCTTCCTGATCTCTGGAGCTCTCTAAGCTCCAAATCAGACCCTAATAGTCCTTCTGTTTGTCCAAATATTGCTCCTATAACATCAGGTTTATCTACAATACCCTCTATCTGTATTGTTGCGTGAATGATGTATTTTGCTGATACTTGTGCAATTTTTGCCATTTTTATTCCTCCAAAAGTTTGTCTTTTGGGGTTCCAAAAACATTTAGTTTTTGATAACCTCCTTTTGTCAGCAAATCACAATTATAGAAGTACTATTCCAATCTTTCTAAGGAACGTGATGATTTGTGATTAATACTTCTTCTAGAACAAGCATTTCTTAAATGAATGATCATGATTGATAAATAATGAATGATGAGCTTGTTCTTGAGTGATTTGATGAACATTATTAATATTATATGTGTTGCCCGATGCACTAACCCCCAGTTTCATAGCCTGACGATCGTCGTGCTCGAATGGGTACTCTCTGTGTCGGGCTGAATCGTGTGAGAGTGTCTCAATCTCATCGCTGAGCTTATGCTCTGCTCGAAAAGGGACTCATTCACACCCAAACTGGAAATTATAGGCGATTTATAAACGTATCGTTTTATGTTAGAACACAACCGCTTAGTTTTGCAAGGTTATCTAGTGTCTGTTCTCCAGTATGTTTTTGGCCGTTAACCTCCCATGTTGGGTATCCTGATATCCTTTCATTTCGGCATATTTCTGTTTGTGCTCTCGGATTTCCCTCTATTGAGCACTCGACATATGTTATGTGCTCCCAAGCATCTCCGAACATCCTCTTCTGAGCTGCACAGTGGCTACACCAGTAAGCACCAAACATCTTAGCTCCTTTTTCACTGAGACACTTTGCAAAGGTTACTATTGAGTCCTCCTCTAAAGGCTCTTCTGTAGTTTCTTCCTCTTCTATGCATATCTCTGTTTCTGGTGTTTCAAAGCAGTTGATTATCTCTGCGTTGCTTCTTAACTCTTCAATATATACCCTGAATTTTTCCTTCTGTTTTTCGAATAGTAAGTTCGTTTTCAGTTGCCCTTCCACTTCCTCTAATGAAAATGTTCTCTCAGGAGTTTTTTCAAGTGTTTGTATTAAATGATAGCCAAACTGAGTTTTCACTACACTTGCTTCTCCGACCTCGTTGTTAAACGCTGTATCCTTGTATTCTTGGACAAAGTTAGAGTCTCTTGTGAATGCAGGATACTCTCCACAAGTATCCTTGCTTCCAGGATCTTCTGAGTATTCTTCTACCAGTTCGCAGAACTTCTCTTTGTCTTCTTCAAATGCTGTTTTCACCTCATCCATTATTGCTAGGGCTTCTTCATCTGTTCTGCTCTCAGTTGAGATTAGGATGTGTCTTGCCCTAACGCTTTCAGGAACTGTGAATAGTTCAGGATTTAACTCGTAGTAATTGAATATTTCCTCATCGCTAACTTCCAAATCATAGAATAAAGTTTCATTTAGAAATAAAAAAACTCTTAGTTGGTCCTTGAATTCTTCGAGTGTGAATCCTTGTGTAGCTACGTTTTCACTTAGCTGCTCAATCGTAATGTTGTTCTCTGCAAGTATCCTGTTTATCTCGTTATCAACCTCTGTACCTGCTTTCCTAGCTTCAGCTTGTAATAGCTTCTTGTCAATCAACTGTGATAATACAGTGTTTTCGTCAAGCACTTGCTGTAACTGTGGTGGTAACCTGCTAGCTTCTTTTAACAGCTCTTCTTCATATATTAATTCGCCGTTAACAACACCAACGACTTTTCCTTTGGTTTCTGCTTCGATTCCTGAATATTTTGCTACAATTATAATAACAACTATGGCTATTATTCCTATTATTGGGTAGATGTTTTTCTTAGGTTGTTTCTTTGTAACTCTCTTAGTTTTTTTAGAACTTTTACGTGTGGATGAGGTTCTTCCTCTTTTCTTTTTAGCCAATGAAATCACCTATATTATTTCTTCACCCCTTCCTGAGAAATGTTATTTTTCCTTTTATATAAAACTTTTGTTTGTAAGACCACTCTTTAGTTTACATAAATATTTATATTAGTTATTCTCTAAAATTGTTATATGTATGACATAGTGATTGGTAGGAATGAGAAGGATAGGAAAAAATTCGGAACTGATGGCACTATTCTTATTGGGAAACACTATGTTAAGATGGGACGAACCAGTTCTTTAGCTAACAAGATATTTCTTGACATGATTCGTTCCCACGTAGTGTTTGTGTGTGGTAAGAGGGGAAGCGGTAAAAGTTATACTATGGGTGTTATTGCAGAAGGAGTCGCTGATCTTCCAAAGGAGATAAAGCAGAACATATCTATAATCATGCTGGATACTATGGGTATTTATTGGACTATGAAATATCCTAACAAGAAGGATAAAGACTTATTGGATGACTGGGTGTTGGAAGGCAAGGGTTTAGATGTCAAGATATATACGCCAACAGGTTACTATTCTGATTATAAAAAGAAAGGCATACCTACAGATGCTCCTTTCTCTGTGAAGCCATCTGAGCTTGATGCAGATGATTGGAATATAACCTTTGGTATAAATCCTCATGAGCCAATAGGTGTCTTGATAGAGAGAGTGATTTATGAGCTTAAGGATTCTGGAAAAGAGTATGATATCGATGATGTAATAAAAGCTATAAATAATGATAAAGATGCAGATAATGCAGTGAAGGATGCTGCCAAAAACCAGTTTTTGAACGCTAAGAACTGGGGTGTTTTTGACAAGAAAGGAACACCTTTAAAGGAGCTAGCCAGAGGCGGACAAGTGACTGTATTGGATGTTTCTTGCTATGCAACCATGCCGGGCTCTTGGAATATAAAGAATCTCGTGATTGGATTAGTCTCTGAGAAATTATTCATAGAGAGGATGATATCTAGGAAGAATGAGGAGTATCAGGAGATACATAAGTCTGTGAACTATTTTGGTGATGAACAAGCTGCCAAGCAGGAATTTCCGCTTGTTTGGTTGGTTATTGATGAGGCTCATGAGTTCCTACCTTTAAAGGGAAAGACAATGGCTACAGATCCATTAGTAACCATTCTTAGAGAAGGAAGACAGCCAGGTATCTCGCTTATACTGGCAACACAGCAGCCAGGAAAGATACACACCGACGTTATGACACAGTCAGATACAGTTATATCTCATAGGATAACTGCAAGGATTGACACTGAAGCTTTAGGTATGTTGATGCAGTCATACATGCGTGAAGGACTTGATGTACAACTGGATAACCTTCCAAGGTTAAAGGGAGCTGCTATAATCTTTGATGATACTAATGAGAAGATGTATCCTATGAGGATAAGACCAAGATTTACTTGGCATGGAGGAGAAGCACCTTCTGCTCTGCATAAAAAAGAGGATTTGTTCGAGGAGTAGCAATGCATTACAGAGAGTATTTTCGTGCTACAGGAATAAACATGCTGTTCACTTTCTGCATATTTCTGTATTATCCAATTTTGTCACCTTTTGTGAAGGGTCTTGGACTTGATGATTTTCAGACAGCGCTTGTTTTTTCTATTCTTCCACTTGCAATAATTTTTTCCTCGCCAATCATGGGTCGATTGGCTGATGATATAGGCAGGACTAGGGTTATAATACTAGGAATTATGATTGAGATTTCTGCCATGGCTCTCTACATTCTTGGCAGCAATTGGCTACTTATAGCGATCGCTAGGTTTCTAGATGCTGTAGCTGTAGCAGGTGTTACACTAGTGGCTTTGGCGAAGATAGAGGATGCATTGTCAGATAAGGAAAGAGGAAAGTACGCTGGTTGGAGTTTCAGTCTTACTCATATAGGGGCGGTAGTTGCACCTGTAGTTGGAGGGATTTTGGCAGACAAGCTCTTCATAAGAGCACCGTTTATCCTAGCAGCGGTGTTGCTATTAGCTTTAGCATTTTTTCTTGCTTTCAGAACTAGGAAGCTTTCAAAGAAAGTTGACAAGAGAGCTTTCAACTTGGTCGATGAGTTAAAGACTTTTCTTTCAATCAAGCCTTTAAAGGGAATGGCTGTTCTCGGAATAGTTATGCATGCCACAAACCCTGCGATGCTGGTCTTCCTGCCGTTGTATATTGTTGAAAGACTTGGTTTGAGCTACACGTATGTAGGAATAGCACTATTTTTTCTTGGAATAACTCATGTTTTTCAGTTCTACTTTGGTAGCTTAAATGATAAGTTTGGTAGGGCAACAATGACTTTGTTTGGATGCTTCTTGTTTGCATTATTTCTCTTCTTACTATCAACTACTCATGCTTATTGGCTTATACTCTTATTACTTTTGTTTCAAGGGACAGGAGGTGCTATCTGGAATGTTTCTGCATGGACTTTAATGTCTGATATCGGCGAGAAGATAAACAAGGAAGGAGAAATAGTTGGTTCCTACATGTCGATAGCTAAGATGGGTAGCTTCATAAGTTTCCTATTCAGTGGTTTGATAGTGCAGGTCTTTAGCATAGAAGTTTTGTTTATGTTCAATGCCTTTTTGATTGCTATAGGTATGCTTATTGCCTCTTTTTATTTCGACAAACACCATATTCTTCCGAAAAAAGTTGCTAAACTATCATAAATCAAAGATTTATGGGAGTCTACAAAGACTATGGTCTTTGAGATTCAAAAACTATGTTTTTGTAATTTCCCAAAATTTTCAGAAAATGTTGATAAACCTTTATAAATCGAAAACCATTTTTTTCTTTCATGCCATTTTCAAAATCTTTTCCAAAAACAGTTGATAAGAGCCCATATCCCAGATGGGAGGAGATATATCTTTCTGATGAAGAGGAAAAAGAGACAGAGAAGAGATGCAGGCACGAGAATATAGCTCTAATGAAAGAGTGTATTGAAGATGCTAAGAAGATATTCTCAGAGAAGAAATTGAAGGACTTCCAGTCAGATGTTATAAATGCTGCAATAGCTTTGTTCGAGAAGAGAGCTTCTCACTCTGTTTATTGGAAGGAAAACAAGGCTAAGGAGAAGTTTGACAAGTTATTCAGGGAAAAAGATTAGACAAATTTTTTCTTAACAGTTCTTTTCTCTAGTTTCTCCCATTTCAAGTCTCCTTTTTCAACATACCAGAGAGTTGCTTTTAAGAAGTAGAATATCGATCTACATATGTCTGTCTGCGTTAATATACCTTTTAGTTCATCATTCTCAGTTATTAGAAGCCTTCTAACATTATCAGTTACCATTATTCTATTAGCTTCGAATATGTTAACGTCTACGTCAATTGTCATCACAGGATATATCATTACATTGTCTACAAATAATTTGTTGCATTTTTCAGGGTCTTCAACTATTTTAGCAACAACATCATACTCGGTGATTATACCAGCTACTTTGGTTCCGTCTAAAATAATTATTGACCCTATATCTTTTTCAGCCATCCTCTTTTTTGCATCTGCGAATTTAGATCCTTTTCTTATACTTACAACGTTCTTACTCATCATTTGTTCTACATTTAACAGATCAGAGGTTTTTGCTTCCAGAGAGTTGTAGAATTTATCAAACAACCTTACAAAGTCTGTTTGGGTGACTATCCCTACCATCTTTCCATCTTTCTCTACAACTAGCTTTCTGAAATTATTTTTCACAAGAATCGGGACAGCTTCAACCACCTTTGTCTCTGGGTTTATAGTGACTAATTTTGGAGACATAAGATTATTAACTTTGAGGTTATCAAATTTTTTCTTATCCAAAGGTGCTTTTTTCAGAAAATCCCTCTCAGTTATCACACCAATAGGGCGTTCTTCGTCTTTCACAACAACACAAGAAACTTTTTCACCGACTATTATTTCTGCTGCGTTAGATAGTTTTTCATTTTTCTGTATAGAGATAACATACTTAGACATTATCTCAGAAACAGGGGTTTTGAGAACTCCATCTATACATTTCTTTAATCCTTCCTCTATCTTCTTTTTTTTGAAACTATCTAAAAACCCCATCTTATTTTTTCTTATAATGACCCTTTTTGTGGATTGCTAAGCTGTCCAGATATTCTTCTTCTCCTATTGGTGCTTTGGTCATACTGATGAGAGACGCTATAAACATAATAACAAATACAATCATAAAAGCCCACGCCCAACTTTTGAATATTGGATGGTTTATGAAAAAAGCGCTTATAATAAACCCAAACATTGAGAACAGCATAAAACCACTTGAAATCGGAGCAACCTTGAACATTTATCATCACCTCTTTTCTATAGTGTACTCTATTATCTAGTTTAAATATTTTCCGTTAGAAATGCACAAATTTTACTTTATCAATCTGTTTCTTGGCTTTCTCAAGTTTCTTATTGAAGTCTTTCATGAGAGCCACCATTTTTTCACTGGCAATCTCTTTTATCTCGCCTGCACTCATTCGGCCTGATTTGTACTCCTTATATATTTTGTTTAGCTCTTTATCATCCTCTATTAAGTGTTGTTTTAATAGCTCGAAAACCATGCATTTCTCGACCTCTGCTCCGAGTCTGCGGTGTTCCTCCAGAGTTGGTCTTCCACCACTAACAGCCTTCATTATCTTTCTCCTAACAGATTTTTCATCCTCTGGAATAGTAATGCATGACTCTGGTTTTGACTTTGACATCTTCACACTTCCATCCAGGGAGGGAGTGTATTTATGGTAAAGAGAGCTTGGAAAGAAGAACCTCTTACTCTTCATCCTGTTAACAACATCCCTGCTCAGCCTTATATGTGGATCCTGGTCAATTCCTACAGGAATTATTCCGGGCATTCTCTCCTTAAACTGTGGGTACAGAACATCTCCGACCTGTGTGACTGCACTCATAATTCTGCCAGGATCTGCAGCTCCATAGATTGCTTTGAACTCATTAAGGGTTATCTTCTTTGCAGCTTCATAAGCGAAGTGAACTACCTCCTTATTGTCTGACTGAAAATAAAATACTGTCTTCTTAGGGTCTAAGCCCAGCGCTATATAAGCAGGTATGTGGAAGTCCATAGCCCTTTTTCTGCCTTCCTCCAGAGGAACTCCTCGCGCTGCCTGAGCCTCCAAATCAGCTACTAAGATGTAAGTCTTGGCTCCGTGCTCTTGGAAGTATTTCAGATTTTCAACAACCAGCTTGTTACCTAAGTGTAATTCTTTGTTGGTAGGCATTATGCCACTTAAAGCGTAGAAAGGGTTTTTCTCTTTTATGCAACGAGCGATTATCTTCAAATCCCTGCCTGCAAAAACAACTCTTCTTCTCATAATTCTGCTAGGTTTAGGAAAGCCACGGCTATTAAAAACTTCTAATCCAAAGTCTTTGATAAGCTTCTCATAATCCTTGACCAGCTCAGAGCCGTAAGGATCGATAATTTTTGTCATAATATATCGCCTTTTGCTTTGGTTAATATAAATTTTTTTATTGTAGCATCAACTAATAGGTCAATAGTGTTTATATTTGGAAGATTTTTTTTTCCAAGCATAACTGCAAACTCTGTACATCCCAGAATTATTTTTTTTGCACCTTTTTCTAAGTATTTTTCACAAATTTTTTTAGTAATTTTTATCTGTTCTTCTTTTTTGAATCCTTTATTAAAATTGAAAATAGCCTTTGATAATGTTTCTAATTCTTTCTCATTTGGCTTAAAAGAACTGATTTCTTGGAACTCATATAGCCCGCCCTTGATAGTTAGTGGTGTTCCAATTACTAACACTTTCTGGATATTATTTTTAATAAGGAATTTTTTTATTTCTTCTTTAAGATCCAGTATGGTTGTGTTGATTCTTTTTTGGAATTTATCATGAAATAAATGTATTGTATTACAAACCATAACTATGAAGTCTACTTCGAAATTGTGTAATTCTCTTAATCCAGAAATATAGTTTTCTAAATCTTTCTCTGAAATTTTGTTTCCTATTAGTTCAGGAGCAGGAATACTATTGATAATTATTTGAGGAAAATCTTGGTTATTATTGATTAACTCTCTAACTTGTAATTCAGTTATGAGTTTATTATAAAATTCTCCGGTAGCTTCAGGTCCAATGCCTCCTAAGACACCTATTTTACATGTGCCACCGAGAACCACCTTTTAGAGGACTATCTAAGAAAAAGTCGGGTCTATCCCCAAAAACAATCACTTTTTATGTTCATGAGGAGAAGAGAGTTTTTTTCTTATATAAATCTTTCTCTAAATGGCAAAAATTTTTCGGATTTAATTACGCAAAATATTTAAATAGAAATATCTAACTTATATTAACTGCTTAAAGGAGGTAGCCATATGAATTCTTTAGCTTTAGGAGGTGTTTTGAAGCGAATATATGAACATTTTGACATGCAATCTTTTTCAAATAGGTTGAGGGTTCAGAAGGTAATATACCTTTTACAAGGTGTAGGTATTAATTTAGGATATTCCTACTCTTGGTACATCTATGGGCCTTATTCTACTGGATTAACAAGAGATGCATTTCAGATTACTAATTTTAAAAATGTTAAACCAATTGGATTTGTTGAACCAAGCACAGAGAAGAAATTTCAGGAGTTCACTAAAAAAATTAAACAAAAAAATGATTTTTGGTTAGAAGTTGCTAGTTCAATACATTTTTTGAAAGAGTTATACCCAAATAAAACAAAGTCAAGCATAATCAATGAGATTCAAAATAAAAGAACTAAGTTTAACAATAAGAAAGATAAAATACTTCAAGTTTGGGAAGATATAGAGGGTTGGATTATATGAGAAACCTTAAAATAATTTTTGATCCTAGAACAGACGCAAATAAAATTAATGAGAAAGTTGTTCAATTAAAAGATGAAGAAAAGATAGAGTCTCCTGTTGGGGCCTTATTCTCGATGTTAGGTGATTCTCTGGAAAAAAAGGAAAAGGTTTACAAAACTAAGAAATCTATAAAATCTAGGAAAGAGATTCCAAAATTACAGTTTCTTTAAAAAATGCCTCAGTTAAACCAGAGAGAAATCAAAATAACCAAGTGTGATACGAATGGTAAACTTGCCAAAATAGGTTGTCCTCATCACTTTTATATAATTCTTTCTATGAATAAATACAATCAAATAGCTAGTGAATTGTTGGGCGTTCCATTAACCTCGAAAATAAATGATTTCACTCTTAATTATGGGCTAGATATAACAAATGATGATATAGAAGGAGATTTTGCTCTTGATAAACAAACTTTTATACTTTGTGACCGTCCTTGTCGAATTAGTAAATCTGACCTTGGAACTATGAAAACTGACGGGTCAAGGATAAGTAAAGAATTATTCACGAGAATTGTTGATAATATTTCACATTTTATTAGATATGGCAAGAGATTAGGAGCCTAATTAGATACTTCTCTTTATTACTTAGTTTTACGTTTCTAAAAATAAGAAGAATAAATTTAAATATTAATCCTTAATAATTAATTCTTATGGGGGACAAAGAGGCTGCCAAACAGCAGATTCAGCTACTTATTGACAAGTATGAGAAAGTTAAATCTGAAGGGAAGATTAAAAGTTATAATGAAGAACGAACAAAGCAAGAGTTCATACGTCCCTTATTTGAAGCTTTAGGTTGGGATTTTACTGAAGATGTTTTACCAGAAGACAAGGCTTCAAGAGGAAGAGTTGATTATTCTTTTAGAATTAATGAATTTCCTAAATTCTTTTTAGAAGCAAAAAAACTATCTGCAGATTTAGAAGATCAACAATGGGCAGAACAAGTAATAAATTATGCTTGGCATAGAGGAATAACCTGGGCTATTTTAACTGATTTTGAAGGATTAAAAATATTTAATGCTGAATGGAAATCAGGAAATATATGGCAAAATCAATTAGGACCTACAATCAAGTATCATCAGTATATCTCTAGATTTGATGAACTCTGGTGTCTTTCAAGAAAGAGTATGAAAAAAAGGGAATTAGATATTTACGCTGAAAAACACTATAAAAAAATAAAAAAGTCACCTGTAGGAAAGCAAATTCTTATTGATTTAATGCATTGGAGAGATATTTTATCTAGTAATATAACTCTAAAAAATCAAGGAAAAATTTTAAGTGAAGAGGATTTAGATGAAGCTGTTCAGAGAATTCTGGATAGACTCATATTTATACGTTTCTGTGAAGATAAAGAGTTAGAAGAAAAAATACTTCAAACACACTTAAGAGACTGGCGAGACCATCAGAAAAAGCACTTTGTTATTATTTTAAGAGACATTTTTGAATATTTTAATGAAGTATATAACGGTAAGTTATTCCGTCCTCATCTTTGTGACGATTTAATGATCGATGATGAAATACTAGAAGAAATAATAGGAGGGCTTCATCATACAAAAGACAGAAATATTTTCTATAATTTTGCGGATATAGAAGCTGATGTTCTTGGGAATATGTACGAGCAATATTTGGGACACATATTGAAAAAAACTGTTAAGAAAGCTAAAATAAAGAAAGTAAAAAGTCACAGAAAAGAGCACGGTATTTATTTTACACCAACTTATATTGTAGATTATATTGTTAAAAATACTTTAGGAGAGCTATTAAAGGATAAGAAAGTTAATGCAGAAAAAATTAAAGTTTTAGACCCTGCTTGTGGCTCAGGCTCTTTCTTAATAAAAGTATTTGATTATTTAGAAAAACACTTTAAAGAAAAAGCAAGTGTTCAGCAAGAATTAGAATTTGCAAGAAAAACTAAAATATTAACAAATAATATTTTTGGAGTTGATCTAGATCCTAAAGCTGTCGAAATAGCACAACTTAATCTTTTATTAAAAACTACTGAAAAGAAACATAGACTTCCAGATATTGAAGAAAACATTAGAGAAGGAAACAGCTTGATTGATGATTCTCAAATAGCAGGAAATAAAGCTTTCAAATGGGAAGAAAAATTCAAAGAAATAATGAATGAAGGAGGTTTTGATGTTGTTATTGGGAATCCACCTTACTTCAATATTAAACAGGATGACATATTGAAAAAAGCTAAAGATTTCTCATTATTGTTATCAGGTGTTCTTAATGCGGCAACGCTCTTTCTAAAAAAAGGAATTGATTTATTAAAAAATGGTGGTTTTTTGGGTTTTATTATTCCCAAATCTTTCTTAATAGTTGACTCGTGGTATCCTATAAGAAAAATAATCTTGGAAAACTATAACATAAAGAGTGTGTATGATGTTGGAATCGCTTTTGAAGAAGTTGGGCTTGAACAAGTAATAATAATTCTTCAAAAAGATAAAAGTTCTAAAAACAATATAAATATAATTAGAGAAGGAGAACAAATTAACATAATTCCACAAAATTTCTTTGAAAAAAAAAGGGTAATACTTACTTCATTAGATAAAGAAAAATATCCTCTGATTTTGAAAATGGAAATGAATTCTACAAAACTAAGTGAGTTTAGTGATATGCCAAGAGGTCTTACAGTTAAGTCTTCTGAATACATATTAGCACCTTCTAGTGATATTGTACAAGTTCTTGGTGGAACAAATGTTGAAAGATACAGAAAGAAAGAGGGAAGTAAAAGAAAACCAAACAGATATTTAGATAAACAGAACCAAAAAATCTTACAAAAGAAATTTATTTTTGAAAAAGAAAGACTCATTTATCAAAATATTGCTTCAAGTGTACCAAGAATAGTTGCAACAATAGAAAATAAAAAATTACCAACAGACGATACTTTAAATAACTTGACATGTCAAAAATCTGATTTATCGATTAAATATATTTTAGCTATATTAAATTCTAAATTAACCACTTTCTATCTCAGATATGCAATAATAAATTGTTCCGTTCTTACAGTTCATCTTGATAAACCATATCTAGGCAAGGTTCCTATTAAAATTATTCCAAAATCGCAGCAAGAATTAATAAGTAGTTTTGTTGACAAGATGCTCTCGCTTAACAAACGCTTTAACGAACTTGGCGACAAACAAACAGATGAAAGAGCAAAGATAGAAGAACAAATTAAAAAAACAGATGAAGAAATTGACAGATTAGTTTACAAGATTTATGGAATAACTAAAGAGGAGCAGAGGATTATTGAGGAGAGTTTGAAATGAAATTATAAAAAACAGAATTTCTAATGTTATCATTGGTATTTTGTGCTTCAGATTCTAACTACGGATGGTAGCAAAGCCCTTAAATGCCAAAAGGCTTATATATAATAAAACCAATATACTTAATAAAATTTATTATGAGGTAAAAAATGAATTTTATCAATATTATGCAAAGATGGTCTTTTGAAGTTTTGGGTTTGTTGTTAATAATTATACCTGGAATAATTTTGTTAAGGAATGTCTTGGGCGGAAATACAAGCAATTGGAGTGTTTATGTAATTTTAATTGCTTTTGGAGGATTATTGTCTGGATTTAAATCTATTTATAATAATATTATGCGTTACTTTGGAAGATAAAGAATATTTTGTTCTTATTCTAGACAAATAAATTTCCTCTTAAATCAAAACTTTTATAAACAAAATATTAATATCTTTGGTCAGGTGGTAATTATGACTATTGTAGGGTTTAATTTTACAAAGTTAGTGGCTGAAAAGAAGAGGCCTGTGAAAGGAAAAATCAATATTAAGAATAATGTTTCTATAAAGAATATTTCAGAGTCAAAGCTAGCTATTGATGCTAAGAAGAAAGCTTTGAAATTTGATTTTGTTTACACTTCAAGTTACGAGCCCGGTGTAGGTCTTATAGAGATAGAGGGAGAAACAATCTTTCTAGCTGATGAAAAAGTTGCTAAAGAGACTTTGAGTAAATGGAAGAAAGAGAAGAAAGCGCCTTCTCAAATAATGCGTGAGTTGATGAATCACATCTTAACAAGATGTAATGTTGAAGCAATTGTATTGAGCAAGGATATCAATCTTCCAGCGCCGATACCTCTTCCAAAAATGAAGTGATTAACTTTCTTTTTTTCTCTTTTCCAAAAATTTATAAAGAGTAATTTATTGCCAATTCATCGAGTAAGAAAGGAGGCTGGTAAGAATAGCTGATGAGATAAAACTAAAGGTTGCAGAATCAATACAAGATGATGTTAACAAAGGAATAGTTAGGATAGATAGTTCTTTCTTAAGAGAGCTCGATATAAGGTCTGGGAACATAGTGGAGATAAAAGGTGAGAGAACAACTGTTGCTATTGCAGACCGCTCATTACCAGGAGATATGGGGTTGAATATTATAAGGATGGACGGTCTTATAAGAAGGAATGCTAAGACAACCATTGGTGAAATGGTCACTATAAAGAAAGCTGATGTTAAGGAAGCAAAGAAAGTCACCATAGCTCCTGCCAGAAAGGGAATCATGATTAAAGCAAGTGCTGAAGTTTTCAAGCAAGGACTTCTCGGAAGAGCAGTCACGAAGGGAGACATTGTATCCTTGGGAGGAACAAGGAGAAGAAAGAACACAATGGCTGAAAGTCCTTTCTTTCAGGATATGTTCTCAATGCTTGATGACACTATGATGGGATTTGGTCTTGGAGATCTGAAGTTCATAGTTGTTGATGCACAACCAAAACAAGCGGTTCTTATAACAGAGCACACCCATGTAAATTACAGTCCTGAATCAGTCGAATTTGAAGAGGAGAGGATTATAGACATAACATATGAGGATGTTGGTGGGTTAGGGTCAGAGATAAAGAAAGTCAGAGAGATGGTTGAGCTGCCATTGAAGCATCCTGAGGTGTTTGAGAGGTTAGGAATAGAGCCTCCGAAAGGGGTCCTTTTACATGGTCCGCCAGGAACGGGTAAAACATTGCTTGCAAAAGCAGTTGCGAATGAGACAAACGCTAACTTCATACTTATTAATGGTCCTGAGATAATGAGCAAGTACTATGGGCAAAGCGAAGAAAACTTGAGAAAAAAATTTGAAGATGCTGAGAAGAATGCTCCTTCAATCATATTCATCGATGAGATTGATGCTATCGCATCGAAAAGAGAGGAGAGCAAGGGAGAAGTTGAGAGAAGAGTGGTTGCTCAATTGCTAGCTTTGATGGATGGCTTGAAGAGTCGTGGAAAAGTGGTTGTGATTGCGGCCACAAATATTCCAAATTCTTTGGATCCTGCATTAAGAAGACCAGGACGCTTTGATAGAGAGATAGAGATAGGTGTTCCACAGAAAGAGGGAAGACTTGATATTCTCAAGATTCACACAAGAAACATGCCTCTTGGAAAGAATGTGAGTCTGAAGAAAATGGCAGAAGTAACGTATGGGTTTGTAGGTGCAGACCTTGCATCGCTTGCCAAAGAGGCTGCTATGATAGTTTTGAGGAGAATTTTGCCTGACCTTAAATTGGATGAGGAGGAGTCAGTACCCGGTGAGGTACTTGAAAAATTAAGATTAACTCACGATGATTTCAAAGAAGCGCTTAAGGTTGTAAGGCCTTCAGCTATGAGGGAAGTGCTTATCGAGATTCCTAATGTTAAATGGGAGGATATTGGTGGACTTGAGGATGTGAAGCAGGAGTTGATAGAGGCAGTTGAGTGGCCCCTAAAGAAGGGAGAAGCGTTCTCAAGACTTGGCATAAAGCCACCTAAAGGAGTGCTTATATACGGAGCTCCAGGAACAGGAAAAACATTGCTAGCAAAAGCAGTTGCTACTGAATCAGAAGCTAATTTTATACTTATCAAAGGCCCAGAGCTCTTGAGTAAATGGGTTGGAGAGAGCGAGAAAGCTGTTAGGAAGATATTTCAGAAAGCAAGGCAGACATCACCAACGATAATATTCTTTGATGAATTGGATGCGATGGCTCATAAAAGAACTCAGGGTTCAGATTCGCGTGTGAATGAAAGGGTTGTGAATCAGCTGTTAACAGAGATGGATGGTTTGCAAGACCTAAGTGATGTTGTGATAATAGCCGCTACCAACAGACCTGATATGGTTGATACAGCTTTATTGAGACCTGGAAGATTTGACAGGATAGTTCTGACACCTGTGCCTGACAAAAAGACAAGAGAGGCCATATTCAGGGTTCACATCAAAGGTATGCCTCTTGCTAAGGATTTTAATATAAAGAAATTAGTGGAAAAAACAGAGAACTATGTTGGCGCAGATATAGAAGCTATATGCAGAGAAGCAGCAATCATGGCATTGAGGGATGATATCAAGGCAAAGACAGTCAAGATGAAATACTTTGAAAAAGCACTTGAAAAGGTCAGACCTTCCGTGACAAAGGATATAGAGAAAGCATACGTCAAACTTAGAGATCAGTTCACCAGAGCAAGAGCCAAGAGCATGCAAGAAGAGAAACCTAGCTATTATGGATAAAAACATACAAAAATCTAGATTTTTGAAGTTTGAAATTTTTGAAATTCCAAACTTTTATATACTTCTTTTTTTATTATTGTTTCATGGCTAAAGCTGGTGATAAAGTCAAAATTTTCTATAAAAAAGAGGTTGTTGAAGGAGTTCTTATGCCTGAAGAGGATCCAAAGTTTGTATTTGTCAAGCTGGATAGTGGTTATAATATTGGTCTGAAGAAAAGCTTTGTCAAGAGAACAGAGATGGTTAAGAAGAAGGTAAAGTCAAAACAAGCAACTAAAAAAGTGACTACAAAAAGAGGTTTGCCAACCATTTCAATACTGCACACAGGTGGTACTATTGCCTCAAAAGTCGATTATGAAACTGGAGCAGTGATTGCGAGGTATTCTCCTGAAGAAATCCTTAGTATGTTTCCTGAACTAAAACAAATAGCGAATATTAAATCTCGTTTAGTAAGAAATATGTGGTCAGAAGATATGAGATTTGCTCATTATAATATGCTTGCTAAAGAAGTGAAAAAGGAAATAAATGGAGGCTCGAATGGAGTCATTATAACTCACGGGACAGATACTTTACACTACACTTCTGCAGCTTTGAGTTTTGCACTTGAAAATCTGCCTGTTCCTGTAATACTTGTTGGTTCACAGAGAAGTTCTGATAGGGGAAGTAGTGATGCAGCTGTAAACCTAATTTCTGCAGCATTATTCATATCAACAAGGAAAGACTTTGCAGATGTTGCAGTTTGTATGCATGAAAATACTGATGATGATACTTGTATTATATTGTCTGGAACAAAATGTAGAAAGATGCATTCATCTAGAAGAGATGCTTTTAGAGCTATCAACACAACTCCCTGGACTATTATCAACTGGAAAAAGAGAAAGATTAAGATTATCTCAACTGACTATAACAAGCCAAGCAAGAATAAACTTAAGATTTTGCCTTTTAAAGAAAACTTAAAAGTTGGATTGATGAAGGTACACACACAAATGTATTCAGAACAGTTTAAATTTTATAAAGGATACGCTGGCTTGATAATAGAGGGAACAGGAATAGCCGGGAACATACCTGTAAATGAGATTGATGATTTCACAAAGGAAAATACAAAGATAGCCAAAGCAATTCAATCATTAGTTAAGAGTGGGACAGTTGTAGCAGCAGCAACTCAGACTATATACGGAAGAATAGATATGAATGTCTATACAACTGGAAGAAAGATGCAGGATCTTGGAATAATAGGAAATTATTTAGACATGATTCCTGAAACAGCATTCATAAAGCTTGCGTGGCTATTATCAAATCACAAAAAGAAAGTCAAAAAATTATTTATGAAAAACTTACGTGGCGAAATTTCTAACAGAACTGAGAAAGAAACTTATTTAGTATGATTCCAATAAAGGATTTTCTAAACAAAATTAAATGGGACTCTAACTTAAGCGAAGAAGATTATACTATTTACTATTTTGACAGGATTGAAAATAAATTGTTAGAATTAAGATACAAAGATATAAAAAGATTGGAAGGAAACTTTATTATAACAAATATTAATAATAAAGAAATAAATGTTCCTCTTCATAGGATAAGAAAGGTTGAGAAAGAAGGTGTTGTTGTTTGGCAAAGATAGACTATAATAAAATTGGTTTCAAATGTGGTATTGAGGTTCATCAGCAATTAGAGGGGAAAAAATTATTCTGTAATTGTCCGACTGAGATTAGGAAAGACAAGCCTGACTTCACATTTGACAGAAGGCTAAGAGCTAGTGCAGGAGAGTCAGGAGAGGTTGATGTTGCGGCTTCTTATGAACAGCAGAAGAACAAACTCTTTACATATTGGGCTTATGATGACGTCAATTGCTTGGTGGAGATGGATGAGGAACCTCCAGAGCCGATAAATCAAGAAGCATTGAAGACAACGATTCAAGTGGCTAGAATGCTCAACTGCGAGTTAGTTGACAAGATACAAGTAATGAGGAAAACAGTTGTTGACGGCTCAAACACATCAGGATTCCAAAGAACAGCCTTGGTTGGCAGAAACGGTTTTGTGGAAATGAATAAGAAAAAAATTGGTATTCCAACAGTATGTCTTGAAGAAGAAGCCTGTCAAGTGATGAAAAGAACTAAGGATCATGATGTTTACAACCTTTCGAGATTGGGAATTCCACTGATAGAGATAGCTACTGATCCTGACATAGGAAGTCCAGAGGAGTGCAGGGAAGTTGCTGCAAAGATAGGTATGATTCTAAGAAGTACAGGTGCTTGCAAACGTGGAATTGGAAGTATTAGACAAGACGTTAATATCTCAATTAAAAGAGGTGCTAGAACAGAGATAAAAGGCTTTCAAGATTTAAGAAGCATACCAAAAGTTATTGATAATGAGATAAAGAGACAGCAAGAGTTAATCAAGAAAAAGAAGAAGATAAACAAGGAAGTCAGGAAAGCAGAGTCAGACTTCACAACAAGTTATTTAAGACCGATGCCTGGCGCTGCAAGGATGTATCCAGAGACAGATATAGAGACTATAATTCCTAAAGAAGTAAAGTTTGAAAAGATAGAAACAATGGATGACAGGATAAAGAGATATAAAAAGAATTATGGTCTGAATGATGACCTTGCAAAGTTAGCAGTGAAATTTGAGAATAAAGAAGGATTTGTTTTAGAAGGTTATTTTAAGAAGTATAAAGATGCAAAGTTCGTCGTTCAGTTCTTTACATCCACACCAAAGGAACTGAAGAAGAGATACAATGTTATCATAGATCCAAGACCCATAGCTGAGAAAGTCTTAGATAAGGTAAGTTCTGAAGAGTTGCCTAAGGGCTCTGTTGTAGAACTGCTCGCTGATTATGGTAAGACGAAGAAGTTAAACTTCGGCAAATTTAAAGGTATTTCAACGGACAAGTTGGAAAAAGAGATAAAAAAGATAGTTGAGAAGAACAAAGGCGCTCCTGTAGGTGCATTAATGGGAATAATAATGGGTAAGTTCCGCGGCAAAGTCGATGGAAAGCAAGCAATGAAAATATTAAAGAAGCACCATAAGTTCTGATTTTAAAGATTAATTTTTTATAGATTAATTTCTTTTTCCTTTGCAATGATAGGAATTATTTTATTCTTAGTTTTATTTATAGTAGTGGTATTATTTTCTTTCTACAAATTCTACTTCTTAAGAGATCCCGCAAGAAAAGTACCTATAGGGGGGGAGAATATTGTTAGTCCAGCAGATGGAAAGATAATAATGGTGAAAAAGTTTGACAAAGACAAGGTTGACATTGATAAGAGATTCCTTGGTAAAGTCAAAGCTCTGACAAAGGATGTTGCTGACAAAGGATTCCTTGTTTCTATATTCATGAATTTCTTTGATGTTCATGTTAATCGTGCTCCAATCTCTGGAATAGTAAAATATGTTAAGCATTCCAAAGGTAGATTTATCAACGCTGAAAGACTGGCTGCAACTTTTGAGAACGAGAATGTTCAAACCCTTTTCCAAGATAGAAATTTTAAACTGAAAGTTATACAGATAGCAGGTATGGTTGCTAGGCGAATAGTGCCTTTCATAAAGGAAAAAGAAAAAGTTATTAAAGGTCAGAAGATAGGAATTATAAAACTTGGAAGCCAGGTAACTCTGATACTCCCTGCGAATGTGAAGATAAATGTTCATGAAGAACAAAAAGTTTTTGCAGGAGAAACAGTAATAGCTACAAGATGAAGTTGAAAAATCAAGTGCCAAATGTCTTGACATTGATTAATCTAGCACTTGGATTTCTTTCAATAATTTTTTCTTTTAATCATCAGTTTACTTTATCAGCTGTTCTTATACTTGTTGCAGTGTTCTTCGATTTTTTAGATGGACAAATAGCTAGGACTTTTTACATTGAGTCAAAGATCGGGATTGAGCTGGACTCCTTGGCAGATCTTGTGTCATTTGGAGTAGCTCCTGCAGTTATGATGCACGCTATTTTTCAAAGCGATGTATTGATGATAATATTAGTCTTTTATGTCTTGGCGGGTGCTTTCAGGCTTGCAAGGTTTCATGTACTAAAGAGTAAAATTGAGGGTTTTCTAGGCATGCCAATAACAGTTAATGGTTTGTTATTTCCAGTCCTTTACTTTGTTGGAGCAAATCTTGAGATAGTAGCGGTTATATTTGTTGTTTCACTTGTTTTAATGGTTAGCACTCTACATTTCAAAAAGGTGATTTAATGTTATTAGAAGCTCTTTACTACTTTTTACCAGCCTATATGGCTAATACTATTCCGCCATTTTTGAAGTGGGTACCATTCCTCAACAATCCGTTAGACTTTGGAAGGAACTTTAGAGGTGAAAGAATATTTGGAGACCATAAGACAATAAGAGGGTTCTTAGGCGGTTGCTTATTTGCCATGTTGATATTTTATATCCAAAAGCTTCTATATCAGGTTTCATTCTTCCAGAGCATTAGTATAGTAGATTATTCGCAACAATCATTATTGCTTGGTTTCTTGCTTGGGCTTGGAGTCGTGGTTGGCGATGCAGTTGAATCATTCTTAAAAAGAAGAAGAAATGTAAAACCTGGAAAACCGTGGATACCTTTTGATCAATTGGATTTTGTGGTTGGGGCTTTCATCTTTTCATTTTTTGTATTCATTCCAGAAATAAAAATTTTGATTACTATAATTATAATAAGTCCTATTCTTCAGTTGATATTTCATTACTTAGGATATGTTTTGAAGATTAATAAAGACAAGATTTAAAAACAATAACTTTGAAGAACTTTAAAATGAGACTAGTAACTTACAACGTTGAATACGGTGAAGGGATAAACAGGCGGTGGAAATATCTTGAAGTGTTCAAGTTCTTTAAGATTGTTGGGATGACTCTTTTGAATATTGCTGATTATCTAAAAACAGTAAACCCTGACATTTTAGGATTGATAGAGATAGATTCGGGGTCTGTTAGGTATTTAAAAAGGTCTGGTTCGCAACTATTTGCTGAGAGTTTAGAGATGGACTACTGGGTTGAGAAGACTAAGTATGCTAGAAAATCTGTCTACAAGGTTTTGAATTTCGTGCCTATTGTTAGGAAACAATGTAATGCTATACTTTCAAAGTACCAGCTTCATGATACAAAGTTCTACTTTCTATCTAAAGGTATGAAGAGACTTATCATCTATTCAAAGATTAAAATGACTGCTGGTTTTGACACAGTTAATCTTCACTTATTTGCTGTTCATTTATCATTGAGGAAGAGGACAAGAGCTAAGCAGCTAAAAGAATTAGGGGAAATAGTGGGTGTTTGTCCTTCTCCAAAGATAGTTTTTGGAGACTTCAATGTATTTAAGGGCTTATCAGAATTAGGTACTTTTCTTGAGTTATCTGGTACTAGGAATGCGAATGAAACCGATGAATATAGTAAAACATTTCCTTCTTGGAAGCCAAAGCACTGGATTGACCATGTTTTTATCTCTCCTGATATACTGGTTAAAAAGTATGAGGTTCTTGACGCTTCATTCTCAGATCATTTGCCTGTGATGATAGATTTCGAGATAAAAAATAACTAGAGTTTCTCAGACAAGTAGAGATGCATGCTCGCCCAAAGCATACCTTCATCTGCATAATAAAAAGCTAACTTATATGGTTTTCCAGTAGAGAAATATACTTCTAAGAATGTCTTGTACTTCTCGATAATTTTTGAGTATTGTTTTAGATAGTTCTTAGCCAAATTCTTATTCACTTTTGAAACTACTTCGATGTATGGGTAACCTATCATAGGCCATATGGTTTGTGCCTGATAGCCTTTTGCAAAGGAGTCATACCAGACAACCTTTGGTTTTTCTTTGCTGTACTTTATGGGGAATGGTTTATCTAATTTTTTCTCTATTAATGTTTCAACAGCTGATTTCATCATCTTCTTTGAATCAAAAATCTCTGTCCAAAAAGGGAAAACATTGGCATCGCTTGTAATCATTTCTCTTCCAGAAAGATCATCGATGAAGTATGTTCCTGTCCAAAAGTTGTTCTTTATTATTTTTTTAAGGTTGTAGTCTTTCAAAGGATTTTTTAGCTTTAATTTTTCTAGGTTTTTTGATATCCAAGCAGACATGACATTGTCGTAACATGAAGATTCTCTTATTGAGTGATCTTTCATAGAGCTGAAATATTTTTTCTTGACAAGACCAGTATTCTTTTCAATCACTTTCTCCAAGTATTTTCTTGCTTCGGATTCTAGGAATTCTTTGTATTGATTAACTATGTTTTTTTTGTCAAGAGTGATTAGAGAATGAAGTGTAAAAGCCAATGAATCAGGAGCAAATCTTGGAAAGTCAAAAGGTGTTTTCTTTGGACTTATGGTTGTGGTTATGTTCCTTTTCTCTTTAAATATTTTTAATGCGTAATTAAGAGTATTTCGTATTTCTTTTTCGTAACCTAGTTCTTTTAAGGGTTTAACACACAAACCAAAGTCTCTGCTCCAATACTCACAGAAGTGTCCTTTACTTGCCATGAAGTAGTTTTTTTCATGATTGTAACAATCCTTTACTATCTCTCTGCAGATAGCTTTTGCATCACCAGAATATTTTTTGAAACCTGTTTTTCTGACTCTTATTTTTCTTCTAAACATCTGCAATCCTTCTGTAAAGAAGATTGGTTTAATCATTTGGAATTATTTACATAGCTTTTTTTAATGGTTTGACTGACCCTTATACCGTAGTAGCTTAAGAAAAGCAGTCCTATAACACTCCACATCAAGTCTCTAGCCCTTACAAGCAAAGCAAGCGCTACTCCAGCTGCGCTTTTGATGTTAAGCATTGTGAAAACAGCTATTTGGCTGGCTTCAAGTGATCCTATAGCCATAGGTATTGGTATTAGAACAGCCACACCTACAAAGCTGACAATTAGGAATATTGCTAGGAATGAGAAATTAAGTCCTAGTATGAGACCAGCAAGTTTATACTCGAAGAACATCAGCACCCAAGAAACAAAAGAAGCAATAAGCGCAAGGATAAAATCTTTTTTGTCTTTTTGAAAGAATTTTATTATTAGTTCTTCAAATGATTCTAATTTTTTCTCAGATAAATTTAATTTTTTTATCTTATGAAGTTTTAATAACCTACAACTGCTTGCGATGAATCCTTTACCAGAAGCCATTCTTTGATAAACAAAAACCATCAATGAAAGGAAAGCAATCGCGAAAAGCAGCATGGTTATCTCTGTTTGTCCTGGTAAAGCAAATCTGAATAAGACTATCAACACACCTATGAAAAAGAAGAGGGCTGATGAAGAAACCTCAATGGTTTTGTCAATAACAATTGATGAGAGAGCCTTTGGAAACTTTATCCCATGTCTTGTTAGGAGTGCAGCTCTTACAGGTTCACCACCCAACTTGGCAGAAGGTGTCAAGTAGCTTATACCATAACCTATAAATCTGTATGCCAGTGTATTATAAAATGGTACTTCAATACCTTGACTTTTGAGAATAATCTTCCACCTCCAAGCCAGCACAGCCATTAAGAAGATAGAAACAATCAGATATCCAATTATCGCTTCAGGAGTTCCGGATTGAAAAGAATTGATGATTTCTTTGAATGGTATTACTTTAAGTATTATCCAAAGAGCAACTATTCCTGCGACTATCGATAATGATATGAAGATTTTTTTCTTCATCGATGAGGTTTAGTCAGGTCGAGTATATAAATATTTAGAAATGTTAAAGAATAAATTCTAAACAAATTTAAAAAGAGCTTGATAATTCTCATGATTGATGGACCTGTAGCCTAGTCTGGCAACCTTTTGCAAAAAGCTTGGACAAAAGCATGTGGCATAAAACCACATAGGTTGGACAAATAAGGCATCAGCCTCCTAAGCTGAAGATCGGGGGTTCGAGTCCCCCCAGGTCCGCTCTAAAATGATATTAAAGCAAATCCCTGAAGATTTTATTGTAAAAGAAATCCCTGGTTTTGAAGAGATGAATGGCTCTTATTCTATTTTTCTTCTAAAAAAAACTAACTATACAACTGAGAAAGCAATCCAAACAATATGTGATTCTCTTCATATTGATAGGAAGAGAGTTGGCTATGCTGGTATAAAGGACAAAAAAGCAATAACTTCTCAGTATATCTCTATTTATAAGATTAAAAAAGAGAAAGTTAGAGCTTTAGCATTAAAAGACATTGAATTAGAACATGTCTCTAATTCTAAAAAACCTATTTCTCTTGGCAATCTGGAGGGTAATAGCTTTGGAATAATAATTAGAGATTTGGATAAGAATGCTAAGATTAATACTAATAAAAAAATAAAGAACTATTTTGATGAGCAAAGATTTTCAAAAAACAATGTTGAAATCGGCAGAGCTATTTTGAAAAAGGATTTCAAGAAAGCAGTTGATTTAGTGTTAGAGAAAAAAGGCGACTATGAAGAAAAAGTTCATGCGTTTTTAGATAATCATCCCAATAACTATATTGGTGCCTTGAGAAAAGTGCCGCACAAAATTCTGTTACTGTTTGTTCATTCCTACCAAAGCCATATATTCAATAAGACTATAAAGAAAATTAATAGCCAAAAAAATATTAAGATTCCTCTAGTTGGTTTTGGCACAGAATACAAAGATGATAACGTTAGGAGAATAATAAAAGAAATTCTAAAAAAAGATAATATTTCTGAGCGAGATTTCGTAATTTCTTCTATGCCAGATTTAAGCTGTGAAGGAGAAGAAAGGGATTTTTATGTAGAACCGAAGGATTTAATGGTTTCTAAATTGGAAAAAGATGATTTGAATAAAGGAAAATACAAAGTAAGAATTAGTTTCTCATTGTCGAAAGGAGCTTACGCAACTAATGTTGTGAAACATTTTTTTAATCGAAACATTTAAATAATATTTTGTTTTCTAAATATTTCAAAAATGAAATATGTAACTCCTGATGAAGCTTATGATTACTTTTTAGCAACTTTATCAAATAGGAATAGAATTAAAATTCTTAATCTGCTTTTGGAAGGTCAAAAGAATGTTACAGAACTAACAAAAGCGGTGGGTGTAGACCAAAGTACAATCTCAAACAATCTTGCAAGATTAAAGAGCTGTGGTTTTGTAACAATGAAGCCTAATGGAAAGGAAAGAATCTATATCATTAATAAAGAGACAACAGAGCCCTTGATGAGACTTATTAACATACACACAAAAAAATACTGCATTGAATGTATTAAAAGAGATAAGAAAAAATGAAAGTCAAGATTTATTCAACACCTATGTGTCCATTTTGTAAAGCTGCAAAGCAGTTCTTTAAAGAGAATAATATTAAGTATAAAGATATTAATGTTCTTGAAGATGATAATGCAAGAGATGAAATGATTAAGAAAAGCGGTCAGATAAGTGTACCTGTTATTGAAATTAAAAAGTCACATAGTGTTGGGATACTTATTGGTTTTGATGAGGGAAAGTTAAAGCAATCATTAAATGTGGAGGGATAAAAATGTCAGAACAACAGCTAATAGGAAACGTGACTTGCCCGAAATGTAAGCATGTTCAACCAATGAAGATTCCAACAAATTCGTGCCGAGCATTTTACAAGTGTGAAGGTTGTGAAGAAGTTATTTCTGCAGAAAAAAGTTGTTGTGTATTCTGTGATTATGGAGATAGACCTTGTCCTGTATCATCTGAGCACAAATAAATTAATAAGAAATTATGAGTGTTGCTAAATGAAAAGCAGTAATTATGTTGTTAGCTTAATTTTAGTAGCTCTATTATTACTATTCGGATGTTCTACTAATGCTGGACAAGAACAGAATAGTAACTCGATTAGTTCTGTTGAGAGAATATATAATCTTGATCCGCAGAGAACATTTATTGATCAAGAAATAGGAGATTTTCATTTCATAAATATTTTAACAGACAAACAAATACATTTTGATGATTTAAACAAAGACAAAGTTGTTATTATCCAATCTTTTTCTAATGGTTGTCCTGCTTGTGTTAGAGGCATAAAAGAGTATAACAAATTATATGACAAATACAAAGATTCTCTTGAAATCCTCTATATGAATATAAATCCGGATGATAAACCAGAAGAGATTATAAATATCAAAGAGACTTATAACGGAAGAGATTGGGTTTGGGCGAATTATCAAGGGTCATTACTGCCCTTTTATGAACAGTATGGTTTCAAAATGAATGATATGACATTCATTGTTGACAAAGGTGGAAGAATAGCCTACGCTGACTCTTTTTCCGTGCCATTAGAAAGAATCGAAAATGAACTAAGGAAATTAGGTGTTTAATAATGAAATTTCAAGTTATTTTTTTCCCGTTGAAAGAGAAAAAAACAATAAAAGTATTCCTCCTTTCTACAATAATAATTGCTATTGTTTATGTATCTTTTTCAATTATTCTTTCGTTGCTGTCAACAAGGCCATTGCCTGAAGGTAGTATGATAAATATTTTGTTGTTTACCGGCTTTAAGGCCTTCTCAGGTTTTAATGTTTTTGATTGGGTAATTCTTGGGTTATTTCCAATAATAGGAGGACTTTTATATGCAAATTATTCTTATTGGAAATGTAAAGCAAATAAAGCTGCAAATGTAGGATTAGTAGCTGGTTTGTTAGCAGCTACTTGTCCTGCTTGTATTCTTCCCGTAGTAGGAATTTCTTCCTTTATTGCTTTTTTAACTAAAATAAGCATTTATATTAAAATAGTTGCTCTTCTAGTGTTGGTGTGGGGAACATTTTACGTTGCAAATATACAGTGCAAAACTAAATGAATTATGAATGATTTAGAATTATTCTTCCAAAGCTTTTATTATATCATTAGACACTGCTTCCATTGGTTGTTCGCCGTTGATGTTTTTTAGAATTCCTTTTTCTTCATAGAATTTCAACAAAGGTTCTGTTTGTTCATGATATATGGCGAGTCTTTTCTTTATTGCTTCTGGCTTGTCGTCATCTCTTATTATTAGTTTTCCTCCGCATTTGTTACACATTCCTTCCTGTTTTGGTTTGATGTATATTAGATTGTAATTGGTTTTGCAGTTAACACACACGCGTCTGCTTGAGATCCTTTTGATTAATTCTTGTTGCGAGACTTCAAGGTTTATCACAGCATCTATCTGGTAAGGTAGATTGTCAAGGAACTCTGCCTGATTTCTATTTCTTGGATAGCCATCGAGTATGAATCCTTTACTGCAGTCATCTCTTGATAGTCTTTCTTCAATTATTTTGTTTGTGATTTCATCTGGAACTAGTTCTCCTCTATCAAGGATTTCCTTTGCCAGTTTTCCAAGCTCTGTTCCTTTGCTTATGTTCTCTCTGAAGATGTCGCCTGTTGAGATGTGTGGTATTCCATAATGCTCTGTAATTTTCTCTGCTTGTGTTCCTTTGCCAGATGCCTGTTGTCCGAATATTATCAACCTCATTTGTTCACCCGAAATAACTTAGTTCTAGATTTGTTTTTTTATCGCTGTTCCATGAATCTTTTATCTTTGTTATTATTTTCTTCAACTCTGGCTTTATTGTTTGCCATGCATCGAAAAATTCCTTTATGTATTCTGCAGTCTCTTTTTCATCATAGCTTATTTCTAGATAAGAATTTTTTCTATAATAAAAGTACAGTTTTCTGTAGATCTTCAACACTTCCTTTTTTTCTTCATCGTTGAATGTGTTTGATTCGTGAAGACTGCTCAATTTTGTCTCTGGATTAAATATTTCTTCCAATAAGCTTGAGAAAAATTCTATTTTTTCATTTATCTTTTTTGCTATCTCTTTGAGCAGGAATTTCTTACTTTCTATTGTGCTTATCTGGAATCCTTTATCTAGTTCTTTCCAGCGTGGTAGTTTGTATTTCTTGCGGAGTTGATTGTACTCTTTTTCCATAAGAAATGCTAACATCAAGTATTATTTATAGTTTGTCTTTTATTCTTTTTCGAAAAATTTATATGCTACTTATATGAGTTAATAGGTATACAAAAAAATTACAAATGTAATTTTTTATCGCAGAAACCTCTAAAAAAACTACAAGTGTCATACAAATAAATTACAAATAACATACAGAGACTATGCTGAAACCACACAAAGACATATGAATGATGATGAGTTTAAACAGTATGTTAATGATGAAAAGAATGACTTTGCTAACTGGATAAGAGGAGTGTTCCATAATGATTAGTTAGCAGATAAGATAAACAACTTAAAATCAAGGGAGGAAACAATACAAACATTGCAATCAAGATAAATATTTGAAAGAGAGGTGAGAAAAGCTTTGAAACCAGAAGAGTACTTTTATTTGAGGAATGGAAATACATTAAAGAGTATTAAAGAATTCTACGATAGCTTAGAGATTATGTCTGATGATGATTTCTCCTTTCATGTTAATGATGAAAAAAACGATTTTGCAAACTGGGTAAGAGGTGTTTTCAAAGAAAAAGAATTAGCTGAGAAACTATTTGCAGTAAAGACTAAAGATGAAACTAAGAAGGTTCTAAAAGAATTCTTAGAACCGTCTAAAGAAAAAACACCTAAGAAAATAGTAGAACCTGCAAGTATTCAGGAATCAAAGGAACTTCTAGATGTTTATTTAAATAAAGAGTTAGAAAAGGTCAGAACACAGTATGGAATTCCTAGCAAAAAGAAAGTCCATAAAAAAGAGGTAAAGAAAAAACAGGAGTCACAGGAGAAAAAAGAGAAGCATCTAAACATCTTTTCCAAATTATTAATCAAAATAAAAACTAGTAAAATATTGGGAAAAACAATCCTCAGAAAGAGTTATGTGGATAATGAGTTAAAGGAACTGGATAATGAGATAGAAGACTTTCATGAGGAAGTAGAGGAAAAGTTAGGAGAGCAAGATGAGTAAAAAAGTAGAGGTATTAGAAGAACAGAAAAAAGCTATACTTGAGCAGTACAATCTTAAACTGAAGGAGTTACGATCCAAGATATCTGCTCTAAGAAAAGAAGGAAAGGAGGGTTTAGGAAGGAAGAATTCAAGGAAACTGTTAAGGAAGAAGTTAAAGAAGAGAAGAAAGAAGATATTATGTGTAAGAAGAATTGAGCTCCCGAAGAATCAATGTGGGAGGGGGAGGGTGGTTAGAGAAGAGGCTTCAGGGAGCTCATGAATATGATTATTTTTTCTTTTTCAGTCTGAATATCTTTGGTGGTCGTCTTAATTCCTGCAACCACATCAAGCCTATCCTCATCATGTTTTTGTTGAATTTCTCGCTTAGCTTGTAGGTTTTCTTGTAAAGGTCGTAGTCTATGAGACCCATTGTCTTCATAGGTGTTAATATACGATCGTAAAATTGCCTTTTGTTATATGATAGCTTGATGTCTTTCCTTATGTTAAATGGAATTTCTTCCTTTGTTTCAAGTATCGTTCCTTCGTGTAATGCAGTCGCGAATAATGACATCTCTGTTTTTCCTATCTCGCCGTCTTTGAGCTTCATCTGCTCTATCAATAGTTTAGCCACTAAAACCTGTTGTTTTGTAGCAAAGATTATCTCAAAGACACTATCTGGAAAGTTGAACTGATCGAACAAGATTACCATTTTTTTAGCGTTATAGTGGGTTTTTTAGTTATATAATAAATAGACTAATATATAAATCTTTCGTTTTGTATACGTTTTTGTATACTAATCTAGTATAATTTACTCAATTTTTCTAAAAAATGAGGAAAAAAAGAAGCAGGAGAGTAAAGTTTAATTTCTAGAGAAGAACTCATCAATTATCTTCTCATAGAGCATGGTCGTCTTGATATTCCAAGAATGAGGGAAACACCTGTTATAGTTACTCCAGGTATAGCGCTCATCCAAGAATATGATGACGCCTTTGTCATTCTCTGACCTGATGCAGCGGCCAGCACTCTGCAAAGCCTTGTTAAAAGCAGGGAACAAATAACCATAATCCCATCCCTTGCCGAACTTCTTGTCATAGTAGTCAATCAAGGCCTTGGACTCAAGGTCAGGTTTTGTAAGAGGCAAGCCGACAATGACAACACCTTTCAAATAGTCGCCAGGAAGATCAATTCCCTCACCAAAGCTTCCTGAGATAACTCCTAGAAGAACAGCGCCGCTATCCTTGTAGCTCTTGAACTTATCAAGCAGCTCATGCTTCTCGCTCTTTGAAAGATTAGGATGCTCGATAAAAACTGTTTTCTTACAGAGATCATTGAACTCCTTGTACACAACATCCCTAAGATAATAGCTGGGAAAGAAAACAGCGCTGTTACCAGGAATCTTATTCACAATCTTGGCTAGTATCTCAGCTATATCCTTGAACTGCTTATGACTTCTCAGTTCATACTTTGTAGATGTCTTTGGGATAATGATATTTAGCTGGTTTTCTTCAGGAAAAGGACTCTTGTAAGTCTCCTCTTCGGTCTCATCAAAACCTAATAACTCGTTGTACATGCTTGTAGGTGTAAGAGTGCCAGACATCATAATTGTTGAGTGGGCAGCTTCAATCACGCCTTTTGTAGCCAGACTGGGGTCCAAGCATCTATAGCTCAAAACCTTGATTAGCTCTCTCGCGCTTTCCTGCTTTGAGATAATCCTAGTAAAACCTTCATCTCCTCCAAGCCAGGCTTCAAGGAAGACAACTATAGAGCCAATATATGACTGCTTCTGCTCTTCACGAACAGCGTCAGCTGCAAGTGAAAGGTCAGCTATTAACTCTTGATAATCACTTATCTCATTTACCTTCTCAACAAACAAATCCTTGGAGATGTATCGCTCTTCCTCCTTGAAATCTGATAACTCATCCAAGAGTTCACCTATCTGTAACAAGGTGTGTCTTATCGCATCATACTTGAACTTCTTAGCCTCAGAAACACCACGCTTTACCATCAAGCTTGAAAGCCTAGCAGTGAACAAATCTTTTACGCGATTTGGAAGATTATGAGCCTCATCAACAACTACGACAGCATCGCTTAAATCCTTGTCAATCTTCTTCAAGAAGAGAGCACTTATATCAGGGTGGAATATGTAGTAGTAATCACCTATTATTATCTTCGCATTCTTAGCCATCAAAACAGATAGCTCATAAGGGCAAACTTTATGTCTTCCACCAACTTCAAAAGAATCCTCTGTAGTGACTTGGTTTATGAGCTTTAACTCTGACAAAGCAGCCTTTGTACTAACTGATAGCTTATCCTTTTTCTTTAGGTTTTCATAGAACTCACACTTCTTGTCCTCCCTAATAGCTCTGCAGTACTCGTTGAACTCAGAGCTGTATAGCTTGTGAACACCAGGCTGCAGGCAAAGACCTCTCTTGCCGATAATGCTCACAGCAACAAAGTCTTTCTTATGCTTCTTCTTAATCTCTGCAAGAGTATCGATAGCTATCTTGTGCTGTGTATGTCTTGAGGTAAGAAAGAAAACAACCTTATCATGCTTCAACGCGTATTTCAGACAAGGTGCAAGAGCTGCAGCAGTCTTTCCAAGGCCTGTAGGAGCATGAGCAATAAGATTTCTACCCTTATTTACAACCTCATCAATCTTTAGAACAAGATTCTCCTGTATCTCCCTCACTTTTTCATGAGGAAACAATAGTTCATCAAAATTCATAGATAAAAAAGAAAAAGAAACATTTTATAAATATTGCTAAGTGAAAATCGAAAATTATTTCTTATCTTTTTTCTTCTCCATAACGCTTTTAATACCTTGTTTTTCCCTTCTCTTCTCCTGCCACTTCTTAAGGGCTTTTTTTAATTTTCTTGTTAATCTACCGCCTGCTTCTTCAGCTGTTTCTATTCCTTTCTGCCATTTTATACTGTAGTCTCTTAGCACAATGTGTGGATCCTTTACTTTGTTTTCATAACTGTTGAAGTGAACGAAAGAAGTAAGGAATTTCCTCTCTGATTTTGGTTCTTCAGCAGGATATCCCAATGCGATTATGATTTGTGGTCTCGCATGATGAAATGTTTCAATAGTGAGCAATGTTTTGACTTTATCCTCATCAAAAGCACCTACCCAGCAGGCTCCAAGACCTAATGCATGAGCAGCTAATAGCATGTTCTCTGCAGCGGCTGCACAGTTCTGAACAGTGTAGAGTCTCTTTCCTCTTAAGCCATAGAGTCTCTCAGCCTTGTCAGGCTCCCCACAAATAACTATGGCTGCTTGAGACTGATTTATTACTTCTTGACGCATACAATGATCGTAAAGCTGTCTGAGAACACCTTTATCTATTACTAGAACAAAACGGAAGTTCTGAAGGTTACCAGCAGTAGGTGCATGAAGGCCTGCCTCTAAAATTTTAGCTATCTTATCAAACTCTAGTGGTTGCTCTGTGAATTTTCTTATCGAGCGGCGACTCATGATGCAATCTATTGTATCCATGTTCCTTTTTTAGGACCTCCTATTTTAAATATTTAACTATTACCGAAGCTTATATTTGCACATATGACAAAATCTTGAGTAACTAAAGTTTTTAGCATTGCATCTAGGACAGAAGATTATGCCACTAGTCTTTTCTTGATGCTCTAAGGTTTTTTCTCTTCTCTTTGAAGGAGAGAAGATCATCTTGACAACACCCCAGAAGATGAACACTATTCCTATATAGAAGAATATGTTAAAGAAGGGCATATCACTATTTGGTGCAAACTGTGAATATCCAGCTACGACCACTCCTATCAGCAAATAAACAAATCCAGGTATCTTTACCATAGAGAATTCACTAGATATTGGAATATTAAAAGATTTCTATAAATGTTATTTTTTTTCAAACTTTTTCAAAGCAGCATCAACTTTTTCTTCTGACCAGCCTACATCTAGAAGAGACTTTTTCATCTCATCTTGAGAAGTACCTTTATTAGTTCTCTTCTTTATGTAGTCCTCGAGTTCCTTTCCATTTCCTTTTGAGCCTCTTCGGCGTTTTCCTTCCTTCCAAAACACGTATATAAACACTATAACTACTATCGCAGCTATTAGCCACAGAATATTTAGCCACAGAATATTTACTCTGCTAGGTGGAACTTCCTCTTCTTCAGGTTCTTCAGGTGGTACCTCCTCCTCAGGCACAGGCTCAACTTCAGGAACTTCTTCTACCACTTCAGGCACTACTTCTCTAGGTGCTATTGCGAATGTGCTGAAGCCAGATGTTGTTGCTGTGTAATAAGCATTGCTGTCATCCTCTCTTTCTATAACTGTCTCTAATTCATCCCATTGGGTGGTGTATCTGAACAGTGCAATGTCTTCTTTTGATATTGAGTTATCATCCAGCCAGCTATTAGCCACTCTGAACTTGATGCTTGCCGATGATATGTCTGAGTTCTCAAAGTTTTCTTTAGTGATTTCTAAGTAAGCGTAAACAGTTCCTTCCTTAGTGTTGGCTGGCTCTGTGACTTGTTTGACAGTTAATTTAGCGTTTGTTATATCAGAGATAAACTCAACGTCTATTGAATCTGCAAAAATATCTGAATTATCAATTGTCAGAGTCTTTGTTTCACCAGCATTTACTGTTGACCAGACAACTGATTTTGTTGGAATAGTTATGACAGTTACATTCGAATCAAAAGTAATATCATCATCATCAACAGCAGCCACTACATCTGTTTCAGTATAAGCACTGAATCTTGTGAAGTGATAAGTCCAAACTATTAAGTCAGTACTATCATCAAAATAACATTCACCGGCAGTTGGAATTCCTGTATAATCAGTTGCATTAGCACATTGAGTTGTGATTTTAGTAAGTTGTGAGCCTTCGAAACTAAATGCTGCTTTTTTACCTGTCATTCCAGATAACACAAGTTTTACTGGCGCTGTAAAGTTAAGTCTGACTCCTAAAACTCCAACTTCTACAACTGCATCTACTTCAGTGGTTTTTCCACTTACAACAGGTGCTACAAAGTCTGTTATTTCTTGAACTGTTGGAATAGATATTAAACCATTCCAGTCTTCAGGTCCTGTGACAACAGTTCCTGAACTTAGTTCTACTGAATAATTAGCAACACTTGTTTCCCTAGACATTGTAAGGTTGGTTGAAACAGTGATTGTAGGTGCTGCGCCCGAAGTGTTTAAAACACTTTCAAAGTTAACGACGACCGGTTGATCATCAGGAACATCTGATGAGATGGCTATTGTTTCAACTGTTGCTCCATTAGTAGCGTCTATAACAACTTCTTGTTCTCCTTCTGATACATTAACTTCTGCTGCTACGATAGCCGCAACTGTTTTTTTAACTGTGAAAGAGAATCTTTTAGCAGTTGAATTTCCTGCTTTTGTCAAGGTTGCATTCACAACAACTGATTGATCTGCTGAAGCACTTCTGGTAACTGATCCTGAATTATTGATTGCTGTAGTATCATCTGAAGCCCAAGCAAATCATCAAAGACACCAATCATAGTAATGATTAGTATAGTCGTAACGATTGCCATTATCTGGAGAGCAGTCCCATACACATTAAAAAAGAATGTTTGTATAGCAACATAGAAAAAAACCCCTGAAAGAAATCCAATAATAACACAGATGCCACCCATTTCAGGAATCATCTTTTTTCCAAGCTTATGCATATCATTACCAACTATTTTAGCCCTTTTAGCCCTTCTAATCCAGACAGGAGTAATAATAAAAGTCACTAGAAAGCTTATAATAAACGTACCTAACAACAATGGATTCATAAAGAAACAGAGAAACAAGTTTTATTTAAAGCTTTTTACTTAATTCAGATGGCGAAAGAACAGGAATGCCTTCTTTTATAGGATAAACATATTTACACTTCACGCATTGCAATCCTTTTTTATCTTTAGTATAAACTAAATCTGACTTATCAGTTGGACAAGCCAAAATATCAAATAATTCTTTTTTAATTTCTTCTATCATATTAATCAATCTCAAAGCCTGTAAACACATTCATCCTTCCCTAACACGCCTTTTACATCAACAATAACAGGCTTTTTCATCCATTTCTTTATATCATCAATTGAAAGTTTCTTATACTCTTTATGCGGGCTTGCTAAGATAACTGCATCCACTTTATCAATATCTTCCAAAGGAGTAACTTTTTTCTTCAAGCCATCAAACTTTATCTCATCAAAGTAAGGATCATTAACCAACACTTCTCCACCAAGCCTTTCCAGCTCTAAAATAACATCAGCAACCTTGCTGTTCCTAGAATCCTTAACATCCTCCTTGAAAGTAACCCCTAATATTAATATCTTAGAACCATTAACAGCTTTTCCATGTTTATTAAGTCCTTCACAAAGAAGTCTAACAACTTCCAAATACATCTCATCATTTATCTTACGACCAGCTAAGATAACCTGTGGTATGTAACCAACCTCTTCAGCCTTATATGTCAGGTAATAAGGGTCAACACCTATACAATGTCCTCCAACCAAACCAGGCTTAAAATCCAAGAAATTCCACTTGGAGCCAGCAGCTTCCAAAACATCAAGAGTATCAATACCTATTCGTTTAAATATTAAGCTCAACTCATTAACCAATGCAATGTTCAAATCTCGTTGAGTATTCTCAATAACCTTGGCAGCTTCTGCAACCTTAATAGAACTAGCCTTATAAACATCAGTCACTTTAGAATAAACAAAAGCAATCTTCTCCAAAGAATCTTTATCCATACCAGCAACAACCTTTGTAATCTTATCCACAGTATGAACCTTATCACCAGGGTTTATCCTTTCAGGAGAATAACCAACCTTCCAATCAACACCGCACTTCAACCCAGACTCTTTCTCAATTACAGGCACACAAACATCCTCGGTCACTCCTGGATATACTGTGCTTTCAAAGACAACAATACTATTCTTAGCCAAATTCCTGCCCACTAAAGAAGATGCAGATTTCAAATAGCTGAGATCAGGCTTTTTATTAGTGGATATTGGGGTTGGCACAGCAACAATGACAAAATCACAATTTTTAATAACAGAAGCATCTGAAGTGTATTCTATATTCGCACCTTTCAATTCTTTCTCAGAAACATCTCCATTCTCATCAATACCTGAAGAGAGGTTAGCAATCCTTTTTTCACTGACATCAAAACCATAGACCTTGAAACTCTTAGCCAAATGAATAGCCAACGGCAGACCAACATATCCAAGTCCGACAACACAAATCTTAAACCCCTTCATCTAAACAAAAAACCATCTTCTTTTTTTAAAGGTTGTTGAAAAAATAATCTTAAAAGACAAACCTTTTTAAGTTTCTCGAGATAACCAAAAGTTATGAAGCTGTTGGAATACAAGGGAAAAGAACTTCTTAAAAAATCTGGGATAAAGATACCTCCGAGCATAATAACCAACAACAAGTCATACATCAACCTGTCATACCACAAAGAAAAATACAAGGAATTCTTCTTCGACCATAAGAATGTCATCATAAAAGCCCAAATCATCAGTGGAAGCAGAAAAAAGAACAATTTTATAGTAGGATCAAGTAACTACAAAGAGTCATTAAATCTGATTGACAAACTTTACAAGACAGAATACAACAATCAGCTAATAAACACACTTTTAATAGAGAAGAAGCTAGACATGAAAGAGGAGTATTTCCTGTCGATAATTTATGACACCCTCTCCAGAAGTCCATTGATCATATTCTCAAGAAAAGGAGGCATCGACGTCAACAAAGTTCTGAAAAAGAAAAGATACGCCTCAAAAAGCATAAGGGGAACATTAAACGATTACGAAGCAAGAAACCTGGCCAAAGCAGCAGGCTTTGAAAAGAGCGAAATGCTAAAGATAGCTGCATTAATCAAGAAAGCATACAACTGCTTCGAAAAATATGATTGCAAAAGCCTGGAAATAAATCCAATAATCAAGACCCCTGAAGGAATATTATATGCAGGGGACGCAAAGATAACAATCGATGACAACGCAATCATAAGACAGGACATTCTAAGAGACGAAACAGACATAGAAGACAAAACTTTACTAAATGAAAGAGAATTAGAAGCCAGAAAAATAGACTACCATGACCATAGGGGCGTGGCTGGAAAAACATACTTTGATTTAGAAGGAGACATAGCAATACTGGCATCTGGAGGAGGAGCATCTTTAACTTGTATGGATGCTGTTATCGAAGCAGGAGGAAAGCCCGCTAACTACACAGAGTACAGCGGAAACCCATCAAGAGAGAAAGTCAAACAACTAACAAAGATAACACTCTCAAAGCCAAATCTCAAAGGTTGCTTGGTGATTGGCGGAACAGCCAACTTCACAGACATATTCGAAACATTATCAGGATTCATAGAAGGGTTAAAATCAATCAATCCAAAACCAACATACCCGATAATAATAAGAAGGGCAGGGCCGAATGACAAGAAAGCTTTTGATATGATCAGAGCATTCGCAAAAAAAGAAGGATTTGACATAACCTTGTTCGGAGAGGAGACACCTATGGCAAAAGCATCTAGAATCATGGTCGAAAAAGTAAAATGGGAATAATAATAGACAAAAACACAAGAGTACTGGTCCAGGGAATAACAGGAAAAGAAGGCAATAGAGCCACAAAAGAGATGCTAGACTATGGAACAAAGGTCTCGTGCGGAGTCACTCCTGGAAAAGGAGGCATGAAAGTACATAGCCTGAAAGTATTTGACAGTGTAAAAGAAGCAAAGAAATACGACTCATTAATTAACACTAGTGTTCTATACGTCCCTCCTTTGATGGTTTATGACGCTGCTTTAGAAGCTATTCTTAATGGAATAAAAACAGTTGTTATAATTACAGAGAATGTCCCTGTTAAGGATACTACAAAACTTGTTGAATATGCAAAAAGATATAACGCAAGGATTATCGGACCCGCATCAGTTGGAGTTTTAAGTGTTGGTGTTGGAAAGCTTGGCTCTATAGGTGGTGCGGAGGAGAAGAGAATGTACTCAAAAGGAAATGTTGGCATAATATCAAAGAGCGGAGGGATGTGCGCAGAAACAGCACTAATATTAACACAGGAAAATCTGGGACAAAGTACTATCATAGGCATAGGCGGAGATGTAATAATTGGAACCACATTCACAGACATCCTAGAACTCTTTGAAGAAGACAAAGAGACAGAAGTAGTCGTTCTATATGGGGAAACAGGTGGATTATACGAGGAGCAGGTTGCAGACATGATCAAGAAAAAAGAGTTCACAAAGCCAGTTATAGCATTCATATCAGGAAAGTTCATGGAAACAATAGACAAAAGCCTGTCATTCGGCCATGCTGGTGCAATAATCGAGCACGGTATTGGAAAAGCAGATGATAAAAAGAAGATATTAAAAGAAGCAGGAGTTCTAGTAGCAGATTATCATGATCAAATGCCTGAACTTGTAAAAAAAGCATTAAAATGGAATTCAAGACAAGAATAAGCAAGCTAACAAAGGATGACATGATTATAAGAGGAGAAAAACTATCATCTCTAATAAAAGAAAACTCATTCACAGACTCAATATTCTTACTATTAAGAAACAGAAAGCCAACACAAAAAGAATCAAAGATATTCTCTGCTATGCTTATAAGCATCATAGACCATGGAATGGGAACAACATCTAGTTTAACCACCAGATTCGTAACATCAACAGGCAACTCTTTAAACACTGCCGTTGGAGCAGGAGTCTTGGCATTGGGAGACTACCATGGTGGAGCTATTGAGAAAGCGATGATCCAGTTCAAAGAAGTCAAAAAAGCAGAGAAATTCGTTTCCAAAAACTTAAAAGACAAAAAAATAATCTTCGGCTATGGTCATAAAATATACAAAGAAGAAGACCCAAGAGTCAGACAAATCATTTCTTTATGCAGAGAATTAAACTATCCCTCCAAATACATCAGTTTAGCAATCAACATTGAGAAATCTATAAAGAAAAAGAAAGGAAAAAAGATTTGCCTGAACATCGATGGATTAATAGCCGCAGTTCTACTGGAAATGGGCTTCTCGCCAAAAGTTGGAAAAGGAATATTCATAATCGGAAGAGTGCCTGGACTCATAGCACAAGCGATAGAAGAAAAAGAAGAAGAGAAGCCAGTAAGAAGAGTTGATGAAACAGATATAGATTATAAGAGATAAATCCGGAAATCCTTTAGAAAAAACAAATAAACAGAACTAATTAAATAGAATAAAACTCCTTGTACCAATCAACAAACTTCTTTACACCCTCTTTTATACTGACTTTTGGATTGTAACCAATCATTTCACGTGCTTTACTAATGTCTGCAAGTGATTCAGGAACATCCCCTGGTTGCAATGGAAGAAACTTTTTCTTGGCTTTCATACCCAAGTTTTTTTCGATTTCTTTTATAAAATCAAGTAGTTTTACTTTCTCTCCGCGTGCTATATTAAAAATTTCATATTTAAATGCACTATCCAGAGCAGACAAAATTCCCGAGATAGTATCACTAATATAGGTGAAGTCCCTTGCCATATTTCCATTATTAAAAACCTTGATTTCCTTTCCTTCTAATATTGCTTTGGTGAATATAAACAACGCCATGTCCGATCTTCCATAAGGACCATAAGCTGTGAAGAACCTCAAACCAGTACAATTCAAGCCAAAAAGATGGTGATAAACATAAGCCATCTCCTCATTTGATTTCTTAGTGGCTGCATACAAAGATATGGGAGTATCAACTCTATCCTCTTCAGAAAAAGGTTGTTTCTTATTATCACCATACACAGAGCTACTAGAAGCAAACACAAAATCTTTAACCTTGAACTTCCTACAAAGCTCTAACAAAACCAAGGTTCCTTTAACATTGCTTTTTTCGTAAACAAAAGGTTTTTCTAAAGAATAGCGAACACCTGCTTGTGCAGCTAAATGACATATCTTATCAAAGGAATAATCCTCAAAAACCTTTTTCATATCGTCGTAATCACTTACATCAGCTTCAATAATCTCACAACTTAACAAATTAGCTCTTGCTCTTTTCAAGCTAACATCATAATACTCATTGAAATTGTCGACAACTACTACTTCATCTCCGCGATCAAGCAAAGCTTTAGCTGTGTGAAAACCAATAAAACCTGCTCCGCCTGTAACTAATATTTTCATTGCAAAATTCTAAAAATATTTTGCGTATATAAAGGTTTTTGAAAGTAAGAAAATAATTGTTAACAAAATTGAAGAAAAAACAGAAGCAACCACTTCAAAAACAAAACATTTAACATCATAAAAAAAATAGAAAAATTTAAATACTTTTAATTTTAATAGCATTAATATGAAATACTTTGAAAGAGAACTATTAGGAGAAGTGAAGAAATGGATGAGAAGAAAAGAGATCATAGTAATCAAAGGACCAAGGCAGTCAGGTAAGACAACTCTGCTAGAAATGATAAAAGAATGGCTTGATATGACAAAAGGTGTTAATCCAGAGAACATTATATTTTTAACCTTTGAGGATTTTGAGAATTTGGAAAAATTCGAAGAAAACCCCAAAGAGTTTATCAACTCATTTATTCTGAAAGAGAATGAAAAATATTATTTTTTACTTGATGAGATACACTATGTAAAAAACTGCGGCCAGAAGCTAAAAATGCTTTACGATTTATTCAAGAATATAAAGTTCATAGCAACAGGCTCTTCTTCACTAGAATTAACGAGCTTAACAGCAAAGTATCTTGTGGGGAGAATCTTCTCTTTTGAATTATTTCCCTTTAGTTTTTATGAGTTTCTATTGGTGAAAGACAAAAGAATGGCTAAAATTTACAAGGAAAAACAAGAGATAGTCAAACAATTCCTCCTAGAAGGGAAGAATTTTAAGATAAAAAAAGACTTGTTTGTAAATAATATTCTTAAATTCCTAAACGACTACTTGACTTTTGGAGGATATCCGGAGGTTATTAAAGCAGAAAACAAAGAGGAAAAAAAGATTATTCTGAAAAATGTATACAACACATATGTTGAGAAGGATATAATAAACTTCCTAAAAATACATGATACAATAAAATTTAAGAAACTCGTGACAATGCTTTCCTCACTGACTGGAAAAATGCTAAACTATGAAGATTTAACAACTGCCTGTAATAGTTATTATAAGGAAATTATAAGGTGGATTGATGTACTGGAACAGACATACATAATAAAAACTGTTCGGCCATTCCATAAGAATTTGGTGACAGAGTTAAGGAAAAACCCGAAACTATACTTTGTTGATAATGGATTAAGAAATTATCCTATAGGTGATTTTTCCTCTTTTTTTGTTAGAAGTGATAAGGGTGAAATCGCAGAAAACTTTGTTTTTAATCAGTTAGATTGTGTTTTTGAGGAGACTATAAATTTTTGGAGAACCACAAGTAAGGCAGAAGTGGATTTTGTTGTAGATTTTATAAGCAGGCAGGTTCCTGTTGAAGTAAAGTTTAAAGATTTCAAAAAAGAGAAGGTTTCTAAGAGTCTCCATAGCTTTATAAATACTTATTCTCCCGACACAGTGGTTGTTGTGACAAAAAACTTCTGGGGAGAAAAAAGAATAGGCAAAACTCTTGTTATGTTCATCCCAATAGTTTATTTATAAATTTTTGATTATATTATGTATTTGTATTAAAAGAGTCAGTTAAACTCTTTGCTTGTAAGCATCATAAGTTGATTTAATCATGTCCTTAACACTTCTCTCAGGCTTCCAATTAAGAACCTTCAAGGCCTTTTCATTGGAAGCTATGAGTGTAGGTGGATCTCCAGCTCTCCTGTCTCCATATTCGAAAGGAACTTGTTTGCCAATGACCTCTGAAGTCCAATCAACCAATTCCTTAACGCTAACACCCTTAGAAGTGCCAAGATTAATAACGCCATTATAATCAACATCCAAAGCCAATATATGAGCTTTAACCAAGTCAGTAACATCAATATAATCTCTGATACAAGTGCCATCCCTTGTATCATAATCATTTCCAAAAACAACGACTTTTTCACGCTTGCCCACCAACACTTCCATTATTATAGGGAAGATGTTCTTAGCATCAGGATCCATATACTTCAATCCACCATCACCTGCAACATTGAAATATCTTAAAGAAACATAACCAATACCATAAACCTTGCCGTACCATTCAATAATCTTCTCGCATTCAAGCTTTGTGAAGCCATAATAATTACAAGGATTAGTCTCGTTATCCTCGCTTATAACACCTTTTTCCTCGCCATAAACAGCTGCTGAAGAAGAGAATATGATTTTCTTAACATTATGCTCAACCATGCGGTTCAGAAGGTTGATAGTGCCAGTTATGTTACTAGAATACTTCACTGCATTTTCCATCGACTCCTCAACAGCTTTGTAAGCTGCAAAATGTATCACTGCATCAATCTTATTCTCTTCAAACACTTTGCTCAAATCATCAACTAAATCTAATTCATAGAACTTAGCTTTTGAATCAACTAAATCCTTCTTGCCTTTAGACAAATTATCAACAACCACAACAGAATAGCCATTTGACAACAAAGTTTTCACTGCAACACTACCAATAAACCCAGCTCCGCCAGTAACTAAAATAGTAGCCATTTTACCGCGTATCAATACCCCAAGCTTTGTTATTAAGAACACATACTAGTTATTTAAATCTTTTTGTAAAGAAAACTTCTCGTAAATCTTTCAGAAAAGCTTTAATAAAACTTATAAACTTTATTTTGCTAATCACACCAACTTACCACAGTATGTTGAGAAAAATAAAGAATATACTTTTTCTTTTGTTGTACACAATATGGAAAAAGATGACTTAAATTATACCTATGATTTGATAATTACTTTGGATGAAAGAAAATTATTTATAATAAAAAGTAAGAAAGTATTTATAAAAAAGCGAAAAACTAAAGAGTTTAGAGAAGTGTTCAGCATACTTCAGGATTTTGATTTTGCAAAAATAGAAGTTGAATTAAAGTATTTAGATAAATTTGAGAGAATTCATTTTTTTGTTCAAAACAAAAAATGAGTCGCTTTAAAAATGACAAAGTTATCAGTTATAATACCTGTATACAATGAAAAGAGAACTTTGTTAAAACTTTTGGAAAAAGTAAAAAAAGTTGATTTAGGTGATATTAAAAAAGAGATTTTGATTGTGGATGATTTCTCAACAGATGGAACTAGAGATATTCTAAAAAAAATCAATGACCCTAAGATTAAAATTTTTTTTCATAAAAAGAACTATGGAAAAGGCATTGCAATAAGAACAGCGCTCAAGAATATCACTGGGGATATTGTAATAATCCAGGACGCTGATATGGAGTATGACCCTAATGATTATTCTAACTTAATAAAACCCATTATTGATGGTAGAGCAGAAGTTGTTTATGGTAATAGGTTCCATAAAGGGCATAATCCCAAATATATAGTTTATTATTTAGGAAATATCTTGTTGAGTGTCATAACAGGCTTATTGTACAGAAATAAAGTGAGTGATATAGAAACTTGTTATAAAGTAATAAAAAGGGAAGTTTATAATAACATAAATCTTAGAGCTAAAAGATTTGATTTTGAACCAGAGATAACAGCAAAGATCTTGAAAAAGGGATATAAAATTTATGAAGTGCCAATATGGTACAGATGTAGAGACTTTAAAGAAGGTAAAAAAATAAATTGGCGAGATGGTATAGAGGCTATTTGGACCTTAGTCAGATATAGATTCTCTAATTAGACAGGTCTCTCTGCATCAATCTTATTCTCTTCAAACACTTTGCTCAAATCATCAACTAAATCTAATTCATAGAACTTAGCTTTTGAATCAACTAAATCCTTCTTGCCTTTAGACAAATTATCAACAACCACAACAGAATAGCCATTTGACAACAAAGTTTTCACTGCAACACTACCAATAAACCCAGCTCCGCCAGTAACTAAAATAGTAGCCATTTTACCGCGTATCAATACCCCAAGCTTTGTTATTAAGAACACATACTAGTTATTTAAATCTTTTTGAAAAAGAATTGATTAAAAATTTGTCAATTCTTTTAAAAACCAAAAAATTTATAAATATTGTTAAATTTATTTAACATATGTTAAAAATATTTAACGAATTAAAGCCTTTCTTCAACGATACATATAGAGAAATATCTGTTAGAGAATTCGCTAAAGAAATCAAGGTCACTCCACCAACAGCTTCAACAATATTGAAAAAATACGAACAAGAAAAAATCCTAAAGAAAAGGGAATTCAAAAGAAACCTGTTATTCAGGGTTAACAAAGAAAACGATTTGTTTGAAAACCTTGCGAAAATTTTCTGGAAAACTTTATTAAGAGGAGAACTAGAAAATCTCCACAAGAAAGCAGCATACAAACAAATAATCCTGTTCGGCTCAATAGCAAAAACAGAAAACACCAACAAAAGCGACATGGACTTATTCATCAATATTCCAAAAAAACAAATAAACACGAGAACAATAGAAAAAAAACTCAAAAGAGAAATACAACTTCATTTCAAAGAAGAACTAGCAAATAAAAACCTAAAAAACAACATCCAAAAAGGAATAAAAATATTCTAACAAAAAAATGGATTTTAAAGAATGTGTTGAAAAAAGAATAGTAAAGAATATCAAACCAGACCATGAAATGGCAGAATCATTAGTCAAAGATGCAAAAAACAAGATAAAAACAGCTGAAGAGATTAAATTAAACAAAACCTCAAGCTCATCACTAATAACGCTATATTATGATGCTCTTAGGGAAAAGCTAGAAGCACTTGCATTAAAGAAAGGTTTCAAAATATATAATCATGAATGTTACTATGCATTTCTAAAGGAGATACTACAAAAAAAAGAAATAGCTAAAGAATTTGATAGATTTAGAAAAATAAGAAACAATATAAACTACTACGGTGAAACAATAAGCGTATCAGAAGCCAAAGAAATAAGAAAAGACATTGTTTTTCTGATAAAAAGTGTTGAAGAAATGAAATAATCAAAATACTAAAATTTATAAAATTAAAAGCATATTTCTTTTATATGACTAAATTTGACAAGTTAAAGAAGAAAATAGAGGATGAAGTTGACGAAATAGTTGATGTTGATGAAGACAGCGATATCCCTGTTCATGAAAAGCATACTAAGCAGAAAAAAATCTTGAAATAATTACATGTCTTCTTCGAATTCTCTAACACAGTCTTCAGAACAGAATCTAAATATTTTGTTGTTCAATATTTTTTCAACAGCTTCTTCAGAGTTAACTAATGGTGTCTTACAAAATCCACACACAACAGTTTCTTCTCTATCATAGCCCTGCATAAATCCTTCTTCTTCAGGGTTAATCGCGTCATTTTTTAGGAGTTCTTCCCTTCCATCATCCTCGTAGACAGATTCATCACTACCTTCAAGATGAACTCCTTCTAAATCTTTCTTTTGGTTGAACATCTGTAATCCCCAAGTACCTTTCAAAATAATTGTCTATTTAAAAAACTATTCTTTTAAACAGACAAATCTAATCTAAAAGCAGCAATAAAACCATTACGCCCACTCCAAGAATGAACAACGTGATTTGTATTAATGACTTCTTTACCTTGACTTCTTTATGCAGTTCAGGAATCAGGTCAGAGCCTGCTATATAAATGAATCCTCCTGCTGCAAAAGGTATTAAGAAGTATGTTACGTTCTGAACATAAGAGCTTATTATTATGGCGGCAACAGCCCCAATAACTGCTGTTAGTGCAGTCATAAAGTTGAAGAACAAAGCCTTTCCTTTTGAGAATCCACCGTGCAGCAACACACCAAAATCAGCAATCTCTTGAGGTATTTCATGAAAGACAACTGCCAAAGTAGTGGCTATTCCAACAGGTATGCTAGCCAGATAACTAGCTCCGATTATTAAACCATCCATAAAGTTGTGTACTGCATCACCAAACAAGTTCATTATTGCAAATGGGTGTTGATGCTCTTTAGTGGTTGGTAGGTGGCAATGCCTCCAGCGAATAAACTTTTCAACAACGAACGAGAATACAATTCCAAATATGGCATAAAGTGATATGTTCAAGCTAAAGCCGACTTCTTCGATAATCTCAGGTAGCAAATGAATAAAAGCATCTCCAAAAAGCCCTCCTGCTGAGAAGCTAACCATGTAAAGCAAGATTTTTTTTAGTTTATTGGCTTTTATTGAGAGCGTTAATATACCAACAAAAGAAATCAAGCTAACGATGATTACGCTTATCAATGAATAGAGCCAGACTTCATGCATAATTTAGAAGGCACTAGTTTTTATTATATAAATATATCTATCAAGAACGTTTTAACTCGATTTTCTCCTTGTATTTGACAGCATCGTTGATTATCTTGCCAATCTTGTTCTTCTTGCTGATTTTTATTACTGCTTTCTTGCTAGAACGAGCAGACAGAGCGTAATCTCCCTCGACGAATATATCCACATCCTCATTAGCATACTCTGCAGGAAGCATGAATGTTATGTTGCTCTTATGAATCTTCACAGTGAAGTTGATGTTTTCACCTTCTCCTCTACTCGAGCTTTCCTGTATCTCTCTGACATCGATGTTCAGACCAAGTTTTTTCTCAATCTTCTCAATGTTGGAACCATTCCTGCCAATGATTGAAGAGCGGTCTTTCTCAGGAACAAAAACAATGCACTTGTTATTGGAAACAACATCAACCTTGACATTGTTGGAGTATTTCTGAAACTCCTGCTTTATAGTGCTGGCAGCTAAGGCATGTGTTGGAGCGGTTGTCTCAGCAGATACAGGTACAACAACTGTCTCCTCACCATAAGAGTATATCTCGAACTCTAACCTTCCAGTGTTGAAATCATGAACAACTACCACAGGCCTTGCAAGGTCCTGCTCGAACATTCCAGATGGAACCTTGACTTCCATAGTTAATGAGAAAACGTTGTCTATCTGTCCATTCTTGATGAATATGACTGTATCAACGATATGAGGTATCACTCCTAGCTCGATTCTGCCAATGAATCTTTGGATAGCGTCTATTGTTTTTGTAGCGTGCATCACTCCAATCATCCCAACACCTGAAAGTCTTAAGTCTGCAAACAACCTAAAATCTTCTGTGTTTCTCATCTCATCAAAGATTGTGTAATCAGGTCTTGAAAGTAGTAGTATGTCATGTATCTCTTGATTGCTTCCGTGACTGATGGAGTACTGAGTTACATCATCTGGCAATACCAAGTCACGTGGGGCTTCAACAGTCTTGATGACTTTGTTTGTTGATGCGTAGAATTCTGCTAATGCCTGAGCAAAAGTAGTTTTTCCATGACCTGGAGCTCCTGATATCAGCATTCCCTCTGCTTGTTCATAAAGCCTTTGCATTAGTTTTTCGTTGATATTGTAATCCTTCAAGTTCAAATGTTTCACAGGTCTGACAGCTGTGATTTCATAGCCATCAGCAAAAGGAGGTCTTGTTATAACAATTCTGTAGTTTACAAGCTGGATGATAGTTGATCCTCTTCTCTCAATTTCTACAAAGCCATCCTTTCTCGAACCTGCCTCCTCTGTTATATGTTTTGCAAGGTTCTTGACTTCTTCTCCAGTCATCTTTGTCTTTGAGATGTTGACATACTCCCAAGCACCTGGCATTCCTTTCTTGGCTTTTGGAACACAATTTTCCTTGATATGGACACTCATAGTATTTTTGTCAAAGAACTTTGCGAGCACTAATTCTTTTTCTTCTTCCTCAGGAAATTCATAAAGAATTACATTGATACCTTTCGACTCTGCAACAATTGCTTGGACCTTATCAGCTGTTATCAAGGTGCCTTTCTCTCTTAGAGCAAGCTCTCTTATCAATGAGTCAATCTCACCACTCTTAGCTCTCCTTATCTCAAAATCTCCAGGCCTTTCTCCTTTGAATTGGAGAATAAATCTGTGTTTTTTGCCTAGCTCTCTAAGTTTCTTAATCTCTTCAAGACCTAGATGACCTGTCTCTCTTCCGTGATTTGCTTGGGCCTCAAGCTCAGCAATAACTGCTTCATGAAAAACTATGCTTTTAGGTTTTAATTTTTTCTTCTCAATCCGCTTCGACACAATCCCTTCTATTATGATACTTGTGTCGGGTATTAGTTTTTCTACTTTTTTCATATTTTTAGAGTGTTGGTGTTATTATTTAAATGTTGCTAATTAAGAAAAAGTTTCTCATACTCCTTGATTTTGACCTTAAAGCTCCTACTGTACTTGTCAGGGTTTTTCTTTATGTCTTTTAGTAGATCATTGATATTCATAAAAAAAGATTCTTCAACCTCTTCAGGGCAATTACTGAAAGGTCCCGGATAAACAGCTCTAAACACAGTTGTAAGATGTTCATACTCAGCATCTACTTTCATTTTGAAAAGTACTTCAAAAGAGATTTCTTTGGGTAATTCCTGTTCGTGAAATACTTCTTCTTGCAACTCGATCTTGGCAGATTCAAGGTATGTCTTTCCTGTCCTTACATGGCCACCTGGAGTTCCTATCTTTCCAGGCGCTAACACTTTCTTGCTTCTTTTAGTTAATAACAATTCTTGAAAAGAATCGTCTTTGAACACAAATATGTTGCTGATTCTGTGCAGAAGCTTTTCATCATGACACTTGCTGAATGGTGCTTGACCAATCACATTGTCATTCTCATCAACAACATCTAACATGTCTTCCATGAAGAAATGCGAGAACAACTTATATATAAATATTAGGATAATTTAGGGAAAAAATTATCAATAATTAGACTTAATTGATTCAAAAATATGATTATTCTTTCACTGAAACTAACGTTGATAAGTTCGATAGAGAACTCTTCCTCAACCAAGTAATCCTGCCCTTTCTCATCTTTGTATGAGACACTAATCTTAAACTCATTCAATCCAAGACTCATAATCTTTGCAGGGACAGCAATGCTGAACTCTCTTCTAATATCTAAATCTTCGACATTCCAACTTTGAGAGAGACGTTTACCTTCAAGAGTCACTTTAATATCTGAAGGATTAGAGAATGATTCCTGCAACACACTAAAGGAAATATCTGCTTGTTCTTCAAAAAGAACCTCTTCTGAATAATCAAGCTTTGAAATCTTAACCAACGGTGTATCAACTGAGTGAATTAAAATATATTTTGTGATTGAGAAATCATCGTTTTTAGCAGTCACTGCAAGGTTCTTTACACCAACACTTGGCATCTCCTTGACAAACTCTTTGTTGTATTGTTCTTTTGGACCAAACTGCTTTTTGTGACATTCATCTTCCAAGCAAATATCGATAATGCCAAGAGCTTTGTTTTCTTTATTTGTGAATTTACAATTAATGGTTAATGGTTCACCAATATAAACCGCTGACTTATCTGCTTCACACTCTATATTAATCGGAGAATAAACTGTTTTTTCCTCAGGAATCTGGCTCTTGAAGTAGTTATAGTCGAAAACAGTTGCTTTCTTCTCAGATTTAAAAGAGGTTTCTGCTGAAGTACTACTAGAAACAGCCTTTAAAGGGAATGTGTAGATATATCCACTCTTTAAATTCTCTAAAACTCTGACAATGAAATACTCTTTCTTCTTTTCCTTAGGCTTTAGAAGAATATTCCTGAATCTATCATCAAAGTTTTCTACATTCTGTGTGGCTGCTAATTGTAAAGATACAGTTATATAATAGGGCTGGTTGTTGGTGACTTCAGCAGTTACAAGGTTGTAAGAACCGAATCCAGCCTTCTCTTTCTGAATTTCTAAATCAATCGAGACAAGTGGTTGCTTTAGGTTTCCTCTGCTAATAACATCTACTTCATTTTCAATCTCTCCACTCTGTATATTGAAATTTTTCCCTTTTGCATTGTAATTCACAGAGCTAGTAGATGAGTCATCAGATTCCTTGAGCTTTATATGAGTTGCATCAACCCAGCCAAACTGTCTATAAGTTACATCGAAAGGAACCCATCCAACATCTGGGAAGTAAACCTCTGCCCAGCCATGTGGACCCCAAGGACTTTCAAAAATCTCAAGGTTAGTGTATGACATTCCTGAAATAAATCTTGCTGGTATCCCGACAGCCCTATTCAAAGAAATAAAGAGCGAGGTAAGCTCGTCACAAACACCGTATCTGTTAGTAATAACCCATGAAGACTTCTGAGCAGCCTCGGCAGTTAATGTGCTAAGATTATACTCTATGTTTCTCTCCACCCAGTCAGCAAAAGAGAAAACAACCTCAAACAAATCATCCTTTTCTGCAGCTAGTTCACTGGCCAAGTCAGATATCTCATTATTGATATCAATTATATCCTGCTCTGTTAGGAACGGAGCAAACTCAGAATCCAATTCAGTTATTGGGAACTTTACCTTGCTGAAAACCTTTTTGTAATCAGAACTCGTTTCAACCACAGACTCAACACTAACATCGAGCTTTTTTTTCTGAGGTTTTCTGAAAACAAAGTTTAAGCCATCATTTTCCTCTTCACCAGATGGTTCAGTCTGAATGTAAGAAATCTCTTGTCTATAATCGTCTCTAGGAAACCATGAGAGTAAGATTTCTGCAGAAGTAACGTAGTAATTACTAGATGTAGGATTTATAATCATATAGCTGCTTATTTTGTGTTCTAACTCCAATGACTGATAATCAAACAAATCCTCTGCAGAAGAGAAAGGAAATAGTAGAATTACTAATAGTAATAATATTTTTTTCATATAATAACTTCTATTAGTATACTATATATATTTATTTATATTTATTGAAAATTTCAAAATAGAAAACTAATCAGAAATTATGTTCTGGAGTTTTTCAAAAACAAAAACTATTAAAAAAGAATAATTTTTTCCTTTTCGTAGGGGTTAGCAGACCAGACAATACACGCCGAGGTCGCATAGTCTGGTATTGCGCGGACAGAAAAAGATGAGTCTTTTTTTGGCGTAAGATTGCTAATCCCGTTCCTTTGGAATCGTGGGTTCAAATCCCACCCTCGGCGTTCACTATCGTTCATGTCTCGTGTGGGATTTTTCAAACGCTCAAAAACTTTCAGTTTTTGGCGCGCCAAAAAGCTTTGCTTTTTGAGCGTCCCACGCTCGGCGTATCTTTTTTTTTAGAAAATGAGAGAGTTGGAAAAGGAGTATTTAGCAAAGTCAATTCCTAAAGGATTGAAAAACTGCGAACATAAAGAAGTAATTGATATCTATATTCCTAAAGAAAGTTTTCATCCTGTTGTTAGGATCAGGAAGAATGGTGATAAGTTTAGGGTTACTAAGAAGGTTCCTGTTGATGACAAGGGTCATTTCGATGAACAAACAGTTAAGCTTACAAAAGAGGAATTCAATGCTTTGAAGGATGTTGATGGTAGAAAGGTTCATAAGATAAGATATATATATAGTTACAAAGGCTATACTGCAGAGATTGATGTTTTCCAAGAACCTTTGAAAGGCTTGATTATTGTAGAGTTTGAGTTTCCGACATTCAAGGAGAAGGATTCTTTTGAAATGCCTGATTTCTGCCTTGCAGACATTACTTCTGAAGAATTTACTGCTGGCGGTTTTATTTGTGGAAAATCACTGGAAGACTTGAAAAAAGTTCTCGATAAGTACGGGTACAAGAAGTTAATTTTATAAAGGGTTTGTTCTTCCTTCAAAACACAGCGGGGTAGGGTAGCCAGGAGTGCCCGTCGGGCTCATACGAGCTCTTTGCTTTAAGAAACCCGGAGGTCGGAAGTTCAAATCTTCCCCCCGCTATTTCTTTTACTAAACTCTTTATTTTTAGAATTATTTTAAGTACGCGGTCTCTGGAGAAGTTTGTATTGGTTCTGTTTCAACAATTTTAGCTTGTTGATTGTTTCTTCTTTTGTCTTCATACATTCTCTGGTCTGCTATCTCTATGAGTTGTTCTGGTGATTTTATTTCAGGAGTGTATTCTGCTACTCCATAGCTAAGGGTAACTTTGAATTTTTCTTCAAGACCGTTGTTTGCTTTAAAAGTTGTTTGTGATAGTTTCTTATTTATTCTCTCAATTATTATTTGCGCTGCTTTTTCTTTACCGTCCACCATGACCATGAATTCATCTCCCCCACATCTACCTGCCACGTCTGATGGTCTTATCGCTCCTCTTAATATCTTGCCGATTTCTCGCAACACCTCATCACCTTTTACATGACCATAAGTATCGTTTATTTGTTTAAAGCCGTTTGCATCCAAAACTATCAATGATATGAGAGTATATGGTTTTTCTTTATAAACAGACCTTTCTATCTCTCTGAACTTGTATGTTAGTCTATCTTCTAAGAATCCTTTTGTGTGAAGTCCTGTAAGGTCGTCTGTTATTACTCTTTCTCTTAGATTTCTTATTTCTAATTCTTTTTCAATTCTAAACACTAATTCTTCAATTTCTGGTGGTTTAATCATATAGTCTGAAGCGCCTTGTTTTAACAAGCGTGTTCCGTAGGTGTTATCGATTTTTCCACTTAACACTATTATAGGAGTTTGATTATCTGTTTCTCTAACTCTTATTATTAGTTCTTTACCGTCCATGACAGACATGCTTAAGTCTGTTATTATGATATCAGGGTTTGTTTCTGCTTTTTTTTCAAGAGCTTCTTGGCCGTTAGAAGCAGTTACTACAGAATAGTTTTGGTCTGTAAGACACTCTTCTAATGATTTAAGAACTGCTGGATGATCTTCCACCACCAGAACAGTTTTTTCTTCTTTAACCATTTTTTACAACCAGTAAATAGTAACAATTTATAAATCTTTATATCTCCTCCTTCAACGTTACTGTTGCAACCATTGTTATGGTTTTCTTAACTCCTGTTCTCTTTCTAAACTCTAGAATGAAATTGTTGAAATCCTCGACATCTTTGAATTTTAGCTTGAATAGAAGGTCATATTCTCCTGTGATGCCAAAGACTTCTTTTATATGAGAATCTTGAAAGACAACAGGGTCCAAGTCTTTCTCTGTGGAAACAAACATGAAAACAATAAAATTTTCGTCAACAAGCTTGTTGTTCAGTTTTACTGTGAACTTCTCGATAGTGTTCGTTTCTTTAAGCTTGTTTATTCGCTGATGGACAGTGCTAGGTCTTATTCCGGTAGCCTTTGCTATATTTCTTATACTAGCCCTGCTGTCTTTTTTGAGCTGATCAATGATTTTTTTATCTTTGTTGTCAATGCTCATGTTCTCTGCTTGTCATTGAAAAAATTGACTCCCTCGAGAAATTAAACATTCTTTGCGTTCCTAAGAACTCTTGGGGGATTAATCGCTACTGAGAGAGCCAATTTTTATTATGCAATAATTTTGTTTGTTCAAGTAATATTTAAATATTGTTATTTTTGTCTATATATTTTCAAGAATATTGGATAAATTACATTTTTTTTCGAGGAAAATATATAAATCATCTATAATTATACTTGTTTATAGGTGATATTCATGGATCAAGAAGAACATTACGAGGTAAAAAATATGTCTCTTGCAGATCAAGGTTTTAAGAACATAGAGTTCGCAGAGCTCAACATGGGAGCACTTATGGAGATAAAGAAAAGGTTTGAACAGGAAAGGCCATTAGAAGGAATAAGAATAGGAATGGCTCTTCATGTCACAAAGGAAACCGCTAATTTAATAAGAACATTAAGAGCAGGAGGTGCAGAAGTTGCAATCACAGGATGCAACCCATTAAGCACACAAGACGATGTTGCTGCAGCACTTGCATGGGAAGGAGTCAAGGTCTGGGCTTATAAAGGTGAATCAAACGAGGATTATTACCGCTACTTAAATTATGTCATTGATTTCAAGCCTCACATAACAATAGATGATGGCTGTGACTTGGTAACTGAGATACATCTAAAACACCAGGATTTAATCAAAGATATAATCGCAGGTTGTGAGGAAACAACAACAGGAATAATAAGACTGAAAGCAATGGAGAAAGATAAAGCACTCAAATACCCGATGATAGCAGTTAATGATAACAAAACAAAACATCTTTTCGACAACTACTACGGAACAGGACAATCAACACTCGATGGCATAATGAGAGCATCAAACATTTTATTCTCAGGTAAAACAGTTGTTGTAGCTGGTTATGGCAGCTGCGGAAAAGGGGTTTCTCTAAGAGCAAAAGGACTAGGCGCTAATGTGATAGTGACAGAGGTGGATAACCTCCGTGCGTTACAGGCGAAGATGGATGGCTTCAGGGTAATGCCGATGAATGAAGCAGCAGGAGAGGGGGACATATTCATAACAGTCACAGGAAACAAGCATATTCTAAGAGAGGAGCACTTCAGGGCTATGAAACACGGAGTGATACTGGCAAACTCCGGACACTTCGACATAGAGATAGATATTAAGAGATTAGAGGAGATATCCTCAAGCAAGAGGAAGATAAGACCTTTTCTCGATGAATATATGGTAGAAGGAAAGAAAATATTCGTTGCAGGCGAAGGAAGACTGGTGAATCTTGCAGCTGCAGAAGGACATCCATCAGAGGTTATGAGCACTAGCTTCTGCGGACAGGCACTTGCATGTGAGTACGCTGCTAAGAATAGAGAAAATATGGAAAACAAAGTTATACAACTACCAAAGGAGATAGATGATGAGATCGCAGCTTTGCAACTGAAAGCCATGAACGTTGAGATAGACAAACTCACAGAAGAACAGAAGAAATATCTGAGCAGCTGGCAGGAAGGGACCTAAATCAAAAACCTTAAAAACTCATTAATTTTTTTCTTTTCTTATGTTAGTTGGGGGGATTGATGAAGCTGGCAGAGGACCTGTTATGGGTCCAATGGTAATGGCTATAGCTGTTATCAAGAAAGAGAGTGAGTTTAAGCTCCAAACATTTGGAATAAAGGATTCCAAGCTTCTAACACCTCGAAGAAGGAAAGAGTTATTCAAGGTAATCAGTGATCTGTGTAAAACAGCTGTTGTTACTATATCATCAGATGAGATTGATGCAGCTGTTCTTTCATCAACTGATAACTTAAATTGGTTAGAGGCTAGGAAAGCAGCAGAGCTTATCAACAAGGTAAAAGCAGATACAGTGATTCTTGACTGTCCTAGCAATAACATCAATGCTTACAGAGAATATATCAAGCAGAGAGTGAAGAACAAGAAAGTAAAGCTTGTGGTGGAGCACAAAGCAGACCTGAACCATTTAATTGTAGGTGCTGCCAGCATAATAGCAAAAGTCACAAGAGATGAAGAGATAGTTAAGATAAGAAAGAATATAAGGATAGACTTTGGTTCAGGATATTCTTCTGACCCAAGAACACAGGCATTTGTGAAGAAATACTGGGATAATAATAAATACTCCAAACACATGAGGAAGTCGTGGGATACTTGGAAGAAACATCATAAAAAAACAGCCCAGAAGTCACTTGGAGAGTTCTAATATTCTAACAACTCCGTTATCTCCATCTATTTCTACAAGGTCTCCTGTCTTAACGATCTTTGTAATGTAATGTAAACCTATAACACAAGGTATGCCTAGTTCTCTGCTAACTATTGCTGCGTGACCTGTTATTCCTCCTTCATCTACTGCTAGGCCAACACATTTTCTAAGTGCAGGCATGTATGTTGGGTGTGTTTGTGGCGCCACTATTATGCTGTTCTTTGGCATCTCATGAACTTTTTTGTTTATGTTATCATTCCAGTAAAACACAAATGCTCTTCCAGTTGCTTTGCCAAGACAGGCAATCTCTCCTTTCACTTCTCTTATACTTGAATAATCAATCTCTCCAAGTTCTGCTTTTTTAATCTGAATTGCTTCTTTTCCAAAATATATTTGTATATGGCCATCTTTGATAAGTATTGTCTCTGCCAACGCCTTGTCTGTCAACTCAGATTTTGAGACAGGCTTTTTCCCTGCTATCAAGTCAGTTAATTCGTTCTCCTCACAGCTTGATAATTCTTCAAAAGTCAGACCCAAGCTAGGAGCGAATCTTCTGCAGATAAGCACTAAGTAGTAACCAAGCCATCTTCCATAATAAGAAGTTAAGAACCTATAATAGCCAATCTCTGCAACCATTGACCCGAGTTCTTTTGCTTTATCAGAGAGTTTGTATTTCTTGATGATGTTATTTTTAACCTCAAGAGACTTTTCATATTGATTATGCAACTCTTTTCTCTTCTTTTCAAAGTCTTCGTCACTCTTCAAACTATTTTTTAGTAATTTCTTGAAATGCTCAAGATCCCAAGGTTCTGTTCTGTCACTTGCAGGTATTAAGAAGTATTTTTCATAGTGTTTTAATACTAGTTTTTTTACTTCCTCATTGTTTTTTGCTTTTATCACAATATCTAACCACTCTAATTCTTCATTGCTGAAAAAGGATTTTTTCTCAGGCAATGTTAATTTTATGAATAAATCCTTAACTAGTTCTTTGTCATCAATTTTTTCACTGATTGTTCTTTTTAGTTCGTCTGCCAATCCTTCTGTGCATTGCGGTTGGCATGATAACACATACACAAACAATTCACGTCTTATCTTTGTAATGTTTGGGATAAGTTTGATTACCTCTTTTTTTGCTACACTATCAATCTTTCTTTCTAATTCGTATTTTTGCATTAGTTCTCTGGTTTGTTCATGCAGCTCATTTTGTTTAGTCACCCATTTACTAAATTTCTCTTTGTTTGTAAAAAACTCAAACCCATATTTTTTTGCTATTTTCATATCTTCTTCAGTATAATAGCCTCCATGAAGATTCTCGCTAGTATCACTATACCAAAGATAATTTTTGTCCTGAAATCCTTCTAATTTTCCCAATCTTCTTGAGAAATAGGGATCTAGAAAGATATGTCTGGCTAATAAATGACTTAGTCTTGGTCCTTCATACATTAAGTTCCATTTAGGTTTCATTAGTCCTGATAATTTTCTATTATTTAAAAGTATTATTCATTTCTTTGAAAATGTATCCTATAAAATTATTTTTGCATTACCATAATTTATTTAAAGAGAAAATTTTGTTCAATACTAACGGTATGCATGATATAGTATTTGTGGGAAGTGGGCCATCGGTGTTGGCAGGTGCCGTTGAAGTTCTCAAGAGAAATCCAAAAACTAAATTGTTGATTCTAGAACAAGGAGCTAGTCTTGCAGAAAGAGTCAAGAAAAAAATTGAATTGCAAAAAGCTGGTAAAATAAATGAGTTTGATGTTATGATTGGCGCAGGCGGTGCAGGAACCTTTTCAGATGGGAAATTTCATTTCACACAGGCGTTGTCACATTATTATACAAAAAGCTTGTTACCTGAAGAAGAAAAAAAGTATTATGATTTATACTTGAACCTTGCGGAAAAATACTGCTTAGAAATTGGTAACTTGAATGTGGATTATACTCCGAAAGACCCTAAAAGTTTAATCCCTATTATTGGTTTATTCAAAAAACACGAAGTGAATCTCTTTCTTAGAAGAGCGAGACATGTTGGGACTGAAGAGCTTCCGAAGTTTGTCAATGGATTTATTAATGAGATTACAGCTAGAAACGGAATTTTCAGATTCAATAGCGAAGTTGTTGATTTAATAGTTGAAGCAGGAATCTGCAAAGGAGTAGTATTAAAGTCAGGAGAAAGTATTTCTGCTAAAAAAGTTGTCTTAGGTGTTGGAAGGAGTGGAGCCACACGATTAATTCCAAAGCTAATTGAGAAATACAATATTCCAAACACTCCAAGAGACCTTTTGCTTGGCGGAAGAGTTGCGTTTCCAAAAGAAATCGGTATGGATTATGCTGATTTGATGTATGAGTTCATTTTTAGCGTGAAAACAAGCTCTGGTCATTATCTGAGAAGCTTCTGCCCATGTATGAAAGGTGGTAGTATCGCCGTTGAAAATTATTACGACGAAAAATTAGGACGATACTCATGCGTTAATGGAGCGAGTTCCAAGAATTACAAAACAAAAGTCGGAAATTTCGCTTTCCTGAGGATAACCCCTCCAAAGGATATAGAAGACGACGTTTTTGAATATTCCAAGAACCTAGCAGCAAACACTTTCAGGCTTGGAAACAATAAGCCTATAGTGCAAAAAATATCTGACCTTGTAAATGGTGAAAAAACAACGACACTTGAAGGCTTACCGCAAGAAATCATAGACAATTTAAACTTTGATTATTCACTAGGAAGCGTAGAAGAAGCTTATGGAAAAGAAGTCATAGAGGATTTTAAAGAAGGATTCTTGAAATTAAACCATAAATCAATTATGAAGGGTATTGTTGAGAAAGGAATAATCGTTTGGCCTGAGATTAAATTTGGAAGGAACCTTATTATTGAAACAGACAAAACAGAGATTCTAAATATCAAAAACTTATATGCAATAGGAGATGGCGCTGGTAACTCTGGAAACATTGTTGGTGCTATGATTGCAGGCTTAATCTGCGCACATAAAATCACAAGTACCAACATTAAAGATTTATATAGAAAAAAGATAGAGAAAGTTTTGGTAATTAAAAATTATGAACTAGATATTGATAATCTAGATGAAAGTTTTGAAATTTTAAATTAAAATAATTCTAACTTCAATATTTTAGTAAGCTTTATATAATAAATATGCATTAGAATTCTATGATAGAAAAAAGAGGCAACAATGACTAAGATAGTGAAGCTGGAGATGAAGGGCTTCAAGTCCTTCGCATTGAAGACAGAGATGCCTTTTGGAAACCATTTCAACGTAATTCTTGGACCAAATGGCTCTGGAAAGAGCAATGTACTTGATGCCCTATGCTTTGTTCTTGGAAAATCATCAGCAAAAAGCTTGCGAGCAGAGAAATCTGCTAATTTAATATACAACGGTGGTAAAAAAAAGAAACCAGCGAAACATGGAGAGGTTTCTATATACTTTGACAACAGCAAAAAGATTTTTCCAGTTGAGACGCTTCAAGTCAAGATTACAAGGATAATAAAGCATACAGGACAATCAACATACAAGATAAACGACGAAAAAAGAACAAGACAGCAGATTCTAGACTTTTTAAGCATAGCAAGGATAAACCCTGACGGCTATAACATAATACTGCAAGGTGATATAGTACACTTAGTAGAGATGTCCCTTATTGAGAGAAGACAAATAATAGAGGAAATTGCAGGAATCTCTGTTTATGAGGATAAGAAAGAGAAGGCACTCAGAGAACTTTCAAGGGTTGAGGAAAAACTGAACGAAGCAGACATCATACTCATAGAAAGAAAAGGGTTCTTAAGAGAGCTCAAAAAAGAGAGGAACCAAGCTTTGAAATTCAAAGAGCTTGACATCAATATAAAGAGAAACAGAGCAACCATGCTAAGCAAGCAGATAAAGGAGAAGAATGATAAGAAGAAAGAATTAGAGAAAGAAGTAAATAAAAACAATCAGGAGATAGAATCCTTGCAGAAAAAAGTCGATGCTCTAAAGGATAAAATAGCTGAGAAGAAAGAAGAAATCGACGCTATAAACAGAGAGGTTGAGGAGAAAGGTGAGAAAGAGCAGGTAGAACTGCACCGTGAGATAGAGAAGATAAAAGTTGATTTCGCACTTAACAAGCAGAGAATCGAAACCCTTAAGCAGGAGATATCAAAGATTGACGATAGAAAGGAAGAGCTTGAGAAAAACAAGGATGGAATAGATGGAAAGATAAATATACTTAACAAGAGCAAGGAAGACGCAGAGAAAGCAATTGCACAGAAAGAAAGTGAACTTAGGAAGATAAATGCTAAGCTTGAAGAGTTCAAAAATAAGAACAAGCTTGGAGACGCTCAAGAGCTTGATAAAACGATTGAGGATATAGATTCAAGAGCAGAAGAGATACAGGATGAAATCAACAAATTAAGAGAGGAGCAGCAAACTCTTTTCAGAGACAAGGACAAGTATGAGATCATGCTTCAAAGCCTTGGAGACAAGATAGAGAAGGTCCTTATTATAGAGAAGGAGAACAAAGAGGCAGTAGACAATCTAAAGGAAAACAAGCAGAAATTCAAAGAAGCAACAAGCGAGCTCAACACAAGACTTGCAGACGAATCATCAATAGCACCACAGTTGGATAATGCACGATCAAAACTACTATCAAGAAAAGAGGAGTTATCAAGGCTAAACATAAGGACTGCTGGATTGAGAGAGCAGCTGGCAGGTAACAGAGGAATAAAGGCTGTATTGGACAAGAACTTTCCAGGAGTTCACGGCTTGGTAAGCCAGCTTGGAAATGTAAGCACAAAACATTCTCTTGCATTGGGAATAGCAGCAGGCAACAGAATAAAGAGTATAGTAGTAGATAATGATGAAACAGCTTCTAAATGCATAAAATATTTGAAGGAAAATAAGCTTGGAACAGCTACATTCTTACCATTGAACAAGCTGAAGTCACCATTGATAAAAACTGAGTTCAGATCAATGAAAAGCAGTGGCATAATAGGGATGGCTATAGATCTTGTGAAGTATGAGCCAAAATATGAGAAGGTCTTCCAATACGTGTTTGGCAACACACTAGTTGTTGAAAACATCGATGTTGCTAGGAGAATAGGTATAGGAAGAGTTCGAATGGTAACAGTAAGTGGTGATTTGATAGAAACCAGCGGAGCAATGCAAGGAGGCTACAGGGAGAGGACCCCTGAGATGAGCTTTAGGGAGGAAGAGGTCGCTGAGCAGATAAACGAACTTGAGTCAGAAGTTAAAGATCTTGAAAGCGTGATTTCAAAACTGGAAGCTAAGAAAAAAGAGAATGACTCAAAGATATCAGAGCTTAGAAGCTTGAAAGCAGAGCTAGAAGCAGAGATACTCAAAACAGAGAGGTCACTGCACTTAGAGTCAGAAGACCTTGACGCCACAAAGGATGAAAAAAAGAAATTCAGGTCAGAAATAGAATCCTTGGAAGACAGGACAGAGGAGATAACATCCTTGATATCTGAGAGGAACAAAGAGTTAGCTGGTTTGAAGTCAGAAAAGCAGATGTTAAGAGAGAAGATGACTGAGATGAGAAGTCCTGCATTGTTAGCGGAGATAAACACTTTCGAACAGAAAAAGCAGGAATTAAGAGATGAGATATCAGAGCTAAAAGGAGAGAGAAAGAGCAATGAGTCAGAAGCCAATAATATACTATTACCAGAACATGAGAACATCGACAAGATTTTAAAGCAACAGGTAAAGGAGAAAGAAGAATTCGAGAAAGAGAAAAAAGAATTGGAAGCGGTTGTGAAGCAGCAGACTAAAGAGCTTGCTGACAAGGAGAAGAAGGAGAAAAAGTTCTACTCACAATATAGAGACCTGTACAACAAAAGAGCAAAGCTTGGAAATGAAGTTTCAAAAGCAGAGAACACTCTCTCAAACAGGCAGGATGACATAAGAAGGGTTGAGCAAAGAAACAACAACTTGTCGCTTGAAAAGGCCAAAATAGTTGGAGAGTTGGAAGGATTAGAGGAAGAGTTTAAACAGTTCGAAGGCATACCTGTTTTTAAGAACAAATCTGATGAAGAGATAATGAGAGAGATCCACCAGTTCGAGAAGATGGTGGAAGACATCGGAGCGGTCAATATGAAAGCTCTGGAAATCTATGATAAAGCAGAGATAGAGTATGAAAATCTGCTACAAAAGAAAGAGAAACTTGGCAGTGAGAGAGAGGATATTCTTGTCATGATAAATGAGATTGACAGCAAGAAGAAAGAGTTGTTTATGAAAACATTCGAGGTTCTGAACAACAACTTCCAGAAGATATTTGGAACATTATCAACTAAGGGAGATGCCTTCATGGAAATAGAAGATGAGAAAGACCCCTTTGTAGGAGGAGTTGAGTTGAAAGTAAGGATTACAGGTAGGAAATTCATGGACATAAGAAGCTTGAGTGGAGGAGAGAAGACACTTACAGCGCTCTCTTTCATATTCGCGGTGCAGGAACACGAGCCAGCATCATTCTATATACTTGATGAAGTAGATGCATCTCTTGACAAGAAAAACTCTGAGAAACTAGCAGGGTTGATAATTGACTATTCAAAGAAGGCACAGTACGTCATCATAAGTCACAATGATGGTGTCATAACAGCTGCAGAGAATTTGTATGGAATTAGCATGAACCAGCATGGAATAAGCAAAGTTACTAGTTTGAAAATATGATTACTTTTTCTCTTCAATTACGCTGTTGATTGCTTCTGCTATTCTCTCAGCGGTTTCTGGCCATTGGAAGTCTTCAAGAATTTTTTTCCTGGCGTTTCTTCCAAGTTTTTCCCTTAGTCTAGAGTCTCTCATCAATAACTCTATCTTTTTGGACAGGTCGTATGGGTGTTGTTTCTCGAAGAATATTCCGTTACTAAAGTCTTCTATGTAGTCCTTGACAAATCCTACTTCAGTTGCTATAACTGCTACTTCGCATGACATCGCTTCCAGTGTTGATAATGAGCTTGTCTCTGTTAGCGATGAGAGTACATAGACATCCATTGCTTGTATCCAAGGAATAATATTATCCTGTGGTCCTGGGAATATTACGTACTCTTTGTCTTTGAACAAGTTTTCAACATCCTTTGCTCCTGAGCCTACTATCAGCAATCTGACGTTTTTGTTATTCTTCCTTATCCTGAGAAAAGCTCTTAGTAATGTTTTCAAATCTTTCTCCCTTCCTAGTCTGCCGTGATAACCTATTATGAAATTTCTTGGTTTGAAAGCGAGTTCTCTCTTGGCTTTTTCTTTGTCTCCTTTTACGAAGTTGTCAGCGTTGACTCCTAGGTGAACCACTTTTTTCTTGCTCACTATCTTCTGCCATCCAAGCATGTCTGATATGTTACTGGAGGGGACTATTAATAGGTTGCATTTGTTGTACAGGAATCTGACAATTTTCTTTGTGATTGGGTAAAGAAACTTTTTAGCTAGTGGCATGGAAACAGCTTTTGGAAACAGTTCCCATTCTATGTTGTGTATGAATGCTATCAACGGCTTTGAGTGTCTTTTGGCTGCGATGATTGCACACATACCTATCGGTCCTATTGTCTGTGTGAAAACAACATCTGCTTCCTTTATGATTTTTTTTATTTTTAGGTATCTGATCTTTGCGGGCTGGAAGTCTCCTAGAACGATTTTTCTTACTGGTATCTTAACTACTTTGAAATTCTTGTTCTTTGTTTTCCCAAAGTCAGGTGCTATTACTGTTATATCATATTCCTTTGTCAGCCTTGGAATTATCTCTGATAAGAACCTTGATATCCCATCCCATCGTGGCAAGTAGTTATCTGTTGCAATAACAAGGTTTTTCATAATTTTCCCTCCAGAAAATTATGCAACCCAAAAATCTTTGATTTTTGTTGTTTCATCTTAATCTGTAAAACACCTCTGCATATTTTGTGTTGTACTTCCTTCCGTTCATGACATTCTTGACATACATAGTTGCTAGTGCGAAAAAGTTGAGAAATCCTAGGATGTTGAACTGGCTCTTGAAGCATTTAAGGGCTTTGATCTTTGTGTCGAATGTTTCTGATGTGTCAACCACTAGTTTTGGATGTTTCTTCCTGTCCCATCTGAAGGGATTCCATATATCGAATGAGTAGACTTCTATTTTTCTCCGCTCATTTTCAATGATGTCGAGAACCATTCTGTTTGTTTTTTTGTGTGCTGGATGTGGGTCCTCTGGGGCATGGACGAATATCTTGACAGGCTTTAGGCGTCTTATGAGGGTTTCAAGCTTTTTCTGAGCCTTATAGATTTTTACTTCTTTGTTGAAATCCTTCTCAAACAATCCTAAGAATTTGACTGCTTTGCCGCCTATTACTTTATTTGCGCGTATCGATTCTCTTTTTCTTGTGTCTATGATTATCTCTTCCTTGAAATGTGGGTGTGAAATTTCTCCTTTAGAAACAATAACTGTAGTTACATCGAATCCTTCTTTGACGTACTTTGCAGCTGTTCCCCCAACGCCTATTATTTGGTCGTCTGAATGAGCTGCCACAATCAATATGTTTTCAGCCATGGTGCAATTATAAATATTGAGATTTATTAAAGTTTGTGTTTGATAAAGAAAAAGATTGGATAATTACTGTTAAGTAGTAAAAATAGAAAGATTTATAAATGAGTTTAGTTCAAACTTTGACATGAAAGAGGAAAATTCTTTTTTTGACAAACTGCAAGGATTACAAAACGAATCAATTGATGCTATTGTAAAAGCAAGATTGAAAGGATCTTTTGACCCCAATTATCAGTTTCCATATTATGCAGGTGTTATTGATGATTATAATTTAATGCAAGCTATGATAAAAGCACGAGATGATGTTAATGAAATACATAAGTTTGTTGACCCTTGCTGTGGAGATGGTTTTTCTTTAATATTGGCTAATAAAGTAGGGTATAATGCTTATGGTGTGGAAATTGAGAACGCATTAGTAGATATTGCTAATGAAAACATTACTGAAGCTCGAAGAGCAGGTTTAATACCTATAAATGATGTGGTAGAAGTTACACAGGGAGATATGTTTAATCTGAGCTCATATGAATCTTTAGGCATAAGCTTTGCTGATATTGATGTGTTCTACTTGTACGCTTTGGAGAGTATGAAGATGGATTTCTTTAAACAATTCTCACAAGAAGCAAAGTTAGGTTCAAAGTTAATATTAGTTCCTGGTCTAAAAGAGAACAGAACTCAAAGTTTACTTGATTCTTTAAGCGGCAGTATAGGTATGTTTTACAAAGAACCGACAGAAGGGATGTATCAAATATATCAGAAGATAAAATAAATGAGTTATGCGGCGACCGGGACTTTCACCAGCGACGGTCATTTCCGTCGACACCATAAGCCTTCTTTCAACAATGAATTGTTGTTAGTCGGTGACGCTTTACAGCGTCAGGTGTGATCTCGATACCGTATGCTTGAGCGAAGCGAAACATACTTCGTCGTCAATGGCCGAAACCGTTGTTTTGAACCCGGATAAACGGCTTGGAAGGCCGTTGTCATGCCGTTAGACCATCGCCGCAAACAGGTGTAAAGGATTGAGTCTTTTTTATAAAATTTTCTAATTGAATTAAACTTATCAAAAGATTTAAAAGAGAAAAGTTTTTGCTCTCAGATTATGATTTGTGTAATAGCTCTTGTCGTGTTTGGAGTGATGGGTGTTTTTAGTGTTAAGCATAGAATAATAGCTAAAGAAGCCCTTGACTGTGTTCTAAGAAGAGTTACTTTGAGAAAATGCGAGACAGGTCTTGACAAGAGATTGAAAGCACAGATTACAGGCAAGTTGATGAAGAGACATCCAATGACTGGAAAGCAGATATATAAGCATTTCGAACTAATTTCATGGATTTTCACAATTCTGTTGGTAGCTAGCATATTCTATTCATCACAAGGAATATATCAATTCGTGGTGTACGGGAACTGTAACGGAGAAGATTCTACAGGATTCTGCCCTTTCAATCCTGAAGCAACAGGTGACAGAGGGCATAGTGACTTTAGAGATAAAACAGCTTTGAAACCTGAAGTTGTGACAACTGACGATGACCCGTGGTTTGGAAACCCAGAAGCAAAAGTGACTATAGTAGAGTTTGGCTGCTACAAATGCCCATATACAAAAGAAGCAGCTTTTAATGTTGTGAAGAAACTATATGAAGAATATCAAGAAGATGTTTACTTTGTATATAGGGATTTCCCATTAAGCATTCATGAATATGCACACGAACCATCATTGAGCGCACAATGCGTTTTTGAGCAGAGTCGAGAAAAGTATTGGGATTATTACTTCAAGTTGTTTGAAAACCAGAAAGTTCTAAGTAATGAAGTAATGAGAGATATTGTGTTTGCTCTTGGTTTGGATATAGAGCAGTATGATGAATGTTTCTCCTCGGAAAAATACTCTGAAGAGCTAGATAACGATTACAAAGACGGGTTCCTTGCAGGTATATACGGTACGCCAACTTTCTTCATAAATGGAAAAGAAGCTTTAGTTGGTCCTAGACCATTCAAGGAGTTCAAAAAGATAATTAAACAAGAGCTTAAAGAATAATAAAATTTTTTAAATGAGTCTTGTTTGCTTCTATTTATGGATTACCAAAAATTAGGATTTATAATCATTGCAATCAGTATTTTTTTGTCATTTCTAGTTGTTTCTTTTATAGTTCAAATAAACAAGTCTCATGAAGCGATGTGCGTTTTGCCTAATAACATGATGGATCAGGTTTTTCAATCTTACATTGGCGTTAGTGTTATCATCATTCTTTTCGTTGTAGGGTTCTTTCTTGTGTTGAATGAGAAGAAAGAACATGAAAAAAAAGTAGAAGAGAAACAATTGGACAAATATGAAACCCTGTTAGGATATCTGACTGATGATGAGAAAAAGATAGTCTTATCTGTTAAAGAACAACCGGGAATCACACAGGCAACTTTAAAACTTAGAGCAGGATTTTCGAAATCAAAATTAAGCGCTCTTTTAATAGATCTTGAAAAAAGAAATGTCTTGGTGAGAGAACTAAAAGGGAGAACTTACAAAGTATTCTTAAAATAAAAGGTTTTCTGTTCTATTTAAACAATTTAGGACGTAAATTATACTTGTTTTCAGAATCTGAGACTTATTTGTCCACTGTCCACACCCAAATGTATATATAACAAGTCATTCTTTCAGGAAGCGTACTAATGGGAGGTTAGAAGATGAGGAGAAAAAGGAATAAAAGAAATAAAAAATTTATTCATAAAAAAATTAAGCATTCTAAAAAAATTCCTGTTAAGAAATATGATGTTGAAAAAGAGATATTCAAACCTGCAATTATCACTTTTGGAATTATTCTCGTAGTATTATTTATTGCATTAGGAATTTCAAAGAATGATTTCTCAATAGAAGACTTAGATGTCAATGATGAGATCACATTTAAAATAGATAATAATGAGTTGTCCGGAGTTATTAAAGAGTTGTTACCAGAGCAAGAAGCGTGCATTGTAGAAACCTCTACAGGTGAAAGAGTCACCATTCCGATATCAGACATAACTGAGATAAAAAGTCCTGATGAATTCTCAGATGGGATGGTTGTGCTGGACATGTATGTCATGAGTCAATGTCCATATGGAGTACAGGCAGAGAACGAAGCTATTAAAGCAGTTAGAAGATTCGAAGATGATGTAGAGTATAATATACACTTCATAGTTAATTCTCAAGGAGAAGGTTTTCGAAGCCTTCATGGACAAGCAGAAGTTGATGAGGATATGAGGCAGGTATGCATACAAGAATTAAATCCAGATCTATACTATGACTACTTGCTATGTTTTAACGAGAACTATAGAGATGCTGAGTCACAATACTCAAAATGCGCGGATCAAGTTGGTATTGACAAAAAAGCAGTATCTACTTGTATAGATGAGAGAGGAGTTGAGCTGTTGAAAGCAAGTGAAGCAGAAACAGCAAGAGTTGGTGCTGGTGCAAGCCCAACTATTTATCTAAACGGTGAAAGCTACAATGGTGGAAGGTCAGAGATGGAGTTCGCAAGAGTAATATGTGAAATATTTGACTATGAACATGAAGGCTGCGCCAACATACCAAAACCAGTTCCTATGAAAGTTATAGTTCTGACAGATGATGAATGTCCTAATTGCGATACTTCCAGAATAGTTTCTGTGTCAAAGCAGTTGTTCCCAGGAGCAAGTTTTGAATATGTAGATGTTGATAGCAAAGATGGGAAAAAACTAGTGGAAGAACACAGCTTGGTGTACCTTCCAGCTTTCATCTTTGAATCAAAAATTGAAGAGACAAACACTTGGAAAACAAACACTCAAGTAATAGGAGCATTTGTAATTTCAGCAGATGGTTACAGGTTGAGAGATTCAATAACAGGTGCAAGCTGGTTTATTGATGAAGAGAAACAAGCAGAGTTCTTCGTATCAATAGGAGTTGTCAAGGGAGATAACAGACCCCAGATAGACTTCTTTGTCATGAGCTACTGTCCCTATGGTAATATGGCAGAAGAAGCAATCGCACCAGTATATGAGAAACTAAAAGACAAAGCAGAATTCAAACCACACTATGTCATATACAGTGATTACGCGACTGGTTACCCAGACTTTTGTTTGGCAGAAGACAATGTTATTTGCTCAATGCACGGGATAGTTGAGTTAAACCAAGATATAAGGGAAGCTTGCGTAGCAAAATATTATGACATGCAAAAATGGTTTGAGTTTGCATTAGCAATGAACAAGCAGTGTAACTCACAAAATGCTGACGCTTGCTGGGTTGAAGTTGCAGAATCATTAGGCTTAGATACAGAGCTAATAAGCGTATGCGAAGCAGATGAGGGAGTAGTATTGATGTATACAGATAAAGCATTGGGAGACAAGCTTGGAGTCAGAGGAAGCCCGGCAGTGTTCATCGATGGTGCACAATACAATGGACAGAGAACTGCAAATGGCTACTTAGCAGCATTGTGCGCTGCATTTGAGGATGCGCCAGAGGAATGTAGTGGTACAGTTCAAGAACCAATGCAACAGCAAGCGCCACCTACAGGAGGAGCATGTGGATAACTCCTTGATTTTTTTTTCTTTATTCTACAAAAACTATATAAACAATCCTACAATATTTTTTCTCTATGGGGTTAAGGGTTGATAAGGTAAGGAAAGATTTTCCAATTCTAAAGAAAAAAGTTGTCTACTTTGATAATTCTTGTGTAACTTTGAAGCCAAAGCAAGTTGTTGAAGTTATGAATAAGTATTACTATGAGTTTCCTGCTTGTGCAGGACGGAGCATGCATCAGCTCGGAAATAAGGTGACAGAAGAGGTTGCTAAGTCAAGGGAAGTGATAAGGAAATTCATAAATGCTAAGAGAAAAGAAAAAATTATATTCACACGCAACACCACAGAAGCGATAAATCTTGTTGCAAACTCTTTCAATTTCAAGAAAGGAGATAAAGTGCTGATAACTGATAAGGAGCATAACTCTAATCTGTTGCCATGGCAGTTACTGGCGAAGAAAGGAGTTATTAGATTAAGGGTTCTGGGGTCAAGACAAGATAATACTTTTAACATAGAATCTTTTGAAAGAGAGGTTAAGGATGTAAAACTAGTTTCTATAGTGCATACTTCAAATCTGGATGGTGTGACAAATCCTGCGAAGGAGATAATAAAGATAGCTCACAAGAACAACGCTTTAGTCATGCTTGACGCAGCACAGTCAGTGCCTCATAAAGAGGTTGATGTGAAGAAGTTAGATGCTGATTTCCTAGCATTCTCAGGCCACAAGATGCTTGGTCCTTCAGGAATAGGAGCTTTATATGGGAAAAAAGAACTTTTAGAGAAATTAAATCCATTTATTGTTGGTGGAGAGACAGTCAAAGAATCAACTTATACAAGTCAGGTTTGGGAGGACGTTCCTGAACGTTTTGAAGCAGGTCTGCAGAACTACGCTGGAATTATTGGCTTTGCAGAGGCAGCACGCTATTTAAGCAAGATTGGAAAGACAAATATTGAGAAACATGAAATAAAACTGACAAGTAAATTAACTAATGGTTTGGAAGAGATTGGTGATGTTAGTATCATTGGTCCTGAAGCAGAGAAAAGGAATTGTATTACAAGCTTCAACATTGGAAAAGAGGACCCTCATCAGATTGCTTTGTTGCTTGACAACTCTGCTAATGTAATGGTAAGAAGCGGCGCTCACTGTGTGCATTCATGGTTCAACAAGCATAAGATAAAAGGAAGTATTCGAGCATCACTCTATATTTACAATACAGAAGAAGAGGTAGAGTACTTTATCGATAATATGAAGAAGATAAAGAAGCTCTTAAAGTAAACATGCATGAGCATACAATAGCAAAAGTCATTATTGAAGAAGCGACAAAGCATGGAAAAGTGAAAGGCATAGTTGTGGAGGTTGGTGATTTAGGTCATTTACCTGCTCATGAGATGGAAGAAGTTTTAAATACATTAACTGATTGGAATATAACTGTTACAAAAAAGAAAGCAACTATAAAATGTGAGGTGTGTGATTATAAAGGAGAACCAGATATTGTTGAGAAAGGACATGACCATACTGTATTTAAGTGTCCAAAATGCAAGGCTATGATGCCAAAAATACTTGATGGTGATAAGATAATATTGAAAGAAGTTGAGGTGGAATAGATGTGCTTATCAGTTCCTGGAAAAGTTGTCAAGATAAAAGGAGATAAAGCTGTTGTTGACTATCAGGGTGAGAAGAGAGAAGCTTCGCTTACTCTGAAGAAGGATGTTAAAGTCGGAGATTATGTAATTGTCAGTGCAAAGTTTGTAATGGAGAAGATTCCTGAAAAGGAAGCAAAAAGAATAATTGAGGTTTGGAATGAGACAGATGAAGCCTGAGCAATACTTTTTGAAGTATTCTTTTCCTTGTGCTCATACTTTGTTGGAGATGGGTAGCATAGATGAGAAGAAATTTGAAGAGTTAAGAAAAAACACTCTTCAAAATAAGGTTATGAATAGAGCAGAGCTGGTTATATTATTTCCAGCTGCTTTTAGAAGGATAGCTCAAGTAGCTGAGAAGATGAAGAAAGATACATGGGATGTTGATGTTATAAGAAAGTATTTTCTTGAGGACCATAATATGTATATAGATTCTAAAGAAGGAAACTATGAGAAGTTTAGCACAGAATTTAGAGATTTCTGCAAGGTGTACAAAGGAAAAGTTGTTCATAAAGAGGGAGATATTCTAACAGTTGAATATGGCCATAGGCAGAGAAATGTTCTAGCAGAGATCCTACCAGAAGCAAAGGTTGGGGATACTATAATAATTCATCAAGGCTTTGCAGTTGAGAAGCTTGAGTAGAATTTCTTAATTGTTTGAGTGCTAACAGTGAATATTATAACTCCTGATACTAGTAAAACCATTCCAACCATTTGGGTTATAGTTACTAATTTATCTAAGAACACAAGATTAAGTATAGTTGTAATAACAGAGCCAAGTGCAAGCACTGCAACAGCAGTACTTGCATTGACCAATTTCAACCCGTTATAGAAGGTTGTTACATAACCGAGCAGGAAAGCAGATGTTACCAAAATCCAGATAAGTTTCGCAGATGTTAGTGTGAAAGCAATTGAAAACTGTTTTGTAAATAATAAGAACAAAAGTATAAACAATGAGCCAAAGAACATTCTGCCAAAAGCAACTATATTGCCAGATAATTTCTTCAAGACGTGCTTTGAGAATGTTATTTCAGAAGCCCAGAACAAAGTGGCTGTGAATATTAGTAGAATTCCTGGTGTGAAATTAAATGATACTAGTTTTAATAATAAAAAATTTCCTAATAATAATGATATAGCTCCAAAAACAATTCTAGTATTGATTTTTTCTTTTAAGAACAGCGTTGCTAGAATAGCCACCCAGACAATCATTGTTTTATGAACAAAAGAACTTTGGGCAGATGTAGCCATCTTCAAACCTTTAAAAAATAACAGGAAAGGAATGCTACCTCCAATCAAGCCAATAGTTACTAGGTTCCTCCAATCCTTTGATTTTAATTTCTTTAACTCTTTAAAGTTCCTAAATAGTAATATTATAGAGAACAACAGTATTCCAACAATGAAGTTCTTAGCACCTGTGAAGATGTAAGGATTTATCCCTTTAACACTAAAGGCATTTACGAATATCGAAACTCCTGAAATTACCGCTGTTAAGAAAACCAACCATAGCCCCTTTTTCATAAAAAAAGAATACAAACTTATTTTTTATAAATTTTTTGAATTGTCAATAGGGCCATACCAGTAAATATTCTTAGTTTTTACATCCTTGAATTCATCGTTTTCTTGAAATCGTTCCATTTCAGCTATGAAGAAATTACCTGTATCTAGCCATTCGAAGATATACGGGTCGTCGGGGAATAATTTTTTTGACATAAAATCCTCTTTATCAACCCAGTAGTATTTTCCCTCTCTATCTTCTTTCTTAAGGGTTCCTCTAGGATTAGTGCATTTAACCACGAACTGAACATGATGATAGGCTAGTTTACCATTATTGTAGGTTGTGAAATTTATCAAACCTGCAATCTTCATATCAGCTTCAAGATTTGTCTCTTCTTTCAACTCTCTAGCAGCACATCCAAGAATTTTCTCACCAAACTCCATTTTAGCTCCTGCAAATCCGAAATAACCGTAGAATGGTTCCTTTAATCGTTCATGCAGCAAAATTTTATCGCCGTCAAAAACAACTAATAAAAGAGCTACCAAAGGATTTTCAGGCTTCTTGCCAGTCTCTCCATCGATAAAAACAGCTTGTTTTTTTCCTTCATGAGCGAGGAAGTATTTGTTATCTTTTTTCTCAATCAATCCGTCTTCTTCCATGACCTTGAGGTGATATGCGAATTTATTGCTGTCACCCTCTTTTTTCCAAAGCTCATTAAAGCCCATTCCTGGTTTGTGCATGAGATCTCTTATGATTCTATTCCTTATTTCGTGAGCCATGATGAGAGGAAACAGTTGTTATATATAAATATCTATCTCAAAACAATTTGAGTAAAATTTTAAAAGGTTTGTAATATAGTATTCTACTATGAGAGTGTTAGCATTCGGCAATCCATACTTGAAGTATGATTCTTTAGCTGTTGAAATAGCAAAAGAATTAAAGGATGAAGCTGAGTTTGTCATTTGCAGTTCTCCAGAGCAGATAATGGAAGAGAAGTTTGATTACATAATGGATGTTGTTGAAGGCATTGATGAAATTAAAGTCTTTGATAATTTGAAGTTGTTGAATCCTCATAGAATGTTTTCATTGCACGACTTTGATGTTACTTTCTTCCTTGGATTGATGGAGAGCTTAGGAAAGATAAACAAAGTCAAGATAATAGGGATACCGCTTAATTACGACAAAGAGAAAGCTAAGGAAAAAATAGTTAGTTTTCTAGAAAAAACATAAAATTTAAATATAAAAGAGTATTAACTAGTCTTATATGAATCAATACTCATTTAAAAAAAGATTTTACCCGACCCTAAAAACTGTCTTGATGGTAGAAAAATTTCTATCAGATAATCATTTTGACTTGTTCTCTAAAGTAGCCATTATTCGTGGCTTGAATGGGAAAATAAATAATAAGAGTTTGACCACAGTTTTGGATTATTTGGAAGTATCAAACAAGATAATCCAAGGACCAAAAGGGATACAATGGATAGCTTCTAACAGCAAAAAAGCAAAGAAACTCATGAAGGAAGCGTTGATATTCTAACTTTTCTTATAGCCAAAAATTTTGTTATATTGTTTATGATTCATTATATCAACAACAAAACTTATTATCTTAACTTGATTTAATCCATCTATCCAGTAAATTAATCTCCAAAAATTTGCCAAATCACATTTCCATAAATTTCTAACATCAAGCTTCTCAATGTAATACTTTGGAATCTGTTTTTTCTTTATATGAGTGCCATATTGAGGGTTCTCTTTTAATTTTTCAATAGTTTTTTCTATAGATTTCAGTATTGTTTGATTTTCAGTTCCTATTTTTCTTATTTCTAACTCTTCTTTTACCTCTTTTTTAAGAAATAAATAAGTTTTCTTAGCATCTCCAATAAGTGCAACTTGAACTTCTTTTCCTTTGAACATAATAAATAATCTAGAATTCTGCTTAATAAACTTAATCTGATAAATTTCGAAAATATTCCGATAACCACTAGTCATCCATGGGTTAAACATAAAAAGGCTTCTTGATTAACGGTTTTAATGACTGTATATTCGCATTCCCGGATATCTACTTTTGAGAAGTGCAAGATGAAGTTCAAGTTCAAGTACATCGATAAGTTGGAACCAGAGATAAAAGCCACTGTGGAGATGTTCATGGGAAGCAGGGTTCACGATGCTTTGGAGAGGCTATACAAGGACTTGAAACATCAGAAGAAGCCGACAAAGATGGAGCTGATAAACTTCCTAGAAAACGAGTGGAAGAAGCAGTGGGATGATGATATACTAATCGTGAGGAAAGAATACACCCAGCAGAACTATCTCGACATGGCAAAGAAGTTTGTCTCAGAATATTATGATTATTATGAGCCTTTCGATCAAGCAACAACTATAGGCACAGAGATTCATATACAGATAAAGCTTGATAAAGAGGGAAAATACCTTGTTCAAGGATACATAGACAGACTTGATTCAAAAAGAGATGTGTATGAAATCCATGATTATAAGACTGCAAGCAACTTACCATTGCAGGAATACTTAGATGATGATAGGCAGTTAGCTTTATACGCAATAGCAATCAAGGAACAGTATAGAGAAGCAAAAGATGTGAAGCTTGTATGGCATTTCTTAGCTTTCAACAAGGAGCTTCACAGCGAAAGAACAGATGAAGAACTACAGAAACTAAAAGAAGAAACTATCAAGATAATACAAGAGATTGAAGCTTGCAAAGAATTTCCTCTAAAAGTTTCTCCTTTATGCAACTGGTGTGAATATAAACCTATATGCCCTGAGTGGAAGCACCTTTACGAAATTGAGACTAAAGATGTCCCAGAAGATGATGATGGTGTAAAGTTGGTGGATGAGTATGCCAAGTTTAAATCAGAAGAGGCAGATATCCAAAGGAGAATAGAAGATTTAAGGGATAGAATAATAGCATTTGCAGAAAAGGAAGGAGTGAATGCAGTTTTCGGCACAGAGCAGAGAGCAAAGATATGGAGTAAAGAAGTACATAAGTTTCCAAAAACAACAGATTATAACTATCAAGACTTTGTTGACATGGTAAAGAAACTTGGTTTGTGGAATGAATTCTCAAGAATTGATTCTTTCAAGCTGGAAAAATCCTTTGAAAACAAGGAGTTTCACGGCGAGATACAAGAATTATTGAGAAAGTTTGCAAAGAAAGAAAAAATAGAAAGAGTATATCTTGGGAAAAAATAGCAATAAAAAGATTTATTAATAATCAAATCATTAATTTCTTCTGAATGGGAAGGGTTTTGAAAAAAGAGGATTACAAGAAATTTCTTCAGTTGTTGAAGAGCAAAGCTGAACTTGTTGCACCTATAACAACTGACATGACAAGGTTTGAGGTTGTCGAGGATATTGATGATATCAATCTTGAAGGTGGCAATCCTTTCTTTCCAATAAAGAAATACTTCTTGCCAAACAAAGAAACATTGCTGAAGATAAAGAACGGAAATACAAAGGTGATAGAGAAGAAACCAAAGAAAAGGATAATATTCGGGGCAAGACTATGTGATATCAATGGCATTGCGATACTTGATAAGCTTTTCTTGGATCATAAATACCCTGATGAAAACTATAAGAAGAAAAGAGAGAACACCATAATCATAGGTGTTAACTGCTTGACAAGTCCTTCTGAGTATTGCTTCTGTGGCTCTATGGATTTGAAAAAGGAAGCTTATGACTTATTGCTTCATGAGAGAGAGAAGGATTACTACATAGATGTTCACACAGATTACGGTGCCATGCTTGTAAAACATCTGCCAGAAGACAGGTTTGACTACCCATTGCCAAAGACAGAGAAGAAACTTGACAAGAAAAACCTATGGCCGTTCTTTGCTGACAAATACTGGGAGAAAGATAATGACTTATGTGTTAGTTGCCAGCGATGCACCATACTTTGTCCTACTTGCTTTTGTTTTGACATGTATGACAGAGTCAATCCTAAGACTGGAGACGGTGAGAGGCTCAGGAAGATTGATTCCTGCCATTCAAAGGATTTTACAGAGGTAGCTGGTGGACATGTTTTTAGGGATACAAGGCTGAAAAGGTATAGGCACAGAGTGCTTCATAAGGTGCAGTTCTTTGAGGACAAATTCGATAGAAGCATGTGCACAGGTTGTGGAAGATGTATTGAGTACTGTCATTCAAAGATAGACTTTGTAACAACAATAAATAAATTTATTGAGCATTAATTTTTTTAAAAAAATGAACAAAACTATAAATGAGGATTTCAAATGAACAGTATATATCAAGCTAAGAGATACAGGATTACGGATGTGGTAGAGCAAACAGGTGACAATATAATGCTCAGAATAAAAACACGTCTCAATCCAAAACCAGGAGAATTTGTAGAGGTTAGTATTCCAGGCATAGGAGAAGCACCTATCTCAAGCGCTTCATATAACAATAAAGTGTTGGACCTGAATATTAGAATAGTTGGGAATGTGACTGAAGCAATATCCAAATTGAAGAAAGGTGACAAGATACATCTCAGAGGACCCTATGGAAAGGGATATCCTATAGATGAACTCAAAGGTAAAAATCTTATCCTAATTGCCGGTGGTTGTGGATTAGCGCCTTTGAGAGGCATAATAGAATATATCGACCAACACCGCTTGGATTATAGAGAAATATATTTATTCTTTGGTTTTAGAAGCCCTGACGATGTCCTTTTCAAGGATGAGATTCGAGAGTGGGAGAAAGTTTATCATATGAACCTGTCGGTTGATGAGGCAATGGGTGAGAACCCTTTCAATTGTCCAGTAGGGTTTGTAACAGGTATCTTGGAAAAAGCAGAGCTACCTGTTAATAATACAGAGGTGTTGATGTGCGGCCCGCATGTGATGATGGAAAAGAGCATAAGGATTCTGGAAAACAAAGGATTTCATGATAATCAGATTTGGGTGAGCTTTGAGAGGCATATGAAGTGCACAACAGGGAAGTGTGGACATTGCATGATAAACGGGATGTATGTTTGCATCGATGGACCTGTATTTAGGTATGATGAGGTGAAAGGAGTAGATGAGTAGTTCGTCTGAAAAGAAAAAGCCAAGAGTAGCAATCCATTCAATTACAGGATGCGCTGGTTGTCAGCTAGTTATATACTTCATAAGAGATAAGCTATTAGAATTGTTAGGAGAGATTGACCTAGTTGCTGCGCCTATGATAAAAGGAAAGAACGAGGAAGGCCCTTATGATATCTGCTTTGTTGAAGGACTGGTTGCAAGTCAAAGGGACTTGGAAAATTTGAAAAAATGGAGAGAGCAGTCAAAGTTCCTTGTTGCTTGGGGAACCTGTGCAACGCATGGTAATGTTCCTGGAATAAAGATTTTTATGGATGAAAAACAAGTTGAGGAGGCTGTTTACAAGGATAAATCAAATTTGACTGGAGAAAATACTCCATTAAAACCAACACCTTTAGAAGCACATGTGAGGATTGACTACAGGATAAGTGGCTGTCCGCCTGAAGAGATTGAGTTCCTGAGGATGATGCAACATTTCTTGATGGATATGAAACCTGTTGTTTATAACGAGCCAGTATGCGTTGAGTGCACTCAAAGAGAGATTAAATGTTTGTTAGAGGATGGGAAGGAATGCCTTGGACCAATGATAAGAGGAGGTTGCGATGCTCTATGTCCAGTTGTGAACCATGGATGCACTGGTTGTCACGGACCTTTAGAAGATGCAAACATACCACAGATGCTTAAACTATTAAAAGCTAATGGAATTCCAAAAGAGTTAGTAAAACAGAGATTGCAGAAATATGCAGGAGCGAAATTTGAGGAGTTAGGAGCTGATATAAGATAACAAAAATCAAAGATTTCACAAAAAGCAGAGCTTTTTGGGACACAAAAACCTTTAAAGGTTTTTGATTGTTTGAATGTTAAAAAACTAGAGGTTTTTGAACATGAGTAAGAAAATAACACTTAATCATATTACAAAAGTCGAAGGACACGCTAACCTGGATGTTGAGATAGAAGATGGCAAACTGGTGAAGTGCAATTTGGGAGCTGTTGAGGGAGCTAGATTCTTTGAAGGAATAGTTGTTGGTAGAAAATATGATGAAATAAAAGAGATAACAACCAGGATTTGTGGCATCTGCAGTGTTGGTCATAGTATGACTTCGTTGAAGGCTACTGAGGATGCTTTTGGAATACAGGTTTCTGAGCAAACAAGGTTATTGAGAGAGTTGATGAGTATAGGTGAAAGACTAAGAAGCCATGCAACACATCTGTATTTTCTTGCATTACCTGATTATCTTGGTTATGAATCAGCAATTGAAATGGCTCCAAAGTACAAGAAAGAGATTGAACGAGCCCTAAATTTAATGAGAGTAGGAAATGAAATAGTTACTAAAATCGGTGGAAGGCAGATGCACCCTGTTTCCTCAGTGGTTGGTGGATTCACACGTGTTCCATCAAAAAAAAATATAGAAAGTCTGCTTTCTTTATTGAAAAAAAGTAGACATTATGCAATTGAAACATTAAAGTTTTTCTCAGAGTTGAATTATCCGATATTAGAGATTAACTCTGAGCATATTGCGCTTTACAGAGAGAAAGGACAGCCTTTGCTTGAAGGACCGATTATATCTGATAAAGGTTTGAAGACAACTTCGCATAACTATGTTGATTTCATAGAAGAGTATATTGTAAAGCACTCAACAGCAAAGTTTGCTGTGAGGAATGGGAAAGGATATGTTACAGGAGCCCTATCAAGAATTAATCTTAATTATAGAAACATAGGATATGATATAAAGAGAATCTTATCTAAGAATCACATACTTTTTCCAAGCAAGAATATTTTTCATAACAATGTTGCCCAGGCAGTCGAGCTTGTCTACTGGTTAGATACTGCTATTCAGATTCTTGAAGAAAACGAGTTCAGGCCAGAGCCAATAGTGGAGTTCGAAACAAGAGCAGGACTTGGAAGAGCAGCAACAGAAGTGCCTAGAGGCATATTGTTCCATGAGTACGAGTTCGATGAGAAGGGATATGTGAAAGAATGCAATATAATAACGCCGACAGTGCAAAACTTGAGGAGCATGGAAGAACACATACTTGCATATATTAATGATATGCTAGCAGTTAATAAGAACAAAGACTACATAACCTTGGAGATAGAGAAGCTGATAAGAGCCTATGATCCTTGCTTCAGCTGCTCAGCACACTTCTTGAAAGTAAACTGGAAGGAAATACGAGACCAAGGCCTATCCTAGGATAATAGGTTCGTATTCCTTGAATTTTTCAAAGTTTATTTCTTCTTTGTATTGGCATTTATAACCAAACCAATTATTACTAAAATGAAAACTGTTATTAGGCTCATTAGTCTAGAATTGTAAAGACTGAAGTTATTCCGTCCATAACCGTACATCATATTAGGACCCATCATATTTCCACCACCCATCATCATATTCATCATGCCTCCACCTATCATTCCGCTAATGTCTTCATTACAATAAAGCCTTTTGGCCATCTGAATATGCATTTGTTTCAAACTATCAGAGCCTTCGCCACCCATCATCTCATCCATTAATTCATGAGCCTCTCCAGGATGCATCTGCTCCATGTAGTAATCTCCTAAACTTTCAAGCTGTTCTTTACTTAAATCTTCACATGCAATCTTGTCTTCTAAAATCTGCTCTGCCTCTTCAAAAGTCTCGTTTCCATGACCATATACCAAGAAAGAAACCAATACTAACATCCAAACCAAAATCAAACTTTTATTCATTTTCATTGCCTCCAAATCAAAACCATTTCCAAAACCAGTATTTTTCAAACAATAACTTTCCCAAATGCCACAATCTTCCAGGTCTCCTCATCTTTATCGCAGGAACTGGTTCAGCATAGAAATTGCCTCCAGCAAAACCAGCTTTTCCATAACCAAGCTCTAGGAAACAATAAGCACGTCCATCATATCTTTTATCAGCGTTTAACCTTTTTATTTCTGCAGCTATGTTATCTGCTACTACTTCAGCTTCAAAATGAGCAAAAACTCCTGCCTTGGATAAAGGTTTGCCGGAAGAAAGAGTGATAGAGGCAACATCACCAATTGCGAAAATATTATTGTGGTTTGTTTTAAGAGTGTTTTTATCTACCGGAATCCACCCCATTTCATTACCTAAGTTTGAATTTATAATAACCTCAGGTCCCTTATGAGGAGGAACAAATATCAGCAGATCATAATTAACAGGTGTCTTGTCTTTAAATTGAATCTCTTTTTTATTTGAATCAACAGATACAAGCTGAGTCTCTGGATTAAAACGAATATTTCTTGATTCTAACATTGATTTGATTATTTCACCGTTTTTTGGACCGGCTGCAGGCATTGGTAATGCTTCTGGAGTAAAAATGCTAATTTCTGTTTTTTCCCTAACGCCTTTCTTATCAAAATATTCATCAAGAAGAAAAGCTGCTTCATAAGGTGCAGCAGGACATTTGAATGGTAAAGAAGATATTACAATACTCACTTTTTCACCCTTAAACTTTTTTAAATCATCTCTTAATCTTTCAACATCTTCAAGCTGGTAAAGGTTATAACCTGCGTTAGAAAGACCTTTAATATTCTCAGGAGCTAGTTCTGCACCAAGAGAGATTATGAGATAATCATAATCAAATTCATTCCTCGTTGTTTTAACAATTTTCTTTTCAGGCAGTATTTTTATGATTTCTTCATTAACGAAATCAATACCTTTTCTTTTAACAAGCTTAAGAGGCTTCTGTATTTTTTGTGCTTTTCTCTTTCCAAGCATTAGCCATAAAAAAGAAGGGGCATAAATGTGTTTATCATTTCTATCAATTAAGATAATTTTATGTTCTTTGCTTAGTTTTTTACGGAGTTCATTAGCAGCCACTAAGCCACCAGTTCCACCACCAAGTATTAATATCCGTTTCATTTTTCTACCTCCTTATTTATTTAATTTTATTCACCATCTTTTACAACACTCCAATAGTTTTTTTACGAAATAATTAATCTTTCTATTATTACTATATAAATATATTATGCTAAAAATGAGCCATAGAACAAGTAAAAAAATAACAGTTTTAACTATATCTTCAGGAACTACTATTAAAGAATATCCTATGACTATTAATGTCAGTAGAAAAGGTAATCGAAACATTTTGAGTTTATCTTTTACCCGAGCATCTACAAGATAAAAAATGCCAACAGTAGATTCTCCTATTAGTAGAGCCAAAATGATTTGATTGTTAAAAATATCCATCCAATAAAGGATGAGAAGAGTTATCCAGGTAAGGCTTACAGCAGCGCATATAACGCAGAACTTTTCCTTTAATCTTCTAGAAAGCAACTCTTTTAAAAAAAGCAATACAAAAAACAAGACGGTTATGCTTATGAGTATGAAAAAAATATTTGTCATTTATATCACCAGTTGAATAATACCTCCGGTTATGATTAACAAAAGCAAAGTAAGAATTATTCCTTGGTAAGGAACCATCTTTCCTTTTCTAAGCTTGGTTATCTTGCTGCTAAGCCAAGGTGTTGATGAGACTATTATTCCACCGATTATACTGCCAATTAAAAATATGTTTAACAAATAAGTCCTATTTAATAACGAACCATAGTCTCCCATAATAGAGATATATGTGGCATGGACATCACTCATAATCGGTAATATGGGAAAAATTGTGAGCACAAAGGAAAGAAGTATCAAAGCCCATTTTTGGAATGGGATAAACTGTTTCTTAATCAACCTAGCAACCCACCAACCCATAGACACAGCAAACCCTCCTATGAATACTCCTATAACTCCCTGATTAACACCGAGTAAAGCAGCTCCGCCGGCAGCAGCTCCTGCCCCAATAGTGCATAATGGGCAATGAGCTTCTGCTTTCTTAACTAGAAAAATAGAAAAGAAAGGAATTAATGGCAATAATCTTTTCCAAGTCATCTTCATTCTTATAATTTCATGAACTCATAGGAAGTTCCATCTTTATTCACAACGTAAATCACAAATGGTTCAGTTTTACTTCCTGGCATACCAGGTGAGCCAGAGGGCATACCTGGCATCGCGATACCTGCGATATCTGGCTGCTCAGCCATTAGCTTGAAAATTGCTTCTACAGGAATATGCCCCTCTACAAAATAGTTGCCTATAACTGCTGTGTGACAGCTACGCAGATTATCCGGGATTTTATATTCATCTTTTTTCGGAGTAACTTCATCAATTTCGATAATCTCGACTTTTAAGTCAGTTTTCTTCTTGACATAGTCGACATACAATCCGCAGCAGCCACAATACATAGATTTGAATATCTTCATCTCTCCATTGAAATTATCCAACGAACTGAAATCAATAGTCTGGCTATTGTTTTTTATAATCGCTGCAAATCCAAATAAAATAACTAAAGCTAAAACTGTTATTCCACCAAACAAAACCTTGCTTTTCTTTTTGCTCTTCTTCATCCTATTTACCTCCATTCGAAAACCCTTTCTTCAACTTTTGGGATTCCTATTATTTTGATTGTAAAACTATCTATGTCCTTACCAACATCAAAGACTAGTGTTCCGGAGTTATGATGTCCGCTCAGAACCATTGCAGAGGTTGGATTAATCGATTTGCCATCAAACTCAAGTGTTGTTATCTCTTTCAAGTCAAACTGGTCCAGATCAACAGAGTGTGTGTTTACAGAAATATCGACTTCAAGTTTACCGTCTTTTGCTTCATGAGGCTTTAAATCAACAGAAACTTCTCCAGGGTCTGTGCTACCTGAGGAAATCAACTTGAAACCTGATTCTTCTATAGCTTCCGTGTTTTTTTTGGTGTCTGTTTTTCCTATATTATTAGTTGTGTCAAATGTAAAACCAGTAAAAGCCAAGACCATGGCTCCGACTGCTAAAATCAAAAACCCATATAAAAAATAGTTTTCAAAATTCTTCTTCATTTTATTAGTCCTTATTTTAGTATTTTTTATAACCAACGCCTCACACTATTTTTGTAATCTGTGTATTTTTGATCAAAAATGTGCTTGAGTTTTCTTTCTTCATTAAAGATAAAAGTAATGTTTATTGTCGGGAGAAATGCTAGAGGAGCAAGAAATAGAGGGATAGTTCCTATAAAAAAAGCAATTCCTATTAGTATAAGAAATAATCCTAAATACATAGGATTGCGGCTAATACTGAAAGGACCAGACGTAACTAGTGCTGTAGGTTTACCAAAAGGGTCATGAGTTGTGCTTTTTTTCTTAAATGTTCTGAAAGCCAAAATCATAAAAATTAAACTCGCAACTATAATAACACTTCCGAAGTAATTGTATGGGGAAGGAATTATTTTCGTTCCAGAGAAAAAATAATTTAATATTAAAGATACTATAAGATAAAGAATTGCAACAATAGGCGGGTAGACTCGTATGTTCATTTTTTCATCTTGTTTTGTATTTTATCATTGATATAAAGAGAGACCCCTGTAATTGCTAGTGCTCCTCCAATCAACCAAAAAAACTTTGAAAAGCTTTGAAGTGGCTGAAAGGGAATTCCTGCAATGATAAGTCCTGAGTTGAACATTATTAGCCTGTTGGAAATACATTTTTTCTTGACATAAAAACCTATTGTTACCAGTAAAAGTATGAAAGCTACTATCCAGAATGGTACAGCTACCTTTGTCAAGAACAGTAAGGGCATCCCTACGATAGTTATTCCTATGATTCCTAAGATAGCTATAATTCCTAGGCATAGATTGTGACAAACTTGCCAAGAGCCGAGTATGCTTGTAACTCCAGAAACACTCCCTGTTGCTCCTACCATTTTTTCTTTCAGGTTTTTAATCATAGTAAAACACTCGCTTTAACATAATTAATGGCAGCAATCATGTCCGCTATGCTTTTTCTCAGCCTTATGCATTCCTTTCTCGAATTCCTTTAGGCAGTTCTCATGGCAGAACCACTTGTTATGCTTGTAAGTTCCTTTACCTTTCTCTTCCTTCATCCCACAGATAGGGTCTGTTTTTGAGAACAATCCAAAAACCATTCTTACACCTCCGCTTTAATTCCGCATTTCTTATCTGAAAACATGCATATTACGCAACACTCTTTCTCATTAGTAGCTTTCATCAGATAATCACAGTTCTTACAGTTATAAGAGATGATGCATTGGTTTTTAGGTACTTCTACCTCTTTGATGAATCCACAATTTGGACATTTTATTTCCGCAATCATTTTGCAACTACCAATTTTTTGAAGACATCATGCATCGCTATATTATCTTTTTCACAGATTCTCAAGTGTGCTTTTTTTATATTGGACAAGGTATCTCTGTTTATGTTAAATCCGAAGAAACCTTTGGTTATTGGATTAAAAATATTTTCAAGGAAATATATTAGCTTATTATCGCTAAGCATGTGTTCCAGCATAAGTATTTCCCCTTTTGGCTTCAGAACTCTTCTCATCTCATCCAGAGCTTTGACAGGGTTAGGGATTGAGCATAAGACACCTATGCAAACGATGTAGTCAAAAGATTCGTCCTTGAATTTAAGGTTCTCTGCATCCATGACTAGCAATGAATAGTTTCTCTTTGCTAACTTGGCTTTTTTTATTGCTCTAGAAAGCATTTTAGGACTCAGGTCTATTCCAGTAACATTAGCTTTATTATTATAGTATCCTAGATTCCTGCCAGTCCCCACTCCTATCTCAAGCACATCGCCTTTCACTTTACTCAATAACTTTTTTTTATGCTTTGTCAGGCCTGACTCCATCATTCCTTCCATTAAGTCATAAAATCTTGAAACGCGGTCGTACTTCTTCCTTGTCTTTTCAGTTTCTGATTTCATTTAAATCGTTTTATGAGTTAAAACGTGAACCATATATAAAAATAAGAATAAAAAATAGTGAAAAAATAGGGAAAAGGCAAGGTTTCTTGAAACTATAAACTCGTTTCACTGTTTAAATTCTGGTTTCAGTAAAGTAGTTATATCGTTTCAGCTATTGATACATATAGACCAGCAAATCTGGTCCGGAGGTGAATTGATGAAAAACAAAAACTTTGGAATCGTAGCATTGGTTCTTGTAGCGATGTTGCTATTAGCATGGTCTGCTCTAGCTCATGGAGGCTTTAGTTTTCAAGGAACATTTCATGAGCAGATGGAGGAGATAATGGAAGAAGGCACTTATGACGATCTCCTAGCTATGAGGGAAGAACTTGGCTTTAACATGATGCCATGGGTTGTAGATGAGGAAACTTTTGAGCAAGCAAAAGAACATCATGAAGCGATGGAAGAATTTCATGAACGAAACGGCTATAGCAGGTACGGACTTGGAATGATGGGATATGGAAGATTTGGATATGGAATGGGCAGAGGATTTGGTTGTTCAATGATGTCTTAAATTAATTTTTTTGTTTTTTTACAAAACTATATAAAGTTAGGATATATAACTATTTTCGGAGGTTTGTAAGATGATGCACGGCTATAGTATGGGCTATGGATTTATGGGTTTTGGTTGGATTTCCCAGATAATAATTTTGATATTATTCTTTCTAGTGGTTTGGTGGCTGATTAGAAACAGTGGAAGTTTTGGGTATAAATGTGGTGAGAATGAAACTGCTACGGATATATTGAAGAAGAGGCTTGCAGCTGGAGAAATAAGCCAAAAAGAATACCAGAATCTCAAAAAAGAGATTGAGAAAGATTAAAGATGGAGATAGATAATAAAAAGCTTGTTATAGGATTGACTTTGGTATTTATTTTGGGAGTATTGTTCGCGATAGTTAACGGTATTTATACATCTTCAACAAACGAACAACTTCCGTTAATTGTTTATGGGATTTCTTTTCTGTCAATACTTATAGGTGCTTTCATTGTGGTGATGTTCCAATGGAAGATAAACAGGATACAAGTAGAAAAAGTATTGAAAATCGTGCCAAGAGAAGAAAGAATAATTGTTAAGATATTATTGGATAATAATAACTCTATTGAACAGAATAAAATGGTTGTTCTTTCAGGAATATCAAAAGTTCAAGTTTCAAGAACTGTGCAGAAGCTTGTTGAAAGAGAAGTTGTTGAAAAAAAGAATATGGGGAATACAAATCTGATATTATTAAGACTCTAACCAATAATCCTTCTCCCTGCTGAAGTTATCTTCAGGGATTTGAACCTTCCTTTCTGTTCTACCTGCAACAATCCGAGTTTTTGCAAGGTGTTTATCTTTGCTCTTGTTGTTGGTTTTGTAATGTTAAACTTGCTTGTTATGTCTTTATAGGATACAAGCTTGTTTATGACATTGTTATCATTGATGAACTTCAACATATTCATCTCCATTTCTGAAAGGTCAACCCTCTTTTTCAAGTGTTTCCCATACAAATCAATTGTTTCTGCTTCTATGGCTTTCAATTGTGCGTCAGGCATTAGTTCGGGATTAACAGATATGATTATTATACAATTGTTAGCTAATGCCAGGTCTTTTAATGCATAAATCTTTTTTATCACATCCTCGAATTTATTCTCTGTCAGGATATAATCAAGTCTGTCTATCAGGATGACGCTTTTCTTGCTCTTCTTGACAAACTCCGAAATTAGCTTGTACAGGTTATCAATCCTTGTCTCAGTAGGAACTCCTTCAGCTTTTGTGTTTGTCAGCCATATAAATGATGTCTTCTGCAGATTGTATTTTTCCTTAAGATCGAGTGGATTATCTCTTACTATTCCGAGTCCTGCAAAGCCCCTGTTCAGGGAGCCTATGAACAGCTCATGTGCATGGTTTTCATCGTCTTCTTTTATTAGATAAATTCTTTTTGAATCCAGAGTTATGTCTGCTTGACTGTATTTTTCACTT